>Ga0228536_1000176_pt1 | contig 162570 bp, 136 predicted proteins | sample SJ1Smetagenome_FD_168611 | JGI IMG/M metagenome (GOLD analysis project Ga0228536, IMG submission 168611) | Enriched culture of PCE-dechlorinating microbial communities from Ithaca, New York, USA - SJ1.S | ecosystem: Engineered > Modeled > Simulated communities (microbial... > Unclassified... | reverse complement strand
CAGAAAATCAGCTGCGTAGAACTGGAGCAGAGCCGTGAAGATCAGCCAGAATCCTTTGTCGGTCTGCTGGGGCAGGGTAGAGATCACCATTGCCAGAAAAATCGCCAGGCTGATGGTATCGATTCCCAGATAAATCTGGGCCATCCAATGTTCCCAGTCAAGCGCAAATTGATTTTCTGAATATAGGTAACTGACAACTCCAGCCAGAATCAGGCTGACAGTGACCAGATTGAGCACAAATTGAACGGCTGGCCATCGCCGAAAGTTGAGCCAGGCAAACTGGATGATGGCAATCATGAAAAAGAGATTGGTCAGCAAATAAAGTGCGGTCATGATCAGACTTTCAGCCGGATCCAGATGCATGACCTGGTTCATGATGGCCCAGACGATTTCCAGAATGGTAAAGCTCAGGATACCAGCTGCAAAAAGACGCGACGTGATGGGACTGAGAATCTTGGACCAGATAACAGGGTACAAGACAAACAGGGCCCAGCCAAGCATCAAGGGGGTTGCGAGGTCGCCAAGCATGTGAAGGCCAAGCCAGGACTGCAAGGTGTGAACCAACATGAAAATAGCCGGAATGCCCCACAAGAGCAAGGGCCGGTCCGCAAGAGTCTTTTTCACGGATTTTCGATTTTCTGACATCATGAAGCTCGCCATAATTTATTTATACCCCATATGGACAAGCTTTGTCTCGGTCGCACGTGGACAAGGCGCAATTGTTTGTTACGATGATAGTTAGCAAACTTGACTCAGGCATTCTGAAAACAGGCTAATCTGAGATCACACCTGAAACCAACGGAGCCCCGTGATGTTGAACAGCCCCTTTGCCGCCCTGCGGCACAAGAATTTCCGCTATTATTCATTTGGCATGCTGGTTTCGACGACCGGAACCTGGATGCAGAATGTTGCCCAGCCCTGGCTGGCCTACGATCTGACCGGATCGCCTTTTCTCTTAAGCCTGGTCGGCGCGATGCAGTTTGTCCCGGTCACCTTTTTTTCGCTCTTTGCTGGAGTTATGATCGATCGCTTTCCTAAGAAGAAGCTCCTGTTGCTGACTCAAGCTCTGGCATTCACCGTCACGCTGGTGCTGGCCATCCTGGTCTGGACGGATCACGTCGTCTTCTGGCATTTGCTGGTGTTGTCGTTTCTACTTGGCTTGGTCACGACGCTTGACATGCCAGCCCGGCATGCGTTCGCTGTGGAAATGGTCGGACCATCCGACCTGATGAACGCGATCGCACTCAATTCGACCGTGTTCAACCTGGCCAGGGTAATCGGGCCCGCCTTGGCAGGCATCCTGATGGGCAGCATTGGCCTGGCGGCCTGCTTTTTTCTCAACGCCATCAGCTATGCAATCGTATTTGTCAGCCTCCTGTTTGTCCGGCCGATATCGCAGGCGAAACCACAAGGCGATCGCCCGGGTGTCATTGCCACGATCCAGGATGGCCTTCGGTACATTGGCGCCAATCGTGCCTTGCTCCAGACGCTGGTCTTGATTGCGATCGTCGGGACATTCGCCCCCAACTTTGGCGTTCTGGTACCGGTCTTTGCCCGCGAAATCCTCGGCCTCCAGGAAAGTGGCTTCGGATTTCTGATGTCAGCGCTCGGGGTTGGATCCCTGGCTGGTGCCTTGACCATCGCTTCGCTGAGTCGCTCTGGTCCCAGTCGCAGCATCCTGGCCTGGGGCCCGGTTGCGACAGGGATTCTGATCATCCTGACCGGTGCAACCGGCTGGCCGGCCTGGACCGCAGTTGGACTGGCCCTGGCGGGATTCGGTTTTATCTTGTTCAATACCAGCGGCAGTTCCAACCTGCAAATGATCACACGCGACGAATACCGCGGCCGGGTGATGAGTGTCTATGCCCTGGTCCTCGGTGGCACATCGCCCCTGGGCAACCTGTATGCCGGACTATTCGCCGACCAACTGGGGGCCAGGGCAGGTTTTTATGCCTGCGGCCTGGCCATCCTGATCCTGGTTGGCCTGAAAGCCCTGGTCATGGACCGCCTGGCTGCTAGCGCTGCTGCATCCCGCGCCAGATGTCTTCCGGTCGCATCGGCAGACGAGTCAGGCGAACCCCGCTAGCCTGGTAGATAGCCTCGGCAATCGCCGGGGCTGGTGTATTGATGACGACCTCGCCGATCGATTTGGCCCCAAAAGGTCCAGTTGGCTCACTCGATTCTTCAAAAGCGATCTGGATGCGCCCGATATCGGCCCGGGTCGGAATCTTGTACTGCAGGAATGAATTCGTGTCGATCTGGCCGTTTTTGCCATAACGGACTTCTTCATAAAGCGCCAGACCGATACCCTGGACGATGCCGCCTTCCGCCTGGATCCGCGCCAGATTGGGGTTGATGACCTTGCCGCAGTCGACGACGCCGGCATAGTCAAGGACCCGGACCTGGCCGGTGGCTGGGTCGAGTTCAATCCGGGCAAAGCCGGCCATATAGGGCGGTGGGCTGGTCGGACCACCAAAGCTGCCGATTCCGATCAGCGTTTTGCCCGTGGGACCGGACGATAACTTCTCCGCCAAGTCGCGCAACTCGATCGTATCGCCGTCCAGGACCAGGATCGCGCCATCACCCAGATCCACGTTCTTGCGCTCCAGCTGATATCTGCTGGCCGCTTCGTCGAGAATCTGGCGTTTGAGGTCTTCACAGGCGGCAACGACCGCACGGCCGGTGACATAGGTGCCACTGGAGGCATAGGAGCCGGGATCATAAGGCGTGATGTCGGTGTCAGCCACGATGGTGACGATGTTAGAGAGGCTCGTGCCCAGGATTTCTGCCGCCATCTGGGTCAGGATCGTGTCGGCTCCGGTGCCGACATCGGTCGGGCTCATCAACAGGGAGAAATCGCCGCTCTCGTTAAACTGGACTTTGACAGTCGAGACGTCAACGTGGGCAATACCGGATCCTTGCATGGTGATCGCCATGCCGGTGGCGCGGATTTTGCCATCTGGCAGCATTTCGCGGCGCGGGGTTTGATCCCAGCCGATCAGTTCTTTGCCTTTGACAATACAGCGGTCCAATGCACTGCTCAGGATGTGCTTGTTGTAGGCCACCGTCTGCTCCCCTTCGCGGACGATGTTTTGCAGGCGCAACTCAGTCGGATCGATACCGAGTGTATCAGCCAGTTCGTTAACGATGGATTCGACAAAGAACGCGCCCTGTGTCGCGCCATAGCCACGGAAAGCGCCAGCCGGCATTTTGTGGGTGTAGATGACCTTTGCTGAAAAACGGGCGTGCTCGAGCTTGTTGTACAGAGGCAGCGACTTTTCGCCGACCAGGCCGAGGGTGGTCCAGCCATGCAGGCTGTAGGCGCCCTGGTCCGAGAGGGCATCGACGGTCAGGGCCCGGATCGTGCCGTCACGGCTGGCCCCGATCTTGACCGTGGCCCGGATCGCATGGCGGCTGTTCGAGGCCATGTAGGTTTCCTGGCGCGTGTAGACGACCTTCGCCGGCTTGCCGGTTTTCAAGGTGACGATCGCCGGGAAGATTTCTGTGACCGAGGTTTGCTTGGCACCGAAACCGCCGCCGACTCGGGGCTTGATCACACGGATCCGGCCGGAGGGCAGGCCGAGGGCGAGGGCGAGCTGGCGTTTGATGTGGAAGGGGACCTGGGTCGAGGAAATGACCACCAGGCGATTCCACTGGTCGAGGTAGGAGTAGCTGCGGAAAGTCTCCATCATCGACTGGGCCTGGGCCTGAGTCTGGTAGGTCCGTTCCAGCACGACCTCGCATTCGTCGAATACCGAGGCGTCGCGAGATCCAAAGGTGTAGTCATGAGCACCCATGATGTTGTGGGCGATATCCGGTTTGCCGACGCTGTCCGGCAAATGGAAGACCATATGGTCCGGCTCGTGGACGAGTGTTTCCCCTTTCAGAGCCTCGTCAATGGTCAGGACGGCGGGCAAGATCTCGTAATCGACCTTGATCAGGCGCAGCGCCATCAGGGCGGCCCTTTCGGTTTCGGCAGCGATGATTGCGACTTCGTCGCCGGCATAGCGCACCTCGCGGTCGAGGATCAGGCGGTCATAGGGCGACGGCTCAGGATAGGACTGGCCGGCCAGGGTGAAACGGGTCTGGGGCACGTCCTCCCAAGTCAGGATCAGTTCGACGCCGGCCACTTTTTTCGCCTTGCTGGTGTCGATGCTGCGGATGCGGGCATGGGCGTGGGGCGAGCGCAGGATCTTGATCACCAGTGCGTCCGGGGCTGCGAGATCGTCAGTATAGACCGCCTTGCCATGCAGGATCCCACGGCTGTCGAGCTTTTCGACGGCTCGGCCGACAGAGGTGCCTCTGGCTTGTCCAGGTAATGCGGCGATGAATTCGGGTGCTTTGACCGGACCAGGATTGATTGCCACAGCCTCGACTGGCGTTGACTCAGGACCGGCCAGGTAGCGGCGGATCGCGCGCAACTGGCCGACATAGCCGGTGCAGCGGCAGAGGTTGCCTAAAAGATATTGGTTGATCTCATCATCACTGACCGTCCGGACGGCATCGGCGGAGCGTGCCAGCAGCTTGTTTTTCAGGGCGATGGTAGAGAGGATCAAGCCGGGACTGCAATAGCCGCACTGGTCAGAGCCTTCACCAGCCAGGCAGCTGGCCACCCGCTCGACTTCGCCATGCAAGCCCTCGATTGTCTGGAGCAATTTGCCTTCGGCCTGCCAGGCCAGGGTGGAACAGGAGAGAACCGGCTCGCCATCGGCGAGGACAGAACAGAGGCCGCAGTTGCTGGTGTCACAGCCGCGCTGGACGGACTTGTAGCCGAGATTGCGCAGGACATCGAGCAGCACGTCCGCCGGATCGACCTCCACCGCATGTTTTTTGTGGTTGACCGTCAATTGGATCAGCATGATGCCACCTCCTCGACCGCCCGTTGGACCAGGACTTTGGCCATGGCCAGGCGGTAGTCTGCGCTGGCCCGGGCATTGCTGCCAAAGGTCAGCTGGTCGATGGCGTCGGTGACTTGCTCGATCGCCGCCTCGGATGGCGTTTTTTCGGTCAGGATGCTGCTGGCTTCCGTGATGAGCTTGGCGCGCCCTGGCCGGGACCCAATGGCGACCCGCCAGGTGCCACTTGATGCATCGCGCACGACAGCACAATTGACAACCGGCAGATCGCTGGCCGTGTAGCGCAGGCTCTGGCAGGCTGCCGTCTGCGGACGGTCCGGAAGATGGACAGCGATCAGGATATCGCGAGACAGGGGCTGGGCCAGGAAGGATTCAAGGGTCATGCGTCCTGCCTGGTGCAGCGTGACTTCAGCGCCCAGTGCTAAAAGAACAGGGAGGAAATCAGAGAAACCATAGCGGGAAAAAACCGATGCACCCACCTGGACCCGGTTTCGCAGCTGGACACCGACGATCGGCTGCAGCGCTTTGACAATGACGCCACTGGCATAGGACTGGATCAAGGGATTGGCTGATAACTGGCCATAGGTGCAGGTGGCACCGATGTCGACCCAACCGTCCTGCTGGCGGATAAAATCCAGTCCAAGTTTTTCCAGGCTGATCCCCTGGTTGATCAGCTTTTTGCCCATCTTGAGGAAAGCACAACCACCCAGAAGGCGGTTGTTGCGATTGGCCGTCAGAGCGGCATAGGCCTCGGTTAAAGTTTCAGGTGTCACCACCTGGCGAATTTCAAACATCCAGAACACCTCTTCTCCAGCCCGGAACATTCGGAACCGGCAAGATCTTTCATCTTTACTTTATCATAGCGCGGCCTATAAAATCATTAGGATGAGGACGCAAATGCGTCACTGGACAGATAAAAGGAGACCGTGCCCGCGTGAGAAAATACGTAACTTTGTTGCTATCTCTGATCTTGATCCTTGCTCTTTTATCAGCCTGTACCACCGGATCTGCCAGCTCGTTGGCTCCAACGAGCGCCACTCCGCCTGCGGAAAGTGCGAAGACACCTGCAGAATCAGTTGCGACACCTGCAGCACCCCAGCCAGCCGCCTTCCCCGTCACCGTCACCGACCAGCTCGGCCGCAGTGTAACCCTGGAACAAAAGCCGCAGCGCCTGGTCAGCGGCTACTACATCTCATCCTCGCTCTTGATCGCCCTCGGCCTTGAGGATCAGCTGGTTGGCATCGAAGCCAAGGCCAGCCAGCGCCCAATCTATGCCAAGAGCGCACCAGAGCTTTTGGACCTGCCCAATGTTGGTACGGCGAAGGACTTTTCGATTGAAGGCACGCTTGCTCTTGAGCCTGATCTGGTTATCCTGCCAGCCCGGCTCAAAGACGCAATTGAGACGTTGTCCGGTATGGGGCTGACTGTCCTGGCGGTTAATCCGGAAAATGGCGACCTGCTCGCTGAAACCATCCGCCTGGTTGGCCAGGCGACCGGTACCACTGAACGTGCAGAGGCACTTCTGGCCCAAAGTGACGTGCTGGCGCAAAAAGCCCAGTCGTTTGCGGCTGCCGCCGAAAGCCCGGCCAAGCGCGTATATCTGGCCGGTAACAGTGCCCTGCTATCCACCGCTGGACCTGCGATGTACCAGTCCACGCTGTTGGCCTCAGTCGGTGCGGACAATGTCGCTACCGAGCTCAAGGACACTTATTGGGCTGAAATTTCCTACGAACAGCTGCTTGCCTGGCAGCCGGACCTGATCGTGCTGGTGCCGGAGGCTGTCTATTCAGTCGAAGATGTTCTTGCTGATCCTGCCTTGGCCGATCTGACTGCTGTGAAAAACAAGCAGGTCTACCAGATACCGAGAGATTACGAAGCCTGGGACTCTCCTGTCCCGTCCGGTGTCCTCGGCCAACTCTACCTGGCCAGCATCCTCTATCCGGACCAGTATAGCCAAGCTGATTTTGAGCAAGACGTGTCTGATTTTTATCAGGAATTCTATGGATTCTGATTTTGACAGAGCGAAATAAACCATTAAATTCAAGAAATCTTTTGTTTGAGCGAAATAAAAGTGATAAAATAATAATTATTTCGATGAAACAAAATAAAATGAAAAGCATAACAGAGATCGATTGAAATGAAAGGGGCTGAATCATGATCATCAGGGAACTGTATTTGAATCGGATTCGCCCTTTCTATGATTCTGATTTGATCAAGGTCGTCGTCGGCATTCGCCGGTGTGGGAAATCGGTCCTGCTCAGGCAGATTCAAGCGGAATTACTCTCGCGTGGTGTGGCGCAATCGCAGATCATCGAGTTGAACTTTGAAGATCTTGCCTTCTCATTCATCAAAAATGAAATCGACTTGTACCAGTACATTCAACAGCAGATCAATCATAACCAAAAATCCTATTTGTTTTTTGATGAGATTCAAAATGTGGATGGCTTTGAAAAGGCGGTCAATTCTTTCCGGGCAACTTTGAATTGCAGCATTTTTTTAACGGGATCGAACGGCAAATTGTTGTCGGGCGAATTGGCTACCCACTTATCCGGACGATATGTCAGCTTCCGCCTGATGCCGTTTTCATTCAAGGAGATGTGTGAGGTCAAAGGTCTGACCAGGGAAACTTTGCGAGATGAAGATTTTTTCGATTTCCTGAATTTTGGCGGCATGCCCCAGCGTTTCCTGATGCCATCGGAAAATGAAACAAAAGTCTACTTGCGTGATCTGTATCATTCGATTGTCCTCAAAGACATCATCCAGCGCAGCAAGGCCAAGGATGTTGATCTTCTTAACCGCATCGTCGAATACATGGTCATGACCACGACGCAAACCTTTTCTGCCCAATCCATTTCACGGTATTTCGAAAGTGAAAACAGGAAAGTATCAACCGAGACGATTTACGGTTATCTGGATCTCATCACCACTTCCCTGATCATGAATAAAGCCGTCCGTTATGATGTACGAGGCAAGCGGATCCTGACTCGCCAGGACAAATACTATTTGACGGATCTGGGCCTGAGTAAAATCAATCAGACAGGATTCAAAACAGACATCGGTCCGCTGATCGAAACGGCCGTTTATAATGAACTGATCTTGCGCGGTTTCGATGTATTTGTCGGAAAAACGACCAAGGGTGAAATTGATTTTATTGCCATGGATGGTGAGTCTCGCAGTTATTACCAGGTGGCTTACCTGATGCCCGATGAAAACGTCGTGCAAAGAGAGTTTGGTGCCTATGCGGGGATCGCTGATCATTACCCCAAATATGTGATCTCCATGGACAAATTCGATTTTTCCAGAGATGGCATCCGGCATGTAAACCTGATTGATTTCCTGTTGGAAAGATAACACCATGACCAGGCCTGTGCAAAAATGGGTTCAACCCGCTACCTTGCGATCCCACTGGAGCTTGCTCCTCGTTTTGCTTGTGCTGCTGGTGCTCCTTTCCCTGCTGGCCGGGCGTTTTCCGATTGACTGGAGACTCCTGCTGCCCGGTCGTGCGATGCCAGATGGATTGCCTGCTGATGGCCAGGCTGCCATGGCCCGCTCCGTCTTGTTCAACCTGCGCATGCCCCGGACCTTTGTCGCCCTCTACGGTGGCTTTGGCCTGGCGCTGGTAGGCTCTGTCCTGCAAACCATTTTCAAGAATCCTCTGGCCTCACCCGACATCATGGGTGTCTCCAGCGGGGCCAGTGTCGGGGCTGCCGCTGCGATCTTGTTTCTCGGCAGCGGTGTCCTGCCGGTGACCCTGGGCGCTTTTACCGGTGGCCTTCTGGCCGTTGCCCTGGCGGTCTTCCTGGCTCAGAGTGGCAGCCAGCGCCAACTGGCCACCTTTGTCGTCTCCGGATTGGCCGTCAATGCGCTGGCCCAGGCGTTGCTGATGCTTCTGAAACGAGTCGCTGATCCACACAACACCCTCGCGGCGATCGAGTTCTGGATCATGGGTGGTCTGGGCACGATCACACTGGGCAAAGCCGCCGGACTCATGCTCGCCACGCTCCCGGCCCTCATCCTTCTCATTCTTTTGAGCCGCCAAATCTCACTCCTGGCTCTGTCCGACTCTGAAGCCATGGCTCTGGGCGTCAATCTGCATCTTGTCCGTCCCTTGCTTCTGGGCCTGTCCACCCTGGTCGTAGCTGGAACAGTGGCCGTGACCGGGCTGATTTCCTTTATTGGCCTGATCGCGCCGCACATCGCCCGGCTCGTGTACCGGCGCAATGATCGCACCGTCTGGCTGTTTGGCGGACTCGTCGGCGCCGTTTTGTTGCTGACAGCGGACATCCTGGCCCGTTCCGTGGCCACCTCGGAGATACCCGTCAGCATCCTGACCTCCCTGATCGGGGTGCCGGTCTTGATCTCCCTGGTCCATCGTGGAGGTCGACTGCCATGAGCCTGATCATCCGGGATTTCCAGGCTGGGTATGATGCAGAAACCCTGCTGACTTCGGATCTGCCTGCTCGCCGCAAATCTTTCGCCACCACGCCTGTTTCACTGGACGTTCCTGCTGGTAGACTGGTCGCTTTGCTCGGCTCCAATGGCTCCGGCAAAAGCACTCTGCTCAAGGGTTTGATGGCTCTGATCCCCCATCGCGGGCTGGTCCAGGTCAATCACATCGACCTGACGCAGACCACGAGCAGGGAAAGGGCTCGCCACCTGGCCTATCTGCCGCAGCGCCAGCAATTTGCCTTCCCGATCCAGGTCGAAGAAATCGTCCTGATGGGTTTCAATCCGCTGATGGGCCTGTTTAGCGCCTACTCCAGAAACCAGCGCAAGAAAGCTCAGGCAGTGCTGGATCGTCTCGGCCTGGCTGGCTTCGCTTCAGCGGATTACACCCATCTCTCCGAAGGCCAGCGCCAGCGCGTTCTTCTGGCCCGTAGCCTGGTCCAGCAGGCAGATGTCCTGCTTCTCGATGAGCCGGATACGGCATTGGATCTTCGTGTCCGCTATGAAACCCTCCGGACCATTCGCACCATCCTGCAGGAAGACCAGCGCAGCGGCCTTCTGATCCTGCATGATCCAAGCCTGGCCCTTGACCTGTGTGACCACATCGAGCTGATGCAAAACGGCCAGATCGTTGCTCAGATTGACCCGTCCCAAGAGTCGCCGGACCAGATCGCCGCAAAGCTCAGCCTGCTTTATGGCCCGTTGACGGTCCATGAGTTGCCAGATGGACGTCGCCTGGTCAGCCTGGAGCCCAGTCATTCTGGACCGGGGGACGTTGATCCTGGCGTTTGTGCTGCAGCAGCCAGAAGGGGGGAGGACGCCTGATGCACATCACCCTCACCGGCAGGCGCGGCAGCGGCAAGTCGACCCTGGCCCAACGGTTGCTGGCGGACCTGCATGTGAAGCCATCCGGCTTTGTCACCTTGCCCTACACCATCGCAGGGCAGCGCCGTGGCCACTATCTGCACAGCCTGGTGGACTGCCCGGACCAGCTCAATGATCTGCCGATTTCGGCCCTGCAGGCACCCGGTCTGAGTGTCGGTATTCCGGACACATTCGCGACCCTTGGGGTAACCTGCCTGAACCAGTCATTGACTGCCTCATCCGACTGCATGTTGCTCGACGAAATTGGCCGTTTTGAAGCGTCGGTCGAACCTTTTCATGCTGCGGTCCGGGCTGTCTTTGCCCAGTCGAAGAAGCCTGTCCTGGCGGTGGTCCAGAAGGCACCGGTGCCTTTCCTCGCTGAATTGCGAGCCTGGCCTGGCTGCCTGCACATCGATCTGGACGAGATCGAGCGTGAGGCGGCCTATCACAAGATGCTTGATGCCTGGAGGTGAACCATGGACCGTTACCTGGATCTGATCTATCTTGCTGCTGGTCTGAGCACGCGCTATGGCAGTAATAAATTGCTGGCCCTGGTGAATGGCCAGCCGCTCTATCAGCACGGGCTTGCTATTTTGGCGGATTACCAGCACAACCATCCGGACCAGTGCCAGATCATCGTGGTAACCCGTTTCCCGGAGATCATCGCCAGTGCCCGTGCGATCGGCGCTCAGGTTGTGGAAAACGATCAACCGGAAGCCGGGATTTCCCACAGCATCCGGCTCGGACTGGCGGCTGTGGGGGAATCGGACAGCGTGTGCCCGGACCGGAGGGCGGCCGTTTTTCTCGTTGCGGATCAGCCCTGGTTGAAAAATGAAACGCTGGCTGCTTTTCTGGACCGGGCTCGCGTGACCCCGTCCGGGATCCTGACCGTGGGTCATGCCGGTATTCCAGGCAATCCCGTCTCGTTTGACCAGGTGTATTTCCCTGAGCTGATGACACTCGAAGGTGATCACGGCGGCCGCGTCGTTTGTGTCCGCCACGCTGATGATACGGCGTGGTATGATATAGCCGCACGTGAGCAAATCGATATCGATCACATGGAAAGGCAGGATCAACCATGACCCAGAAAGAAAGCTCTTCTAACCCAGCCCTGTACAGCTGGCGGGGGAAACTGCCCTTGCTGCAGTTGCTGCCCCTCGCCTTGCAGCATGTCCTGGCCATGGTGGTCGGTTGTGTCACTCCGGCGATTGTCGTGTCTGGCGTCGCGGGCTTGTCCCAGGCGGACAGCGTCCTCCTGATCCAGTCTTCTCTCCTGATGGCAGCGATTGCCACGGTCATCCAGATTTTTCCCGCCTTCCGCTGGTTTGGCTCCGGGCTGCCCGTCATCATCGGCGTCAGCTTTTCCTATTTGCCGGCCCTGACAGCCATCGCTGGGCAATACCCCCTGAGCACGGTCTTTGGCGCCCAGATCATCGGTGGTATCGCTGCCATTCTGGTCGGTGCCTTCATGAAGCCCTTGCGCCAGTTTTTCCCGCCACTCGTCTCTGGCATCGTCGTATTCACCATCGGACTGTCCCTCTATCCGACGGCGATCAACTACATGGCGGGTGGTGTCGGAGCCAAAGACTATGGGTCCTGGCAAAACTGGCTGGTCGCCTTCTTCACCCTGACCATCGTGACCGTGCTCAACCATTATGGCAAGGGCATCGTCAAAACCGCTTCGATCCTGTTTGGCATGGTCATCGGCTATCTCTTTGCCTCCCTTTTCGGGATGACCTCCCTGCAGTCGGTTGCCAGCGCCAGTTTCATCCAGCTGCCCCAGCCACTCCATTTTGGCATCCAGTTCGAAGCCTCCAGTGCGATCATCATTTCCGTGCTGTTTGTGATCAATGCCATCCAGGCCATCGGCGACTTTTCCGCCGTGACGATCGGAGGCTACGACCGTGAACCTGTGGACCAGGAACTCCAGGGTGGTGTCATTGCCAATGGCGCAGCCGGCCTGATCGGCGCGCTGATCGGTGGACTGCCGACCGCGACGTACAGCCAGAATGTCGGCATCGTCAGCACGACTAAGGTCGTCAACCGAAGCGTGTTTGGCCTGGCCAGCGCGATCATTTTGCTCGCCGCCCTGATGCCGAAATTCTCCGCTCTGCTGACTACGATCCCGAAAAGCGTCCTCGGCGGCGCGACGATCTCGGTCTTTGCGATCATCGCCATGAATGGCCTCAAACTGATCCACGCCCACCCGATCGATGTGCGCGGCACCTCCGTCGTCGGTCTCTCCGTCGCCCTCGGCGTCGGCATCACCTCCGCCTCTGCCGCCCTGGCCTCCTTTCCGCCCTGGGTCACGACCGTTTTTGGCAAATCCCCCGTCGTCGTCGCTACCCTCGTCGCGATCTTTTTGAATGAGACTTTGCCGGGGCAAAAGAGCCGGTAGCGCTTGATTCTGCTATTAACTTATGAGATCATAGGCAAAAATTGACATGATGAAAATGATCATTCATGTGGACTATTGATTCTAGTCCACTTTTTTCATGGTTTCTGGAGTTTTTTGTAAATGAAATTAAACCGCTTGGGTGCTTTGATTCTCACTGCCACAGTTTTACTATCAATATTTTCACCAGCCTCTTTGATGTATGCAGAAACGATTGATGTAACTTCAGCGAGTGAAGAAGAAAGCGAACCGATTTCCCATGTAGCAGAAAGCGAACCGTCTGCTTCTGAACTGGCGGATCTGCCATTAGTGGACTCGGCCACATCAGTTATAGATCTTGAAACCGATGCTGTCGTTCCAGTAGCAGAGATTGAGCCAGATTCCTCGGCATTAGACCAGACAAATCCTGCTACTGCTGAAGAGGACGCCCTCCCGGTTATAAGCAGTGCCTTGCGGAATGAAAAAAGACGTGCAGCCACGATCGTTAAAAAACTGGATAAGCTTGTCTCTGGCAAAGATTACTCCAATCAGGATCTTCTCGTTGCAGCTTCCAGCCGCGTCCATGCCAATGAAATCGCAGCTGCCTATGATGCAACCGTTAAACAGTTTTCGAACAAAGGCTATGCTATCCTAAGGCTTAATACCGGTCATTCAGTCAAAGATGCGATTGCGATCGGGGCGAGTGAGAGCAATTCACTGCCGCCTGTTTATCCGGATTGGATCAATCAAATTGATTCCAGTATCCCCAATGATGCTTTGCTGGATCAACAGTATTTCCATTCGCTCATCGACAGTATGGCAGCCTGGACCCAGACGACGGGCTCCCTGGATACCACGGTTGCCGTCATCGACACTGGTATTGATATTAACCATCCGGAGTTTATCAGTCGAGTTTCGACACGATCTTACAATGCTTACACGAATTTGGTTGGCATTGACAAAATTTCGGATGATATTGGCCATGGCACCCATGTTGCAGGAATCATCGCAGCCAACCAAAACAATGCCATCGGTGTTTCTGGAATTGCGCCCGGGGTGAGCTTGCTGATCGTCAAGGCCAATAAAACTGGCACGGGTTCCTTCGTACTTTCTGATTTAATTGAATCGATCTACTATGCTGTTGACAATGGCGCCGATGTGATCAACCTGAGTCTGGGACGTCCTTACGATGTCGGACCAAATGTGTTGGAACAACAGGCGATTCAATATGCCTTTGACCGTGGTGTGACGGTGGTGGCCGCAGCCGGCAATGAATCGGATGATCATGCCGGTTATCCAGCTGCTTACCCTCAGGTAATCGCTGTATCGGCAGCCAACTCCAATGCTGCCTTTGATACGACCTACTCCAATTTCGGTCCAGAGGTTGATATCTGTGCCCCAGGCACGGCTGTTTTGTCAACCTATCTCAATTCACAGTATGCCTACATGACTGGCACTTCGATGGCCAGCCCGGTTGTCGCCGGAGCTGTGGCACTGCTCAAAAGTGCGAAGCCCGAGATGACTCCGGATGAGATCTCGAATCGCTTGTATCAAGCAGCTGTCGATCTAGGTCCCTCGGGTTTCGATAACCAGTACGGCAATGGTCTGCTTAACCTTTCTTCCGCCTTGGCAACATCAGAATCAGCTGAATCAGGCTACTGGGGCGATTATTCCTATCAAGTCATATCCGGAGAAATCGAGTTGACCGGCTACACGGGCAATCAGGCAGTGATCGACGTGCCAGCAACGATTGAAGGCTTACCTGTTGCCAGTATTGCCTCTTCTGTGTTTTCGAATCTCGATGATGCCAAATACATCCGCTTCCCCAAGACCCTCCGAAACATTGGCGAGGACAACTTCTCCAATAGCTCCCTGCTGAAGGCTGTCAGTTTCTCTGGTGACGCCCCTGCGGTTGACGGCACTTGCTTCACGAATAATCCCGATTTCGAAAAGATCTATTATCTGTCAGGAGCGGCTGGATTTGCCTCGATCTGGCAGGGCTGGCCAGCTGAGTCATTCGAGGGGGACTTTTCGGTCAACTTCCGCAATTGGGACGGAACGGTCCTGAGCACTCAGAAGGTGCAGATCTTTGATCCAGCCCTTACGCCCCAGGTGCCAACTCGTTACAAGTACACATTCATCGAATGGGACCATCCCTATAGCCATGTCACTTCAGACCTGGATGTAGTAGCCCAGTTCGAAGATCGTCCGGATCCGGCCGTAGCCAGACCGGCAACGGAAGAAGCATCGATTCTGATGTCACCGACTTCAGCCGCCGATATCAAGGCGATTGATGTCTCACAGTGGAATGGCCCGATTGATTTCAGCAAAGTGAAAACGGCGGCCAGCACCGTCTATATTCGAGCCGCCAGTTTCAAATCTGTGGATACCGGCTGGCAATTTTACCAGGACACTGCGATGGCGACCCATGCGGCTAACGCCAAAGCCAATGGCATGAATTTTGGTTTTTATATCTATTATCGCCCGCAGGCTACCCCTGCGCTTTCTGTCAGTTATGCCCAGCAATTTTACGCAATCATCAAGAATTACAATTACAATTGTGCTCCGGTCATTGATGTGGAAACAACCAATGGCCTGACGAAAACTCAAATCACAGCCAGCGTCAAAGCGTTCGCAGATGAACTGAAACGGCTGACCGGTGTGAATCCGATGGTATATTCCTACGTCTATTTCGCCAATACATATCTTGGGACTGACTTGAGTCCATTCAAATTGTGGATTGCCCATTGGGGTGTTTCCGAACCTGCGCAAACGACGACCTGGCCGAAATGGGATATGTGGCAGTACTCCTCAACTGGCACGGTTCCAGGTATTTCAGGTGATGTGGATCTGAACAAGGCTACACGGAATATTTTTGCCATGGATTTGACGGCAAAGGTGACGGGATCTGATACCGTGAGCCTGTCATGGCCAAGCATTCCAATTGCGTCCCACTATGAGATTTATCGCAGTACTTCCTTAACTGGGACGTATTCGCTCATCGGTACGACTTCAAGCACCCAGTTTGAGGCCAGCCAATTGGTGCCAGGTACACTTTATTATTTCAAAGTGGTCATGATGGCCAGTGGTGTCCCGAGAATCGCATCTCCGGTGGCAACGGCCAAACCAATATCCCTGCTGGTGACTGGCCTGAAGGCCGCATCGGCTGGCTATGACCAGGTCAAGTTGACCTGGAGCGCCCTGAGTGGCGCGGCCGGGTACGTGGTCTACCGCCAGGCAAACGGCGAGTGGACTGAAATCGGCCGGACGACGGCGCCGGGGGTGACCTATACCGACTCCGGCCGGACGACTGGGACTGCTTATACCTATGCCGTGAAGGGCGTGAGCAGCACGGGCGTGGTCGGAGCCGACTACTCGGCCAGCGCGAGTGCCACCCCGATCCCAATGACCGTGATGGGACTGAAAGCTATGTCTGGCGGCTATGACCGGGTTGAGCTGAGCTGGACACGTGAGACGCCGGCAGAGATTGAAACGACCTACACCGTGTACCGGGCAACCAGTTCCACGGGGACATACAGCGCGATCGGCACAGCAACGGATGCCAGCTACACCGACACCACAGTCGTGACGGGCCGGACGTACTACTACAAGGTGCGGGCCAGCGTCAATGGCGCTTTGAGCCCGGCCCTGTCAGGCTCTGTCGCTGGCAAGGCCCTGCCGGTTGCACCGAGTAACCTGACGGGTGAGGGCGGTGTGAGGCAGGCAAGCCTGAGCTGGATCGCGGCTGACGGTGCCACGGGCTACCAGGTCTACCGGGCGACGAGTCCGACTGGAACCTACAGTCTGGTTGGCACGACCAGCAACCTATCATATACGAACATGGGCCTGACCGCCGGGGTGACGTACTACTACAAGGTGCGTTCCTATACCCGGGTCGGGACGACGAACATCTACGGAACCCTGTACTCCAATCTCGTCCCTATGACGCCGGATCTGGGTGATGTAACCGGACTGACTGCATCCGCCGCCTCGGCGAGCAGCATCCGGCTCAGCTGGCCCACAGTGGCGAATGCGACGAAGTATGAGATTTTCGAAACGGATGCAGATGGCGGGGAGAAGCGCCTGGTGGGCAGCACCAGCTACACCTCCTGGACGCACAGCGGTCTGGTGGCCGGTGAGGCGCACTTTTATGTGGTCCGGGCGGTGCGGGTCTCAGGCGCCCTGAGCATCCGAAGCCTCAACGACTCCGCCGTGGTGTCCTCACATGCTGGTCCACTCAAGGTCCTCGGCCTGAAGGCCGCCTCTACTGGCTATGACCAGGTCAAACTGACCTGGAGTGCGCTGAGTGGCGCGGCCGGGTACGTGGTCTACCGCCAGGCAGACGGCGAGTGGACTGAAATCGGCCGGACAACGGCCCCGGTAGTGACCTATACGGACACTGGCCGGACAACCGGGACTGCCTACACCTATGCCGTGAAGGCACTGAGCAGCACGGGCGTGGTTGGAGCTGACTACTCGGCCAGCGCGACCGCCACTCCGATCCCACTGACCGTGACGGGACTGAAAGCTATGTCCGGCGGCTATGACCGGGTTGAGCTGAGCTGGACACGGGAGACGCCGGCAGAGATCGAGACGACCTACACCGTATACCGGGCAACGAGCGCAAGTGGCACTTACACGATCGTGGGCACGGCGACCGACGCGAGCTACACCGATGCCGCAGTCGTGACGGGCCGGACCTACTATTACAAGGTGCGGGCCAGCGTCAACGGCGCTTTGAGCCCAGCCCTGTCCGGTTCTGTTGCCGGTAGAGCCCTGCCGGTTGCACCGAGTAACCTGACGGGCGAGGGCGGTGTGAGGCAGGCAAGCCTAAGCTGGAGCGAAGCCGAGGGTGCGACCGGCTACCAGGTCTACCGGGCGACGAGTCCGACTGGAACCTACAGCCTGGTCGGCACGACCAGCAACCTGACCTATGTGAACACGGGCCTGACCGCTGGGGTGACGTACTACTACAAGGTGCGTTCCTACACCCGGGTCGGGACGACGAACGTTTATGGAGCCCTGTACTCGAATCTCGTCCCTATGACGCCGGACCTGGGTGATGTAACCGGACTGACTGCAACCGCGGCCTCTGCGAGCAGCATCCGGCTCAGCTGGCCCACAGTGGCGAATGCGACGAAGTATGAGATTTTCGAAACGAATGCAGATGGCGGGGAGAAGCGCCTGGTGGGTAGCACCAGCTCCCTGTCCTGGACACACAGCGGTCTGGTAGCCGGAGAAGGACACCATTACGTGGTGCAGGCGGTGCGGGTCTCCGGCGCACTGACCATCCGCAGCCTCAACGACTCAGCGGTTGTGTCCTCACACGCTGGCCCGCTCAAGGTCCTCGGCCTGAAGGCCGCATCGGCTGGCTATGACCAGGTCAAGTTGACCTGGAGCGCCCTGAGTGGCGCGGCCGGGTACGTGGTCTACCGCCAGGCAAACGGCGAGTGGACTGAGATCGGCCGGACAACGGCCCCGGTGGTGACCTATACGGACTCTGGCAGGGTGACCGGTACTGCTTATACCTATGCCGTGAAGGCGGTGAGCAGCACGGGTGTGGTCGGAGCTGACTACTCGGCCAGCGCGACCGCCACTCCGATCCCGTTGACCGTGACGGGATTGAAAGCTATGTCCGGCGGCTATGACCGGGTTGAGCTGAACTGGACACGGGAAACGCCGGCAGAGATTGAAACGACCTACACCGTGTACCGGGCGACCAGTTCCACGGGGACATACACACTCGTGGGCACGGCGATGGACAGCAGCTACACCGATGCCGCAGTTGTGACGGGCCGGACCTACTATTACAAAGTACGGGCCAGCGTCAATGGCGCTGTGAGTGTGGCCCTGTCAGGCTATGCCGCCGGCAAGGCCCTGCCGGTTGCACCGGAAAGCCTTTCAGCATCAGCTTATTCAATCAACCAGATCCTGCTGAACTGGTCCGCTGCCGAGGGTGCCAGCGGCTATGCCGTCTATCGCGCGACGAGTTTGAATGGCACCTACTCCCTGATCGCCTCGACCAGCAACCTCGAGTATTTGAATGGTTCGCTCAGTTCAACCATAACGTATTTCTATAAGATCCGGTCCTATCGACTGGTCGGAACTACAAAAATATATAGTGCCGATTATTCGCCAATTGCTTCTTCGAAACCATAACCTCATAAATAATTCATAGGGCCTGTGACAATACACCTCCCCGTTTCGGTGTATAATAAAACTGACAACGAATCACGATCGTTGACGGTTCCGGTCTGACGATCGTCCAGAAACCACGGATCGTGGTGAAGGGAGGGACTTTGAATGAAACAGGAACTCGAGCAGAAGATCCAGAAAATCCTGGCCAGCAATTTCGAGACCCCCAGCATTTTCAAAACCGTCCTGAAAAAAGAACTGGCAATCACGGAAAAGGAAGAAATCCTCGACATTGTCAACATCCAGCGTGAATACACCGATGCGGTCAAGAAAACCCAGATCTATGCCCCGGCGGTTCTTTTGATCGCCACCACGTATGGCCTGATCGCTGTCGAGGAAGGCCAGACCGCTCTCGAACTCGACTATGGCGGCTATCGCATCCGCCACATCATGTATTCCAAGATCCAGTGCCTCGAATTCGACACCTGTCTGCTGCTGGGCGTTTTCAAACTGGTGCTCGGCACGAGCAATGAGCCCGATCTGGTGATCGAGTTCAACACCGCCAGGAACTATTATGAATTCGAAGCTCTGGTGGATATTGTGCGCCGGAAAATGGTTGAAAACGAACGGGCCTTGCATGGCTGATGCAAGCGAACGGCTGGCATGGAAGCGACAGAACTGACCCGAAAGCTACAAGATAATATTGGCCAGGTGCTGGTCGGCAAACAAGAGGCGATCCAATTGCTTATGATCGCCTTGCTTTGCCGGGGCCACTGCCTGGTCGAGGATGTTCCTGGCGTGGGCAAGACAACCTTGGCCCACGCCTTTGCGCGTTCACTGGGCCTTATGTTCCAGCGCATCCAGTTCACACCGGATGTGCTGCCGTCTGACATCACCGGCTACACTGTGTACGACTTGAAACAGGGTGCGATGACGTTTCACACCGGTGCGATCATGAGCCAGATCATCCTGGCGGACGAAATCAACCGCAGCAGTCCGAAAACGCAGTCCAGCCTTTTGGAGGCGATGCAGGAAGGACAGGTCACCGTCGATGGCCAGACTTACCCGCTGCCGCAGCCATTCATGGTCCTGGCCACCCAGAATCCAATCGAATTTTCCGGGACCTTTCCCTTGCCGGAAGCCCAGCTCGACCGGTTCCTGCTGCGGATCCACCTCGGTTACCCCACCCAGGACGAAGAAATCGCCATTTTGCAGCAACACCTGAAAACACACCTGGTCCAGTCCTTGCCGGCTGTGGTGACGCAGCCGGAGATCGAAGCGCTGCAGCAGGCGTGTGAAGCCGTGCGGGTGTCTGACCCGATCCTCGAATACATCAGCAGCCTCGTGGCCTGGACCCGCGTCCAGGAAGCAATCGCCCTGGGCATCAGTCCGCGCGGCGGGATCGCTCTGATGCAGGCTGCCCGGGCACAGGCTTTTCTTGCTGGACGGACTTTTGTCATCCCTGACGATGTCCAGTCACTGCTGGAACCGGTCTGGTCGCATCGCCTGGTCCTGCGGCCGGAAGCGGCCCTGGACCGTACGGCGCTGGTGAAACTGTTCGGCCGCCTGATCCGGGAAACCAAGATCCCAGTTCTGTCATGATTCCGGCCTTGAAAGGCTGGCGTCCGATCTATTACAGCCTGGCTGGGTTTTTCCTGATCGCTGGACTGGCCAGCGGGGAACGCCCGTTTTTTGTCTTGTTCCTGGCCCAGATCCTGCTGTCTCTTTTGGCTTTGCTGGTCAACCTCTATGCGGCCTGGACCTTTTCTTTCCTCCAGCAGACCAGCGCCAGCCAAGTCCAGCATGGCGATCGCGTCCATCTGCAGCTCCAGATTCACAATGAAAAGGTCCTGCCCTATCCTTTGCTAAGGATCCGGATCAACCAGGCTGAAGATCCCGAACCTGCCCGCCTGGAATTCAACCTGGCTCCGCACAGCCAGAGAGACTTCGATGTGCCGCTCCATTGCCCCTACCGGGGCCGCTACCCCGTCGGAATGACCGTGATCGATTTCATCGATTGTTTCAACCTGGTACGCCTGCCTTTTGACCTGCGCCATCTGCCGTATTACCGGATGCCGGAACTCCTGGTTCTGCCCGGTTTTGAGACAGGGGTCACCCTGGAAGGACAGGCCCAGGCCCGTCAAGCGGCGGCCCATCTGGCCCGGCCCAGTGATGACAATTCCGAGCCTTATGCCACGGTGCGCCCGTACCAGCCTGGTGACTCCCGGCGCGAGATCCATTGGAAAGCCTCGCTGCGCCAGCAAACGTTGCTGACCCGACAGTATGGCCAGGCGATCGAGCCGCAGGTGCTCCTGATCCTCGATTTTTCCCAGCCGGCATGGTCCGGACGTCTTGCCTGGCAGGCTGCTGACGCTCTCTGCAGTGCCGCCTGCACCCTGTTGCATGCCTACCTGAGCCAGCAAATCCCTGTCCGCCTGATCAGCAACCAGGGTCCTCATCTGGTCGAATCCCGCACGGCCCAGTCCCTGCAGGATTTTGAATCCCTGCGCACTTGGCTGGGAGGCATGTCCTTTTCTGCCCCGGTGCCGCTGGCAGACCTGCTGCGCAAAGGCCACGCCCTGTTTGAGTCCGCCCGGACGATTTATCTGCTCACCACCGCCCATGAAAAAGCCAGCATCGACCCCATCCTGCCCTTGCTCGCCCGCCAAAACCGGCCCGACCGACCCTGCCACGTCATCCTCGCCCTGCCGGAGACTGCTGAAAAAGGAGCTGCCGTTTTTGCTGCGAACCCCAACTTTGACAGCAAAGTAGGGGGCTCCCTTTTTCGGCAAAATGGCCTCAAAGTCCTGGTGTACCGTTATGGCCAGCCTTGGGCGGAGCAGGTGAAAGCATGAGTGGAGGGGATAAAAGCGGGCGCTCTGGGGTTCTTTCTGGCCGGCCGGGCCAGCCGCAGGAGCATCTGGAGCCATGGGTCGATGCGGTGGTTTCAGTTCTTCTGGCCAGCGGTCTGCTCCAGTTTGTCTGGATCTGGCGCGGGTATCCGGCGACATTGCTGAGTACGGTTCTCATCTGCGCCGGCCTGGCCGCGCTGTCGACGGCCCTGACTCGTTTGCGCGGTTGGCTGGCTCTTTTGATCCCGCTCATCCTGCTGCCAGCGGCCTTGCTCCTGATCCGGCTGAGTGTGGGGGCAGAGGCTTTCTCGCAGCAAATAACTGGATTTTATGGCTGGCTTGCCAGCTTTTTCCAATGGGACACACCTGCCCCGGTGATCCGCTATCTGCCCCAGACCCTGTTGAGCTTGCCTGTGAGCGTCGCGATGTATGGGCTGGCGCGGAGAAACCATCTCTTGCTGCCCTACCAGTTTCTGGCCACACTGGGTCTGGGCCTGGTCTTGTTTCTTTGGCCTCAGGCCTGGCCGGCGAACCTTCTGCTGGTGGCTGCATGCCTGGTCCAGATACCGCGCCGCCTGGTCCTCCTGATCGCACGGGAACATCCGGGAGAGCCCGTTTTACCGCGCGGCGCGATGCAGATTCTCGCCATTGCCCTGGCTGCCCTTGTCTTACTGTCAGCCAACTACCTGATCCCGGACAATACGAAAAAGTGGCGCCTGCCAGCCCTGGCCTACTGGGTCCAGGACGTCCAGGACCTCTGGCAATACCTGGGTCGTTCTGGACGCGGCTGGCCGACCTATAACTTGGTCTATTATGGCTACGACAATCCGGATACCCAGCTGGGCGGGCCAGTGAACCCCAGCCGCCAGCCGATCCTGATGGCTGTAAGCACCCGCTCGCTGCTCTTGAAAGGCAGCACGCGATCGATTTACACCGGCTCCAGCTGGCAGCGCCCCCTGCAGGATAGCTACCGGTTCGACAGTCCTGTCTGGCAGATCCAGCAGCGGGCGTCCTTTGCTGATCCACTGGCCAGAAGCCAGGCTGGGCGTCAGTTCGCCAGCTATTGGCGCGGAGATATCGAAGTCAAAATCCAGCACCGCAGCACACAAATGACCCTGTTCCAGACAGGGCTCGTGCAAAAAGTCAGGCTCGGCGATCCGGTCCAGACGGTGCCTTTTTTCACTCGGGATGGCGATCTCTTCACAGTTGCAACCTTGGCCCAAGGGGAGGCCTATACCATCCAGAGTCTTTACCTCGACCGGCGGCGCGAAGGCTTCGAACAGGCACTTTTAAATTATGAACGCACCCTTGAGCCTCAAGATGACCCTTACTACACGGATATCCAGTCCCACTATCTGCAACTGCCTGTGTCCCTGCCGCCAACAGTCCTGGAACTGGCCCGGTCCCTGACAGATGACATGGATTCCGACTATGCCAAAGCGACAGCGATCGAACGCTATCTGCAGACGTTTGGCACCTATGCCCAAGATACGGCTGTGCCTCCGGCGGGCAGCGATTTTGTCGCTGATTTTATCGCAACCCGGCGCGGCTATTGCGTTCACTATGCCTCGGCCATGGTCATACTGGCCCGTTCGTCCGGCATCCCGGCCCGCTTTGTCGAAGGTGTCGCCATTTCACCAGGCAGCGACTCCGCCCAATTCCTGGCGACCGGCCAGGCCGCCCATGCCTGGGCAGAGCTCTATTTCGCCGGCATTGGCTGGCTGCCTTTTGACGCGACCCCCGCTGCCCCCGAAGCGCCACCGCGTGACCTGGAAACCTTGCCTGAAAAACCAGAACCACTGCCTGATGAGACGGCAAATGCAGGGGCAGATCTTGCCGGCCAGGACATCCGGACATCGTACCGCTGGCTCTGGAGCTTCCTGATCATCCCCTTGTTGCTTCTCATCGGCAGTGTGGCCTTGACATTTGCCAGGTATCGGCATCAGACAAGATTGGCATCTGCCTGGCTGGTGCGGCATTTCCCGGACCCGTCGAACCGGTTGCGTTTCCTCTACCAAGACCTCCTCACACAACTGGCCTTGATCGGCGTGGCGCCTGAAGCGGGTGAAACCCTGGTCCAGTTTGCATCACGTGCTCAGGATTATGTCCGGCTGGAGCAGCTGCCTTTGCCAGAGGTGTTGTGGCCCATCAGCCGCCTGCTCTACGGCCAGATAGAACCTTCCGACGACGAGCTGGAAAAGCTGGTTGATCTGCGCCAGCTGCTGGAGCAACGCTTGCAGGCCGATTTGGCATACTGGACTTACCGGTTCAGGCGGGTCCTGGCCTGAGCATCAAATTTTCTCTCGGTGTAGGTATACATCGCGCTGATGACAAAGCAAATGACGCCGCCGCCGATCAGGGCAACCACGCGCAGGGCTGTGTTGAGGTTGTTGACATCGATCGTCACCAGCTTGAGCACACAGGCCAGCGTGAGCAGCAGGCCATAGAAACGCAGCGCTTTTTGCTGGCCGGAAAACCCCAGGACGATGCTCGCCAGAGCCGTCAACATGCTGATCACACTCAGGAGATAAGCCTGGTCAAACCAATCCGTCTGGCCATGAACCGTTGCCAGGATCAGGATGGTCAGCTTGACGCCGATCAGAATACTGGACAGACCATTGTTCCGCTGCACAGACAAGTCCTCGCGAATCCGGCCGAACGCTAGCACGAAAGAAAGCAGGGAGAGCAAAGCGTAGAGCAGCGCAGCAGTGTTGTCCTTCTCACTGAAGGCGATGGTGATGGATGAGACGGCCAGCAACAGGTGATTGGCCACGGATATGCTGACGGGCAAAAAAGCATGACCAGATTGCAGCCGGTCATAGTGAGCATATTGGAGCACGATGGCCAGGCCCGTCAGGACGAGCAGTAAAACGGGCATTTTCTGCGTCCAATTTGTCGCCAGTACGATGGAGATCAGGGAAAAATCCAACCCCAGCCAGACGGACAGGCGGACCCAAGCTTCAGATCGGCGCGCAGAAGGGCGGTCAAATTGAAGCCATTGGCCCCAGACCAGTCCAATCAGGGCCGCCAGATACGTCAAAGCCCAGACGATGTGAGCATGCCGGACCAAGCCCGGAAAACCATCGAACAGCATGAAAACCAGGTCCAACCCCAGGAGAGCGTTGGCCCCGGCCTGGTAAACCTTGCGTCCACTGGCCTGCCGAGCGCCATACAGCAGCACCGCCAGAACTGCCAGCCATGTCAATCGTACTGGGACGAGACCAGAAGCAACCTCAGCAGTCCAGTAGATGATGAGCAGCAGGGCAGCCGCTCCGATCAGGAAAAGAGCGGAATAGCTGGACAGGTCACCCTCCAGGGTCTGGTGGCGGCTCCTGATGAAAAACCAGGCGGCAAAGGCTAGCAAGGCCAGGATTCCAGCCAGGATCGCAGCGCCCAGAGCTACCAGCTGGATTTCGCTTGGCAAGACCAGCCAGCCAGACAGTTCAGCAGCGCCCCGGTGATAGACTGCCAACCGGTAGACTGGCACCATGACGTCTGTCGCCAACAGCGCCAGCCACAGCACCTGACCGGCGAACATCTGGACCGCCCGGAAGATTTCATTTTCCGCCAGCTGCCTGTAGCGTGAGATCAGGAAGGTCAATCCTGTTGCTCCAATGAACTGGAAGAGAAACGCCGCAGCGATGGCTCCAGTTGGCAAGGTCGTCGCAAAAGGCGCCTGTGAGCCGGCAAGCGGTGACGCCATGAACGTGCCCGCCATGATTGTGCTTGTCACCAGAACCAGAAGCAGGGAAGCGAGCAGGCTGGCTTTTTGTGTCAAAGGGAAGACCAGCAGATTTCCCACCAGCACAACGGCCATGGCCACGGTCTGGTAGATGAGGAGCAGGAGCAGTTTCTGGTCGGATAATCCCCAGCCATAGGCCATGATGATTGACACCGCCATGCCGAGATGAGCGACGATGCTCAGCGTGAAAGCCCGGTAGCGCCGGGCCAGGAACAGGCAGCCTGCCAGCCAGATGACCAGCAACGAATAGGCTCCGATATCGCTGAGCCGGTCAAAATACAGATGTGTGAGTACGATCGAAATGAAAAAGGAGCCGCAGCCAGTTCCGAGCATGCTCTGGGAAAAGGCGCTCAGGCTTCTTTCAATCAAAGCCAGGCCGAGCCCTGTCAAAGCTGTGCTGATTGTGAACAGGGCAACGATTTTCAAAGCGTCCGTCAGATAACGGTAAACGAGTGTGCCGAGGAAAATGAGCCCGGCGAAAATCAGCAGTGCAGCAGCCAGGCTGAGGACACTCTTGCCCAGGAGCGATTCCAGATTGTGAATTGGAACGGTTCTGCCAGGTTGCGGATAGGGTTGAGGGACCGGCTCTATCTGTGCTGCTCCAAGGTCCTGTTCCTGAGCGGATTGTGCTGCGGTCAATCCCTCAGGTGTGTGCAGGATTTGCTTCAGTTCAGCAACTTCCTGGTGCAGCGATTCCGTCAACGCTGCCAGGGACTGAAGCGATGCTTTCAGCGCATCCATCTCGTGCCGCCGCGCTTGGGCCCGGCTGACCATCAGGACAATCAGTCCGACGACGAGGGCCAGAACAAAGAAGAAAACACCCATGCTGCACCTCCGCAGGTCTATCTTTGGCAAAAACGAGGCAAAACAGTCGGACTTTTAGTCTTCTGGTGCCATGCAAGTCAGTAATCGTTGGGTTTTCCACGTGTCCTTTGACTTGCCGGAAAATGGGGCCGAACCTATAATTTTAGAATGTATCAATCAAAAAACGATTGCAACCGCGACAAGCCTGTTTTGCAAAAAAACGGCAACATCCGATCAGCAAGGAGATCCCCTTATGCCAGGAAAAACACTTTATGAAAAAATCTGGGACCTGCACCTGGTTGACTCCAGTGAAGGTCAGAACCTGATCTACATCGACCTGCACCTGCTGCACGAGGTCACCTCGCCGCAGGCCTTCGAAGGTCTCAAGCTGGCTGGCCGCAAGGTCCGCCGCCCAGACTTGTCCTACGCGACCATGGACCACAACATCCCGACGCTCGACCGCAACAACGTCAAGGACCCGATTTCCAAGCTCCAGATGGAGACCCTGGCCAACAATTGCGCCGAAACCGGCGTCACCCTGTTCGGCATTGACAGTGAATACCAGGGTGTCGTCCACGTCATGGGCCCGGAACTCGGCCTGACCCTGCCCGGCAACACGATCGTCTGTGGCGACAGCCACACCGCCACCCATGGCGCTTTTGGTGCCCTGGCCTTTGGCATCGGCACCAGCGAAGTCGAACACGTCCTGGCCACCCAGTGCCTGCCACAGAAAAAGTCCAAGACGATGAACATCAAGGTCAACGGGGCCCTCGGTACAGGCGTCACCGCCAAGGACATCATCCTCGGCGTCATCAGCCAGAATGGCACCGATTTTGGCACCGGCTATGTCATGGAATTCACCGGCGAAGCCATCCGTAAGCTGACCATGGAAGAACGCATGACCGTCTGCAACATGGCGATCGAAGCCGGCGCCCGTTCCGGCCTGATCGCCCCCGACCAGACGACCTTTGACTACCTGAAGGGACGCCTCTATGCACCGCAGGGTAATGCCTTCGCGGCCGCCGTTACCGAATGGAAAAAGCTCTACACCGATGCCGATGCCGTTTTTGACAAGGTTGTCGAATTCGACGCCGCTGCCCTCGCGCCGCAAGTCACCTGGGGCACCAGCCCCAGCATGGGCGCCTCGATCGAGGACGTCGTCCCCTATCCGGAGAACTTTTCTGATCCGGACAAGCAAAAGGCCGCCCAGCGCGCCCTCGACTACATGGGTCTGGTCGCTGGTACCCCGATGAAAGACATCGCGATCGACTACGCGTTCATCGGTTCCTGCACCAATGGCCGCATCGAAGACCTGCGTGCCGCCGCTGCGATCGCCAAGGGCCGCAAAGTCAGCCCCAACGTCACTGCCCTGGTTGTCCCAGGCTCCGTCCAGGTCAAGAAACAGGCCGAAGCTGAAGGCCTCGACCAGATCTTCATCGAAGCTGGTTTTGAATGGCGCCAGCCTGGCTGCAGCATGTGCCTGGCCATGAACCCCGATGTCCTCCAGCCCGGCCAGCGCTGCGCTTCGACTTCAAACCGCAACTTTGAAGGCCGCCAGGGCCGCGGTGGCCGCACCCACCTCGTTTCCCCGGAAATGGCTGCCGCCGCCGCCATCGCCGGCCATTTCGTCGACGTGCGGACATTCTAAGCGAAAAGAAGAAGAGGAGGAACATCCATGGAACCTTTCGTCAAACTCAATGGCCTGGTCGCCCCGCTTGACCAGAACAATGTCGATACCGATGCCATCATCCCCAAGCAATTCTTGAAGCGCATCGAGCGCAGTGGATTTGGCCAGTACGTCTTTTTCGAACTGCGCTTCGATGACGACGGCAACCTCAAGCCTGACTTCGAGATGAACAAGCCCCGCTACCAGGGCGCCAGCATCCTCGTCTCCCGCGCGAACTTCGGCTGTGGCTCCTCCCGTGAGCACGCCCCCTGGGCTCTGCTCGACTACGGCTTCCGTGCCATCATCGCCCCGAGTTACGCCGACATTTTCTACAACAACTGCTTCAATAACGGCATCCTGCCGATCCGCCTCAGCGCCGAGCAAGTCGACGAGATCTTCCAGCGCGTCGCCGCCAAACCCGGCTACACGCTCGAAATCGACCTCGCCGCCAAGACCGTGAGCGATGCCGACGGCCTGTCCTACACCTTCGAGCTCGATGAGTTTAACACCACCAAGCTCCTGAACGGCTACGACGACATCAGCCTGACCCTCTTGAAAGAAGACAAGATCACCGCCTACGAAGCTGCCCACCCGGTCGTGAAAAAGCCCGCCAAAGTCTCCTGAGTCCTGTTTTAACGGATGGTCCAGTTTCACGAAATTGGGCCACCCCTAACGCTGGGTCTGGCACCAGGGATGGAACATTCCAAAATTGGGGTCGGTGCACCAAAACGGCAACAACTCCGAGAGGCGCGAAGACGACTGCGGCTGTAAGTTTCTCCAGATCAAGCCAAGATCTTCCAAAATAGTGCTCTGACCTAGCAAAGGAAATTTCCGCCGCTAGGTCGGAGCACTTTTTTGGAAGATTTTCGACACGGCGTCAACCTGCTGCGGCTGTAGGCTTCACAGGGGGAATTCAGATTTTCCCCAAAAGTGGACCGACCCCCAATCGTGAACATTCCGCACACAGTGCCACCCCTGCCCAGACGCCATATCCGCACTGATCTGCTCTGGACAGGTGCAGGCAAAAAGGCTAGGATGACCGTTAGACAATCGACTAGCCTGGCATGCGATCACAATCCAGCAAGCAAAACGAAGATAAAAAAGGGGCTGCACACCATGTCTGAAATCACCACCAAACAACCGGCACCCACGAAAACGCTCCCAGCCAAGGCCGGGCCGTTCCTGATCCTGGCCGCGGCGCTGCTCTGGAGCCTGGCTGGCTTGCTGGTCAAATACATCCCCTGGCATCCGCTGGCCATCGCCTCGGCCAGGAGCTTGCTTGCTGCCCTGGTCTTTGTGGCTGCCTACCGTCAGCGTCTGCTGCGCCGTTTCAACTGGACCACGCTCATCTCCGGACTGGCCCTGATGCTGACCCAGACGGGATTCATCATTGCCAACAAGATGACAACTGCCGCTAATGCGATCATGCTCCAGTATGCCTCGCCGCTGTTTGTGGTCATTTTTGGCGCAATTTTCTACCACAACCGGCCGACAAGACGGGAAACCATCGCCCTCGGCCTTGCGTCGGCGGGCATCATCCTGTTTTTCCTCGATGATCTTTCTCCGGGCAGCTTACTGGGTAATCTAATCGCCACGGGTACGGGCGTGACGTTTGGCCTGGTTTTCCTGTTGAACAGCCGGCCGGAGTGTGACACGCCCCTGTCGATTTTCATTGGCCAGGTGACCACCTTTCTGATCGGTCTGCCCATGCTGCTGCAAGTCCGCGATGTGACGACCCCTTCGATCCTGGCCATTCTCGTCCTGGGATTTTTCCAGCTCGGCCTGGCCTATTTCCTGTTTGGGATCGGCATCCGCCTGACCCGACCGCTCTCGGCCAATCTGCTGGCACTGCTCGAACCGATAGCCAATCCGGTCTGGGTTTTCCTGGTTCTGGGCGAAGTTCCCGGCTGGCTGGCTGGACTCGGGGCAGTGATCGTGCTGGGATCCATCTTATATCTCAACCTCGAACGGTTGCGCCAGCCGGTCAGTCCCTGACAGAAGGCCAATCAATGACAGGCAATCCGTGTCACGATTTCAAAACCGCAAAAAAGGCCGTTTCTGATCGCAATCAGAAACGGCCTTGGTCTTTCAAAGCGGCAGAATGTTAATATTCGATGACGCGGGGCAATTCCTTGGCCTGGACGACCCAGCCTTCGACTTGGCTTTCCGTCGGAAGCTTGCGCACCAGCTTCTTCTCCTCGTTGACCTCGTGGAGCTTGGCAACGAGATTGGCAGGTTTACGGGTTGCCAGTTCTGGTACGGTATCGACACCCGCTGCTTCCAGTAGATCGGCATATTCGCCACCGATGCCTTTGACACGAGCCAGATCAGCCCGGTTGGTCCATTTCAGGATCAATTTACCCGAAATGCCAGTTTTTTCAGCCAGGCTATCACGCCCTTTTCGTGATTTGCATGTGTCCAGGAGGTTTTCAATCGACGAGATTCCGTTGGCCTCCAGTGTGGCGGCATAAGATTCGCCAATTCCTTCGATTTCGGTTAATTTTGTCATATTCAAACTCCTTTCCTGTAAAAAATAAGGGTCCCACCTTCAGGTTAGCCCTCTTGTCAGTAAACGTCAATTCATTCGTTGTGACATTTGCTGCCGCCCGGCGACTGTGGAATACTAGAGGGAGCAAGGCAAATCGACCCTTCTAAAACGATCCGCCGGAGGCTTTGGATTCGCACATGGAACACAAGAAACCAGGCATTCATCGTTCGCACCTCTGCCAGGGCCAGCTGTCTGGCTATGTCCTGGCGAAGCCGGATGAATCCTGCTTCAATAACCGTTTTGGCGGCAAATGGCAACTGGTTCGTGATGTGAGCCTGCAAGCCAACGATCGCCCTCTCCTGATGCATGATTTTCGCCCCGGTATCGGTTGCTGCACGATCACAGCCTTGACTACTGTGTTTCGCCACCTCCGGCAACAGATTGCACGGTCATCCATTCCAGATGACTCGCCCAGCCTTTTCGACCAGATCGAATCCGTCGCCGCCCGTCATGGCTACCGGCCCAAACGTGGCCGGACCAATCCTTTGCGCATAGGCAGCATCGTCCGACAATTGTTTCACCTGTATCAGCTGCAAGGTCAGGCTGGTTCGACGCTCTTTCTATCCGCACATCAAATCAGCCGCGAGCTGGACGCAGGACGACCGGTGCTGATGAATCTTGCCTTCGGCCATTATCACCGTCACACCGTTACGGTGATGGGGTACCAGCTCTGGCAGGACTCGACGCAGCAGACCAATCATCGTCAACGCCACCTCTGGCAGGTGCATGACGGCTGGAGTGAGACTGTCCGTTTCATCGACCACTGGGCCCTGACCCGGCCCTGGTCTGGCCACTGGTCGATCTACAGTGTGACTCGGATACGATTCAAACCGACCGCAGCCAACAACTGATCCAACTGAAACCATTTGAAAATCAAGCTTGACAAAAGAGTCCGACCGATTTATTATGCCCCTATAACCTATATAAATAGTAGGAATTAAATAGCACCCGATAGAAACGCACCACAGGAGGAAAACCCATGGCCAAGATCGTACAGTCGATGACCGAACTGATCGGCAACACCCCGCTCGTCGAACTGACCCACTACAATCAGAAAAACGGCATTGCAGCCCGTCTGATCGCAAAAGTTGAATATTTCAACCCATCCGGCAGCGTCAAATGCCGCATCGGCAATGCCATGATCGTCGCGGGCGAAAAGGCCGGCCTGATCAAGGAGGGTACTACGATCATCGAACCGACCAGTGGCAACACCGGCATCGCCCTCGCCTTTGCCGCCGCAGCCAAGGGGTACCGCCTGATCCTGGTCATGCCCGACACCATGAGCATCGAACGCAGAAACCTGCTCAAAGCCTACGGCGCCGAGCTCGTCCTGACCCCAGGCAGTGAAGGCATGAGCGGTGCGATCCGGAAAGCCCAGGAGCTGTCTGCAGAAATTCCCGGATCGTACGTGCCGCAGCAATTTGAGAATCCGGCCAATCCGGACATCCACCGCCGTACGACTGCCGAGGAAATCTGGCGCGACACCGATGGTGAGATCGACATCTTTGTCGGTGGCGTCGGTACCGGCGGCACCATCTCCGGCGTCGGCGAGGTCCTGAAGGCCAAGAAGCCCGGTGTCCGAGTCATCGCCGTCGAACCGACCGATTCACCCGTTCTCTCCGGAGGACCCAAAGGTCCGCACAAAATCCAGGGCATTGGCGCCGGGTTTGTGCCGAAAAACTACAACGGTGCCTTTGTTGACGAGATCTTCCAGGTCAGTAATGAGCAGGCCTTTGAGACCTCCCGTGCCCTGGCCCGCACCGAGGGCCTGCTCGTTGGCATCTCCTCCGGTGCCGCCGCCTACGCCGCCACCCAGATCGCCCTCCGCCCGGAAAACGCTGGCAAGACCATCGTCGTCCTGTTGCCGGATAACGGCGAACGCTACCTCTCGACACCACTGTTCCAGGAGGGATGAGGGGAAAGGACATTCATGTCCAGCCATCCATGTCATTCATGAGTGTATCTTTCTAGCTGGGATTATTTACCAAACATGGTTCAACCAGATACCACTTTCACAAAGGGTATCTGGTTGTTTTTTATGGTATAAAAAGAATAGTCGCCCAGGACCTGAATCGGTGAAATTGGCAAAAACTCCCTGCCTATGAAGATCTGTACCACCAACAGCTTTGATGAGGGATGAAATGGCAAACAAACTTCGTTCACCCATACGTCCTTTGATAGCGTACATTTATCGCTTGAAGCTCAGCTATAAAGTGACGCTTTTATACAGTGTTTTGCTGCTGGTTACTCTCACTGGTAGTGGCTTGTTTGTCTACACTCGGTTCAACCGAACAACAGACCAGATCGTCAGGCAAGCCTCGATTCAGTCTCTGACCTTGATCGAAAACAATGTATTGTCTTTGTTTGAAAACATCAACCACTATTCCAAAATGATCCTGGCTAACGACACCATCCGGGACGCTTTAAAAAATGAGCGGAGCTATCAGGATGTGATCACAGTTCGGCGCATGGATCTGCTGTTGCATGCTTACATGGAATCGATGCCTCAGGTGTCATCGATTTACATTTATGATTTTCAGGGTCATCGCTACGGGGTTGATAGTCTGCTGGATAAACGGGACCGCATAACCCGGATTTCGGATGCATCCTGGTTTGCTGAGCTGAAAAATCTTTCCGGAGCCTATTTGCTGGCAAACCAGTCCGGCGGCCTGTTTGCAGAAGATACATCTGGTTCGTTTGTCTCTCATCTGCGAATCATCAATGATCTGGATTCGCTGACTCCGATAGGGGTATTGGTCATCAATATAACCAGTGAATCGATCGCTCAGTCTTTCGGAAATGGACTTGACCGCAACAATATTGATGTAGCCATTGTCGACAACAGTCAACAGCCAATCGTTGCCTTCAAGGCGTTCGACTTCGCATCTCTCGGCACACGAATACTTGAGCAAAAGGCTGATCCAGTCACCGAAGTGTTTTACCAGGATGGGCAGCGTTATTTGCTGGCTTCACATTCCTTTGGAAAATTTGGCTGGACAGTGATCAGTGCCATCCGGTTTGATGCATACACAGTCAATCTGCGAGCGCTGGGCAGTATCGCAATGACCGCTCTGGCGGCAACCCTGCTGATCCTGTTTCTGGGGACTTTGGCTATTACACGCCTGGTCACTGTACCAGTTATTCGTCTGGAGAAGTCCATGCGCCAAATTGAGCAAGGATATTTCGCCCCCATGCAGCAACCAGATCGTACCGATGAAATAGGCCGGTTGATCCGCGGCTACAATACCATGGTCCAGGAAATCCAGCGCTTGATAGCAAAAACCATCCATGACCAAAGTGAAATACGGCAAGCAGAGCTGCAAGCCCTTCAAGCACAAATCAAGCCTCACTTCTTGTACAACACTTTTGACACGATCAGCTCGCTGGCACTGGATGGTGACATCGAGCGAGTTTATACTCTGGTCAAGTCATTAGGCAGCTACTATCGCCTGAGCTTGAGCAAAGGGAAAGAAGTAATCACTCTGCACGAAGAAATGGAGATCGTGCAGAATTACCTGATGATCCAGCAAATCCGTTATCCAGACTTATTCGAAGCCACATGTTCCATAGATCCTGAAATTAAAGATGTTCCGATTTTGAAACTCGTTCTCCAGCCTTTGGTGGAAAATGCTTTGTACCACGGTATCAAACCGCTTGGATCTGAAGGGTTGATCCAAGTCATGGCGCGACAGGATGATACTGGCATGACCTTGGTGGTCGAGGACAATGGCGTGGGCATGGATGAAGCCATACTGAATGATCTTGTCACAAAACCCAGTAAACCCCGCAGCTTTGGTCTGGCGTCAACGCTTGAGCGGATCCGGTTGTTCTATGGCCTTGAGCATTTTTTCGATATCATCAGCCGTCCAGGTCAAGGAACCAGGATCCAGATTCATATTCCACTGCAGGGAGGATCACAGAATGGATGATCTGATCCGTGTCATGATTGTCGATGATGAAATCTTGGTACGCAATCTGGTGCGAAAAAGTGTCGACTGGTCAGCATTGGGCTTGCTGGTGATAGCAGAGGCGGCCAACGCAACAGAAGCCTTGGAGGTACTGGAAGAGGCTCGGCCACAGATTATCCTGACAGATATTCAAATGCCATACCTCGATGGCATTGACTTTGCTGGCAAAGTTCTGGAACTAGATCCGGATGTCAGAATCATTGTCCTGACAGGTTACGATGAATTCGATTACGCGCGCCGCAGCATCCAGGTGGGCGTTGCTGATTTTTTGCTTAAACCTGTCAATCCAAAAGAGCTCGAGCAAGCTTTGCAGAAAAATGTCCGTGAGATTCTCGCGCTACGGAAACGGCTTGCCGACGATGCTGCACTACGCCAGTACTTGACCGAAGCTCGTCCTTTTCTGGTTGAACGCTATTTCCAAGGCCTGATTCACCAGGGTCATCCGGGACAAAGGTTGACACGTGCGGACAGTCATTATTACGGCATCCATTTCCTGCCAGGGCATTTCCAGATTGCTGTCCTGGCCATGAACAAACTGGAAGGTAAAAACAGCGATTCTGAAGAAGCGTTGCTCCTGACCATTTTCCGTATCCGGGAAATGGTCACATCTCATCTGGAACGGTGGTCTCAGGTGTTTTCTTTCATGGATGTGACCAACAAGATGGTTGTCCTGTCAAACCATCCCGATTTGGATTTGGTCAATTTTTGTGAGAGCATTCGCCGTACGGCCGAAGAATCGAAATCAGGCCGGGTGTGCGCTGGTGTTGGCAACTCATACGGACTTCTGGAGCAAGTCCGTTATTCTTATCTCGAGGCGATAGAAGCATTTGATTTCCTGGCATTTTCAGGAGTGGATCGGGTCGTGCCTTTTGCTGAAATTGATTATTCAGGCAAGGCTGAACCAGAGAATAGCAAAGAACAGATTGAACGTCTTGGATTCTATATCCGCGCCGGGTCCTTGGATCGTGCGGTCGAACAAATCGAGCAGCTGTTTGCTCTGCCCTTTACCCATGGCAAGGACGGCTTGGAACCTGTTCGTGTTTTGGCAGCCCAGATTCTTTCTGGCATTCTGGGAGCGATCGCCAGTACCAGTTTGCGGCAGGCCTCTTTTCTGGGTGATGGAACAGATGCGTTTGCGACGCTCTATCAAATGTCGACACTTGCTGAATTGCGTGACTACTTCACGCATCTGGTCTCTGAGATCATCCGTGAAATCAATCGCAATAAAATCAGTGCCACTCACAAGCTGATCGAAGCAGTCCTGGCAGCCATCCAGCTCAAACTAACCGAGCGTGACCTTGGTCTTAAAAGTCTGGCCAGCCAGTTTTATCTCAATCCCAGTTATCTGAGCCGGGTATTCAAACAGGAAACTGGCCGCACGCTGGTCCAGCACATCTTTGAATCCAGGATGCAGAAGGCCATGGAGCTTATTGACCACAGCGATCTTCGTACCTACCAGATTGCTGAAACTCTGGGCTTCTCTGATCCAAGCTATTTTTCGACCTCTTTCAAAAAATACACCGGCATGACTGTCAATGAATACAAAAACAAGGCGCAAAGGACAGATGATTTAGTCAAATAATCTAAGGAATGAGTTAAAATATTGAATTCATCTGCCAGCAGACAAGCGATACGATAAGGACAACGGATCCGGGAACTATACAGAATTTTACGGGAGGTAATTATGAAATCGGGTATTAAGATCGCCTGTTTGCTGCTCGTTAGCCTTCTTCTGTTCAATGTGGCTGGTTGTAGCCAGACCTCAGCTGAAACTACGAACACAACTACTGCTGCAACATCTGCAGCCCAGACACAAGCTCCCCAAGAGACCTCTGCCGCGCCGGAACCTGTGACGTTGAGTTTCTGGCACATCTATGCCAATCAACAAGATCCCAATTTCCAATTGGTCAAAAATGTCATTGCCAATCTTGAAAAAGAATATCCCCACATCACCATCGAAGAAGATGCCACTGAACCTGTCCAATACGATACGAAAATCCGGACCGCGATGGCAGCTAATGAAGCCCCAGATGTCTTTTTTTCCTGGTCCTACAAAAAAGCTCAGCCTTTTGTCGAAGCCGATCGGGTCCTTGCCCTGGATGAGTATCTCGAAGAAAGTACATTGTCCCAAATCAAACCGGGCATGCTGACTGGTATGACCTTTAATGACAAGATCTATGGTTTGCCCTACGACTCATATGCTTTGTTTGTTTTCTGCAATACGGAGCTTTTCGAGAAAGCTGGGGCCAAGATTCCGACCACGTTTGACGAGCTGATCGAAGCCTCTGTCAAACTGCAGGATGCGGGTATCCTGCCGATTATCAATGGTGGCAAACAACGGGATTTCCATGTCGCCATGTTGCAGTACCTGTCGATCCGAAACGCTGGATTGGACAAGGTCAAGGGTATCATCGCTGGCAGCGAGCCCTTTAACCAACCGGAAATCATGACAGCTGTCAACCAGTTTGCCCAATTACCCGCCAATAAAGCCTATGCTGAAGAAGGGATGACATTGACTCAACCAGAAGCCAGGAACCTGTTTAAAGCTGGCAAGGCTGGCATGATCCTCGATGGTAGCTGGGCTGCAGGCAGTTTTGATGCAGCAGACTCACTTGTCAAAGGTAAAGTAGAAGTTGTTCTGTTCCCCAAAGTCGAAAATGGCAAGAATGAGATGGGTGAATACGTCGGCTCAGCACTCAACACGATCATGGTCTCGAACAAGACCGAACACAAGGAAGATGCGGTAAAAGCAGCCTTGTTCATTTCCCAGAATTTCTGCAAAGACATGTATCAGGCTGGCAGCGCCCTCCCTGCCTGGAATGTCACGGTCGATGAAACCAAGCTGCCGCCGCTTTTTGTCAAGGAAAGCCAGCTCATAGCCAATGCTACCGGCAATATGGACAGCTTTGTCAGCCTGATTGATTCCACCGTTCTGGAAGATTTCAAGAACGCCGTCATGGAGCTCTCGGCCGGCCGCAAAACGCCCGATGAGTTCATGAACCAGGTGTCTAAACTGGTCGGCGCACAATAGCAGACCGACTCGAACCAGATTATAAGTCGTAATACCTCGTTGTCATCATATCCGTGACCATTCCACAATCAAACTCACATTAGAAAGGTTCCGGACCCAGACCGGGTCCGGAACTCTCCCGGAGACAATCCATGGAAAAATACCTGCGTGATCGGAAAGCGATTGCTTTTTTTGTGCTGCCTGCCCTGCTGTTATTTACGGCTGTCATCTTTGTGACTATCGGATTTTCTCTGTATAGCAGCTTGTTACGCTGGGATGGCATCGGCCGCGGCCAACTGATCGGGATTACCAATTACATCAGCCTCATGACCAGTGAGACCCACAATTTCATTCCAGCTCTAAAAAACTCACTGGTTCTGGCGGCGGCAAACCTTCTGATCCAGCTGCCAGCGGCGATCATCCTGGCCATTGTGATCACTGACGGGGTGAGGGGCGAGAAATTTTTCCGGACTGTTTATTTTATTCCCGTAATCATCATGACATCAATCACGGGCGTTCTCTGGGTCAAGATCCTCGACAAAGATGGCTTGCTCAATGGCTTGCTCCAGCTGCTGGGCCTCGATAGCTTGATTCACAACTGGCTGGCAGATCCAGAAACTGCGATCTATGGGGTCGCCATGGCAGCAGTCTGGCAATGGATGGGCTATTACTTCCTGATCATGTATTCCGCAGTGAAGGGGGTGTCGCAGGAAATCCTCGAATCAGCCCAGATCGATGGTGCTGGGAAATTCCGCCGTGCGATATCGATTATTTTGCCTTTGATTGCACCCATGATCAAGGTCTGCGTCATTTTCATGCTCGTCGGTTCGATGAAAGCCTTTGATCTGGTCTACATCATGACTGGGGGTGGCCCCTTCCGCTCCAGTGAAGTCCCGACTGTTTCCATGTACGTCACAATATTCCGCAAATACGATTATGGCACTGGTAGTGCCATGGCAATCATGATCCTGGCCTTATCTTTGATTTATGCCATGCTTGTAACGGCTCTATTCCGCAAAACAGAAGAAATCAGTGAGGGCTGAAGCCTGCATTCGCTTGTTTCACCCTCAGGGAGGCAATCAACCATGAACCCAACCACCAAGCAGAGGCATCTGTATCCTTTGAGAATGATCCGCAATGGACTTTTAGGCCTGGTTTGCCTGGTCCAAGTCTTTCCTCTGGTCTGGATGTTCCTGTTTTCCCTGAAAGACAATAATCAGCTTGCGCTCAAGGGAGTCTTTGCCTGGCCAGATCCGTTCAGATGGGAAAATTACCAGGTCATTTTTTCGCAGCTCAATATTTTTCTCTATTTCCGCAATAGCCTTGTTGTAGCCCTATTGACGGTCAGTCTGACAATCATCCTGACCACCATGGCCGCCTTTGCACTGACCCGGATGCGCTGGCGCCTGCAAAAAACTGCCAGCCTGTTTTTCCTGACTGGCATTATGATCTCGCCTCACATCGCACTTTTGCCGATCTTCGTCACAATCAAGACCCTGGGCCTTTCCAATTCCTACCTGTCGCTTGTCATACCCTATGTCGCATTTTCCATCCCGACGGCCATTTTCATTCTGTCCGCGTTTTTCAAAGTGGTACCGAGGGAATTGGAAGAAGCCGCTTGCATGGACGGCAGTTCGATCTACACGACGTTTTTCCGGATCATGTTGCCAATCGTCAGGACACCGATCGCAACAATCGCCATCTTTTCCTTCCTCAACTCCTGGAATGAACTGATGTTTGCCCTGACGTTCATCAGCAAGGCATCGATGAAAACCCTGCCTGTTGCCGCCATGTCTTTCCAGGGCGAATACACCATTGAATGGTCAATCATTGCCGCGGCCATGACCGTGGCAACAATCCCGACCTTGATCATCTATTTCTTCCTGAGTGAACAAGTCCAGAACAGCCTGATCGCTGGTTCTTTGAAAGGATAATGACCATGCATACACCCGACTGGCATCCACACTCCGCTGATACTTATGGACAGGCAATGTCAAATCTGCCGCGAGCCATTGAGGCGGGGGCCGCCATTACCCTGCAATTGACCTATGTGACCCCGGCCAAAGGCTTGCCGGCTGGTTCACGCATACGGATCAACCTGCCCCCGGGATTCCATCCACCGCAAACCCATTCGCAAGACAAGGCTGGCTTTCTGGAAATTTCAGCCTGTGTACCCGTGCAAATTGAGCTTAAGACTTTTTTAAGTTTCCATCTGGTCCTAACTGAATCAATGCCCGGCTGTTCCCGCCTGGAAGTGGTCTACAATCCACAAGGTAACAAATCCAGACCCGTCGCCACGCGAGTTGCCTATCACGATCCAGTGCCATTTTCAGTCGACGTCAAATGTCCGGATGACCCATTGTTTACCAGGATCCTGACGCAAGATATTCAGATTCTGGCCCGGCCGGCAGCTCGTTTATTCTTGAAAATTCCCTCTGTTGTTCATGTTGGTGAAGCGTTCGACTTGGTCGTGAATGTCCGGGATGACTTGGACAATTTAGTGACGCACTTTTCAGGTGAGATTTTACTCGACGGCGACCGGTCGCGCCTCCAGTTCCCGGATCGCGTCTGGCTCAGCCATGCGGACCAAGGCTTCAAGCGCCTGGAGGGAGCCTGCAAGTTTCTCACTGAACCGGTTGCGAATTCCAGTCTCGAGGTCTTGCTCAAGCCTCAGGCCGGCCATCAGGTTTCATCGCAGCCGGCAGAACTGGCAAACGTCCAGTGGATCGATGCCTGCTGCGGCTCTCTGCACGGGCAATCCAATCCAGTGGTCCTGGCCTCTGACAATCAGCCAGGCATTTATTGGGGTGACATTCATGTCCATACCCGGGACTTGTCAGATGGCATGGGAACGATCCAGGATGCATTTCACTACATGATGCAGGTTTCGGCCTTTGATTTTGGTGGCCTTGGTGATCATACCTTCAATGGCAGCCATCCCTACCTGGTGGAGATCCCCCGGGATGATGTCCACATTTCGCCTGAGGACTGGTCCAACCTCATCCATACCTGCCAGTCGTTATCCAGCAACCATTTTGTGGCAATTCCTTCCTATGAGTGGTCGGGGCGGATCAACAACCCGGGTTTGCCGGACAGCTGGAGCGGCTCGGTGGTTAGTGACAAGAACATTCTTTTTGGTAATTACAACTTGGACAATCCTGTGATCTACGAGTTAGTCAAGAACACGGATGATCCGCTGGTGATTGAACACAAAGCCATGACACCCCAGGATTTGTACAACCGGCTGGATCCCTACGACTACATTGCCATTTCGCATTCGACAACCAGCGAGTTCATGGGCACAGATTTTGATTATGTCGACGACCGCCGGGAACCGGTGGTTGAGCTCTATAGCATGCATGGCGCCAATGAATACTATGGCAATCCTCGGCCGCTCTATTCGGTTTACAAGGATGGCTTCATCCAGCAAGCCTTGGCTTCTGGCAAGAAATTTGGCTTTACTGGAGGTGGCGATGATCATTATACCCACCCAGGCAGCAGTCAGGTGACGGCTTTGGACTACCTTGATGTCGCTTATTTACGTTATAGACCTGGCATGATGGGCGTCCTGTCTCAGGAATTGAGTTTGTCTGGATTGTTTGCTGGTATCCGCAAACGATGCAGCATCGCTTCAACAGGAGAGCGCATCGTGATCCTTTTTGAAGTCAATGGGGAACAAGCCCTTGGCCAGATCATGCAGGTGGATGAACCGCCATTTTTCAGCTGTACCATTGCTGGAACCTGTCGACTGGAGAAAATTGAATTGATCAGGGACAACGAGGTTCTCTATTGCTTTACTGGAACCTACCCGGCAGAGAAATTTGCCTTCTGTGACACGGATCCTCTCGTCGGTGAACACTACTATTATGTCAGGGTCACCCAGATAGATGGTGAAATGGCCTGGGGCAGTCCGGTCTGGATCAGTCAGGCAACGGGTGACTGACGATGGTACAACCTTACGATTGGCCCATCTCCACACTCAAAACCTATTGCCCTCCCTTGACCCGCCAAGCTGATTTTGCTGAATTCTGGACAGACAGCCTTGAATTGCTGGCACAAACGCCAGTGTGGTTCCAATTGACCCCTCTGGTTTACCCCGTCCAGGGTATCCTTGTCTATTCAGTCGAATATACCAGCTTTGGCGGCGAGGTCATCAGTGGCTATTTTGCCAGACCAGCCAGCGAGGAGCGCCATCCAGGTGTTTTACTCTTGCATGGATATGGCCGAGCTCCGCTTGGCAATTTACATGAAGTGGTTTACTGGGCTGCACTAGGTTATGCCATTTTGCATGTGCATGTCCGAGGCCAGGCAGGAACGAGCCAGGAGATGGCTTCCAGCCAGAGCGGTGGCAGCAAAGGCTGGCTGACCAGAGGACTGGCTAAGCCGGAGACGTACTATTACCGGGCTGTTTACCTGGACTGTGTCCGGGCTGTCGAGATCTTGGCTGGTCTTGACTATGTTGATCCAGGCCGGATTTGTGTGATGGGGTCGAGTCAGGGCGGTGCCCTTGCACTGGCTGTCGCAGCCCTGAATGATCTGCCGCAGCTGGTCCTGGCTGATTACCCGTTCCTGTCCGATTTTGAACGGGCCATCGAAGTTGCCCAAGACGGACCCTACCTCGAACTACATGAGTATTTCCGCCAGTATCCACAACCTGAGGTTGAGGCCCAGGCCCGAATCACTCTGTCCTACTTTGATCTGATCAATTTGGCCTCCCGCATCCAGGCTCGTACCCTGATCAGCGTAGGTCTCATCGACCCGATCACACCTCCGTCAACGATTTTTGCCCTGTACAATCATCTGGAATGCCCCAAAGACATCCTGGTCGGACGATTCTTCGGGCATGAACCCAATCCCGTAGCGATCACCAGAAAATTACAAGCCCTGTTGGAACTGGCTGGCCAAGATCCTAACATCGCCCAATGCATACAAACACCTGCTCAGGAGCAATCTCATGGCACTTTACAAAAACCCCATCCTGTGTGGATTCAATCCGGATCCCAGCCTGTGCCGGGTCGGTGAGGACTACTACCTGGTGACGTCCTCGCTTGACTTTTTCCCGGGCCTACCAATCTATCACAGCAAGAACTTGGCAAACTGGGAGCTTATTGCCTATGCCTTGACCAGGGAAAGCCAGATGTCTTTGACATCCGAACAACCTTCCCAGGGCATTTATGCCCCTACCTTGCGCTATCATGACGGGAAGTTTTACATCATTTCCACGAATGTGACCCAAGGTGGGAACTTTCTGATCATGAGTGATTCCATCACGGGTCCTTGGTCAGATCCGGTTTGGATCCGGCACGCCGGGATCGATCCTTCGTTATATTTTGATGAAGCAGGCAAAGCCTATTGCTGTGCGACCGACCGGAGCCAGGGACGCCAGGGGATTGTCTTGTTTGAACTGGACGTGAGGACTGGTGAGCTCCTGTCGCCACCAGCAGTGCTGACCTATGGCGCAGGGGGTAAATTCCCGGAAGCACCCCATCTGTACAAGATCAAAGGATTCTATTACCTGGTTCTGGCTGAAGGTGGCACCGAATATGGACACCGGGTGACGGCTTTCCGAAGCGAACACCTGTCCGGACCCTATGACCCTTGCCCGCATAACCCAGTCCTGAGCCACATGGACGATATGTACACTGCAATTCAAGCAATCGGGCATGCCGACCTGGTCGAAGACCAGCATGCCAACTGGTGGGCTGTCTGCCTGGGAATCCGCTTGCTGCCTGCGCCGGATTACGTGATGCTGCATAACCTTGGCAGAGAAACCTTTCTCGTGCCCGTCGCCTGGGATGAGGATGGCTGGCCGATCATGGGCCAGCAAGGCAAGGTCAGTTTGACAATGGACGGACCTTTGCCTGCCCCGGCCAACCCGGTAAAGTGGGGATTCAAGGATGAGTTTACCAGTCCGGAACTCAAACTGGCATGGAATGCGGTCCAGATTATGGTGCCCGGCCATTACAGGACAGGAGATGGCTTTTTGCAGTTGACCGCTGGTCCGGAAACTTTAAATGATCCAGTTCCAACGTTCCTGGGCATTCGCCAGCCGGATTTCGAAGTCGTTGCCGAAACCAGCGTGCTGCTGGAGACTCGAGGCGATCCGTCCAAGGCCGGCATCACCGCTTATTATAACCGCTTCTACCATTACGAGCTCTATTTGATCTGTGAACAGGACTGCTGGTATCTTGAACTGGCCAAACACGTCCATGACTTAAACATGATCGCTTTTCGACTACCTTTGCCTGAACAGGCTGGACCAGTCAAACTGCGGATCATCACCGGTCCGGTGGTTTATACGTTCCAATACAGTGTCCATGAGAGTCCCTGGCAGGTCGCAGGCACAGCAAGAACAGCTGGGCTGTGCACAGAAGGAACGATGAATATGACTTTTACCGGAACATACCTGGGCCTTTTTGCCAGTTCAGCGAAAGCAGAGTTTCATGGATTTGAGCTCCGGCCAATCCATTGACAAAAAAGAATTTGATTCCATCCGAATGATGCCAGGTGCACCCAGTTTCAGTGCATCTGGCTTTTTCATGCCCTTTCCAAATTGTCAGATAGATTGTTATGATTGAAAGGCTTGGTAGGGATCTCTGGCCAAGAATAGGAATCTCTCCCCTGCTTGTCGATGGCTATAGAATCAGGTGCCTTCAAACATGAAAAAGCTGCAGACCATCATCTTCCAGTGGAACTACCTCCTGACTTTCCTGCTTTTCCTTGTGGTGGCAGTAGGTCTGGTTGCCTTTTCCCTCAATGTGTTCATCGACGTGTTGGGTGAGGCCCGGATCGACCTGCTCAAGCAAGTTGCCGAGCGCAGCAAGATCATCAACAAGACCGCAATTTCCATGGCCAATGCGATCTACAACAATACAACCGCCGATTTGCTCGACAGCACGGCAGGATCGAACAACCAGAGCAATCAAAAGGTTGATGCGATTGTTGCCGATTTCAACCAGTATTTTGACAATATCGATGTTGAGCTATCGGCACTGATCCTGATGCGCAATGGCTACCAGTATGCGTCGACAAATGAACTGACCAGTGATATCCAGAATGTCAAAAGCAATTACTGGTATGTGGACAATTTCTCCAACAATAAGAACGAGTTCTGGATCATGCGCTTTGGTGACACCTTGAACCGGTCCAATGTCATGCTTTCCTACGGCAAAGTGATCCGGAATTCCGAGGGCGACTATGAGGGCGTGATTCTGATCAATGCTTCGGAACGCACCTTCTTCAAGGTGTATTCCGACATTATCAATGCGGGCAACAGCGTCTATATCCTGGATCAGGATGGGTATGCGATCAGTCACCCCAACAAGGACCTGATCGGTTCGCAGCTCACATATATGCCGGCCTTTTTCAAGCAATATGGCTATAGCAGCTACCGGACGAACTTTGACAAGAAAATGCTGATCACCAACTACTATGACCCTGATACCAAATGGACCATGGTTCAGGAATCCGACTTTTCGCTGGTTTTTGGCCGGTACTACCCCGTTCTGTTGGTCCTGGCCGCGGTCCTTGCCCTGTTCCTGATGGTTGGATTTGTCACATCCCTGGCAATTTCCCGGGCTGTATCGCGGCCCTTGAAGCTTCTGGCCCAAAAACTGAGACGGGTATCTTCCGCTCAGTTCGAAAAAGTCGAAGAGCAGCAGGCCTTTGTCGAGGTCCACACCTTCAGCCAGGTCTATAACGAAATGGTTGACAAGATTCGCGAGCTGTTTTTGCGCATCAAGCAAGAGGAGGAAATCAAGCGCAAGCATGAACTTGATTTCCTGCAGCTGCAGATCAATCCGCATTTCCTGCACAATACCCTGTTTTCGATCAAATGTCTGGTTGAAATGAACCAGAATGCCCGTGCCGCCAGCATGCTGAGCAGTTTCATGCAGCTCCTGCGCTCCCCGATCGCCAGTGAAAATGAAATGATTCCCATCCGTGTGGAACTCGACAATCTGAAAAACTATATCGACCTGATGAGCTTCCGCTACGAGGGAGTCGAGCTCGAATTGTTTGTTGAGGACGGTTTGGATTCTTGTCTGATTCCCCGCCTGTTGCTGCAGCCCATCGTCGAAAATTCGATTTTCCACGGGCTCAAGGATGATGGCAGTCCGCTGAAGATCGAGGTCTTTGTGTATTCCAGCGAACAAGGCCTGACCGTGAAGGTCCGCGACAATGGCATCGGCATGACCCGCCAGGAGCTTCTGAACGTCTGGGATCATTCAGGCAAGACGAGCAGTGGGATTGGCTTGGCCAATGTCCGGGACAGGATCCGCCAAATTTATGGTGAGGGCTATGATCTGACCTTGTCCGGGGCCAGGGGTGAGGGAACGGAGGCGGAACTGGTGATCAAAAAGCAGGTAACAGGGGAGGTCGCGCAGTGAACCCGCACAACAAGACTTTGCTTATTGTTGATGATGAGACGCCGATCCGCGAATGGATCGCGGCCTGTGTCAAGCACTATCCTGGAATCAGCCAGGTGGAAACTGCTCGCAATGGGGAAGAAGCGCTGAAAGTCTTGCGTCGACAGCCGGTTGACATTGTCCTGACCGATATCACCATGCCGCGCATGGATGGCATTGCCTTGCTCAGGCAGATCAAGGAAGAGTTGCCGGATATAACGGTCGTCATCATGAGTGTGCATCATGATTTCGAGCATGTCCGCAATGCTTTGAAAATGGGTGCTTACGACTATATTCTAAAAAACGAGATCACGCCTGACGATCTGTTTGCGATCCTGGACAGGATCATCAAGAACCAGGCTCACCTTCCGGATGTCAAAGAGACTGCCCCGGCAGCGGTTGATCCCATCATTCGGGCCCAATACATCCATTCCTTGCTGGCTGATCCGGACCAGACGATCCAACCGGAGGACCTGCGCCGCTATAAGATCGATCTCCAGGATGGTCCTCTGCTGGTCCTGGCCTTGCCCATGGTGCCAGAAACTTTGCCGGAAATCGATCGGGAATTGAATAGCCATTTACACCAGATGACCTTTTTAACCTATGGCAAAACCCGGTTGCTGATCCTGGCCAATTGTGATGCCGGCCAGGACTGGGTGGACCGGCTGGCCCAGATCATTGGCCTTGTGGTCGGCAGCCCCATTGGCTGCAGCCGGCTCAAGCCGGGTATCAAGGATTTGTTGCCCGCGATCCGGGAAGCCCTGGCCCAATGTGATCGCCAATTTTATGGTCCTTCTGGCCGGCTGGAATTTCCAGCTCGCAGTCGTGAGGAGGAAAAATCCATCAAGCAGGACCTGGAGCGGAAGCTGAACCAAGTGGTTGAACATTACCGCCAGCATCGCTGTGACAAGGCGATCCAGGAATTTCAGCTGACCTTGGCGCAACTGGAGCAATTTTTGATCCAGGACGTGGAATATATCCGGGATATGCTGGCGATGACGATCCATCGCCTGTTCATCGGTTCAAAAACCCTGGATATTGATAACAAATCCTATGAAAACCAGATCCAGTCCGCCCGGAACCTGACAGAGCTCAAACGGGTTCTCGACCCCTTGTTTGAGAAAATGGCCGCCTGCGAGACCTACCCCAGGCCGATTGCGGAAGCCATTGCTTTCATTGGCCAGCGCTTCATGCATTCGATATCCCTGGTCGATGTGGCCGAAGCGGTTCATTTGAATGAAGAATATTTCAGCCGTTTGTTCAAGAAGGAAGTCGGGATCAACTTCACGGATTACTTGCTCAACCTGCGCATGGAAACGGCACATAGCCTTTTGATGTCAACCGATTTGAAAATCGCTGCGATTGCCGAAAAGGTCGGAATCAGCGACAGCAAGTATTTTTCCCTGCTATTTAAAAAGACCTTCGATCAGACGCCTTCACAAGTTCGCGATCGCCAATAATGTCAAAAATGTTGAGTCGGATGTCAATATCGTCCTGCTTTTCTAGGAATGTGTCAAAAATATCGACACAGGTGTCCAGATTTTCAGTTTTGCCAGACAGGGTGGAACAGGACAATAGAGATACAACAACCACCCCATATCATCAGTTGAAGGAGAGATTTAGATGAACATGCGCAAATGGCTCAGTCTGACCCTAGTCCTCGCTCTTGCTGTCACAATCCTTGCCGCCTGCACACCACCGCCGGCTACCACACAAGCTCCGACCACTGCCGCTCCCAAGGAAACCGCCGCTGGCGAAACAACTCCGGCTGAGACGAAGTACCAGTCCAATGTGACCATCCGGATTGGCACCCAGCCGAGCAATATGGGTGTGCCGCTGGACTACGCCATGAAAAAAGGGTGGATCGAAGAGGCTGGTTTGAAAATTGAACGAATCATCTTCCCGACAGGAGCTCCGATTAATGAAGCTTTGGCGGCAGAACAAATTGATGTCGCCTTAAATGGGCTTGCAACTGTATATGCAGTTGCTGCTGGTGATGTTGTGTGGATTGGTGAAATCAATACCGCTGGAGGCATTGGAATCTACGTTCGTCCAGACAGTCCAATCCTAAAAGAAAAAGGTAATGTTGAAGGCCTCCCAAATATTTTCGGCAGTGCAGAAACCCTCAAAGGACTTACTATTCTGGGCCCTCTCGGGACCTCGTCGCAGTTTAACGTGATTGCCTGGATGAATCATTTCGGCTTGACTGCTTCAGATTATAAAATGCTCTCAATGGACTTTGGTCCAGCAAATCAGGCTTTTCTCGCAGGTGAAGGTGACGCTATTGCTGCTACGGCACCTTTTAGCTATCAGCTTGAAGCAGAAGGCATGATTGAAGTTGCCTCGCTGGAAGACGCATCAGGGATTACACTAATCGATGGTGTCAGCGTTCGTAAAAAATTCCTTGCCGAATACCGGGAAGATATCAAGCGTCTGATGGAAGTCATTTATCGAGCCCAGGAAGATTTAGCCGGCGATGATAAGTTATACTTTGATGTTGGCATGGAATATTTCAATGAAAATGGTCGTGATATTGATGCAACCATCATGAATAATGACATCAAGAATCGCCGATATATTAACAAGGATTATTTTACTAAACCTGATTACAAGTTCGGTGCTGTCCTGTTCGGCATGGGCAAGTTTTATGTTGAAGATGGCAAAATCCCGGCCGAAGACTATCCGAATATCGCCGCCGGCATTGACCCTTCAATCTTGGAAGAGATTTACGGCTTCAAGCTCAATGTGTACAAGGACCAATAACGACTGAATGGAAATTAGAGGAAAAGGGACTTTAACCGGTCCCTTTTCCATTCAACCCCAGACGAGGCGGATTATGCAAAAAAACAAAACATTCCTATATCTGGCTCTCAGCGTGGTATCGCTGGCACTCTTCATCGGCATCTGGTACTATTTCACGGCAGTCCTCAAGATCGTCTCGCCAAAAACCCTGCCCAGCCCTGTGCGAGTGTTCACCTCTTTTGTTGATAAATTCACCAACCCCAATCCGGATGGTGCGACCTTGCTGGTTCATGCCGTATCCAGCCTGAAAATCACCCTGACGGGCTATCTGTCTGCGATTTTAGTCGGTGTCCCGCTGGGCATCGCCATGGCCTGGTATCCCAAGGTCGACCTCTATGTCCGTCCGATTTTCGACCTGTTAAAACCGATCCCTGGAGTTGCCTGGGTGCCGTTGATGATTATCATGATGGGCATCGGATTCACATCCAAGGTCACGGTCATTTTCATCTCGGCCATCGTTCCGGTCCTGCTGAACAGCTATTCCGGGATCAAGCAGACCCGCGACGTCCATATCTGGGTGGCCCGCACTTTCGGCGCCTCCGACTGGCAAATGCTGACCCAGATTGCCATCCCTACCTCGTTGCCCTTTGTCATGACCGGGATCCGTGTCGCTCTGGGGGCAGCCTGGACAACCATCGTGGCTGCTGAGCTGATCGCCTCGACTGAAGGCCTGGGCTTCATGATCCAGCAAAGTCGCGGGATATTTCGCCCGGACATCATCATCGTTGGCATGGTGACCATCGGTATCATTGGCGCTGTCCTGGCGACCTTCCTGATGCTGATTGAATCCGTACTGATCAAAGGCAGGTCTAAAGTATGATTGAGAACACCAGAAAATCCAGAAAAAACGGGGCCAGAGCCGCTGCCATCTCCATTTTCGTTTTCCTCCTGATCTGGCAGGCCGCAACAACCTTTACCTCACTGGGCATCCTGATGCCGTCGCCGATCATTTCACTCACCGCGTTCTTCAAAAGTTTTGTCCAGCCAATCGGGCCCTATCCGATTTTTATCCACATCTACTGGAGCTTGGTCCGCGTAGTGCCCTTCTATATCGTCGGGGCGATTGCTGGAATCATCCTGGGCATTTCCATGGGCTGGTACAAGCCGGTTGCCGCGATTTTCCGCCCGATTTTCGAGATCTTGCGGCCGATCCCGCCGATCGCCTGGATTCCGATTGCCATTGTCTGGTTCGGCCTCGGTGAAGGTTCAAAATGGTTCCTGATTTTCCTGGCTTCGTTCATGAATGTCACGATCAACTCCTTTGCCGGTGCCAGAAGTACCGATCCTGTCCTGGTGGGTTGCTCGAAAATGCTCGGTGCCTCGGACTGGCAAATCTTTACCACGGTCGTTCTGCCCGGATCGGTGCCCTATATCTTTGCAGGCTTGCAGGTCGCCCTTTCTTCCAGCTGGGCTACCGTCGTAGCTGCTGAAATGATCCGTTCCTCGGAAGGGGTCGGCTGGATCATCATCAGCAGCCAGGAGACGAACAATTCGGTCAATACCTTGGTTGGCGTGGTCGCCATTGGTATCGTCGGCTTTTTCCTGGCCGTCATCATGCGAGAAGTGGAGGCCGTCCTGGTCAAATGGACGAAGCGAGACATATGAGTACAGATAAAAACATCATCGTCGCCAAGGGCATCAGCAAGACCTTCACCAACAAGCGCGGCTCGACCAAGGTCATCGAAAAAATCGATCTCGATGTGCGCGAAAACGAGTTTCTCTGCCTGGTCGGACCTGGCCAGTGCGGCAAGACCACGACGGTCAATGTGCTTTCTGGCCTCGAACCGGCGACCACCGGTACCGTCACGATCAATGGTAAAACCATCACACGGCCTGGGCCCGACCGCGGCTTTGTTTTCCAGAGTACCGCACTCTATCCCTGGCTGACCGTCATGGGTAATGTCGAATACGGCCCCAAGGTTCGTGGGATCAAGAAAGCCGAACGCCGGCAAAAGGCCCAGTATTACATCGATCTGGTCGGTCTGGAAGGATTTGAGCATTCCTATCCCAACCAGCTGTCAGGCGGCATGCAGCAGCGCGTCGGCATTGCCCGGGCCTATTGCAATGAGCCGGTCGTCCTGTTCATGGACCAGCCTTTTGGCGCCCTCGACGCCCAGACCCGATACCTGATGCAGGAAGAAATCATCCGCATCTGGGAGACGGCCAAGCGCACCATCGTCTTTGTCACCAACAACATCGAAGAGGCCATTTACCTGGCGGACCGGATCGTCCTTCTGACCAATACGCCGACCCAGATCAAGAAAGAGTACAAAATCGACTTTCTCCGTCCGCGTGATTACACCGATCCGGCGTTCCTGGCCCTGCGCGAGGAAATCACCAACGAGATGGACAAGACCCTGTAAGGAGGACGAGCGACGTGGACAATCCCAAAGTCAAAGTCATCAACCTGACCAAGAAATTCGGCGACTTGCTCGTTCTCGACGATGTCTCGTTTGAAGTCGCGGAAAAAGAATTCATGTGTGTCGTCGGCCCGACCGGCTGTGGCAAAACAACCTTCCTCAACAGCCTGACCAAGCTCTATTTGCCGACATCCGGTGAGATCTTGGTCAACGGTGAGCCGGTCGATATGAAAAAGAACAACATCTCATATATTTTCCAGGAACAGTCGACCATGCCCTGGCTCACCGTTGAGGAAAATGTCGGTTTTGGCCTGGCCATCAAGGGCATCGACGCTAAAGCCAAAAAAGAAGCGGTCGACGAGGTGCTCGACATCGTCGGCCTGAATGATTTCCGCAAATACTACCCCAATGAACTGTCGGCCAGCATGCTGCAGCGCGTCGTCATTGCCCGGGCATTCGCCACCAAGCCGGAACTGCTCCTGATGGATGAGCCTTACGGCCAGCTCGACATCGAACTGCGCTTCAAACTCGAGGACGAGCTGATCAAGCTCTGGCAGCGCACCCAGACAACCGTGCTGTTCATCACCCATAACATCGAAGAAGCCGTCTACCTGAGCGAAAAAATCCTTGTCCTGACCAATAAGCCGACTAAGATCAAGAAGATCATCGATAATCACCTGCCCCGGCCCAGAAACGTCGTCGATCCGGAATTCATCAAGCTGAGGAATGAAGTGACCGAACTGATCAAATGGTGGTAAGCACAGCTCTGTGAGCGCACTGGCAAAAGGAGTACCTGAACATGCAACCCAATATCATCCTGTTCAATTGTGATGACCTCGGCTATGGCGACCTCGGCTGCTATGGCTCGACCAAAAACGACACCCCCTATCTCGACCGTCTGGCTGCTGAAGGCCGCCAGTTCAACTCGTTCTATGTAGCGTCACCCGTCTGCACCCCGTCACGCGGTGCGCTGATGACCGGTTGCTATCCGCCGCGGATCGGCTTTGGTGCTTTCCATGGCGACTGGGTGCTCTTCCCGGGGGATGATATCGGCCTCAATCCGAGTGAAATCACGATCGCGCGGCTACTGAAAAATGCCGGTTACGCGACGATGCATATTGGCAAATGGCATTGTGGCGACCAGCCGGATTTCCTGCCAACGCACCACGGTTTTGATGACTACTATGGCCTGCCCTACAGCAATGACATGGCTCCATCGGAAACCCGCCCGACCCAGCCACCGCTGCCTTTGCTCCATGGTGACATCGTCATCGAACAGCAGCCGGACCAATGCTCCCTGACCGAGCGCTATGTCGAAAAGAGCATCGATTTCATCCGCCAGAACCAGGACCAGCCTTTTTTCCTCTATTTCGCCCATATGCATGTCCATCTGCCGCTCTATGCACCGCAGCACTTCGTGAAAAAATCCAGGAATGGCGACTATGGCGCTTGTGTGCTGGCCATCGACTGGGCCGCCGGAGCAGTCGTCCATGCCCTCGAGCAAATGGGCCTGAGGGAAAATACCATCGTCATCTTCACCTCGGACAATGGCTCGCGCAATGACTTCGGCGAGAGTAACGGTCCCCTGCGCGGTTCGAAAGCGACCACCTGGGAGGGCGGTCAACGGGTCCCATTCATCATCAATTGGCCCGGACATATCGAGCCTGGTGTCAGTGATGCCTTGCTGAGTTCCCTCGAGCTCTATCCGACTTTGGCCCGGATCTGTGGTGCAACACTCCCGACAGACCGGGTCATAGACGGCCTCGATGCAACCGACCTACTACTCGGCAAGACGGATCAGTCGCCGCGTGAAACCTTTTTCTACTACATGTGCAACAATCTCGAAGCCGTGCGCCAAGGCCCCTGGAAACTGCATGTCTCCCGCCGCCCCGCTGCAGGCAAACCGTCGAGTACCCACGATGGCACCTCCAGCTCTAAGCCTGTCATCGACCAGAACGAGGCAGTCATGGAGCTCTATAACCTCGACGACGACATTGGCGAGATCACCAATGTTTACGACCAGCATCCCGATATCGTGGCCCGCCTGATGGTCGAGGTCGAAGCCTGCCGTCAGGACCTGGGCGACGAATTCACCAAGACACCGCCGAAAAACTTACGCCCGATCGGCAAGGTTGAGAACGCGAATCCATTAACAGTATATGATTCAAACCATCCCTACATCATTGCACTATATGATCGAAAGGAAGTTGGTTAATCATGAAACGCAATATTGTCTTTTTCTTTTCCGACCAGCAACGCTTTGACTCCTTGGGCGTCAATGGCCAGAGCCTGCCGGTGACACCCAATCTTGACCGTTTCGCCCGTGAGTCGGCGGTCAATTTTACCCGCGCCTATACGCCGCAGCCAGTTTGCGGCCCAGCCCGTTCCTGCCTCCAGTCCGGCCTCTATGCCACCCAGACCGGCTGCTTCCGCAACAATATCCCCCTGCCGCAGGACATCCCGACCCTGGCCCGGCGCCTCAAAGCCGCCGGCTACAATGTCGGTTATGTCGGTAAATGGCACCTCGGGATCGGCGAAGGTTCGGCCAATATGCTGACCGATGCCTGCGGCCCGACCCCGCTGGAAAGCCGCGGCGGTTATGACGACTACTGGATGGCCTCCGATCTGCTGGAAATGACCTCGCATGGCTACGACGGCTATGTCTTTGATAAGGACAACCAGCGGGTCGATTTCAAAGGGTACCGGGCAGACTGCATCACAGGCTACGGGATCGATTACATCAGGACCTACGACAGTGACCAGCCGTTTTTCCTCTTCATCTCCAACCTCGAGCCCCACCAGCAAAACGACCATTTCAATTTCGAAGCACCCGATGGCTACCGGGAGCGCTTTGTCGATTATGACCGGCCGGCGGATCTTGTCTCAGGCGTGGGCGATTGGGAGGCCTTTTATCCCGATTACCTGGGTTGCTGCCACTCGCTGGATGAAAATTTCCAGCGCGTGCTCGACGCCCTGCAGGAAAAAGGCTTCACCGACGAAACCATGGTCATCTATACCTCGGACCACGGCTGCCATTTCCGGACCTTGCTCGACGAATGCACACCTGGCGGCTACGACGACTACAAGCGCAATCCATTCGAAAATAGCATCCATATCCCGCTTCTGATCCAGGGCGAAGGGTTTACCCCGGGCCGTTCTGAAGACCGCCTTGTTTCCCTCCTGGACCTGCCACGCACCATTCTCGAATATGCTGGCTGTGACGTCGGTGACGAGATCCAAGGGCGCAGCCTGATCGATATGGACCAGAAAACAGACTGGGATCATGCTATCTACATCCAGATCAGCGAAAGTTATGTCGGCCGTGTCCTCTGCACCGACCGCTACAAATACGTCATCTATGACCCGGACAAGAATCCCTGGGATATTTGCTGCGGCGAAAGGTACCGCGAGCGGTATCTGTTTGACCTGAAAAATGATCCGCTCGAGCAGCATAACCTGATCGATGATCCTAACTTTCAGGAGATCAAGAGCATCCTCCGCCGGCGCCTGCGCGAGTTTGCCCGCCAGGCGGGGGAAGGGGAGATCCTGATCCTGTGAAAAATATAAACCCTATGACGTCTGGCTCTGATGGTGGTTGGAGCCTGACCGACCAATAGGCCTTGCCCGGTGAATCCCCTCCTCCTCGCCGGGTACTCCAGAAAAAGAGTGGCTGCTTCCTTGCGAGGCGGCCACTTTTATGTTTTGTCAGTAGAGGTGACACGTTCGATAATTGTCATGAATGCTCACATGCTCAAGCAGCCCACCTTTTGGAGGCCATCTCTTTGAAATCGCTCAGCCTTTTGATTAAACCTGCATCCGGCAATTGCCAGCTCCGCTGCCGCTATTGTTTCTATGAAAATGTCACCGAGTCGCGCCAGACAGCCAATTACGGCGTGATGAAAGATGAAATGCTCGAGACTCTGGTGAAAAATGCCATTGCCGAAACCACGGACCAATGTTCCTTTGCCTTCCAAGGCGGGGAACCAACTCTGGTCGGTCTCGATTTCTACCGCGACCTGATTCGTCTTCAGGAAAAATACCGGGCGGAGCACCAGAAAAAATCGCTGGTGATCCATAATGCGATCCAGACCAATGGCATGCTGCTCGATGACGACTGGTGTGACTTTTTCGCCCGGAACAAATTCCTGGTAGGCCTTTCACTCGATGGCGACAAGGATATCCATGACCTGAACCGGTTCGATGCCGCCGGCAAAGGAACTTACAACCGAGTGATAAAGGCCGCTCGTCTTTTAGAGAAGCACAAGGTCGAGTTCAATATCCTGGTGGTCGTCACCCGCGAGCTAGCTCGCCGGGCCAAGCACGTCTACCATGCCCTCGTCAACAATGGCTTTCGCTACCTGCAGTTCATCCCCTGCATCGATGATTTTGGACAGGAGCCAGGATCCAGTCCATATTCGCTGACGGCTGAACGCTATGGTGAATTCCTGAAGAATCTCTTTGATGAATGGTACAAGGATTTTATGGCTGGACGCTACATCAGCATCCGCCATTTCGACAACTGGATCCACATGCTCCAGGGCCAGCCACCGGAAACCTGCAGCATGAGCGGCCGTTGCACCTGCTATGGCGTCATCGAGGCAGATGGCAGCGTCTACCCCTGTGACTTTTATGTCCTCGACGAATGGCGGCTGGGTTCGATCCAGGACAGCTCCTTTGCAGACTTGCTCACCGGCCAGTTGGCCCAGAAATTTGTCCAGGCATCCTGGCCGATTGCCCCCAAATGCCAGACCTGCCAGTACTATCCGATCTGCCGCGGCGGCTGCCGCCGCGACCGTGAACCGCTCCAGATGGGCGAGGAACAGGATTCCAGCCTCAACGTTTACTGCGACGGCTACCTGGCCTTTTTCGGCCATGCCCTGGGCCGGATGCAGCAGATCGCCCGGATGACTCAACGGTCATAGGCTGACTCGTCTAATCAAATCAGCAGATAACAGATTCCGCCAACAAAACCGCTTCCCAGCATGATCAATAGTGGGTTTGGCTTGAATTTCCTCAGAATGAAAAGTCCCGTTGAGAAAAGAATGACAGCAATGTAATCTAATGACTTGAGTTGAAGACTCGGGCCGTTTTCACCCCAAAAAGACAGAGTCAGGATGGCAAGCCCAGCAGACAAAATCAAAGCCACGACGGTAGGCCTAAGCCCTGCCAGAATGCCCTTGATCACATATAAATCATGATATTTCCCATACAACCAGGCCAGCAGGGATACGATCAGTGTTGCTGGCAGGATGCTTCCAAAAGTTGCTGCCAATGCACCGCCCAGTCCTGCTATCTTGATACCGACAAACGTTGCTGAATTAACAGCGATCGGACCCGGCGTCATTTCAGCAATGGTGATCAGATTGGTAAATTCCACCAGGGTCAACCAGCCCCTGGCATTGACGACTTGGCTCTGAACCAATGGCAATGCAGCCAACCCTCCTCCGAAGCTGAATAAACCAATTTGAAAGAAACTCCAGAATAATTGCCAGAAAATCATGGGTCAGAAATACTCCTTTCCTGTGATTTTGGTTTTGAGGCTCACCAGAGCTCCCAATGTTGCACAGAAAATGATGATTGAGATGATGTTGATGTGCCCTATGTAATAAGCGATAAACGCACCAGCCATGATCATGACCGGCAGCACTTTTTTTGACTGGATGATTTTTCCACCCATTGTCAGCACAACGTCAAAGATGACAGCACTGACCCCTGCCATCATGCCTTTTAAAACGGCACTGACAACCGGATTGTCGCGAAATGATGTGTAAAACAGTGAAATAACTGAAAGGATGATTAAAGGGGGCAGAATGGTTCCGACAATCGCTACCATGGCACCAGGCAAGCCCATCAAGCGATAGCCAATCAAAATGGCAGCATTGACAGCCATAGCACCAGGTGCTGACTGGGCGATGGCAGCGGTATTCAACATGTCTTCTTCATTCATCCAGCCGAGTTCATCCACAAATTTCTTCTTCATGAGTGGAACGATGACATAACCGCCGCCGAAAGTGAAAGCACTGAGAAAAAATGTGGATTTAAAGATGGTCAGGTAACTCTTTGGTCGCATGTCGGAGATCCCCCTTGATACTTAGAATAAACCTATGCGATACATAATAAAAATAGTATTATCCAATTAAAATCATTGTAATATGATTATGAAACTATTTTGCGAGGGTGCTCATGACAATCAGGCATTTGAAAATCTTTGTAACGGTTTGCAAAGAGGGCAGCATCACCAAAGCAGGACAAGTGCTGTTTATGGCTCAGCCAACCATCAGTCTGGCAATACAGGAATTGGAAAAACATTATGGAACGAAGCTCTTTGACCGGATTTCTAGACGCCTCTACCTGACGGATGCAGGTCAGAATCTCCTTTCCTACGCCCAGCATATCACGTCCAGCTTTGATGAAATGGAAGCCAGGGTCAAACATTGGGACGAAAGTGGCTCCATCCGAATCGGAACCAGCATCACGATCGGCAACTGCCTCCTGCCAGACTTGCTGAGAGCATTTATGAAAACCAAGCCCGACGTCACGGTGAAAATCCAGATCGACAATTCAGATAAGATCAAACAAGCTGTCCTGGACAATGCCATCGATCTGGGCTTGATCGAAGGCATTGTCCATCACCCCCTGCTCGTCAGCGAGTCTTTTCGCGATGACGAGCTTGTTCTCTTGTGTAAACCCAGTCATCGCTTTTCTGAACAAGCAATGATTGAGCTGTCAGAACTCAAAGATGAGCCCTTTTTGATGCGTGAAAAAGGCAGCGGTGGCCGGGAAATTCTAGAAAGTGCGCTTCTGTTGCATGATATTGTGCTTGATCCGGCATGGGAAAGTACCAGCACGCAGGCCATTCTCCAGGCTGTGGCGAACGGTTTTGGAATCGCGGTCTTGCCGTTGCTTTTAGCAAAACCCTATCTCGACAAAGGGTTATTAATCAGAAGACCCATTCAAGATATATCTCTGAATCGACAATTTACAATCATCAATCATAAAAACAAATATTTGACTAGCTCAGTGCAAGAATGGATTCGACTGTGTCACCAAAGCCCGCTGTCCTGAGGGTCTGATCCCAACATCCTGCCCTGAGCTTGAGCTCAAGACAACAACCGGCCACTTGATCAGTCAGTTGATCAAGCATGTCAATGATTTCGTGTATCCATTAAAAGTTCGACTGGTGCTGGTTCAACTTCGACCGGTGGCAAGATGGATTCGCTTTTTCAGACCACATAAGCCTGCTTCTTATATTCCTCAGAGCGCTTGTTATTGAAGATGAAACAGCGCTCATCATAGGTGCCAGCTGTGAGGATGGCATGGATTTCGCGGATCAGGGCGATGGATAATCGCTCGCGCTTTACGCTTTTATCCCTGAGACAGTTATAGCAGAGCTTCTGGTTCTGCTATGAGCGTGATAAGAGTTCAGGTCTCCCGTACCGCCTGCTCCAGCCGCTCCAGCGCCTGCTGAAGAACCTTCCTGGGGCAGGCGTAATTGATCCGCTCAAAATGTTCACCGCCGGCACCGAACATCGAGCCTTTGTCGAGCCAGAGCTTGGCCCGGTTCACGATCAGATCTTGGCGCTTGTCTTCTGCCAGTCCAAGTCCGGAGCAGTCGAGCCAGGCCAGATAGGTGCCCTGGGGTTCGACGAGACGGATCTCCGGCAGGTGTTCCTGCAAAAAGTCGCGAATAAAAGACAAATTTCCCTGCAGGTAGGCGATCAGTTCATCGAGCCATTCAGCGCCGTGTTCATAGGCAGCCTGGCAGGCGACCAGGCCGAGCGTGTTCAGCTGGCTGTAGCCGCTGCGGTGGATTTCGTGGACTATCGCGTGCTTGATCTCCCGGTTGGCGGCGAATAAGTTCGAAACTTGCAGGCCGGCGAGGTTGAAGGTTTTGCTCGGTGCGGTGCAGGTGACCGTGATCGCGGCAAATTCAGGTCGCAAGTTGGCAAACACCTCGTGCCGGTAGTCCGGGTAAATGAAATCGGCGTGGATTTCGTCGGCGATGACCCGGACCTGGTGGCGGAGGCAAATTTCGCCCAGCTGTTCCAGTTCCGCACGGGTCCAGACGCGGCCGACGGGATTGTGCGGATTGCAGAGGATGAACAGCTTGACCCGATTCGCAACGATTTTGGCTTCGAAATCGGCAAAATCGATGCGATACTGTCCGTCTGCATAAAGAAGTTCGTTGACGACCAGACGGCGGCCATTGTCGCGCACGACGGACTCGAACGGATAATAGACGGGCTGCTGGATGATCACGGCATCGCCTGGCTCGGTTAAAGCACGCACGCTGTTGGCGATTGCAAACACGACCCCGGGTGCCTTGATCAGCCAGTCTTTTTCGACCTGCCAGCCAAGACGGTTGGCGAGCCAGTTCTGGACGGCATGGAAATAATCGTCCTTGGCTTCGGAATAGCCGAAAATACCGTGCTGAGCGGCGTCGACCAGCGCATTGATCACAGCTGGCGGGGTGCGAAAATCCATATCTGCAACCCAGAGCGGCAACAGGTCTTCCGGCATACCGCGCTCGCTGGCAAAATCGTATTTCAGGGAATTCGTGTTCTGGCGGTCAATGATTTCGTCGAAATGGAATGGCATGGGCCGGATCTCCTTGGTTCGTGGGGTTGGCTCCTGGTGTGGCCACCCGAGCTTCATTGCGTACGGGTTATGCCAGCGCTTGCTCCAGATCGGCAATCAGGTCATCGATGTGCTCGATCCCGGCGGACAGGCGCAGCAGTTGGTCGTCGATTCCCAGTTTAGCACGCATATCGGCTGGAATCGCCTGGTGTGTCTGCAAAATCGGATAGGTGATCAGCGTTTCTGTACCGCCGAGGCTTTCGGCATAATAGATCAGGCGGACCTGGTTGAGCACGGCTTCAGCCGTCGCGGCGTTTTTGACGCGGAAGGAGAGGGTCGCACCAAAACCGCGGGCCTGTGTGAGGAGCAGCTCGCGGCCGGAGTGATCCTGCAGGCCAGGGAAAAAAACCTGTTCGACCTTGGGGTGATTCTGTAACCATTCGGCTATGGCCAGGGCGTTTTGCTGCTGTCGCTCCATCCGGATGGCAAGCGTCTTGAGCCCCCGGAGGATCAGCCAGCTGTCGAGCGGGGCCAGCACCGCACCTTCAGACTTCTGGATCAGGCGCAACTGATCATTTAATTTCGGGTCATTCAGGGCCAAAACACCGGCCAGGGTATCATTGTGGCCGCCCAGGTATTTGCTGGCACTGTGAACGACAATATCGGCACCGAGGTCCAAGGGCTGGATCAGGACAGGGGAGAGCAGCGTACTGTCAACGATGGTCAGCAGATTGTGCGCCCGTGCCAGTCGGCTGAGTGCGCGGATATCGACGATTTTCATCATCGGATTGGTCGGGATTTCGAGGAAGATCGCTTTTGTATCGGGCTGGATCGCCGCTTGTGCCGCGGCAAGGTCAGTCAGATCAACGAAAGTTGCCGTGATGCCGTAGCCTTTGTAGATTTCCGTGATCAGGCGATAGACGCCACCATAGAGGTCATCCGAGAGGATGAAGTGCGAACCAGCCGGGAAAAGTTTGACGATTGTAGAGATGGCTGCCATGCCGCTGGCAAAGGCCAGGCCAAATTCAGCCTGCTCCAGGCGGGCGATGGTCTTTTCCAGCTCCTCGCGGGTTGGATTTTGCAGCCGCGAGTAGTCGTAGCCGGTCGTTACCTGGAGCCCGGGATGGCGAAAGGTCGCACTCTGGTAAATCGGGATGCTGACCGCCCCGGTCTGTGGATCGTATCCGTTGGCGCCATGAACGGCGATGGTTTCCAAATGTTCTGCCATGGTTCGATCCTCCTGGCGATCGTGCCTTGCTGGTTATACATATCAATTCCCATATAAATAATAGGAATAAAGGGATCTTAGCATCTGGATGCTGCAGCGGTCAAGAAACATGATATGACTTTTCGTAGTTGGGGATACGAAGTTTTTCAGTCGCTCGTGCTACAGTAAACGTGTACGGAACAATCGTGAGGCAAGACCTCACACCCCATGAAAAGGAAGGTACACACTCATGGCACTCCTCAAAAACATCGTTCACGAACAAATCGTCCGTCTCAAAGACCTTGTTTCAGTCGCTCCCGGCCAGATCGTCAGCAAGACCCTGGTCCAGAACAAATCTGTCAGCGTGACCCTTTTCGCCTTTGCCCAAGGTGAAGAAATCAGCTCCCACGATTCCGAGGGGGATGCCCTGGTCACCGTCTTTGAAGGTGTCGGCCGCTTCACCATCAATGGTACCGACCACATCCTCAAGGAAGGCGAAAGCATTGTCATGTCAGCCACCCTGCCCCATGCCATCCAGGCTGTCGAAGACTGCAAATGGATGCTGACGGTGGTGTTCTAAGCCCGCGCGCCCCGCACTCGCTTGCGATCCCGCCCACGGCCTGCGCCGGATCTTTTTCTGTCACATTTCCGTCTAAAATATGGACTATAATGGTACTTAGATGGAGACAGAAAGAGGGTGCTTTGAACATGAGATCCATAATCCGTTTCCGGTTCAGATTTGCGGCAACGTGCCTGGTCCTAGTCTTCACACTTGCTCTGGCATCCTGCCAGAGCCCGACCACAAGCGGGCCTGCGACCGAACCGACCGAAACGACCGCCCAGACAACAACGCGCGTTGAACCTACAACCCAGCCTGCTACCCAGCCAACCGAGACAACTGCCCCCACAACCGCACTGACCACAACAGAAACCACACCGTCCCCGACTGAGCCCACGCAGCCTGCACGGACCGTTGAGCAGTATTTCCCCCTGACGCCGGATGTCTTTGCCCGCTATTCAGGGACGGGCAACGAATATGTTCCGATGACCGTCTATGTCGATTATTCAAGGCCAGGTCAGGTTCAGCTGGCCTATGACAATGGCGGCACCGAAATCCATGTCCTTTACGGCGTGGGCAATGGCAAAGTCCAGATTTTGCAAGAGCTGCCGGAACTGTATGTCCGTGAAGACCTCGCCCAGCTGCCACCCCTTTCCAATGGCGAAATTCTCCTGATGGAGCCGCTGGAGGTAGGCACGACCTGGAACGTTGAGCACGGGATCCGGGCAATCACCGCAGTTGATGTGCCTGTTGACACGGAAGCGGGTGCATTCAATGCGATCGAGGTCACGACTACCAGCTCCGATGTGGTGACTAAGCATTATTACGCGCGAGGTTTTGGCCTGGTCCAGATGAAAGCCCAAAATGGCTACGAGATCCATCAGGAGCTGGCTGAGCGGCAACTCAATGCATCCCGCAGCCAGAGACTGACCGTCTATTACCCGCGCATGACCCAGACCGACATTGAGATCGTCGCCAAAGAAGTGACAGTCGAGATGAAAACCAACACAGGCATCCGCGAGATCCTGGACCGCTTCTTCCGCTCGGCCGCCCAGGCGTTTCCAAAACGGACCTACATCGTCAAACCGCACGATACCCTGTGGTCGATCGCTCTGTACAACCTCGGCGACGGGCAGAAATACAAGGATATAGCTGCATTGAATGGCATCCCATCGCCTTACACCATCAAGCCTGGCCAGGTCCTGGTCCTTGAGTCCGATACGGAGCTGCCTGCATTGATGAGCCCGCAGACCGTGATCAACTCCGTCCATCTCCAGCAGGACCGGGGTGTCGTGGCGATCGATTTTTCCCGCAGTCTGGTGACCGACATGAATGCAGGATCCGGATTTGAAGCTGCGCTTATCCGGTCTATTGTCAATGCGGTCGGGCGCGCCTATGACGTCCCGAATGTCCTGGTCACACTCGATGGTGATCCGTACGAATCCGGCCATATCGCGCTGGCTCCTGGCGAAACCTTCACGGTCGACTACCAGGGTGTGATCGTCGTGAACTGAAAGGGCATACACATGGACTATCTGCTCATCGTTCTGGCCATTTGGAACGTCCTGACGTTTCTGCTCATGGGCTATGACAAATACCAGGCGATCCACAATCAGTGGCGTGTGCCGGAAAAAACGCTGCTGACAGCCGCTTTTGCCATGGGAGGAGCCGGCTGTTGGGCGGGCGCCACCATTTTCCGGCACAAGACCCGCAAAACTCAGTTTCGTATTCTGCTACCCCTGGCTACGGTGCTGAATCTGGCCATCATCGCCTTTCTCTTCCAGGGCCCGTTGCTTTGAGATCCAGGGCTATGGAAAACCGCCAGCCGCACCATGAAAACGAGACTGGCAGATTGTTCGCCATCGGTGATATCCATGGCTGCTACCGGGAGTTCTGTGCGGTCCTGGACTGCCTGGAACCCGATCTGACCCGAGACACACTGGTCATCCTGGGTGACTTGATCGACCGCGGACCCGACAGCTTTGACGTGGTGCAAAAGGCCCGCCAGTTGCAGGCGCACTATGGAACGGACCGTGTGATTGTTTTACGTGGCAATCACGAACAGATGGCGCTGGAATTTTTCTCCGGAGACGGCGATTGGTGGAACTTCAATGGCAATGATTTCACCCTCTCCAGTTATGGAAAGCATGGCAAGGTGATCCAGGCAGACCTGGACTATTTCGCCAGCTTGCCGCTGACCTATGAAAAGGATGGGTTTCTCTTTGTCCACGCCGGGCTCAACCCGCACAAGTCGCTCGAGCAGCAAGATGATTCCGATCTGCTCTGGATCCGCGAAGCCTTCTACAACAGCCGCAAGCAGTGGCCGTTCACCATCGTGTTTGGCCACACACCGACCTACGCCCTGGTCCGCCAGAACGTGCCTGTCAGCCGGTCCGGCTGGATCGCCCTCGATACCGGTTGTGTCTACGGCGGTAGCCTGACCGGAGTCGAACTCCAAAACGGTGCGATGGTAAAAATCTGTTCAGTCAAACGAAAGGATGGTCGAAATGGATTTGCTGATTAACCAATTGAAAAACCGGGAACTCTCCATGGAAATGGTCCTGCAACAGGGATTGTCCCGGGCGATCGTCAACTACCCTGCAGCCAGTGGCGACAGCCCGGCTGATTTGCTGGACCGGCTGCTCGAAATCCGGACCGAACCGGAAGTGGTATCGGCGATCAACAAAGCTTTCCAGGATGACCTCGTGCGCCGGCTGCTGCTCGATTGCCTGGAGGACGCCACTGTGCGCCAGGTCAACCATCTGAGCAGCGACAAGGCACAGGCCCTTGAAGAACAGCTCGAACAGGACCGCGAAACGGAGCATTTTGACACCTGACAGGTATGAGGGATCGGCATGAGGTTCTGATAAAAAATGCTACCCGGATTTTCTGAATAGGTCAGTCCGCTCCCGGCTGGTCTGGCTTGTGTGTTGCCTTGCCATCGCCTCGCCGCAGCAGCAAGGCATTGATTTCCACACCTAGTAAAATGATGGTCGAGATTAGCTGGACCCAGAGCAGCAAAGCGACCATGGTGCCGAGAGCGCCGTAAAACACTGAATAATCCGCGAAATTGTCGACGTAATACTGGAAAAGCAGCGTCAGAGCGGTCCAGGCGATTGTCGTGAACAGAGCCCCGGGGAAGGCCGCGCGAAACCGAACCCGGCGTGCAGGTACGAACATATAGAACAGGGTCAGGATGCAAAAGATCAGCAGGACCGGCAAGACATGGCGTGAAAGCTGGATCAGCTGATACAAGGGAAGCTGGGGGAAGCGCAGCATCAGCAGGTTGATGATTTGCTGGCCGAAAACCATCGCCACCAGGACGATTATGATCGTCATGGCAAAGACAATCACCCCGGCCACGGAAATCAAGTAGTTGATCAGAAAATTGCGCCGGTCGACCAGCCCCAGGACCTGGTTGCTGCCCTTGGTCAAAGCCCTGAAGCCCCTGGAAGCCGCATGGATCGCAACCACGATCGAGATCGACAACAGCTGTCCATGCTGGCGGCCAAGGACATCCTCAATGATCCCGGACACTTGGCGATAAACCGAGAGTGGCAGAATCTGGGCTAGTTGTTCCAGCAGGGAAGTGGGGTCCAACTGCAAGAATCCCAGCAAAGTGAACAGGAAAATGACAAACGGGAAAAAGGCCAGGATCAGACTGAGGGTCAGCTGGTTGGCATAGGATACCAGATGGTTTTCCTCGATCTTCCGGCCGAATTCACGGATGCCTGCATAGACATTGTTAAAATCGTGCAAGATGTGTCTGGGCAATCCAGTCCTCCTGGATTCCAGCCAGCGGCTACCTGACTTCAGGAATTGTTCGCCAGGGGATATTCGGCGATTTTGCGGTAGATACGCCGGCCTTCGGTTTCTTCACTGGCGAAGAGGACCAGCCAATGGACCGTCATGTCCTTAAGCTGGACCGGTCCCAGGGCTGCTTTGACTTGTTCGAAGTCGGTCTTGAAAACCAGGTCCTGACCCAGCGTGACATGAGGGGCAAAACCGCGCTTTTCGGCTGGATATCCGAGAGGCTCGAGCGCTTTGTCGACCGCAGCCTGCAAGTTGCGCAACGCATCGAGGTCACCGGCCAGGCCCAGCCAGAGGAAGCGCATCAGATCCTTGTCATCGTACGTCCAGAAATCAGCCAAAGACAAGGCAAAGGGCTTCACCTGTTTTGCGACAGCTTTCATGGCATCGTTGATCGGTTCCAATGGACCAGAACCAATCTCACCCATGAATTTCAAAGTCAAATGCAAATCATCAAAGGACTTCCAACGTCCTGAATCAATATGGGGTTTCAGCTTGTCCTGAATGGCCAGGATTTCGTTCTTGATCTCGTCATTGAAATCGATCCCGATAAAAGCTCTCAAAAAACTCACGCTCCTCGTCCGCTATTCTGATTGGATCTGGGGCAGCTGGGCTGCTGCTTTAATTTTACACGATCTGGCAGGTAAACCGTAGCCCAAAAATGTCGATTGACAGGAAATTATCACGGGACATTCAGCTGATCCTGGTTCAAAGACTGTAACGAACGAAAAGGTCAAGTAACTGACTGGTTTTTATAATGAAATCAGATCATTGAATGGTCGGTCATTCGACACGAAAAGAGGAGGTCTTGGCCAGTGGATGAGTATCTGATCAAAAACACAACCCGGGAGCAGCGGGAGGAAATCATCCGTCGTTCGCTCGATTGTGGCGGGGGCGGCTGTGAAAATTGCTCCGCCTGTGGCGCCTATGGAGCGGGTGACCCTTACGACATGTACCAGCCCTACATCGATGGCGAACTCGAACTGGCTGAAATCCATGCCAGATTCCGGTCCTCTTACCTGCGCGGATAGAATCAATGCATAGTTGTCTCCATAAATTTGGCTGGCCCACCAGCCAGAAAGGTTGATAGTTATGAAATATGCCAGTCAAGATTTACGTGATGAACACGAGGTGATCCTCCATGGTCTCGAGATTTTGGAGGAACTGGCCGATCGGCTCGAGGATCGGCAACCGGTTGAGATCGAGGATCTGGAAGCTTTGGTCGATTTCCTCAAACAATTTGCAGATCGCTGCCACCACGGAAAAGAAGAGGGGCTCTACTTTGCGAGTCTGGAAAAGGCCGGTATCCCGCGTCAGAATGGCCCGATCGGTGTGATGCTGGCTGAGCATGTTGAAGGTCGATCCTACATCGCCCGGATGATGACGGCCTTAACGGATGTTTATTCACCCCATGATTTTGCAACTGCTGCGAGGTCGTACGTCGAACTGCTCCGGAATCACATAGGCAAGGAAAACCAAGTTCTCTTCATGATGGGGGATCAGCGATTGCCTGAAGATGAGCAAGTTCGCCTGCTTACCGCCTTCGAAGCCTATGAAGCAGACGTGATGGGGCCTGACAGTCATGAGAAATTTCATGCCACCATCGAAAGGCTCGGCAAGAAATACCTGTCCTGATCAGTCCAGTGCGGTCCTCTGGTTATCAAAATGGGGCAAAATCCGTACCTGGTAAAAATGCTCCGGATTGTGCCGCAGCTTCCAGTAAACCAGCAAACCGATCACAAGTGCCCCCAACAGTCCGGCAGCCAAATCGATCATCGTGTCCGTGAGGGCAATGAGGTCGCCTTCCTGCCAGCGTTGCATGTCTGCTGCCACCAGCCTGTCGCCGGCAAATTCGTAGAGTTCCCAGACAAATTTCCCCAGCATCGTAAAAGACAGACCGAACAGCAGGACCAGCCCGGGTTCATACGGCTGGTCTTGCTTTAGGTCTTTTGTTTTCCGATACAAAAGGAGCACGCCTGTCCAGGCCAGGGCCATGCCAAACAGGAAATGAATCAAAGTATCATAACTGGAAAATTGGTCATACCCGTGGTAGATCGTTCCCCAGACGATGCCCTGGCCGGTCAGAAAGGAAACGGCGATGTCCAGGATGCTGCAATACGCTCCCGGACACAGCCATTGAAAGAACCACCAGGCCAGCAACAGCGCTATGATCCCTCCGATACCAGCTGACAATTCATACCATTTGGCTAGGTTTACGCAATCCAAGGAACCAAAAATCAGTCCAGCCAAAACAAATACATGGACCAGGCAGGGGATGGATGGTTTGTTTCGCGTGCCAGTTGTCATGGCTGTGCCTCCATCATTCACTACAATTATAAGCCTTCAGAGATGTTTTGTACGAAACAAGTGTTTTTCATGTCAGAAATAACCTGAGTCCGATTGGGTATCATTAATCTGCAAATGCCCCTCCTGATAGTCGGTTTATCTATTGATAATATCTATGAATAGCATTAAAAATTACAAATCTGCAATAAAATAGCATCTGAAATGCATCAAAATATGCTGTATTGTCAAAAATAACCTAAAAGGTCTATTATAGAGTGATGTAAACAGATTATGTACAATTGAGTAATATTCCGGAGGTGCAAGTTCATGGGGTTACGTGACAATTTTCGCCAGGCCATCGATGAAATGATCGGAGCCAAGCCGAACGATCTGGCCGTTCCGGATGAACAGGGTGCGAATGGGCAGGAGATTGTCGGCATGGAACCGCTCTGGGATCCGTCTGCTACTGGGAAAACCCAGTCAGAAGCACCTGAACCAGACATAAAAAGCCCCGTTTCGGTACCTGTAAAATCGTTGTCCAACTTGGGCATCCGACCCGGTCAAAATGCCGGAGCCAAAACCATCATTACACTGGGCACTGTGATCAAGGGTGACCTTGCCAGCCAGAGCGACCTCGACGTCCAGGGTTCCATCATAGGTAATGTCAAAAGCGAAGGTCTGATCCGGGTCACCGGCAAGATCGAAGGTGATATTGCATGTGAAAACCTGGAACTCGACAGTGCTGAAATCAAAGGTCAGATCTCCGTCAGCAAGCATCTGGTCGTGCGCGGTGAAACCGTGGTTGTAGGCAACCTCCTGGGTGAACAGATGGAAATCAATGGCAAGATCAAGGGTAACATCAGTGTCAATGCCACCTTGCACCTGTTGTCGAAATCGTCCGTCCTCGGTGACATTCATGCCAGCACGATCCAGATCGATGCCGGTGCCAAGGTGTTTGGCCATTTGAACATCACATCCTCCAGCGAAACTGCGGCGGAAGCGAATCAGATTCTGGAATAACCATGCCATACAAGGATCCATCGCTGCCCCGGACACATGCAAAAAGCGCTGGCCATACCAGGGTCGCAATTGGTAGTGTCCAGTTCTTCCGCAAGCTGATCTTGACGATGCTCTTCATCGTTCTGCCCTTGAGCCTGGTTGCACTGGTCACGTTATCCATCCTGTTTGTCCAGATGAAGGCTGATTTGCAAGGCCAGATCAACCAGCTGCAGACAGAAATGAACGCATTGATGGCTTCGCATCCCGGACTGGACGAGACCGCAGAATCATTTCCGGATGTCGCACTGGCATTGACCACGGACACCAGCCTGGGCCAGGCGAATTTCCAGGGAAGTGGTGTACAACACTCAACTGAAATCATCAGCCTGGATTCGGAAAGCACTGCCGATTCCGATGTGGACCCCATTCAGGAACCGCTGCCTTTGCCAGCCAAGACCGCTTATCTGACCTTTGACGATGGGCCGTCCCCTCGCACCACCGAAATCCTCGATGTGCTGGACGATTACCAGGTCCAGGCGACCTTTTTTGTCACCAATCCAGCTCTGGAAGATTACCCTGAGATAGCCTGCGACCTGGTCGCCCAGGGACATGCCATCGGCCTGCATTCAGCCTCGCACCGGTATGATGAGATTTACCAGTCCGTTGACAGCTTCCTCGCCGATCTTGCAGAAAATGCCACATTGATCGAAACTGTCACAGGCGTCGAGCCATCGGTCTTGCGTTTTCCCGGTGGCAGCGTCAATGCCTACAACGAATCCATCGCAGCCGATTTGATCGATGCGGTGACCGCAAAGGGTTATGCCTATTTTGACTGGAACTGTGCCAGTGGCGACGCAGTCCGCCAGTTTGTTGCCACAAGCAAGATCGTGGAAAATGTCCGGCAATCCAGACAGGGAAAGAACTCACTTGTGATCCTTTTTCATGACTCCATAGGCAAAAAGACAACTGTCCAGGCTTTGCCGGAGGTGATTGAATCCCTCCAGGCGGATGGATATGCCTTCGCCGCGCTTACTCCAGACAGTGTTCCAGTCCGTTTTGCCAAGATCCCCTGATGGAATTGATCTAACGGGTCAGATTGACAGCGGCTAACCAGCAGATGTTTCAACTGTTTCATAAAGTCTATTTACAAAACGTATTGACAGTGCTGCCTGGCGGTGTTATCTTTGAAGAGCGAAACGTTTCGCGATGATTAGATCAAGCTAGGGAGGACCGCCCCATGCCAGTTCGTGTTGAACCTGATCTCGTTCCCAAACGCCGTCTGGCCACAGGTGAGAGGATCCCCGGTATCGGAATGGGGACCTTCGGCTCGGACAATCACACAGCACAGCAGATTTCCGACGCGGTCGCCGGTGCGATCCGGTCCGGTTATCGCTTGTTTGACTGTGCCTCGGTCTACGGCAATGAAGCCCAGATCGGCCAGGTCTTTGCCGATGCGATTGCAGACGGCAGTGTCACGCGCGACGAGCTGTTTATCACCTCCAAGGTCTGGAATGACAAGCACGGCCGGGGCGATGTCCTGCTGTCCTGCGCCCAGTCCTTGAAAGACCTCCAGCTCGATCAGATTGATTTGTATTTCGTCCACTGGCCTTTTCCCAATTACCATGCACCGGGCTGCTCGGGTGATGCGCGTTCAGCCGATGCCGTTCCCTTTTCAGTGGAGCGCTTCATGGCAACCTGGCGCCAGATGGAACGATTGCATGACATGGGTCTGGTCCGCCATATTGGAATGTCCAATATGACCATTCCCAAACTAGAAGCGGTCCTGCCTCTATGCCGGATCCAGCCAGCTGCACTGGAAATGGAATTGCATCCGAGCTTCCAGCAACCGGAGTTGTTCCAGTATTGCCTCGACCATGACATTCTGCCGATCGGCTTTTCCCCGATTGGCTCGCCAGCCCGGCCGGCCCGGGATACCACCGTGACGGATGTGGTCGATCTGGAAATGCCTGAAATTACAGCGGCTGCCCGGAATCACAACATCCATCCTGCCCTGGTTTGCCTGAAGTGGGCCGTCCAGCGTGGCCAGGTGCCGATTCCATTTTCCGTCCATGAATCCCATTATGTCGCCAATCTCCGCTCTGTGACCGAAGATCCCTTGAGTGATGCAGAAATGGCCGCAATCGCAGCGGCTGACAAGAACTGCCGCTTGATCAAGGGCCAGGTTTTCCTCTGGCAAGGCGCCCACAGCTGGGAAGACCTGTGGGACCTCGATGGCACCATCACCGGATCCGGTCGGAACCAGGGTTGACGCCATGGCTGTCACGATCAAGGATGTCGCCCGTGTTGCCGGTCTTTCGATTGCGACTGTTTCCAAATACATGAATGGCGGCCATGTGCTGGATGCAAACCGTGAGGCCATTGAACAGGCCATTTCAACACTGGGCTATCGCGTCAATGTCGTCGCCCGTGGCCTGAAAACACGCCGGACCATGACGGTGGGGGTCCTGATCCCCTCGATTGAGCAGATTTTCAGCACGGAGATCATCGCGGCTGTGGAGAAAAAGCTCTCAGAAGCTGGCTTTTCCACCATCGTTTGCGATTGCCAGCTCGATGCGGAGCTGGAAAGCCGCAAGATGGAGATCCTCCTGGAAAAACAGGTGGACGGGATCATCATGATGCCTTTCTCAGGCTCGGCTGAGCCAATCCGGAAAGCCAGCGACCAGGGGGTTCCCGTTGTCCTGATCGACCGGAAGGTAGAGGGTGTCGCGCTCGACACCGTCCTGGTCGACAACGAGAACCTGGCCTACCAGGCTGTGAGCCACCTGATCCAGGCCGGTCATCGCCGGATCGGACTGGTGTTGGGACCAGACGACCTCTACACCTCGCGCAGGCGCTTCGCAGGTTATCTGGCCGCCTGCCACGATCACGGGATCCCGGTTGACTCCAGCCTGATCCGCCACAGTGACTACCAGATACCAGGCGGAACGGCAGCCTTTGTGGCACTGCTTGAACTGCAGGACCGGCCGACTGCGATTTTCACCACGAACTATGAGACTACGTTTGCCGCCGGACTCGTTCTCAACGAGCGTGGGCTGAACTTGCCGCAGGACCTGTCCTGGATCGGGTTTGACAGCCTGAGCATGGCCCAGATTTTCAAGCCGCGCCTGACCATCGTCGCCCAGCCGGTGCGGCAAATCGGTGAAACGGCAGCCGAGTTGATCCTGGAACGCTTGTCCGGACCGGACGGCTTTGCCTGTGAAGTACGCGAGGTTGTTTTACCCGGCCAATTGATTGCTGGACTGTCTACAGGACTGATCCATCCATCCTCGGTTTAAATCCGAATCCAGGCTAATTAAATCAGTGTCCGTGAAAACATCAGAACAGGGTGTTATCCCAAAAGAGTATCAAAGGAGAAAAGAACATGAACCAGATCCCGGAAAAAATGCTCGCCGCCTACCTGCCTGGCAACAGCACCGTCGAATTCAAGGAAGTCGCAATCCCTGAACCCGGCCATGGACAGGTCCTGATCCGGACCAAGTCCTCGACCATCTGCGGCAGCGACATTCGTGCTATTTACCGCGAACACCTCGGCAAAGGTCCGGAAGGCTACCAGAACAAGATCGCTGGCCATGAACCGGCCGGACAGATCGTCAAATGCGGCCCCGGTATGCGCCGCTTCAAAGAAGGCGACCGGGTCGTTATCTATCACATCAGTGGCTGTGGCGTCTGCATGGATTGCCGCCAGGGCTTCATGATCAGCTGTACCAGCCCGCTGCGTGCGGCCTACGGCTGGCAGCGTGACGGCGGCATGGCCCCCTACATCCTGGCCGATGAGAAAGATCTCGTCCCGCTGCCGGATTCCCTGACCTACACTGACGGCGCACAGATCGCCTGCGGTTTCGGCACGGTCTATGAAGGCCTGGAAAAAATCGGTATCTCCGGCAATGATGCCGTCCTCGTCGTCGGCCTCGGCCCGGTCGGCCTGGCCACCCTGATGCTGGCCAAATCCCTCGGCGCCAACAAGCTGATCGGCGTCGATGTCAATCCGGACCGCTGCCAGCTCGCCCTTGACAAAGGCCTTGCTGATACCGTCTTCGTCTCAGGCCCCGAAACCCTGCAGGCTGTGCTCGATGCCACCGGCGGCCAGGGCGTCGAACGCGCCATCGACTGCTCCGGCCATACCTCCGGCCGCCAGCTCGCCATCCGTGCCACCCGCAAATGGGGCCGGATTGCCTTCGTTGGCGAAGGTGGAACGGTCGAGTTCAATCCCAGCCCCGACATGCTGCACGACCAGAAAACCATCTACGGTTCCTGGGTCACCAGCATCTGGAAAATGGAAGAACTCGTCTCCAAGATCGTCCGCTGGGGCATCCATCCGGAAGATCTCGTTACACACCGTTTTACCCTTGACCAGGCCGACGAAGCCTATGCCCTGATGGCCAGCGGCAATTGCGGCAAGGTTGCCGTCGTTTTCGACGAAGAGGTTCAGTAAGGCTTCGATGTTCGCGAGCTGGGCGCTGTGGCAGGTCGCTGCTCTACGTGCGTGATGGGTGGCCCTGTCCCCAGCAATTGCCGCGCCTGTTCCGAATAAGCAAATATGTCCATAAAGTGAGGTTCTTGCTCAATACCGTGATGTTACCGTGAAAAGCAATGAAAAATGCAACCTGACTTCCCATTATTGACCGTCCTGGAACCGAGGATGTCAGTTGCATGGTTTGTGGTCAGATGATTCTGTGAAGCGTGATACTTTCGGAGGAAATGTTCCGTCCAAGGTGCCAGACCTGCGGCCAGGGAGCTCCTGTTTTGTGAAATCAGGCCAGGCCTGCAGTCAAAACTGGCACTTATCAAATCTTCCTCAAACCTTCTATACCCCATGGCCACACTCTTACTGGAATCCGCTGCACTTTTTTCAGGCTTTGCACGGTAATAAGCGAATATGTCTATAAAGTGAGTTGATATTGTCAAAATGGTGCTGTATGGCGTATAATAACGATGGACTTTGGATGCTATGATGATCTGGCCTTATTGTGGACGCTTTGGCCAGATATGAGCAACTAGCGTAACCGGCTGAAAAGCTGGTTTTATTTTTTATGATCGGAGTCATCCTGGACAGGGGGTGTCACGATGAAAGTCAGACGGAGCGTACTGATCCTTTTGGTGGTCCTTGCCGTTGCCTTGATGTATCAAGTCCAAGCTTTTCTGTCTACTGAAATCAAGAACAAAGCTACGCTCAATGTGACCAATCCAGAGCAGGCAATTGTTGCTTTCCCGGAAGATCTGGTTCTTTCTGTCGAACAAACCGTTCGAGTGACTTCTGATGAAACCGCGCTCACAGAGGGATCTCTGGTGGAAGTGACTGCCGCATCCCACAACGTCGAATTCACAAACCACTCCAGTCACCTGATGACTGTACGCATCGAGTGTGACATGGAACAAGTGGTTTTTGATGATCTGGTTGTCAGCCCAGGGTTGACGGAACGCGCCAGCATCCAGGTCACCGAGGCTCTTGAAAGTGGATTAGCGACCTTGATGATCCATGCCAGCTGGGAAGGTGGTACGGCGGATATCCGTACGCCGCTGTCGGTGAAAGTCCATCAGATTGAAACGATAGAATCAGAAGGTTCAGAAGAAGCATCTGAATCATTGGCAATGACTGAGCAAGGCCTTGAACTTGCAAGTCCAGAAACACTCACAACCATTGGAGAATAACGTCAGTCAACCTTGCTTGTTTCCAGCAAGCCAATCGAAGGTGGACGCAATATGGCCAAGACAATGGTTCCCATTTTCCAAGAAAAAATCTTGATTCCGGTTGCCCTTGCAATCCTGAGCCTTGGATTCGCCACCGGAGCCATCCGGGCATTCCAACAATCTTCTGTGACTGAACAGACACACGTCAAAAACACAATTGAGGAAGATATTCTGCTGGATTATGCAGCCCAGATGCGGCCGAGCACCTTGTATCCGCATGGTGGAGACTTAATGGCCAAAGACCTGGTCTTGACTGGACTGCTCGATCAGTTCCAAACTCTGTCCGAAGTGAAGATCATGGCGCAAGAACCTCTGGAGATGGAGTTGCGCAGTGAACTGTCCTATCAGATCCAGACTAAAGACCTGTGGCAGAGCCAGCCGTCCATCATGAGTGTCAAGGTGAGCCGTTCGGAACCGACAACCCAGATGACATTGTCTCATGCGGCCCATCTGGATTTCGGACCAATATACGATTTTATCCAGAAGGTCGATGAGGAAACACAGATCCGGGCCAACACCGTACTCGTCCTCAACCTCCATGTAACAGGCACCTTGTCAGATCTTGAAGGACAGATGGTACATCCAGTGGATCAATCCATGAGCTTGCCTTTTGAACTGGCTGCCCCTTATGTTCGATATGTGGGAACACCGGAAAGCAAGGTCAAGTCAACCACCACAATTTTGACAGAAAAGGTGGCAACCCAGCCCGGGTTTCACTTGTTTGGTATAACGGTCCCACTGCTCCTGGCCAGGATCGCTTTTAGCCTGCTGGCATTGCTTGCGATGGGTCTGGCCCTATTGCAGGTGTGGCATCGCAGATTGCACCAGAAAGAGCAGAGGGGCCACTCTTTAGCATCTGTCCTCAAAGTGGAGAACAAGAACAAAAGCAAAATCCTTACTGTACCGATGCCCTTCAGTCTGGAGCGGGAATGGGCCGTGCCCCTGAACAGTTTGCAGGACTTGGTGACCATGGCAGAAGACAAAGAAGAAAAAGTCTTCAAATACATCGATGCAACAGGCACGACGTATTATTTGATCACACCCACTGTGACGTTTTATTGTGTTGTTCCAAGTTTGCATTGATGTTCTTTTAGCTTGCATGAAGTCCCGAAGGTTGAATCATCATGATGCGGATTTTGACAGGTCATGGCCCGCTTCTGGGTCGTTTAAGGCAAATGCTGGTCATAGACCGAACCAATCTGGTGCGCGTCTACCGAACCTGTGCGCTGGTGCTGATTGCCATCGCGTACCTGGCGCGATTCCCAGTCGACCCCCTGGCTTACAAAATGGCTGTTGTCATTTGTCTGGCGCTGGCTGCCCTCCTGCTGCAGAAGTTGTTTGACCTCTCAAACCAGAAGCCGCGCACACTTCGCTTTCTGGTCCTGGTTGAAATCATTGGCATCGATCTCATTTTGCTGTCAACCGGCGGTTTGACCAGCCCTTTCATCTGGTACGCCACCTGTCCGGCCTTGATTGCTTCCGCATATCTCTCACCTGGATTTGCCTGGCTGGCGCTGACTTTTTTTCTGGGAACAGGAATCAGCATCAATTATTTCCTGTTCAATCCCAGCCAGATCACTTTTGGCGACCTGATCCTGAGAAATGCCCAGCTGATCCTGGTGTTCATTTTGATCAATCTCATGGTTGTGCTGCTTTCTGGCTTGCTGCGAAAGCTGCAGACACTGGAAAAATACCAGGAAGAGGCAATGGATACGGTCCTGTCGCTTTACCAGTTCATGGAAGCATTGAATGCACATAGCACCCGCGAAGAGCTGTTCTCTGAATTGCCGGCGTACACCGTCAGATTGACCCACTGCGAGCCATGCATTTTCTGGATCCGGGACAAAGAACAGGTCCATGCGTCAAAACCGCTGAGCAGACAAGAACGGTCAGCCTTCGAGTCGATACTCCGGCAGCCGCTTCCTGCAAATTCGATGGAGCTGGCCTTGGTCAATGTGAACGGCCAACATTACTGGCAGGTACCGATTCAATCTCATGCTGAATGCTTTGGCTGGATCCTGGCATGCCCCCAGGATATCAGCAGCATCGAAAAGGACCAGGCGCAAAAGCTCATCCATTTCATTGCGGACCTGTGCGCGGTGACACTGGGGCGCTTCCATCTCGAGGCGGTCGCGGATACCTTGCTGGTGCTTGAGGAACAAAACCGGATTGCCGGCGAAATCCATGACAGTGTCGCCCAGCGACTCTTTTGCATCAGTTACGGCTTGCACGGCTTGCTTGGCAAAAAAGAGGACCTGAACAATCCCGAAAGCCTGGCCTGTCTGACAGAGCTCCGGGATACAGCCCAGGCAGCCATGCGAGAATTGCGACAATCGATTTACCGCTGGAGTACCGCCAAAAACGGACAGGATTATTTCAGAACCGCAATCGAACAATTCCTGGGCGGACTGCACCGCTTGCATGGTGTCCAGACAAAGCTGAATATATCCAATGAATGTCTGGAAATCCCTGCCCGATACGAAAATGGATTCATCCGCCTGATCCGTGAAGCCTGTAGCAATGCGATCCGGCATGGTCAATGCCAAAACATCCAGATCGAGCTATGGAACGAGCTCGGCTGGATTCATCTTGCCATTACTGACGATGGCAGTGGATTTGAGGCAGGCACTGCTGCAGCCAGCAGGGGTCTCGGGCTTGCAAATATGAAAAACCTGGCACATGCGTTCAGGGGGACGATATCGATCACGAGTGCCATCGGGTCTGGAACAGTCATTGACGTGGCATTACCACTTGTTGACCAGAAAGGAGACGTCCCATGCTAAGTGTGCTGTTGGTGGATGATCATCCGCTGGTGCGACAGGGCTTGAGGGCAGTCCTGTCCCTCGAGCCAGATCTGGCCATTGTGGGGGAAACGGGCGGCATCGAAGGCGCCTGGTCTCTGATCCAGACTCAGAGGCCAGACTTGATTCTTCTGGATATCCGCCTCGGCCAGGAGAATGGGCTGACCATCCTGGATCGTTGCCAGAACGAACATCTGGCGTGCAAATTTCTTGTCCTGACGTCTTCGACAACGGCCAGTGATTTTGAATCTGCCCGAGCCTTAGGGGCGTCAGGCTATGTGCTTAAGGATGCCCTGCCGGAAGAGCTGGTCTTTGCCATCCACCTGATCGGACAAGGTCGCAAGTATTACGATCCGAAAATTCTCGACCAATGGCTGGAGACACAACGTCATCCGGATCTCATGGTTGACTCGCTCAGTGAGCGAGAATGGGAGGTGCTTTCAGCTCTGGGCGAGGGGTTGTCAAACAGGGAAATCGCCGAAAAGTTGTACATCAGCATATTCACCGTCAAGAAACACGTCAGTCAAATCTTGGCCAAATTGAGCCTTGCTGACCGGACACAGGCAGCCCTGTATGCCTTGTCCCGGCAAACAGGCACTGGGGAGGATGTGGCCAGCAAACACTGAAAACGCCGCTGGTCTCATGAAGATCAGCGGCGTTAAGGTCAGGGTCTGGATGTGCCCCTTCGCGGAGGCTTACCCGGAGATTTGCCCCATGGACGATCTCGGCCAGGCCTGGGGGATGTCCCCGGGGCCTTGAGCATCTAGGCAATCGCTTCGGCTTTGATGATGACTTCCATGTTGGACAAGCCGTTGACAGCAGTATCCCCGACTGTGATCCGCACACCAATGTCACACGTGCTGCCACTCGCTAATGTCCGCGGCAGGACCACAAACGAACCGGTCGCGTTCTGCCAGCCATTGCCACCGTCACCCATGGACTGGTTCGTTTCGATCGTCACTCCGGCAGGTACGCCTGTGACCTTGATCGAAAGCCGGATGTGTTCGGCAGAACGGTTCTGGATCGCGAACATGCCAGTGTTGGAGGCGCCGCCGTTGAACCATTCATAAACACTGTTGCGTTGCAGGCCATAATTCTGGTCGCCGCCAAACCAAGGGTTGTTGCCGCGGCCGAATTCGAACACCAGGTCGCCACCATCGAGATAGGCAGTCTGATCGAGATTGCCAATGCCTCCCAGCGGGACCAGAGCCAGCAAGGCTGTATTGGTATTCGTGATCTTCAGCTCCGCTGCATTTGTCACTGTTGCTGTGTTATACGCCATGGAAGCCATCAGGCTGGATACACAGAGCAACACGATGACAAGAATCAATTTGCGTTTCATGAAACATCCCTCCTAACTGTGAATGTGTTTCCAAATCTTATTATCTGGTTTTGGCTCTGGATAAACAGCAGGCGCAAGGATAGACTTTGCCAAATCGAACGAGCCATCCATAGGTCGCTCCAGGATGCAATGAGTTAAAACGAAGGAAGAAGCTGCAGTAGACTTCGGATCACCTGGATATCCTGCTTGAGGAGTAACTCCATGCGACGTTTCGATCGAGTGATTGACGCTTTCCTGATGATCTTGGCTGCTTTGATCTTGGCCGCGACCCTTGCTTCGTCCGCCTGGAACAAGCCGTTACTGTTTACTGCCGTCCGTTCCAACAGCATGTATCCGGCTCTCGAACGCGGAGATCTGGTGCTGATCCAGAATCTGGCACCTGACGAACCAGTCTCAGTAGGTGATCTGGTTATCTTCCAGGCAACATCTGGAGAACTCGCTTCGCAAGGCTATGTTATGCATCGGATAACGGGCGGAGATAGGGAAACTGGCTTTGAAACCAAGGGTGATGGTAACGACTTATCTGACCAGGAAGCAGGTAATCCAAGGATTGATCGTGCCTGGATCAGCAGCCGAGTCCTTGCTTGGCGAGGGAAACCAGCCCATGTTCCATTGCTTGGATTTTTACCTGTCTGGATGGAAAGGCTTGAACTCAATCGAAAGATCCTGCCGGTGATCGCCTTTGCTTTGGCTCTGATCGTGGTGGCGGGGGAATTTCGCAAACCTGGGCAAAAGACCAGAAAGCAGAAAGCAGTCCTGGCCAGGCCGCTGGTCTTTTTAACAAGCGGTCTGACCTTGTCGATTCTCATGGCCGCGACGATGATGGCGGCATCTGAACGTGTGACCTATCTTTATGAAGTCGCAGCGGATCATCGTGGTGCAATGCTTGGCAGCAGTGCAGGGATTCTCCTGGTTGGCGATGAACTCGATCAACCACTGGCTGACCTTGAAAATAATGGGTTTCTGCCTGTTTTGGTGACAATTGTCTCAGAAGATGAGCAATTGTCCTTCAGTCATCCGCTGCAGGTTCTGGGACGTGGCAGCCACACCAACACGCAAGTCCATTTGCTCGCCCAGACACCAGGCGTCTACCAGTCCAAGATCCAGATTGGCCTGTTTTACCAGCTCCTTCCCAGCTTTCTGATCTATCGGCTGGCAAGGATCAACTACTGGCTGGCACTGTCGGTGGTCGCGCTGATTCCCGGGTTGCCTCTTTTGTTCTATCCCTGGCTGGACAGAACGATGCGACACACAATGGTTCGCGCCTTGCGCAAGAAAATTCGCCAGGTCCTTCGACTATGAGCAGGATGATTCCACGTGTTTCCGGTAATTGTCCAGGATCGCCTGCCAGCCAGCCTGTTGCATCTCCGGCGAATTTTCTGTTTCGGCGTCAAAGCGTTCAATCACGCGTACATGATCAGCTTCTGGCAGGAAATCGATCTGGACCCTGCGTCCGTCGTCCATGCTGTAGGCAATTCTCTCCAGAGGGATCACCACATCGTAAACGCCGCCAAAATCAAATCCGAAACTGCCGTCTCGTGCCTCCATGCGTGTGGTGAAGGATCCGCCAGATCGAAGGTCATTGGTCGCTGCCGGGGCATGCCAGTCGTCCGAGGCAAAACACCACTGCGTAATATGGGCTGGATCGGTCCAGCACTGCCAGACTTTTTCCAGTGTTGAATGAATGATTGTTTCAACGGTTATCGAGATCGTTTCAGGCATAAAAAAACCACCTTTCAGTCTTTAGTTTAAACCGAATGGGTGGTTTTCAAGGTGTTTTAAGTTACCTGGTTGACTTATCTCTTTTTGCGGTTGCGCTTGCGGGCAGCGGCCTGGCGGCGGATGTCCTTTTCACGGCTGTTTTCAAAATGGGACTTGATCTTGTAATCGCGCAGGATGCCTTCCTTGGCGACAGTTTGTTTGAATTTACGCAGAGCCTGTTCAAAACTTTCCGGGCTGTTGACTGTGATTTTGACCATAGTGTTCTCCTTTCAAATACCTGGCTGGCCGTGATATTGGCTTGCTAACCAGGTTTGTGAGGGGGCTGCGGATCGCCTGAGAAGTCAAAACTTCAGGAGACGATGCTCCGAGGCGTTTCTATCTGATTGCGAAGTCAGGATACAAACCTGCGACCTTCGTCTTTTTAAAAAGAGCCACCCTCTGATGATTCAGTTTTTCTTCGATAAGCCTGATTTATCATTCAAAATCGTGAGATGTTTGGACGGCTTTAAATTAATTTATCACATTCTTTCTTTAAGCAATCTGCAACTGAATCAAGATTATAACACAATAATCTGGTGACGGAAACAGTAATTTCTAATTTCGTCGGATCAGTTTGTCCGGTAGTTTATTCAATAAATGAAGATCCATCAATGAAAGAAAGGATATCTTGGACATCCTCTCTCATATGCTTGAGAATTATCTTGTCACGCGATGCGTTCATATACAGGTGCAGCCTTTCCGATGATATGGTATCCATGAAAATTTATAAAAGCAAAAACCGTCAAAACAAGGCGTTTGACGGTTTTCGATCTGGTTGCGGAGGCAGGATTCGAACCTGCGACCTTCGGGTTATGAGCCCGACAAGCTACCAACTGCTCCACTCCGCGGTATGAAATTGAGGCGGTTCGTTGCACCCAAATGGTGGTGCTCGTGGCCGGACTCGAACCGGCACGGAGGTTAATCCGACGGATTTTAAGTCCGGTGCGTCTGCCTATTCCGCCACACGAGCAAGGATTTCTTGTTGTGTGCTCAGTAATAATAGCACCGGTCCAAAGGAAAGTCAAACATTTTTGTGCGCGCCGGGGGAGGAATTTTTGGAGGTTTTTGGACGGGTTTGCGATATGACCCGGCCAGCCGGCGATGTCCATCCTGTTCCGTAGGGTCTAGAAATCAAAGCAAGGGCTCGCCATCGGTCCGTGATTCGACACCCAGCAGGGCGGCCGCCGTGGCGCCAGCATCGGCGAACGTCGTGCGAGTCCCTTTGGCCAGACCTGGCGGGACCGGGTGACCCCAGATCAAGAGCGGGACATATTCGCGGGAATGGTCGGTGCTGGGTGAGGCTGGATCGCAGCCGTGGTCGGCTGTGATCATCAGCACGTCGTCCTCTTGCAGCAAAGGAAGGAGGTCATCCAGCCTTTCATCGAAACGATTGAGCGCCTGGGCGTAGCCCACCGCATTGTTACGATGGCCATAAACCATGTCGAATTCGACCAGGTTGACAAAACAAAGCCCCTGCCAGTCTTCTGTGGCGATGGCCAGCACTTTGTCCATCCCATCTTCGTTGCTGACAGTTGGCAGAGAACGGCTGATGCCCTGGCCGGCAAAGATATCATTGATTTTACCGATGCTGATCGTCTCCAGACCTGCCTGCTGCAGCTCGTCGAGGATCGTCGGGCGCGGCGGCAGCAGGGAGAAATCGTGGCGTCGGGCGGTGCGTATGAATTGGCCCGGCTCGCCCTCGAATGGCCGGGCGATGACGCGGCCGACCGCGTGCTCACCCTGCAAGAGCTCGCGGGCGATCCGGCAAAAGGCGTAGAGTTGCTCGACCGGGACGATGCCCTCATGGGCAGCGACCTGGAAGACACTGTCGGCTGAGGTATAGACGATCAATTTGCCGGTCGCCAGATGTTCTGCGCCATAGTCCACCAGCACCTGGGTACCGGAATAAGGTCGGTTGCACACCGTTCCCCGTCCCGTTTGCTGCTCAAAGGCTGCGATGATCTCCGGTGGAAATCCATCCGGGTAGGTGGGCATGGCCTGGGGTGAGATCAGGCCAGCGATCTCCCAGTGTCCGATGGTTGTGTCTTTGCCGGCTGACTGCTCGGCCAGGCGGGCAAAGGCACCGGCTGGCCGGGCGACCGGTGTGCCGAACGTGATCCCGTCGATGTTGAAGAGGCCGAGTCGGGTCAGATTGGGCACGTGGAGCACCCCTGTATCAAAACAGGCTTTCAGCGTGTTGCTGCCCTCGTCGCCATAGTGGGCGGCGTCGGGCAATTCACCGATGCCGAAACTGTCGAGGACGATGAGAAAGACACGTTTGGCTTTTGGCATGGTAGATGTACTCCCTTGTTTAATCGAGGACTAAGGTTTTTAAACGGTGCTGATACCATTAGAATACTACTGTGCATGCAGAAAGCATGACGGAATTCACACAACATTTTTTTCATTGGCATAAATGATGATGTTTAACCATTTGCTGGCGTGCTATGATAATAGTAACTGAATAAGCTTTGGCGGCGTTGAAGTACACCCTGTATCTGGACGCTTGAGATGTATGGAGCAGATAGCGTAACCGGCCAAATTGGCCGGTTTTTTTGCGCCGGTCCGAGGTCAATGGACTCTTGGTCCAAGGAAAAGGAGTGTGAACTGTGGATGAATGCGAAGAAAAAGCTGGCTTTGCTGTTATCACTGGTGCTCCTGCTGATGTTGCTGCCCGCCTCGGTCCAGGCAGAAGAGGCTGTCGCCGAGGATGCGTCGCCGCTGCTGTATCTGGCGCTGGGGGATTCGATCAGTTATGGGCTGACGGATTGGGATTTTTTTGATGAAGAATTCGATGGCTACGTTGACCGGTTTGGCGAACGACTCGGTACTGAGGCAATCAACCTGAGTTATCCAGGTGATACCTCACAAGACCTGCTGAATCTGCTCAATGGAGCGGACCACATGGAAGGACCCTTGAACCGAGTTCCTTATCTGCAGGCTTCTTTGCCCTATGCTGACATCATCACGATCAGCATCGGCAGCAATAACTTGCTCGGCCCGTTTATTGCCGGCATTGCTGGATTGTATGATATTGAACCTGTCCCTGGAGATATTACTGGAGCAGCCATGCTGACTGAACTGGCCGGAGCAATTTATGCCGACTATCACGATGGGGATCTGGTTACTCCAGAAATGCGACTGGTTGCTTTGATGGATCCTCTGGATACTGTGTGGAAAATGGGTGCGCAACAATTCACTGTCGATTGGCCTTTGATCATGGCCGAGATTCGTTATTTAAATCCGGATGCGCAGATCTATGTCAACAATCTGTACAATCCGCTGTTGGCTTCAAAAATGACCGATCCGTCATTTGAGGTCTTCTATGATTTGGCAGAAAAATATATTGCTGCGATCAACTCACAAATCTATCGCAACAGCAAACGCTATGATTTCAAAGTCGTACATGTCTATCAGCCCTTTAACGATCTTGGGAATTATAACTATCTCACAACTCCCGGACAAAATCCACTTTTTGCTCCTGTCGCATTCAATCTTCCAATGGCTCTTTATACCATAGGATCTGCAACGTCGCCTGCAGATATTAATTTACCAGCCTTCATCATTTTCTGTGATCCTCATCCGACGACCGTTGGCCATCAGATGATCACTCAAGAACTCATCAAAGTGGCAAAACTAAAATAAGCGGTCATGATGGTTGGACTATTGCATGAAGGGGTGCCTGGCTAAACCGGGCACCTTTTTCCATAGAAACAGTATCCCTGGTCAGGCGTTAATGTTACCTTGCCCATCCCCTTTTCGTCCCCTCACCACCACCACAATCAGCGCGATCGCATACAGCACCAGACACCCAATCACCGTCATAATAACCCCCGGATACTGGCCATCAAAGCCGCTGGCTGAGAGATGCTTGAGCAAAATGCCGGTGTAGGCCCAGATCAGGACCAGGCCATAGGCGATGCTTTTGAGGAATACCGTCGTGATCCAGCCGATCAGGAGCCCGGCCAGGATGATCAGGATGGTCCAGGCCTGTTCACTCAGCCCGGCACCGCCCCACTGGAGATCGACCAGCAAGGTCGTGACGTTGGCGATCGTCGCTACCGTGATCCAACCGAAATAGATCGCAAAAGGCAACCGGACGAATATTTTCCCGCCTGCCTCATAAGTTTGCCGACCGGTGGTCAGGTTGATCGCCGCCAGACTGACCAGAAGAACCAGCATCAGCACCAGTGTCAGCGGAATCAGGCGAAAGTGCCAGGCGAAGATCCAGATGGAATTGGTCAGCGAAGAGACGATGAACAGGAGGCGCACCTTCTGGTCGCTTGCGCGCTGGATGTCCGTTTTATCTTTTTGCATCAGCCCGAACTGGTAGAGGACATATCCGGCCAGCGCCAGATAGATCACACCCCAGATAGCAAACGTCAGACCGGCAGGTGCGAACAGATTGGGGTACGAATCCGACACTGCACCGGTCGTGATCCCATTGATTGGCAGAATGTTGGCCAGTGCATTAACCAGGATCATGACCAGATAGGCAGCCAGGGCCAGCAACTTGGTGGGGACACGTTTTGTTTGAGTTTCCATAGATGTACGCTCCTCTAGCTCAGGTTGAAATCATAGCGGTGGATCGGGGTGTAGACACGGCGGCCTTCGATCTGTTCGCTCTTAAACAAGGTTAAATAGTCGACAGTGACAGGTTTGATGGTGACAGGTCCGAGTGAACGCTGGATCTCCCGGAAATCCTGGGTGAAAATAACGTCCTGGCCAAGTGTTACATGCGGGGCAAATGGCCGAGCTTCGGCGGCAAATCCGACCGGGACGAGGCAATGCTCGATCTGACTTTGCAGGTGCGCCAGGACCGCCAGTTCACCGGCCAGGCCGAGCCAGACGACCCGGATCGAGTCGCGGCCACGAAATTGACCGAGCTCTGTGAACTCGAGTCGGAAAGGTGACTGCTGTCGGGCCAGATCGGTCAACGTCGCATCGATCGCCACCAGCTGATCCTCCGACACCTCCGCCAGGAATTTCAGGGTCAGGTGCAGATTCTCCTCACGCTTCCAGCGTCCCTTTCGTGCATCTTTATGCAATAAATTGATTATTCCGGCAATCTCAGATTTTTGCAGATCACCCAGCTCAATCCCGATAAACGCCCTGATAGCAACCACCTCCAGCCTCGATGCCGAATTTGGGACGGCGTCCCAAATTCGGCAAATTATTCCTTGTCCCCTTGCTGTGCCTGGTGGAAAGCCTGCAGTTTCTGATTGGCGCGGGCGAAGATGCTGTTTTCGGGGTAGGCGCCGGTTGAGTCTTTCTGGCCGGCAGGGAGGCCGGTGAGGATCTCGATGCCGTCTTCGATGGTCTGGACGGCGTAGAGGTGGAAACGCCTGGCGCGGACGGCGTCGAGGACTTCGTCTTTGAGCATCAGGTTATCGATATTGGTCTGCGGGATGAGGACTCCCTGGTCGCCGGTCAGCCCTTTGGCGACGCAGATGTCGTAGAAGCCCTCGATTTTTTCCGTGACACCGCCGATCGGCTGGATATCACCGTATTGGTTGACCGAACCGGTGACAGCGAGGGACTGGCGGATGGGGGCGTCGGCCAGGCTGGAGAGGATCGCATAGAGCTCGGCGCTGGAGGCACTGTCGCCCTCGATGCCGCCATAATTCTGTTCGAACGTGATCTGGGCTGTCAGGGAGAGTGGCTTGTCCTGGGCGAATTTTTGCCCCAGGTAACCGGACAGGGTCAGTACCCCTTTGCTGTGGATGCTGCCGCTCATCTCCGTCTCACGTTCGATCGCGATGATACCGTCCTTGCCCATGAACGTGACCGCCGTGATCCGCGAGGGCTGGCCAAACGCGAAATTGCCCAGCTCAACGACGGATAACCCGTTGACCTGGCCAATCCGCTCGCCCGCGGTGTCGATCAGAAGTTTGCCGGTCAGGATCATCTCCTGGACCTTTTCCTCAACCCGGCTCCGGCGGAAATGCCTCTGGCGGATCGCTTCATCAACATGGGATGCAGAGACCAGGTCAGAGCCAGCTGCAACAGCAAGCGCACTCGCTTCGTAGATGATCTCGCCGACCTCATTGAAGCGAGTCGAAAGCTTCGTCTGGTCGCCAGCCAGGCGCGAACCGTATTCGATGATCTGGGCCAGGGCAGTCCGGTCCAGGTGCTGGAGCTTTTCGCGCTTGCAGAGTGAACTGACAAACGAGACATATTTGCAGAGATTTTCCCGCGAACGGGCCATTTCGACATCGAAATCGACCTTGACCTTGAACAGCTTGGCGAAATCCTCATCCGAGGTCAGGACCAGGTAGAAGAGGGGGCTGCCGATCAGGATGACCTTGAGCTTCAATGGGATTGGCTCCATGCGTAATGTGGAGGTCGGAATGTTGCGGTATTGCTCGCCGATGTTTTCGATCACCGCCTGGCGGTATTTCAAAGTTCGTTTGAGCTGCTCCCAGACCAGGGGCTCGATCAGGGCATCCCGGGCCTGCAGGATCAGGTAGCCGCCATTGGCGCGATGGATTGCCCCGGGCTTGACCATGGTGAAATCGGTGGAGACGGACATCAGCTGGTTCTTGTATTCGACCTTGCCAAACAAGTTGTAATAGTTGGGATTGGTCTCGATGATGACAGGAGAGCCCGTTGCATTGTCATGGCTGATGAATAAATTGACCTTGTAGCGGGTGAATTCTTCGCCGTTGCCAGATCCGGTGATCAGAGACAGGTCAACCAGTTCTTCCTCGCCACCGGATTCAGAGCCTTCCTCAGCTTCTTCCGTCTCTGACTCCAAAAACAACTCCCGGTTGTCCTCGATATCCTTGCGTACGGCCTCGAGGTAGGCCAGAACCTTGGCATGTCCTGCATATTTTTCACGCAAACGCTCAAACGATGGCGTGGCAGCAGCCCGGGCGATTTGCTTTTCGAGATCGATGATTTTCTCGGCTGTCTGCTTCTCCAAGGATTTGCCTTCGCGCAAAATCTCCTCCAGGATGCCCTCCAGCTGGTGACCGGTCGCCTCGAGGGCCTGGCGCTGCTCATCCGGAAGCTCGGCAAATTCCTGGTTCGAAAAAGGCTTGTCATCCTTCAAGGGCATGATCATCAACTTGCCGCCAGCCTGGCGGAACAGGAAACGGACCTCGCTGGCCTGTTTTTGCAAGGCGTTGAGTCGCTCTTGCATGTGATTCTGGAAGGTCGTTTCCAGAGTCTTTTTCTTTTGTTCATAATCACTGCTCTCGAATGCTTTTGGCATCGCAGCACGCAACTCGCGTACCAGCTCATCCATGTCCTTCTGGAACTGCCGGCCCTGGCCGGCTGGCAGCGAGATGGCAACCGGGCTTTCGATATCGGCGAAATTATTGACATAACACCAGTCATCCGGTACCGGACCGTCCGCAGCAGCCTGGGTGACGCTGGCATTGACATAAGTCGTCTTGCCTGTCCCGGGCTGGCCGGAGACAAAAATATTGTATCCTGGGGCGTCCATCGCCAAGCCGAATTGCATCGAACGCACAGCCCGGTCTTGGCCGATCACTCCTTCCAGTCCGGGCACATCTGCACTCGAGGTGCAAAAATCGAGCTCAGTGTCCAGGTCACAGACCCTTCTGAGTTTGGCCACCGGAATCCGGAAACGATCAGCTTGTTCCATGATGATCCCTCCTTGAGTGCTTGCAGCTGCCGGTTGCTGCAAGTTATGCCAGGCTTTCTGCGCGCTCCCCGCCTGTCACAGACTGTCTTTCAGCCTCTGGTACAGGACGGGCTTGGCCTTCTGGAATGGAATGGTATCAGGAAAATACAACGGTTTCCCGCTGACGATCTGCCGGTTTGAGTGATCGAGCTGTAATGGAATAAAGGGGAGATGCTGGCCGGTTTTGCGCTGGTAAAAGCGTTCCAGATCGAGAAACCCGTCATACAGGTCACCAACCTCCGCCCGGTCATCGGCGTAATCGATGTCGGGGGCGAGCAAGAGACTCTCGCCGGATACAAGCGCCCTGAGGCTTTCCCGGAAGGTCGTGATCACTGCAGCGGAATCGCGGTGGACCGGTATGGCCCGCATCGAGTGCATCAGGCTGGAAATGAAAAAAGAAAGTGGCCAGGCCAGGCTGGCTGCCAGAATTTTGGGTATTTTTAGACGCTGGGTGAAGGTATAATGGTAGTACTGGTCAAAGCATGCTCGCTGGCTGAAAAAAACGTTCAGCACCCACGGGCGCACTGCGACCGGGAACCAGGCCATGCCCAGGAGGGGTCCTTTGAGGTTCTGGTGATGAACCACATAAACGGCAGGTTCGGGCCGCTGGTCAGGCAACACGAAGCGGTAGGGATAGCGCCAGCGAATGGCCGCCCTGCTGATGGAAAAAAGTGCACCCGTCCGGTTGTGTGCCATGCTGCTTCGTTCCTCCTATGAGTTGATTTTACCGTTAATCGCGCGCGAACGGTACCGTTCCATGGTACAGACTGATGACAAATGAATGTAAAACCGGAGGATTGTCCATGTTCATCAAACAGACCGGATGGGAGGGTGATTGAATGGACCTGATCTTGCTCCGTCATGGTGAAGCGGAAGATGCAACCCACCCAGACGATCCAGCTGAAGATGCTGCCCGCCGCCTGACCGTTGACGGCAAAAAGAAACTGGCCCGCGCGCTGCCCCAGCTTAGCCTGCTCTTGGACGACAAGAAGCAGCTGGTCATCTGGACCAGTCCTCTGGTCCGGGCCCGCGAGACAGCAGAAATTCTCCGAGACAGCCTGGACTTGCGCGAGCGTGCAATGCCAGACGACTTGTCCCAGCACGAATTCATCGCCACAGGGGACTGGCCCGGATTCGTCCAGGCAGCCAAGACGCTCGATCCGGGAACCAGCCTGGTCCTGGTCGGACACGAACCCCACTGGGGTCACTGGAGCCAGCGGCTCTGCGGCTGCCTGCTGCCTTTTAAGAAAGGCGCCGCCGCCTGTTTCGATTTCGATCCTTTTACCTGGGATCCGCTGGGTAATGGCCAGGCCATCTGGAAAGGGCAAGGCCAGCTGCAGTGGTTTGTCCAGCCCAGGATCCTGAAGAAGCTGCGCCCGTAGAAGCCTGATTGAGAGAGGTTGAAGCATGACTGGTGAATCCGATACCCATCTGCCTGATCCGAATATCCCGGCCCAGATCCTGACCGACACCTTGTCCGAAATCCAGCGCCAGAACGCTGAGCAGCTGACGCTGATGAAAAAACAGTTGCGCCTGTTTCGGTTCCTGTCCCTGTTCCTGGCCATCGCCCTGGTGCTCCTGGCTGTGGTACTCGGGTCCACCTTCAACAAGGTCAACCGCACGATCGAGCACATCGAGACCGTGACGGCAGATCTGGCCAGGGCGGACTGGACCGGCATGGTCGAGAATATCAACACCCTGGTCGAATCGAGCCAGGAAAGCCTGGGCCAGGCCACAGCCAAGATCGACAGCATCGACATCGAGACGCTCAACCAGTCGATCCAAGATCTTAGCACGGTCATCGGTCCGATTGCCCGCCTGTTTGGCGGCTAAAGGGAGACCTGCAACATGGAACTCAAGCTTGCTGCCGTCCAGATGAAAGTCTCAGACGACAAGGTCCAGAATCTCAGGACAGCCGCCCGCGCCATCGCGCGACTTGCCAGACAGGGAGCGGATTTGATCGTCCTGCCAGAGATGTTCCTGTGCCCCTACCAGACCGATCTGTTCCACACCTATGCCGAGCCCGCCGACGGGCTGGCTTTGAAGCAGCTGTCTGACCTGGCTGCCCGGCACCAGGTCTGGCTCGTGGCCGGCTCGATTCCTGAGCGAGATGCAACCGGCCTGGTCTATAACACGTCTTTTGTCTTTGACCGCACAGGCCATCCCGTCACCTGTCACCGTAAAGCACATCTGTTCGATATCGACATCAAAGGGGGCCAGTATTTTAAAGAGTCCGACACCCTCGCAGCCGGTCAGGCAGCAACCGTCTTTGACACCGAATTTGGCCGGATCGGCCTTTGTATCTGTTATGATTTCCGTTTTCCTGAACTGGCGCGCCGGATGGTCCTCGATGGGGCGAAACTGATCCTGGTCCCCGGCGCATTCAACCAGACGACCGGACCGGCCCATTGGGAGGTGTTATTCAGAAGCCGGGCGATCGATAACCAGATTTTCACCCTGGGCTGCGCCCCTGCCCGCAATCCAGATGCCTCCTACCAGTCCTGGGGTCATTCCATCCTGGCCGGACCCTGGGGCAATATCATCCGCCAGCTGGGCCAGACGCCTGGCAGCTTCCTGGAGACCATCGACCTTGGCCTGGTGGAAAAGGTCCGCCGCGAATTGCCGCTGCTGATGCACAGGCGTCCCGAAATTTATTAAAGTGTGACTGGTTAGACTCGTAAAAAGACTATCGAAAACGATTCCGAACGATTTTGGGCCGCGTTTTTGTAAACGTTTGCCTCTGTTTATGGCAGAAATCGATAACGTTTGCGGAAATGAGCAACTTTTTGTTATGTAAAATGACAAAATGCGCAAAAATGACCCTGCCAAACTCTTTATTTGCATAAAAAAGTATGATTAAATGGGTGTTATTGGAACATAGGTTACCAAAAGCGGGGTTTTCCTCCCGCTTGGAAAACAGAGGAGGTCAGCTTATTCATGTGCACAAATGAATTACTGCACGAGAAGTTCGTCGAACTGGATGCATTCATCGATGGACTCGAAGAAAAAGAAGGCTCGTTGATCACAGTTTTGCACAAGACCCAGGAGATTTTCGGATACCTGCCGAAGGAAATCCAGCTCCACGTTGCGCGCAAACTCGACATCCCAGCTGCCAAGGTCAACGGCGTTGTCACATTCTATTCCTATTTCACGGAAACGCCACGTGGTGAGTACGTCATCAACGTTTGCATGGGCACAGCCTGTTTCGTCCGCGGAGCCGAGGAAATCCTCAAGGATCTCCAGGACAAGCTCAAAATCAAGTCCGGCGAAACGACCCCGGACGGCAAATTCACTCTCGACGCCCTGCGCTGCGTCGGTGCCTGCGGCCTGGCCCCCGTCGTCATGGTCAATGGCAAGGTCTATGGCCGTGTCAAGCTCGAACAAGTCGACAACATCCTCAACGAATACAAGGGCGAGGAAGCCTGACCTTAACGCAAAGGAGAAAGGTTTGATACTATGGCCAAGATGAAATCCTTGGAAGAACTCAAGGCAATCAAGGAACAGCTCAAGACCAACATGAACGTCCGCAATGAAAGCGAAGGCGTTACCAAAGTCATTATCGGCATGGCAACCTGCGGCATCGCTGCCGGTGCCCGTGAAACCTTCAACGCCATGGCCAGCAAAGCCAGTGAGCTCGGACTCGAGAACATCAAGTTCGTCACTGCCGGTTGCATGGGTTCCTGCTACGCCGAACCGACGGTCGAAGTCCAGATCCCTGGACAGGCCTCCATCCTCTATGGCTATGTTTCCGCCGACAAGGGTGTCGAAATCGTCGAAAAGCACCTCAAGAATGGCGAACTCGTCGAAAACCTGATCATCGGCCAGCCTTTTGAAAAGGCCTGAGCGGCGACTTACCAGTCCGAAATCTTTTGGGAGGAATGCGAATGAGCAAGTATAGAATGCACGTGCTGGTTTGCGGTGGCACAGGTTGTGTCTCGTCAGACAGCATGAAGATTGTCGAGAATTTCAAAAAACAGATCAAGGCCGCCGGATTGGCCGAGGAAGTTCAGGTCGTTGCGACCGGTTGCTTCGGTTTCTGCGAAAAAGGCCCGATCGTCAAGATCCACCCGGATAATATCCTCTATGTCGAAGTCAAGCCGGAAGACACCCAGGAGATTGTCAACGAACACTGCATCAAAGGCCGTATCGTTGATCGTCTGCTGTATGTCGAACCGACTTTCGAGCAGCGCATCAGTGAACACAAGGATATGCCCTTCTACAAGAAGCAGCTCCGTGTCGCTCTGCGCAACTGCGGTGCCATCGATCCGGAAAATATTGACGAATACATCGCTGCCGACGGCTACCAGGCCCTGGGCAAGATCCTGACCGATATGACCCCGGCCCAGGTTGTTGAAACCGTCAAGCTGAGCGGCCTGCGGGGCAGAGGCGGCGGTGGCTTCCCCACCGGCATGAAGTGGGATTTCGCCAGCCGATATTCCGCCGACCAGAAATACGTCATCTGCAACGCTGACGAAGGTGACCCGGGTGCGTTCATGGACCGCTCCATCCTCGAAGGCGACCCTCACAGTGTGCTCGAAGCCATGGCCATCGCTGGCTATGCCATTGGTGCCACCAAGGGCTACATCTACATCCGTGCTGAATACCCGCTGGCCATCAAGCGCCTCGAAATCGCCATCAAGCAGGCTTACGACTATGGACTCCTCGGTAAAGACCTCTTTGATTCCGGTTTCGACTTTGACATCCAGCTGCGTTTCGGCGCCGGTGCCTTCGTCTGCGGCGAGGAAACCTCACTGATCAAGTCGATCGAAGGCCAGCGCGGCGAACCGACCAACAAACCGCCGTTCCCGGCTGAAAAAGGCCTGTGGCAGAAACCGACCATCGTCAACAATGTCGAAACCCTGGCCAATGTCCCGGTCATCTTCCTCAAGGGCGCCGAATGGTTCTCCTCAGTTGGCACGACCAAGAGCAAAGGCACCAAGGTCTTCGCCCTCGCCGGCAAGGTCAACAACGTCGGCCTCGTTGAAGTCCCGATGGGCATGACCCTCAGGGAAATCATCTATGACATCGGCGGCGGCATCAAGGGCGGCAAAGAATTCAAGGCTGTCCAGACCGGCGGTCCTTCCGGCGGCTGTATCACCAAAGCCAACCTCGACACCCCGATCGACTATGACAACCTGATCGCCATCGGCTCCATGATGGGCTCCGGCGGCATGATCGTCATGGACGAGGATGACTGCATGGTCAACATCGCCAAATTCTACCTCGAGTTCACGATGGACGAATCCTGTGGCAAGTGCACCGCCTGCCGCGTCGGCAACAAGCGCCTGCACGAGATGCTGACCCGCATCACCGAAGGCAAGGCCACCCCGGACTGCATCGAAGAACTCAAGGAACTCTCCGTGATCATCAAGGACACCGCCCTGTGCGGCCTGGGCCAGACCTCTCCGAACCCGGTCCTGTCCACGATCAACCACTTCATCGATGAGTACAAGGCCCACGTTTTCGAGAAGCGCTGCCCGGCCGGTGTCTGCCAGGCTCTGTCGGTCTACACCATCATCGAAGACAAGTGCATCGGCTGTACCGCCTGCGCCCGCGCCTGCCCCGTCAAGTGCATTTCCGGCTCCGTCAAGAAGCCGCATGTCATTGACCAGAGCAAGTGCATCAAGTGCGGTGCCTGCCTCAAAGCCTGCGCCTTCAGCGCTGTCGACAAGAAATAAGGAGGTCTGAAGTTAAGCTTATGCGCGAAGTAAAAATTAAAATCAATGACGTCGAGCTGACTGTACCGGATACCATGACGGTTCTGGAAGCAGCCAAGCAAGTCAACGTCAAGATCCCGACCCTGTGCCACCTGAACCTTCACGACCTCAAGGCCGTCAACCAGGCCGCTTCCTGCCGCGTCTGCATGGTTGAAATCGATGGCCGTCGCAACTTGGCCCCTGCCTGTGCCACCTACGTCACAGAAGGCATGAACATCAAGACGACCACCCCGCGCGTCGTCAAGGCCCGCCGGACCATGGTCGAGCTCCTGCTCTCCGACCATCCAAAGGAATGCCTCAACTGCGAGAAGAACCAGTCCTGCGACCTGCAAAAGCTCGCATCTGACCTCGGTGTGCGCGGCAAGATCCGTTACGAAGGCGCGATGTCCACGTATACGGACGATGCCTCCAGCTTCGCCATCTATCGCGATCTCGACAAGTGCATCCTCTGCCGCCGCTGCGAAACCATGTGCAATACCGTCCAGACCTGCGGCATCCTGTCTGCGGTCGGCCGCGGTTTTGACACCGTTGTCGCCCCGGCCTTCAACCTGCCGATGATCGACACCATGTGCACCTTCTGCGGCCAGTGCGTCGCCGTCTGCCCGACCGGCGCCCTGACTGAAATGAATGACATCCGCAATGTCTGGAATGCCCTCAATGATCCGGACAAGTATGTCATCGTCCAGACCGCTCCGGCCGTCCGCGTCGCCCTCGGCGAAGAATTCGGCATGGAACCTGGCACGATCGTCACGGGCAAAATGGCCGCCTCCCTGCGCCGCCTCGGTTTCAACAATGTCTTTGACACCGACTTTGCCGCTGACCTGACCATCATCGAGGAAGCTTCCGAGTTCATCCACCGCCTGCAGCATGGCGGCACCCTGCCGATCCTGACCAGCTGCTGCCCGGCCTGGGTCAAGTTCTTCGAACACCAGTTCCCGGATCTGCTGGACATTCCTTCGTCCTGCAAATCCCCACACGAAATGTTCGGCGCCGTGGCCAAGACCTACTATGCCCAGAAGATGGGCATCGATCCGGCCAAGATGGTCGTCGTTTCGGTCATGCCCTGTCTCTCCAAGAAAAACGAAGCCGCCCGTCCCGAGCTCTCTGGTGAATCTCTGAAAAACGTCGACTATGTTCTCTCCACCCGTGAGCTGGCGATGATGATCAAGGAAACCGGCATCGACTTTGTCTCCCTGCCGGACGAAGATTTCGACAATCCGCTCGGCGAATCCACCGGTGCTGGTGTCATCTTTGGTGCCACCGGCGGCGTTATCGAGGCTGCTGTCCGTACTGCCTATGAATGGCTGACTGGCGAAACCCTCGAATTCGTCGACTTCCACGCTCTCCGCGGCCTCCAGGGCATCCGCGAAGCCACCATCGACATCGGCGGGACCGAAGTCAAGATCGGCGTCGCCCATGGCCTCGGCAATGCGAGAAAGCTCCTCGAAGCCATCCGCCGTGGTGAATCCAAGTACCACGCGATTGAAATCATGGCTTGCCCCGGCGGTTGCGTCGGCGGCGGCGGCCAGCCCTTCCACCATGGTGATGACACCATCATCAAGAAGCGCACCGAAGCCATCTACCGCGAAGACCAGGGCAAGGCCCGCCGCAAATCGCACGAGAACAAGGACGTCATGAAACTCTACGAAGAGTTCCTCGGCGAGTTCTACGGTGAAAAAGCCCACGAGCTCCTCCACACTCACTACGTCGCCCGCGAAAAGATCTAAGCACAACAAGCTGCCACGATCGACAGCGAGCACGATGAATGCTCATAACAAAGCCCCGGCACCAGCACTGGTACCGGGGTTTTACTTTGGCGCGCAGCGCCGAAGGCCCTGAGGTTGGAGACCGCCCGTATGACAGCCAAATTCCTGACGTTGACGAGCGAATCCGAAGGTCCTGAGCGAGTAACGTCAGGAATTTGGCTCCTTGAGCGTTCCGGTGGCCCAGGCAGCGACTTCGGAGAGGGCTGGATGGATGACCATGGCCTGGTCAATGGCAGCCGTGGAGTCGGGGCTGAAGGAGAGGTGCGGCCGCAGCATGGTCCGGCCAGGATCGTGGGCCTGGAGCGAGGTTTCGAGCTGGTCGCAGTCTTCAGCCCGGACATGGAGGCCCTGGTTCATCAGGTAGATAAAGGGCTGGATCAGGATCGCAGCCTGGGGCCCGATGATGTGGACGCCAAGGATGGTGTGGTCCTTGCTGACGACGAGCTTAACGAAGCCATCGTCTGCATCGCCGGGCAAATAGCCCATGGCGTAGCCTTTTGCGGTCGAAGAATAGTGGTTGATCCCGGTCAGCAGCTCATACCCTGCCTCGCGAGCCTGTTGTTCGGTCAGGCCGACGTGGGCAATCTGGGGGTGGGTAAAAATGGCCCAGGGCACACGGTCATAGCAGGCTACCCGCTCCGGTTTTTCTGGCTCATAGAGATTGTTGGCCAGGATATAGGCTTCGTAGTTCGCCTTGTGGCGGTACTGGAACTTGCCGTTGATGTCGCCAACCGCATAGATACCGGGCACATTGGTGCGCAGATGGTCGTCGGTCAGGATGTAGCCGCGCTCATCCATCGCCAGGCCACAGCGGTCTGCCTGGAGCCAGTCACTGTTGCTGGCAAAACCGGTGGCGACAAATATTTCATCCGTGGCAAAGACCTCCTCGGCCCCGGTCACCTTGTCGCGCACCGTCACCCGTTTTTCACCTGCGACCTGCTCCGCCCGGACCGGTTCAACCCCTGTCCGGACCCGGATCCCGACCCGGCGGAACTCTTTTTCCAGCAAGGCGCTGACTTCGGGTTCCTCGTGCTTGGCCAGGCGCGGGTTGTGGTCCATGATCGTGACCTCGGCACCATACGATGAAAAAATGTGGGCGAATTCGGTGCCGACAATGCCACCACCAATGATCAGGAGGCGCTTATAGGGTGCAGCAGGGAATTGGTCGCCGAAAAAGCTCTCGAAATTGACAAACCCAGTCTCGGCCAGACCTTCGATCGCTGGTTTTTTAGCCCGGCCGCCGACACCAAGCACAATTGTCTCAGACCGGATGGTGTCTGTGGCCTGACCCTCGGCATTGAGAATCTCGAGCACATAAGGCTCAGTAAATCGTGCGGTACCCTGGAAAACGGTCAGGCCCGGCCAGTTCTGGTAAGCGTCCAGGATCTGGCGGTTTTCCCCGATTTTATCCCACATCCGCTGGCCCAGCTTTGCCCAGTCCACCTGGGGAGGCTCGATCTTCAGTCCGATCTTGTCACCTCGTTCGCATTCCCGGATCATATCTGCAGGATGGACCAGGATCTTGGACGGGATACAACCGCGGTTGAGGCAGGTACCGCCGAATTTGTGCCGTTCCACCAGGGCGCAGGTCTTGCCCTGGGCCAGGGCTGCTTCCAGAACGATCAAGGCAGCCCCGCTGCCGACCACGATCAAATCAAATTCCTGCATCTCATTTCTCCTCAAGTTAAATCTGGTTTATTCAGCCAGCAGCTCGCCTGCCGGCAAGTCCAGGATCCGGGCCAGATCAAAGAGCCGGTCCATCGGCATGTCGACCTCCCCGCGCTCATAGTGTTCGATCTGGTTGACCGATGCCTCGATCCGCTGAGCCAGCTCAGACTGTGAGATCCCTTTGTCGACCCGGGCCTTTTTCAGGCGGAAAGCAGTCGTGGCTGTGATCCAGACGTTTTCATATTCAGGCATGTTCTACCTCTTTTCTGAACAGCGAGTCTAGCATGCCTCGAGTCCGCATGCGGTTTCATGAGCTACCAACAAATCCTAGAACGGCACGGATGGCATGTCCCACAGGTATTTGCCCAGACAAGATCATTCATTCCACCTGTGTGACGGTGCAGCCATTTTCCCGGAGCAGGGAAACCAGCCCCTTGCTGCCCAGGACATGTCCTGCCCCGACTGCAACGAAGGCACAGTTGCCCTGGTCGAGCCAGAGAAGGACTACTGACAGCATTTTCTCATTGCGCCGGGTCCAGTACAAGGCCTGGAAGGAAGGGGCCTGGGACTGGTCCAGATCCGCTTGCAGGGACTCGGCCCTGAAATCTCCGGCCAGGATGGCATCAAAGTGTTCCAACATCTCCTGGCTGGCCTGATCAGGATCCTGCGGAATCAGATTCAGGATCTCATCGCTGGCTGTTGCCACCAATTCAGCAGCAATTTGCTGTTCAAATTCGATCCCTTCGACCTCTCTGATGGGCTTTCCAAGCTGGCGAGCCCGATAGGTCCAGTACTGGTCGAGCCCAAACTGCGCCTTCAGACCTGCCCTCTCGGCGATCTGGTTTTCAAAGACGGCGAGAACTGCCAGCTCATCGAGCGGCTCCAGATTTTCCCAATCGATCTGGTAGGTCGCTGCTAATTGTCGGATTTTATCAATGGTGTCGGGTGTAGCACGATCAAGAAAAGAACCCTGGCTGAAAGTGGCTGGCAACGGCTGCGTAAGATCCCGTTCTGTCGCCAGGAAATCACTGCTGGAAAAGGCAGATTCGATTTCCGAACGCAAGGGGTAGAGGCCGAGGTATCCTTGGTGTGTGATTCCCATCAGGTAGAGGTGGTTGCCTGATTTCTCCACTACAAAAAGCAGCTGCTTGTCTGTGGCCGACGGCTTTCCCGCGTTGAAGGTCCGGACTGGACGATAAATAGAATAGGCGACCCCGTTGAAAACCAGAAGGACAGCCAAGATGACGACCACCCCGGCCAAGGTTTGCCTCTGTTTTGAATCCGGCGTGCTCCCCATTAAAATCCCCACAAAATCGTTGAGCTGGAACGCAATCTATTCTATACTCATGTCTGAGACCTTCAGACCGGAGGTGACTGGTTTTGCAGCAAAAACCAATCCCGGACCACAGTGGCGATCTGCTGGGCAGACAAGCCTGCGGTCGGCTGGATCCGGTCGGCATAGCGCTCATAGAGCGGCCGTCTGATGCGGTAGATATCCCGGATCGACTGGTGCTTCTTGATCACAATGCCGCGGGTCTTGATGTTCCAGAGCCGGCGCTCGATCTTGGGTAACGGGACATCGAGATAGACCACGAAACCGAGACGACGCAGATGCTGCATGGCTGCCTGGTCGAGGACCACACTGCCACCGGTGGCAATGACATGGTGCTCAAGATCCAGAGCGCGCACGACCTGAGCTTCCAGCCGGATGAAGGCACCGATACCATCCTGGTCCAGAATGGTCTGCAGTTGTTTGTGTCGCCGTTCTTCGATCAGCTTGTCGGTATCGACGAGAGCCCAGCCTAAAAGATCGGCCAGAATCCGGCCGACGGTGCTTTTGCCACTGCCTGGCATACCGATCAGAATGATGTTGCTGCGTGGGTCCATGCCGGTATTATACAGCAGGTCCATGACATTTGGGGAAAAGGCATGAATGATTCAAATCAGAGACGTGAAAAAATCCTGATCATTGACAGCAGCCCGGATGCCATCCGCTCCCTGGCGGGTGCTTTGCCGCCCCGTTTCACAAAACTGGTGGCAACCAGTGGTGCCAAGGCTTTTGAGGTGCTGGCCGCGACCGGCGACTTGCCCAGTCTGATCTTGCTTGAGACCTTTATGCCCCTGCAGGATGGTTACGAAATTTGCAGCCTGCTCAAGGCTGACACCCGATACAGGGATATCCCTGTCATCTTCATTTCCAGCAAAAATGAAACCAGGGAGAAGGTCGAAGGCCTGCAGCGTGGGGCGGTCGATTTCATCACCAAGCCATTCGATCCGGGCGAGGTCCAGTCGCGGGTCGATGTCCATCTCAAGATCTTCAATCTGCAACAGGAGCTCAAGCGCCGCCAGCACGATCTGGAGGATCTGGTCGAAGCCAAAGCCAAAGAAGTGACTGACATGCAGCTGGCGACGATATTCGCCCTCGTCCGCCTGACCGATCGTCGCGATGACAAAATCGGAGGTCACCTCGAGCGAACCCAGGCGCTTTGTGCCAGCCTGGCCAGGAAACTGGGCGAACGACCCCGGTTCCAGAACCAGATCGACCGTTCGTTCATCGATATTCTCTTCAAAGCGGCCCCGCTGCATGACATCGGCAAAGTTGGCATACCAGACCATATCTACCTCAAGCCAGACCGCCTGACCCCGGATGAATTTACCGCCATGAAGCATCACACCCTGGTCGGAGCCCAGACACTTGCCAAGGTGCTGGAAAAATTCCCCGACAACCAGCTGATCCGCACGGGGGTCGAAATTGCCCGCTACCACCATGAACGCTGGGATGGCCAGGGCTATCCCGAGGGCCTAGCGGGTGAGGCTATCCCGCTCTCCGCCCGGATCATGGCAGTGGCGGATGTCTTTGATGCCCTGCGCATGCTGCGGCCGTATAAAAAGCCGATGCCGCACAAGGACAGTGTTGCGGTCATCCGTGAAGGCCGCGGCAGCCATTTTGATCCGGATGTCGTCGATGCGTTCCTGGCGATCGAAACCGATCTGGAGAAACTCTACCCCGCTGCCGGCTGGAATGTCCAAAATTAGTGCAAAAAGATCATGCAGGAGCGAGTGGATGGATCACCCGCCACACAAATAATGAGCGATAACGGGAGCAACAGCATGGGAAAAGAACGCGTCTTCAATCAAGTCCTCGATTCCATCCCCGACTTGGTGTTTTACAAAGATCTCCAGGGCGTTTACCAGGGTTGCAATCGAGCATTTGCCGCGTTCGTCGGTCGCGACATTCAAGACATCGTTGGCAAGACAGACCATGACCTGTTTCCATCCGACCTGGCACAGTCCTTCATTTCCTTTGACCAAGCCATGCTGGAGTCAGGTGACCCGCGATACAACCAGGAATGGGCCACTTTTCCGGATGGCCATCTGGTGCTGTTCGACACGCTCAAAGCCCCGATGCGCGACCGCGAAGGTCAGGTACTGGGGACCATGGGCATCGCTCGCGACATCACCAGCCAGGAGCATGTCAAGCGAGAGCTCAAGACGACCCTGGCCAATTTCAGTATGTTCATTGAAACCATCGACGACATGATCTTCATCACAGATCTCAACGGCCGTGCGCTCTACATCAATCCTGCTGTGACCACCAAATTGGGTCTGACGCTTTCGGACCTGCAGGACATGCACTTGCTGGATGTACATCCACCGGAATTGCGTGAGACTGCTGAGCAGATTTTCGCCGAAATGCTGGCCGGACAAACCGAAGTGTGTCCGCTGCCACTGGCGAGGAAGGATGGCACTCGCATCCCGGTTGAAACCCGAGTCTGGATGGGTCGCTGGGACAACCAGGACTGCCTCTTTGGCATCTGTAAAGACCTCAGTGGTGAACAGGAAGCCCTGCAGCGCTTCAACAAGATTTTCCAGGTCAATCCGACACCAATGATGATCACCACCATCCCCGAGGGCCGGATCCTCGATGTCAATAATGCCTTTATTGCCACCTTTGGCTACAGGCGGATCGAAGCAATTGGCTGTCTGGTTTCGGAGCTGAATTTTTTCACGACTGCGGAAGACGCAGCCGAGGCTCAGACGTATCTGTCGTCCACCGAGCCACTGGTCCAATATGAAATGTCGGTCAGGACCCGTTCCAGCCAGATCCTGGTCGGCCAGATCTCCGGCGAGGTCGTCAAAACCCAGTCGGAGGATTTGCGCCTGACGGTCATGAACGACCTGACCGCGATCAAAAAGGCCGAAGAGAGTCTGCGCTACCAGGCTCAGTTCCACAACATGCTGATGAAAATTGCCACAGAGTACATCAACGTGCCGTTGGAAAGCGTCCCGGATGCCATCAACAATGCCCTGCGCGAGATTGGGCTGTACGTCGATGCCGACCGTGTCTATATTTTCGATTATGATTTCCGGCGCCAGACGTGTTCCAATACCTACGAATGGTGCAATGCAGACATCAATCCGGAGATCGACAATCTGCAGGATGTCCCTCTGGCCGAACTCCCGGATTGGGTCAATGCTCATAAGAACGGTGTGAGGATGCAAATCGACGATGTCCTGGCCTTGCCAGTGGACAATGCTGTGCGCCAGATCCTGGAACCCCAGTCGGTCAAAAGCATCCTAACCTTGCCATTGATGTCGGGTAACGATTGCATCGGCTTTGTCGGATTTGACTCCTGCCGTCATCTCCGGATGTACAACAGTGATGAAATCGGTTTGCTCAGCCTGTTCTGCGAAATGCTGGTCAACATGCGCAATCGCCAGGAACAGGAACTGCGCCTGAAGAAGACCAAGGAGCAGGCCGAGATGGCCAGCCGCTCTAAGAGCCAGTTTCTGGCCAATATGAGCCATGAGATCCGCACACCCCTTAACGCGGTCATGGGCTATCTCCAGTTGCTCGAGCAACAGGAATCCAATCCGGACAAGCAACAGTTGATCGCCCGAATGTCAGACTCAGCGGAATCCCTGCTCAAGGTCATCAATGACATCTTCGATGTCTCGAAAATCGAAGCCGGCAAACTCCAGCTGGAGCAGATCCCATTCAACCTGGTGACCATCCTGGAGGCGATTACCGAGCCCTTTGCTTTTGCCGCCCGGGATAAAAGCCTCAATTTTTCCCTGGAAGTATCCGACAACATCCCCCGGGAGGTCCAGGGAGATCCTTTGCGGTTGCGCCAGATTCTCAACAACCTGTGCAGCAATGCCATCAAATTTACGGAGTCTGGATTTGTCCGGATAAGTGCCCAAGTGTCCGGCCGGACAGACGAAACCCATGTGATTGAACTGTCCGTAGCCGATTCCGGACCTGGCATCGACCCTGATTTCCTCGCACATATTTTTGAACCATTCGCCCAGGAAGACAGCACCTTACCGCGCCGCTTCGGTGGCACCGGCCTCGGTTTGTCGATCAGCCACGAACTGGCCCAGCTGATGCAAGGCCAGTTGCGAGTCGAAAGCGAACAGGGGATGGGCAGCGTTTTTACCCTGACGTTGCCCCTGCTGACAACCAGGAACAGGCAAACGCCTACAGTTCCAGCGATTCCGGCCGAACCTGGCATCACACCACGCCGCCCCGTGCCAGCTGAAAACACCCCGGTCTGGCTGACTCGCTACCAATGGCAGGACTTCCTGTCCCGTGAACGGCAACTCCTGACCCAAGGTGACTTCCAAGCAGCTGACGAACTCTCGCGGATCATCGACGGGCGGGATTATGAGGAATTGGATGCGGGGCTCCAGGCGCTGGTGACAGCGATGGACCAGTTTGATTTCGATCAGGCTCTCTTGCTGGTCCAGGATATGATAAAATCATTAGATGGAACAAAACCAGATGGAACCTGAATCTTATTTAGCTGCCAAGATCCTGATCGTCGACGATTATCCGGGCAACATCGACATCCTGTGCCAGGCTCTGCCGGAGTCCTATGAACTGCGGACGGCACTGGGCGGACGGGAAGCACTCGACCTCTTGCAGCGGACTTCGTTTCTGCCCGATCTGATCCTGCTCGATGTCATGATGCCCGACATCGATGGCTATGAGGTCTGCCGGATCCTGAAACAGGACGCCCGCTACCGCGAGATACCGGTTATTTTTGTCAGTGCAGTAGCGGATGTCCAGAGTAAAATTCACGGTCTGCAACTCGGTGGGGTCGATTATGTCACCAAACCTTACAACTTCAGGGAGATCCAGGCCCGGATCGACATCCACTTGAAACTGCGTCGGCTCAACCAGACGGTGGCCGAGTCTAATCGCCAGCTTGAGGCACTGGTTGAGGCGAAGATCCAAGCCATTTCTGACACCCAGATCGAGTTGATTTTTGCGCTTTCCAACCTGGTTACGTTGCGTGATCCCAGCGCGGGCGGCCATATCGAGCGCGTCCGTGATGTGGTTTCACGACTGGCGCATGCGCTGGCGAAAGACCCTGCATACAGTGGTCTGGTTGATGCCTGGTACATCGACCAGCTAATCAAGGCCTGCCCCCTGCATGACATCGGAAAAATCAGCGTGCCTGACCGGATTCTGAACAAGAACGCCCCACTGGATGAGAAGGAGGAGGCGATCCTGGCGGAGCACACGCGTGTCGGTGCTGCGACCCTCGCCGAGGTCTCTGCCCGGTACCCTGGCAATTCCTTCATCGACATGGGCATCGATATGACGCGCAGTCATCATGAACGCTGGGACGGTACCGGCTACCCCGACGGCCTCAAAGGCGACGCCATCCCGCTCTCCGCCCAGATCCTGGCTCTTGCCGATACCTTGGATTATCGCTATGCTGAGGCGCTGGGCGGTCATGCCTGCCTGTCTTCGATTAAACTGGATCAGCCGATTGTGCCTGCAACCACTGGCAGCGCTGATGCGATCCGAAATGTCCGTGCCTGGATCATAGCGGAGAAAGGCCGGGCTTTTGCCCCTCTACTGGTCGAGGCTTACCTGACCGTTGCCAACGACATCGAAAAAATGTACACACCAGCCGGGGAGAGCGACTAAACTCCGGCCTGATTAAAGGAAACCAAACATGCAAATTGCCGACTCTTTTTCCGCCATGAACCTGTCCGAATCCACCCTCGCCGCTCTGGCCCAGGCCAATATCACGACACCGACTCCGATCCAGGCCCAGACCATCCTGTCGATGATCGACTGGTATGACATCATCGGCAAAGCGCCGACCGGTACCGGTAAAACCCTGGCCTTTGGGATCCCGATCATGGAGCACCTCGACCTTTCGATCCAGGCCCCCCAGGCCCTGATCCTGGCACCGACCCGCGAACTCGTCCTCCAGATCGTCGAAGAACTCAAAAAGCTGGCTGCCTTCATGCCCCATGTCCGTTCGGTTGCCATCTATGGCGGTTCCAGCATTGGCCAGCAGATCGATGACCTGCGCCGTAATCCCCAGATCATTGTCGCCACGCCCGGCCGCCTGATCGACCATCTCGGCCGCCATACGATCCGCCTCGACAAGGTCCAGACCGTGGTCCTTGACGAAGCAGACCGCATGCTCGATATGGGATTCGTCCGCGATGTCCGGAAGATCCTCGACAAAATGCCCCGCGTCGGCCAGATCGCCATGTTTTCGGCCACCCTCTCCCGCGCGGTCATGGACATTTCCTGGATCTACCAGCGCGATCCCGTCGAAGTCACCGTCCAGGAAGACGAGGACAACAAACCACCGATCACACAGTACAGCATCAATCTCGGTGGCCATGCCCGGGTCGAAACCATTGCCCACATCGTCAAGAAGTTCCAGTACGAAAAGGTCATGGTCTTCTGCAATACGAAAGGCATGGTCCAAGGTGTCGCCAAACGCCTCAACCAGGCTGGCTGCAAAGCCGACTGCATCCACGGCGATATTCGCCAGTCCCAGCGTGAAAAGGTCCTGTCCAGCTTCCGCAAAGGCCATCTACCGGTCATCGTCTGCACCGACGTCGCCGCCCGTGGGATTGATATTTTTGGCGTCGATGCAGTCTTCAACTACGACGTGCCGCTGGAAAATGAAAACTACACCCACCGCATCGGCCGGACTGGCCGGGCGCACCACCCGGGCGTGGCGTACACGTTCTACGCCTTCCTCGACAAGATCCGGCTCGATGAGATCGTGCGTTTCACAAAAACGCCGCTGACGCCATTTGACGCCGAGCGGCTGGAACCTGTGGTTGATGAGGGTGGGTCAGGGACAGAAGGCGAGGCCGGTGACTGAGTGCCGGTCAAAGGGGCAGGTGCACCGGCTGGCTTGCGGTGTGATCAGCGGCGTGGTGTCCGGTAGACGAATTCCCGCTGCGCATAGAAACTCACCACATACAGCAGTCCATCGCCAATAATTTTGGCCAGCAGCAGTGGCCATCCCAGGGCTTGGCTGAACAAGCGGATCAGGCTGTAGCTTAATAGCATGATGACCGTTGCCAGTATGTAATAACGGGCCAGCGCCTGGCGGTGGTGGCTGCCCCGCGCAAAGACCAGCTTGTGGTTGAGAAAATAATTGACCAGGGAGCTGACGATGCGTGCGGCAATGACCGTGGCCAGCAGATAGCCTGGAATCACGCGCGACAAGCCATAGAAAATGCCCAGGTCGATCAGGCCCGCCGTCGAAGAGGACGCAATGAACCGGAACAGCAGGCCGTAGATTTTGAGCGAGTCTCGGACCGGATTGAAATGGGATGAACGGTTCGCTTCGATGTAGACCGTTTCGATCGGCACCTGCGAGACCTTGATCTCGTGCGTGCGGATTGCCAGGAGCTGGTTCATCTCGTATTCGTACCGTTCACCCTTGAGTTGCAGAAAAAGGCGAAGATGCCGGTGGGGCAGGCCTCTCAGGCCTGTCTGCGTGTCACGGATATCGATACCGTTGATTGCCGCATAGACCAGCCGTGTCAGACGGTTGCCGATCTTGCTTCTCACCGGCACATCGCCGGTGAATTCGCGCACGCCCAGGACCAGGGCGTCCGGATCCAGCGCCATGGCCCGGGCGATTTTGAGGATGTCCTCTGGCCTGTGCTGGCCATCCGCATCCGCCGTGATGACACCCGCGTCCCCCAGTCCATGCTCCAGAATGAAATTCAAGCCAGACTTCAATGCCCGGCCCTTACCCAGGTTGACCACGTGTGTTACCACAGGTACCTGCAGCATCCGGATCTCGGCAAACAAAGCCGCCGAGCGATCCTCGCCGCCATCATCCACCACCACCATCCGATCCAGCCCTGCCGCGCGTAAATCACGCACCAGCTTCACCAGCTGATCATCAGGGCGATAAGCAGGAATGAGCACACAAGGTTGCATGAGGAGTCCTCTTTGCCCAAAAAGGGACCCGGTCCCTTTTTGGTTCAAATTGAAAGTATGTCAAACACAATTTGTAACAAATCGCGCTATTTGACAAAAGTGCTGAAAAAGGGACCCGGTCCCTTTTTTTTATTTTTGCTTCTCGGCACGCACGGGACGGTTGCCGATCTTGCGTCCGGTGAGGTTTTTGACGACTTCGTCAGCGGCTTCTCTGGGGACGTCGACGAAGGTGTAGCGGCCGTAGATGGCGATGGCGCCGATCTGTTTGCCGGAGAGGGAGGAGTGGGAGCAGACGGCTTTGACGATGTGCTGGGGCAGGACATTGTCATCGGACCCGACATTGAGGAAAAGACGCGACATGCCGGCTTCGATCTTCTTGCCGCCACGGCTTTTCTTGTCTTTGCCATCAAATTTGCCCTTTTTCCCACCCGAACGGTCGTCGTCAGCAACAAAGAAGCCAGCCCTGCTGTTGTTGTAGCTCGACTGGTAGCGGTTGTTGCGAGCGATGTGCTCGAGATAGGGTACGACCGGCTCGATTTCCTCGGCCTGGTGGTATTGCTCGCCCATGGCCAGGCGCAGCAAGGCTGCAGCGAGGTCAGCCGTGGTGTAGAATGAATCGGACGGACTTTCGACATTTATGTCCTGGAGATACTGCTCGACTGCCTCCACGTAATACGCCAGGTCATCGGCGCCGAGGCTGTCCTTGAGACCTTTGAGAATCGAACTCACACGGCTTTGCGTGACCTCGGTCAGGCTCGGCGGCTGGGCACAGACAATATTGGCCTTGGCATAGTGCTGGATGTTCTTCAGCTCGATGATCTCGCGGCCGACGACGAACGTGTAGGCTTTGCCCGAACGTCCGGCGCGGCCTGTCCGTCCAATCCGGTGCACATAATATTCCTCATCCTGGGGCAGGTCGTAATTGATGACGACCTCAATGTCATCGACGTCAATGCCTCGCGCCGCAACATCCGTCGCCACCAGCAGATCGACCTCACCCGAGCGGAAACGGTTCATGACCCGCGTCCGCAGCGGCTGTTTCATGTCACCATGCAGCGCCTCCGCCGCGTAACCACGCGTCGCCAGTTTTTCACAGACTTCATCGACTTTGCGCTTGGTGTTGCAGAAAACCAGCGCCAGCTTGATCCGTTCCGACTCGATCAGGCGGCAGAGAACCTCGAGTTTGTTCGATTCACGTACTTCGATGTAGAACTGGCTGATGTTCTCAACCGCCAGCTGCTTCGGCGCGATCCGCACATGAACGGGTTCGTGCAGGTATTTTTCGGTCAGTTCGAGGATCGATTTCGGCATGGTGGCGGAGAAAAAGACCTTCTGGATCTCATCCGGCGTCGATTCCAGAATCGTGTCGATGTCTTCCTTGAAGCCCATGTTGAGCATTTCATCGGCCTCATCGAGGATGATCCCGGTCAGGCTTTCCAGACGCAAGGTCTTGCGCCGCATGTGGTCCATGACCCGGCCCGGTGTGCCGACGATGATTTGCGGCCGCTTTTTCAGGGCCAGGATCTGGCGGTCGATCGGCTGGCCACCATAAACGGCCAGGATCCGGATGCCTTCTTTGTATTTGGCAACCGCATGCATTTCATCGGCGATCTGGATCGCCAGCTCACGGGTCGGTGCCAGGATCAGAAACTGGACCCGGCTGTCGTCACGGTCTACCCGCTCAATGACCGGAATACCGAATGCACAGGTCTTGCCCGTGCCCGTCTGGGCCTGGCCCAGCATATCAACGCCACCCAGGATATGGGGGATCGACTCACTCTGGATTGGCGTCGCCTCCTCAAAGCCCATATCCACAACCGCGCGCTGGATTTCATACGATAAAGGTAAATCTTTAAAAGCTACTGTGTTCAAACTAACTCGACTTTCTCTGGGCAAAAGGCCTGCCCGCCGCCATCTTTGCAAATTTTCACCGGGAGATCACTGTGTCCCCAAGCCATCGCATCATTTGTCGTTAAAATCGATCAATATTAGCATATAAGACCACAATTGTCGAGCATCGTCAATCGCTGGTTCTTTGCTTGTTTCCGTGAAAAGTCTATTAAAAACCAAGGGTGTCGCATGAAGAAGGGTGGCCCTTTCGGCGGAAACTGCACGATTCGGGGCCAGGGGTCGCGCGAAGGGTGACCCCCAGAGCGGAAGTTGCACGATCCGGGGCCACCCTGAAAATTCAGGCACCTCGTGGGTCTGTGACGCCAAAGGCTACAGCCGCAGGCTCTCTGAGGTTTGATAGTTCGTTGTTGCACGAAATCGACCCCGACCTGGTTTTTGAAATTTCAATTTTCAGGTCGGGGTCGTTTTCCGGAAGTTCAGATAAGGAACCCTGCTGATCCTACAGCCGCAGGCGGTTTGAGGTTCGTGTCAGGATAAGTGTCAAACACCACCCTGGCCCGGAATTGTGAAGTTTCACGATCCGGGGTCAGGGATGGCGCGACGGGTGGCCCCCAGAGCGGAAATTGCACGATCCGGGGCCAGGGGTCGCGCGAAGGGTGGCCCTGCGGGCGGAAAATAAACGTTCCAGGGTGCACGTTTCACTGCTTGATTGACCGTCAAGCTGATCAATGGCTGCGACTGCAAGAAATCCAGTTCTGACCTGCCTTTCACGGTATTAGATAAAGAGCCCAATCGCTGCGAAAGCCCCCTTGTTACCGACACCGCTGGCTGGATTGGCTAGACTTTAGAAAAATGATTGAAATGACCGTCAGATTTCGATCTGACTCATTCGAATCGGAGGTTTCCCATGCAGCGCATGCCTGTAATATTTGTCGGCCACGGTTCACCGATGAATGCGATTGAGGACAATCCCCTGACCCGTACGTGGCACACCCTGGGCCAGGCCATTCCCCGGCCGCGAGCCATCCTGGCCATATCAGCCCACTGGTATGCCCCGGGTACATGGGTCAATGATGAAATTAAACCACGCCAGATCTATGATATGTACGGATTTCCACCCGAACTGTACGAGCTCGAATATCCGGCTCAGGGTGTGCCCGAACTGGCCAACCGCGTCCAGTCACTGACCGGGTGTGTGGTTAACAATGAATGGGGGATCGATCATGGGACGTGGTCCGTGCTGGTTCATCTGTTTCCACAGGCAGATATCCCAGTCTGCCAGCTAAGCATCGACCGCACTGCCGTACCAGACGCTCACTACCAGCTGGGCCGTCAGCTGGCGCCTTTGCGGGACGAGGGCTTCCTGATCCTGGGCAGCGGCAACATCGTCCATAATCTGCGCCGGGTCGATTTCGCCAACGAAGGCGGCGAACCATGGGCTTATGAGTTTGACCAGGCTGTTGGTGAAAAAATTCGCCAGCACGATCATACTGCCTTGCTGCATCCGGAAGCATTCAGCCCCGGCGCTGCCCGGCTGGCGATTCCGACGCCGGATCATTATTGGCCGCTGCTCTACATCCTGGGCGCAGCGCAGCCAGATGACACCATCACTGCGTTCAATGAGGTCTGCCAATACGGCAGCCTGTCGATGACCGGCTATCGCTTCGGTTAATCCTCGAGGGCGAGCAGGGCGGCAGGGAAGGGCTTCAGGGCGCGGGGCAGAATGCCCATGGTGTAGGCGATGAGCATGCCGTAATTCGTGATTGCAACCCCGTGCTCACGGGCCAGGGCGATTCGGTACTGCATCTCCTTGCGGTTGAGCATGCAGCCACCACAATGGACAATCACGGCGTAGTCACCGATGTTTTTCGGGTACTGCACACCGGAGGCCCATTCGAACTGGACATCGCCGCCGACAATCTGGCGGATCCAGCGCGGGATCTTGACTGTGCCGATGTCATCCGACTGGCGGTGGTGGGTGCAGCCCTCAACGATCAGGACCTTGTCCTGCGGCGTCAGCTGCTCGATCCGGCGCAGTCCTTCGACCATCGGGGCGAGATCGCCTTTCTGGCGGGCAAACAGGATCGAGAAAGACGTCATCGGAATGTCTGTGGGTGTGTCGGCTGACACTTTCATGAACGCCTGCGAATCGGTGATCACAATCGCTGGCTTATGCTTGAGGCTTTCCAGCGTCTGCTTGAGCTCATGTTCCTTGGTGACCATGGCGATCGCGTCGATTTCGAGCAAATCGCGGATCACCTGCTGCTGGGGCAGGATCAGGCGGCCTTTCGGGGCAGCCTTGTCGATCGGCGTGACCAGGACAGCAATTTCGCCTGGCCGAACGAGGTCACCGACCAGACCGAGCTCTTCTTCGTCGAAACGGGCGTTTTCGATGATCAGCTCTTTCAGGGCACCGATGCCTTCACCGGTTGCAGCACTAACTCGGACCACGGGCAGGGCCAGGGAATTTTTTTGTTCCTTGAAATGATCCTCAGACATTGGATTGAGGTCGGTTTTGTTGAACACAACCACTGTCGGGGTCTGGCGCTTTTTCAGGTCGGCCAGGAAATGACGCTCGAAATCGGTGACACCTTCCTCGGCGCTGACAACGACAATTGCCAGATGCGTCTTCCTCAGGACTTCATAGGTTTTTTCGATGCGCAGGGCACCCAGCTCGCCAACGTCATCGAGACCGGCTGTGTCGGTGATGACGACCGGTCCGATCGGCAGCAGCTCCATCGTTTTGTGGACCGGGTCCGTTGTCGTACCGGCCACGGGCGACGTGATGGCAAAGCTCTGCCCGGTCAGCGCATTGATCAGGGACGATTTGCCGGCATTACGCTTGCCGAAAATGGAAATCGCCAGGCGGTTGGCCATCGGGGTGTTGTTCATCGACATTGGGAAAGGCCTCCAGTGTTGTTTGAGGGCAGACCGGCCGGGCAACCCCTGCCAGACAAGATCTGCCAGGGGTTATTTGCTGCCCGGGATTCCGGGGCTGGTCATGGTTTCGGGGGCGAGGATTTTATCCAGTTGCTCAGCCGTCAAAAGTCCCCGCTGGATGAGCAAGGTGCGTACCGTGTCGCCGCTGGCCAGGCACTCGGCAGCGATTTCGGCTGCCCGGTCGTAGCCAATATGGCCGGTCAAAGCTGTAACGATCGCCGTCGAACGCTCGAGCAGTTCACGGCAGCGTATTTCATCGGGGGCGATGCCGGAGATGCACTTGTCAATGAACAAAGGCACGACGTGGTCGAGCAGATCGAGCATTTGCAGCAGGTTGTGGGCGATCAGCGGCAGGAAGGCATTGAGCTCGAGTTGGCCGCCCTGGGCGGCGAGGGTGATCGCCAGATCATTGGCCATGATCTGGTAGGCGACCTGGTTGACGGCCTCGGGCAAGACGGGATTGACCTTGCCTGGCATGATCGAAGAGCCTGACTGCAAGGCTGGCAGGCGGATTTCGCCCAGGCCGGCCCGCGGACCGGAAGACAGCAGGCGCAGGTCGTTGGCGATTTTACTGAGGTTGACTGCGGCTGTTTTCAGCAGGCCGGAAACCTCGACGAAAACGTCGTTGTTCTGGGTCGGGTCCATCAGGTATTCGGCGCGGGCCAGGCCGAGACCGGTGACTTCACGCAGCTTGTCGATCATGGTGAAAAGGTATTTGCGCGGGGCGTTGATCCCGGTGCCGACGGCTGTGCCGCCGATATTGACCTGGCGCAGCCGTTCCTCGACTTTGTACAGGCGCCAGCGGTCGCGTGCGATCGCCTGGGCCCAGGCACCGAATTCCTGGCCGAGAGTGACCGGAACGGCGTCCTGGAGCTGGGTGCGGCCGACTTTCAGGATCGCAGCAAAGGCTTGCTCCTTTTCCTGCAGGGCGGTCTGGAGGCGGGCAAACTGCTCGCTGACCGACTTGAGCCGGCCTATCGCGGCAATCCGCACGGCAGTCGGAAAGACATCGTTGGTCGATTGGAACAGGTTGACATGATCGATCGGGTGAATGCGGGCATAGTCGCCCTTCGTTGCGCCGAGGATTTCCAACGCCTGGTTGGCCAGGACCTCGTTGACATTCATATTGGCAGAGGTACCGGCGCCACCTTGCAAGGCATCGACCACGAACTGGTCCTGAAGCGCGCCTGTGAGCACCTCGTCACAGGCCTGGCTGATGGCCCGGCCGATATCCGGATCAATGAAAGCGTGCTGGAGATTGGTCAGGACGGCTGCTTTTTTGACCTGGACCAGAGCCCGGACCAGATCCGGATGCACCGGCTGGCGCAGGATCGGGAAATTCTCCAGAGCTCGTGCGGTCTGCAAACCGTAATAGCACTGGTCATCCAGCGTCATTTCTCCGTGGGTGTCCCGTTCGATCCGCATGGGTCGTCCTCCATCTCATCAGGCAAAGCAATCCGCTCCTCAGTATAGCGCAGGATCGGTGCTTCGCGAAGTAGCTGGAGATACGTTGGCCGATCAGGCCGTGTAGCCGTCGTACGCCTGGGTGTTCTCGAAATGGATCAGCTCGATGGTCGCCTTTTCCAGCGCCTGCAGCTTTTCATAGGTCAGTTTAATTTCGCTGCTGGTCCGGTAATCGGGGCGGTAGTTGTGGGTCACCTGGCGCAGCTGACGCAGAACATCCATGATCTGGTCGTGCTCTTTGAGCGAATCGGTGACATGCTCGACGGCCAGGCTGAGAGGTGCTGCGTCTGCCTCGTGGCGCAGCAAAGTCGGGTAGACGAATTTGCTCTCGCGCTGGATATGGACAGACAGCATGGAAAGAAGTTTGACAAACAGAAAACGGATTTCGCGCAACTCGGACTGGTCAGCAGTCGCGTTGCGCAACACCAGTGTGGTCAATTGGTCGATCAGTGGCAAATCGTGAACCAGAAGCTGGTTCTGGACCGACTTGATCTCACGGATCAAGGCAAACGAATTCTTATTCATATCGTGTGTAAAAGGCATAACCGTTCCTCCTGTTGGACAACCGGAACCCGCCTTGTGGGTTACTTGGTCAAATCAGTTCTTGCAATCTGGCCCGGGCCTCCTGCCCAGGAAATCACCTGATCCAAGACCATCCTACTGGCTGGAATTATTTTATACAATAGACAAAGACAACAAAAATTATGAACTTTTTGTGTGCTTGTGATCGAATCTGGCTAACATTTCAGAAAAAGAGCCGAAATTGCAACAATCTTTTTATAATATATTGAACGTACGCTCACAAACGATCATCTGCCAAATTTGGGACCCGGTCCCGATATCGTAAACCGATATCGGTTTGCAATATCGGGACCGGGTCCCTTTTCCATCCAACCACCGCAAAAGAGCCTGGCACCAGCGGTTTCCGGGTGCCAGGCTCGATTTGTGTGTTGGTACGTAGGGTGTGATTGTGGAATGGCAGCTTATTTTTTGTTGCGGGTCATGACGTCGAAGACGACGGCGAGAACGAGGACGGCGCCGCGGATGATGTACTGCCAGGAGATGTCGACGCCCATCAGGTTCATGCCGCTGATCAGGGAGGCCATGACCAGCGCGCCGATGATTGATCCGGTGACTTTGCCGACGCCGCCGGCAGCGGAGACACCACCGACATAAGCGGCAGCGATGGCATCGAGTTCAAACAGCGTACCGGCTGTTGTGGTAGCTGACTGCAAGCGGGCGGTGTAGAGGATACCGGACATGGCAGTCAGGAGGCCCATCGAGCCAAAGACCAGGAATGTGATCGCCTTGACACTGATACCAGACAACTTGGCCGCTTCTGGATTGCCACCAACGGCGTAGATGTGGCGGCCGACGACCGTGCGGTTCGTCACAAAATGATAGATCGCGGTGACGACGATGACGATGACTGTGGTCCAGGACAAACCATTGAACTGGGAAAGGATGAAGGAAATGTAGGCGATGATCAGGGAGACGAAAACCAGTTTGATCGCAAAGATTGTGCCAGAGACAACTTCGAAATTGTATTTGACTTTGTTGCGGCGGGTGTTGCTTTCACTGATGACCATGAACACAATCGCCAGGGCACCGAGCACCAGTGTGATGAAATGGTTATTCGGCAAAATCGCGATATCCGGGATATAACCATTGCCGATTGCATTGAAGCTGGCATTTGGAACAATGATGGTACCAGTCTTCTGAGTGACCTGGAGCAGGGCGCCGCGGTAAATGAGCATGCCAGCCAGCGAAGCAACAAAGGCCGGGATACCGACGCGGGCAACAAAGAAACCGGTCAACAGGCCCACCACAATACCGAGGACCAGGATGATCGGAACGACGACCACAACCGGCAACTTGGCACTCGTCAGCAAAATGGCCGCGACAGCACCGAGGAAGCCAGCTGCAAAGCCGACGGACAAATCAATGTGGCGAATGACGATGACCAGAGTCATGCCGACCGCGAGAACGGCGATGTAGCCGGTTGCGTCGATCAGCTTGGAAATGTTGCGCGACGAGATGAATGTCCCGTCCGTCAGGACGGCAAAAACCGCCATGATGACCACGAGCGCGATGTACATACCGTAGTCACGGATGTTCTTTTTCAAAAGATCTTTCATTTCAGTGATGAAACCCATAATGATTCCTCCTATGGATGGGCGTTGGTAATCCGTTCAGCTGTTCAGACCGAGCTCAGATGGTGCCAGAGACGTCTCTGGATGTTGATCAGACCGTAGCCAGGGCCATGATGACGTCCTGGGTCGCTTCTTCGATCGGCAGCTCGCCAGTGATCTTGCCTTCGGCAACGACATAGATGCGGTCGCTCATGCCAAGGACTTCCGGCAGCTCCGACGAAATCATGATGATGCTCAGTCCTTGTTCGATCAGCTGGTTCATGATGGAGTAGATTTCGAATTTGGCACCAACGTCGATGCCACGGGTCGGTTCATCGAGGATCAGGATCTTCGGCTGGGTGAACAGCCATTTGCCGAGGGAAACCTTCTGCTGGTTGCCGCCGGACAGCTTGCCTGTCTTCATTTCAATGCTCGGTGCCTTGATCGTGAGGTCGTCTTTATACTGGTTGGCGACCTTGATCTCCTCGTTCTCATCAATGACACCGTTCTTGGCCAGGGATTTGAGGTTGGCCAGGGTGATGTTCTGCTTGATATCATCGATCAGGATCAGACCGTCACCTTTGCGATCTTCGGTGACGTAGGCAATGCCTCTCTTGATTGCCTGGCCGGGCGATTTCAGGGAGACCGCTTCACCGTTGAGTTTCATTTCGCCCTGGATCTTGTAATCCCGTGGATTGCCGAAAATCGACAAGGCCAGCTCGGTGCGCCCGGCGCCCATCAGGCCCGACAGGCCAATGACCTCACCACGGCGGACGTTGAAATTGACATCCTTCAGAATATTGCGCCCGACAGCCGGGTCATAAGCGGTCCAGTTGCTGACTTCGAGCACTTTGTCGCCCTGCGGCTTTTTCGGCCGTTTCGGATAAATGTCATCGATTGCCCGGCCGACCATGTTCTTGATCAGGACCGGTTCGGTGACCTCGCCTTTGGCGGCATCGAGGGAGCAAATCGTCTGGCCATCGCGCAGGACGGTGACCGTATCGGCGATCGAGATGACTTCCTTGAGCTTATGCGAAATCATGATCGAGGTGATGCCTTCTGCGCGCAGCTCTTTCAAAAGCTTCAACAGGTTCTCGGAGTCGTCTTCGTTCAGGGCGGCGGTCGGTTCGTCGAGGATCAGAAGCTTGATGTTCTTGGAAAATGCCTTGGCGATCTCGACCAACTGCTGCTTGCCGACACCCATGTCCTTGACTTTCGTCTCGGGATTGACCTTGAGCTTGACTTTTTCCAGCATTTTCGTCGCCTGGACAATCGTTTCGTTCCAGTCGACAGTGCGCCCTTTTTTAATCTCATGACCGAGGTAGATGTTTTCGTAGATGGTCATGTCCGGAACCAGGGCCAGTTCCTGGTAAATGATCGCGATGCCCGCTTTTTCGGAATCCGCGATGCCGCGGTACGATTGTACCTGGCCATTGAGGACGATGTCCCCCGTGTAGTCACCGTGCGGATAGACGCCGGAGAGGACCTTCATCAAGGTCGATTTGCCTGCGCCGTTTTCACCAACCAGACAATGGATTTCGCCCCGCTTGACGCGGAAGTTGACGTTGCTCAGGGCCTTGACGCCAGGAAATTCCTTGGTGATGTTGCGCATTTCCAGAATGTAGTCAGTTGATTGTGACACTTCTTTCAACACTTCCCTTCGTAATGGATGATCTGGTCGCTGAAAACTGAACAGACCGGGCGGTTATTTAAATTGTATAACAACGATCGCTGAGTAAATAGTAAAGTTTGGTAAAAATGTCCCCTGACAGGGCAGAATCGCAGCAACCTTGCGGCTGCCACGATCCTGCTGTCAACAATCCGAGGGGTCAAACCAGAGGAGATGATCTGGTTTTGGGGGCAGAAGATGGGACGGGATCCAAAGGCTTAGTTCAGGCCGGTGAAATCGGAAGCGGCATAGTAGCCGGAATCGATCAGAGCGGACTTGACAGTCGCCTGGTCGACGACGATGACTTCGGTCTGCTTGGCTTTGACATCAACCTTCTTGTTGTTGTAGGAACCAGTGGTCTGCGGTTCTTCACCCTTGAGGATGGAGACGGCCATGGTGATCGAGTCGGCAACGAGGCTGCGGACATCTTTGAAAACGGTCATGCTCTGCTTGCCATCGATGATGTACTGGACAGAAGCTTTTTCTGCGTCCTGGCCGGTGACGACGAAGCTGGTGACGTCTTTGTCAGCGGCAAAGGTGTCAGCGATGGAACGGGCGGTACCGTCGTTCGGAGCGAGGATGTAGACATCGCCCTTGTCGGCAGCGGTGGCATTGGTCAGGTGGGCTTCGGCTTTGTTCTTGGCTTCGTTGAAGTCCCAGTTGGTTGTGACCTGGCCAATGATGGCGGCCATTTCGTCACGGGTCAGAGTAGCCTTGGCCTGCAGTTTGACAGCTTCGGCCGAGTTCTTGATCACGAAAGTACCGTCAGCGATTTTGGGCTGCAGCACGTTCCAGGCACCTTCGAAGAACAGGAAGGCGTTGTTGTCGGAGGACGCACCGGCATACAGATAGAGCGGGGCACCCTTGGCGCCGGCAGCGGTGGCTTTGTCAATCAGGTACTGGCCCTGGGCAGCGCCGACAGCAATGCTGTCAAAGGTCACGTAGTAGTTGACGTTTTCACTGGAGGTGATCAGGCGGTCGTAGGAGATGACCTTGACACCAGCAGCGGCGGCAGCGTCAGCGGCGGCAGCGGCAGCATCGCCGTCCTGCGGACAGATGATCAGGACTTTGATGCCCTTGGTGATCAGCGCTTCAACATTCGATTTTTCAGTGGCAGAGGAACCTTGGCTGAAGAGAACTTCAGATTTGAAGCCTGCTTCTTGCAGGGCAGCGGTGAAACGGCCCTCGTCCTGGACCCAGCGGGGTTCGTCCTTGGTCGGCAAAACGATACCAACGTCGAGGCCGCCAGAAGCGGGAGCAGCAGTGGTTTCGCCGGCAGCGGTCGTTCCGGCCGGAGCAGCGGTGGTGGAAGTCGACGCACAGCCTGCGATACCAAACAGAGCCAGCATCAGCGTCAGAACCAGAACGAGTGCAACTGATTTCTTGACAGATTTCATGATTTCTTTCCTCCTCATGTATTGGCCGGGGGCGTTCCCCGACCCTGCACTCACAGGCTAACACAACACAATCTTCACTTGCTTGTCACAAATCTTTCATATTTTAAGTGAAATGTTGTCAGGTGCGAGAAGAGCAGGACTTTCTTGCCGCAAGAAAATGCTAGAGGTGGGTGAAGCCGCTTCCCGGCAACCTTCAAAGGTAAACAAATCATCGTAGTGGCGAAACCACTTTCCTGCCAGATATCATTCCGATAAACTTGAACCAAACATCTCAATTTCCTTCAGTTCATTTCAACGCCTCCTGTGCATCGGGCCCATATTCAATCCAGCCAGATGCGCACAAGTCCATGAAATGAAGGAGATAAACAGTCATGAGAATGCAATCATGAAATTTCAAAACTGGCGGCATTTACCACATCACCCATTGTGGACATAAGCATCAATACATCCTCGCAGACGATGTTGACAAAGCAGTCCTGCTCGACAAGCTCAAGAGGTTAATGGTCACAAATACCTGCACGCTGTGATTTTTTACCTGTTGTCCAATCCCGTCCGAGCTGGTCTGAATGAAAGAAAGACCGATTACCGATGGCGTGCGCATCCAGATATGGCCCCAAAACGTCCCGTGTACGTCAACAGCCAGCGCTTGTTCGAAATTTTGGGCGGTACCCTCGAAAAAGGCCAGATCATCTATCACGAGCTTATCCAGAGTTCTCAAAAAAATCCAAAAACCAAATTGAATCCCAAAGAATACCCATTCAAACGCAAAGTCAGCACATTGGAAAGCAAGCTGGGCGAACCCAATGCGAGGAATCGAAAGATCACTGAACCTGATGAAACCAATGCAGGAGATTGAACCCTCACTGAGGAGCTGTAAATCGTAACAAGAACATGGAAAATGTTTCGTTGAAGTGTATCGGTAATGGGCCAGTCAACCAGCCAGCTCTCGCACCCGTCGCGTGCCCCCCTCGCGCGCCACTCACTCGGCGCGCCCGCTCTTACTCTTTGCCCGGGCGGTGTGCTACAATAAGCCAATCTTTTTGAAAAAGCAGGGTAATTCCAACCATGGACAAGCATTTTTCCAGCACTGGCCGGACAACGGCTTTAATCATAGTGATTGCATTGCTGATTTCACTGGCGCTTGCGTTCAGTCTGGCAGCCTGCGCCCTGAATGGCACAGATATGGTTGCCGATGGCACGACCTTTGCTGATCAGACCAGCCAGGTTTCTGATGCGGTGGATCCGGTGGTTGAAACCGACGCGAGTGATGCTGGTGAAGGTTCGCAAAGCGAACCAGCCAGTGAAACTGGCAACTCGGCCAGCCCCTCTGAACAGACCATCGCTCCAGCTGCCACAGCCGCACCGACTGATCCGCCAGCCACGATCCAGCCAACTGATCGCCCAACCGCCGCCCCCACCACCCAGGCTCCAGCGGCCACCACACCTGCCGCGCCGGTCGATGCCTCCGGTTCGCTGCCGATTACCAACTGGACCCTCACGGAGCAAGGCACCATCCTCTGGTACACCCCCGCACCGGATCCGATTGCCTACAATCCGGTCCGCACCGTTTCGGTCACCATTCCCGAAGGCTACACACTGGTTGAGATCTGCAAAATCCTGGAGAAAAAGGGTATCCAGACCTTCTACCATACCTTTTCAGCGGCGCTGAATGGCGACTACCCCAGCTATGGGTTCACCGATGCATCGAAAACGACTCCTCATCGCCGCTATGCACTCGAGGGCTACCTGTTCCCCGATACGTATGAATTCCACGTGGGAGAGAAGCCATATAACATTTTTGCCAAGATCCTGAGCAAGACAAATGCAGTGCTCAGCAACTACCAGCCTTATCCCGGCATGACCATGGACCAGGTCCTCACCCTGGCTTCATTGATCGAGGAAGAAGCGTTTACCGGTGAAACCCGCGGCAACGTGTCCTCGGTCCTGCACAACCGGCTCAGCATCGGCCAGCGCCTTGAGCTCGACAAATCGATTCATTATGTCGAGTGGTACATCAAGCCTCTGGTCCAGTCCACCAGCACAGCTGAAATCAACGCCTACAACAGTTATTACAACACCTACAAATGTCCTGCCTTGCCGGCTGGACCGATCACCAATCCCGGCCGCCTGGCGATCGAAGCTGCAATCAGTCCCGCCCAGACCAATTACTACTATTTCGTCACGGATGCAGCTGGTCATTATTACTACGCCAAAACCTGGGAAGAGCACCTCGAAAACCTGAAAAAAGCTGGGCTGGCGTGAATGAGCGTATGAAATTCAAAGGTGATATCAGTCTGTTAACCGTTGCCCTGATCTGGGGCAGTGGTTTTGTTGCCACCGACCTGGCCCTTGGCAACCTGACAGCCACCCAAGTCATGGCTGTCCGCTTTGTCATCGCCGCCATCTTTATCGGTGTGCTGTTTGGTCGTCGCACCCGTCTTGCGTTTGACAGCCTGACGATCCGGCGCGGCATTTTCCTTGGCGTCTTCCTGAACCTGTCCTTTCTCGCCCAGACGGTTGGCCTCGTTTACACCACACCGTCGAAAAACGCCTTCCTCACCGCCGTCAATGTCATCATCGTGCCTTTCATCGCGGCCGTCTTCGCGCGCGGTTCACACAAAGTCGAGCGCTCCGGCGTCATCGGTGCGCTGCTCGCCATCGTCGGCATCGGCCTGATCAGCCTCAATCTGGATGGCACGGTCAATATCGGCGACCTGCTGACCCTGCTCTGCGCCGTGGGATTTGCCTTCCACATCTATTTCACGGGTGATTTTGTCCGGCGCGGCAGCGATGCCATCGCCCTGACGATCCTCCAGCTCAGTACGGCTGCCGTTCTGTCCCTCGCTGCTGTCGGTGTCGAGACACTCTTTGGCCTCGGCCAGGTCAAAGCATCCGCCAATGTGAACCTCGCCCTGTCAATCCTGGCGGCTGTCTACCTTGGCCTTTTGTCCACGGGCGTAGCTTTCCTGCTCCAGACCGTAGCTCAGCAATGGACCACCCAGACCCGAGCCGCCATCCTGATGTCCACCGAATCCGTCTTTGGCACGCTGATGTCTGCCCTCATCCTCCATGAGCGACTGTCCTCCAGAGCCATCATCGGCTCTGCCATCGTCTTTGCCGCTATCCTGGTTGCCGAACTCGGCGCCATCCGGCCGGTTCAGCCGGGACCTGATCTTGCTCTGGATTCCGACCCAGACTAAAAGTACCAATACCAATTCGTATCATTTCCCCTGAAACAAATATCACGGAAAGCGATTGATCAACCGTGTATAATTTCCCAATATGGATTGCTGAAAGGGCCTGCCCCGTTGGATTCGTCCGTAATATCCCGGAGGTGATTGTGATGCCTTCCCAACGATTGAAAATCATCTGCAGCGGCCTGGTCCAAGCGGTCGGCTTCCGCTATTTTGTCAAGACAACAGCAAATTCGTTGCGCATCACCGGTTTTGTCGAAAACCTCGCAAATGGCGATGTCCTGATCGAGGCCCAGGGCACCCCTGAGCAGCTGCAGACTTTGCTTGCCCGCATTGAGCGAGGCAACGGCTACTCCCGCATCGACCGGCTGGCCCGCTACCCTCTGCCACCAGACCCGCATACACACAGTTTCGAAATCCACTATGAGGATTGACAGCTGATGGCGGACATAAGACTCCAGAGATACAAAACCAGGCTATTGCGCAACCGATGGCTAGTCCGGCTCAGTCTGAGCTTTCTTGTGACCGGTATCGTTTTGACAAGCCTTTTGATGATTCTGGTTTCCCGTACCGTCACTGGGCAGTTCATCGACCAAACCGACGCGGCCAACCGCGAGTTGCTGGCCCAGACAGCCATCAACATCGACTATACGTTGACTGATCTTTACACCGAGTATTACCAACTCTGGCAAAAAGATCCCGCCATCCAGGCGGCACTGCAAACCGCAGGGCCGGAGATTTCGCCGGACCTGGACCAGAAGCTGACTGAGGAACTGCATTTTTCGACCGAGCAACTCATGCTTGTCCGGTCTGCCCATTTGATCAGTTATCGCCTGGACCGCGTCTGGTCGAGCAATGCAGCCCCGACAGACTTGGCCGGCCAGCCGGACACGAGCGCAGACCCATTCCTTAATGATGTGGCTACCCAGTACGACACTTACCGCAAAGACATCTTTTTCGCCCGCAAAACCCGCTACGCCGGTTCGACAGTCCCTGGAGCCACCACCGACGCCGAGGTCGATAACCTGACCTTCTTTTTTGCCAGCCGGTCAGCGGACACGGCAAACCGTCCCTTTAACGATGTTCTTCTCATCAACATCGACCGCGATGCCTTCAGCCAGCTGATCCAGCAACATACGGACACCGGTTTCATCCTTCTCGTGTCACCCAGCGGTGAAATTGTCTCCGACACGAGCCAACAATGGACCGGACACGTGCTGAACGACCTGGTCACCAACACGGACCATTTCCCCCGCATGCGCGAATCAGCGGAACAAGGCGGATCATTCCTCGCCGCAACCGCCATCGGCCGCAGTCTCGTCACCTGGCAAAAAGCCAGTTCGATGGACTTTTTCCTGATCGACATCATGCCCCTGGCCAGTGTCTATGCACAAGTCAATCTCCTGAACCGGCAAATTGTCTTTTATTTCCTGGCGGCAATGTTATTGAGCCTCTTGATCGGCCTTTTATCAGTCCGGTATTTATACAAACCCCTGCAAAACTTGCTGGACCGCATCGGCCCCATTGCTCAGAGCCAGTCTGGCCTTTACCAGACAAGTCAAAACCAGACAGGCAACGAACATCCTGGCCAGACCAAGGGGAAGACCGGCAGCTCCCATTCATCATCCTTTGATGAATTTGCCATCCTGGACGCCGCCTACCAGCATTTTGCGCTGCGTGAGCAACAGCAGCTCTTGGTTCAGCTCTTGCATGGCATTCCCCCGGAATCCAGCCTGGCGATGAAAAGTGCCTACCCGGCTGCTTCCCTTGATCTTCCACTCCCTGATGCAACGGCCTGGCTGGCATTAACGCTGATGCCCGTGCAGGAAAAAGGTCTCACCCTGGAACAGACCGTACTGCTTGGCCAGACCATCCAGGAGAAACTCGGCCACATCACGGTCGTGACCCAGGATGACATGATCCACACGCTGCTGCCCCTAAAAGATGAGCAGATGATACACACCATTCGCACCGAGTATGAAACATTGCTCAACGAGTGGCAGGCGAGTGGCCAGCCTGCCCTGGTCTGTGGTCTGGGCGCCCCGGTGGAAAATCCGGTTGACGCCCGCATTTCGCATCGCCAGGCGATCATCGCTGCCAATCAGGCCCGGCTGGTCGTGGGAGACCAAACCCATCCTGCAACATCCGTTTTCACCTACAACGACTTTGCATCAGGGCAGAAGCCGTCCGAATCCAACTTGAACACCCCCGCCAGCCAGGCCAAGACCCTGGTCGCAGAACATCTCGCCAACCCGAACTTGAGTATTGACCAGATCGCCTCGACCATCGGCCTGTCCAATGGCTACCTGCGCCAGCTTTTCAAACAGGAAACGGGCCAGACCCTCAATGACTACATCATCGAGTCCCGGATACAACGCGCTTGTGAATTGCTGGTGAACACCAGCCAGACTGGTCGCGAAATCGCCAGCGCCACAGGCTTCAATGATGTCCGCTATTTCTACACCTTGTTTAAAAAGCGCACTGGAATGACAATCGAACACTATCGCCGCAGCAAGACACAAGCGCACGAGGTGTCTGAATCGCAAACGACCCGTTAAAAATCCGCAGATCCCGTGCTTATTCGCCATGTGCAAAAATCAAACATCCTGGCCAGAGCGTCAACACACCCACGGAACATGTTTAAAATACGGTGAAACATGCTCACCTGCGTATCCTTGACTTGGCCGGAAGACAGATTCGGCCTACGATCAAATCAAGCTTACAGATCAGATCGGCTTGCATGAAGCCATCCCTGCCGGCCCTCGCCTCATGCAGACTGAGTAGAAAGGACCATCCGATGTTTAAAGGAAAAATCTTGATCAGCATTCTGACCGGTGCAATCACCCTGACTTCAGCTGGCATGGCAACAATCATCACCAATCCCAGCGCCAGCAGCGAGTGGCTTAGTCAACGTTTTTCTGCTTTCAACTTGCAGGATTCCGCTGAAAAGGGTGAAAATGACCAGGATGAATGGTTCGAAACGACCGTCCCTGATGAGGCCAGACTCCTTGCTGTGACCCCTGCTCCGACAACCGATGCCAGCACTTCGGCTTCCATCGGCGATGACGACGACTGGGATGAAGAGGATGTCCAGACAGGTGATGCCAGCCTTGGAACAACCGACGTCGTTGCCTCGGCCTCGATCCCTGCAGAAGAAACAGGCAGCACCGGCACCGCGGGCAGCTATTCCCGTGTTGATGTCGTCGCCTCAGCCTCGATCCCGGCCGGAGAGTCCGGTAGCACCGGCAGCACCGGCAGCTCATCGAGCGTCGACGTCATCGCCTCGGCATCCAAGCCTGGCTCCTCCAGCACCGTTTCGACGGAAGGACTGATTTCGCTTGAAAAAGCAATCGAGATTGCCCGGACACGAGTTGGTGATGCGACTTACAAGGGCTATGAACTCGATGATGATTACCCGCCTGTTTATGAACTCTATTTTGTCAAAGGCCAAACCGGGTATGAAGTTGAGATTCACGCCGTTAACGGCACGATCTTGGAAATCGACAGTGAAACGGCCTACCTGGAAGAGCATGACGATGATGACGATGATCGCGACGATGATGACGATGACGACGACGATCGCGACGATGACGATGATGACGATGATGACGACGACGATCGCGACGATGATGATGATGACGACGAAGAAGATGACGATTGAATCCTGATTTCCAGTCTGGTCATCTGCAGACTCCAACAATAAATCGCACGTTCGTGCCAGACCGCCAACCTTAGGGCAGTCTGGCACTTTCTTTTTGGTGAGTTACCGAATTGTCGAAAATTGCGCCAGCCGGTATCATGAGATCGTGAACAGAATGGAGGATTTTTGGTATGCCCATTGAACTGATCGTGACCGATCTTGACGGCACCGTGCTCGACGAAGAAAACCGCATCCCCGCGCCGGTCAGCCACGCCTTCCGCCAGGCACGCGCCAAAGGCGTCCCGGCCATCATTGCCACCGGCCGCACCCTGATCGAAGCCGTCGAAGCCCAAGTCGCCATCGGGGCCGAGGAATACAGCATCACCATGAATGGCGCCTTTGTTTACGATCACATCAACCAGCTGCCGTTAAGCCATGCCCTCATCCCGCGCCAGACCGTCCTGACCATTATCCGCCTGCTCGAATCCTTTGACGACGTTTTTTTCCACGCCTATGGCAACAATCAGCCGATCTGCTCGGAAAAAACACTGCGCAGCATCCACATGAGCGGCGCCGGACCGGCCTATGTCGCCATGTACAATGCGACCCAGAAAGTAGTCCCGGACCTCATCCCATTCCTCGAGCAAACGGGCCAGGAAATTAACAAATTCTACATCACCACGCAAAACATCGATCACCTCAACCTGATCAAGCAATACACCACCCAGATCCCTGGCGTCCGTTGCCTCCAGTCCATGCCACGGGGCATCGAGGTCATCCCGGAAACAGTCGACAAAGCCCATGCCGTCAACCTCATTTGCCAGCATCTGGGCATCGACATTGAAAACGTCCTCCTGATCGGTGACAGTGAAAACGACATCGGCATGCTCCAGCTCAGCGGTATTAGCGTGGCCATGGGCAATGCCCCCGACCATGTCAAAGTCCACGCCGACTGGATTGCCCCGGCCAATACTGAAAATGGTGTCGCCGCCGCGATTGAACGCTACGTGCTCATTTGAACCGTGTCAACACTCGAAAAATGAAAAATGGGTCTGTCCTGTACAAAAGCCTGGTAAACTTGCAAGTTGCCAGGTTTTTTCATTTGGTATAATGAGGGTAAGAATAATTTGATCAAGCACCAGCAGTACAATCAGTCGCGACCTTTCACGCTCGCCAACCCGCGCGAAAGGCCAGCCAATTCACCGTTCCAGCTTCTGGTCATACGAATGTGACCAGTCGCCCGTGAAAGCTCCGGTGATTTCGATGTCCTTGAATGAAAAAATTCCAGCATCTCACGCTCCTGGTCCTGTTGAACAGGCTGGGATTCTCGCCGCCTTCCTCGCCCCCCATCCCCCGATCATCATCCCAGCTGTTGGCCATGGCAGCCGCGAAGCCGACCGTACCATCGCAGCACTGGAGCAGGCTGCTGCCGACCTGGCCGCCCTCCAGCCGGAGACAGTCGTCATCCTGTCACCACACGCCCCATTGTTCAGCGATTTCATCTTTTTCTACAGTGGCGACCGTCTGTCAGGCAGTTTTGCCCAGTTCGGCCATCCGGAGAGCCATCAGGAATGGCCTGCGGATACTGAGCTGGCCGATGCGATCATCGCCGAGATCGCGAACGAAGGTCTGCCTGGCGGTTACTTGCCTGGCCGCGAATTGCATCGCCATGGGCTCGACGGCTCCCTCGATCACGGCGTTCTCGTTCCCCTGTACTACCTCACCGCGCAGACACCAGGTATCCGGCTGGTCGCACTCTCCAGTTCCGACCTGCCTGCCAGCGATATTGTTCGCCTCGGCCAGGCGATTGCCCGCGCCGCCGCTGCCAGCAAGCGCCGCGTCATCCTCGTTGCCAGCGGTGACCTGTCCCACAAAGCCAATGCAAACAGCCCCTATGGCAGCTGCCCGGAGGGCGCCCAGTTCGACAGTGCCCTCATGACCGCGATCCGTGCCGCCGACCTGGACCAGATCCTGCAGATCGACAACCGCCTGCGTGAACGCGCCGCCGAATGTGGCTACCGCTCCCTGATTGCCCTCTGCGGCGCCCTCGGCGACCGCACGGTTTCAACCCACGTCTATCACTATGAGGCGCCCTACGGCATCGGCTATGGTGTCGCCCGTTTCACCCCGGCTGGACCTGTGAAGCCCGCGTCCACCGTGCCGTTGGCTGCAACCGGGTCAGCATCGCCCACCGGGCCAGCCAAGCTACCAGCTCATTCCATCCCTGTCGCCATCGCCCGCCACACATTGGAAGCGTACCTGCGCCAGAACAAGACCCTTGCCCCGGCTGACCTGGCCCAGATCGAACCCTCACTCGACCTGGGTGAATTTTCCAGCCAGCGTGCCGGCGTCTTTGTCTCGCTACACAAGCATGGCCAGCTGCGCGGCTGCATCGGCACCACCGGACCGACCACCGCCAGCGTTGTCACCGAAATCATCCAGAATGCCATCAGTGCCGCCATCCACGATCCGCGATTCGATCCTGTGCGCGCTGGAGATCTCCCCGGCCTCGAGATCAGTGTCGACATCCTGGGAAAAGCCGAACCCGTCATGGACAAGAGCCAGCTCGATCCACGGGTCTATGGCGTCATTGTGCGCCACCACGGCCGTACCGGCCTGCTGCTGCCCGATCTCGATGGGGTGGACACCAGCGATGACCAGCTCGCGATCGCCTGCCGCAAGGCAGGAATCGCTGCCGATGAACCCTACACCATCGAACGTTTCCGCGTGACCCGTTACGAATGAATCCCGGCAATAGGTATTCCTGACTGCTCATGCCGCCTGCAGGCAAACATCCGAACCGAGGTGATCACCATGCCGACTCCCAACCGCACCAATGGACTCAAAGAGGCCAAATATTATGACATCCAACCAGATTTTGTGATCTGCCGCCTCTGCCCCCATTACTGCCACATCAAGCCGGACCATCACGGCCGCTGCCTCGGCCGGGTTAATCACGACGGCATCCTGTACGCGGAAAGCTATGGCCAGATCACATCGATCGCCCTCGATCCGATTGAGAAAAAGCCGTTGAAACGCTTTTTCCCAGGCAGCACCATCCTCTCCGTTGGTTCCTATGGCTGCAACCTCGCCTGTGAATTTTGCCAGAACTGGCAGATCTCCCAGCGCCACGCCGAGTCGCACTATTACCCGCCGCAGGAGCTGGTCGACATTGCCCTGGCCGAGCAAGTCAACGGCAATATCGGGATCGCCTTCACCTACAATGAACCATTCATCACCTTTGAATATGTGCTCGACACCAGCCGGCTGGCCCATCAAGCCGGTCTGAAGACGGTTCTCGTCACCAATGGCCTGGTCAATCCCCAGCCACTCCAGGAGATCCTGCCCTATATCGATGCCATGAACATCGATCTCAAAGCCTTCCATGCCGCCTTTTACAACCGCTACTGCCACGGCCCGCTCGAGCCAGTCAAGCGTACGATCGAAACCGCCGCCCGCGTCTGCCATGTCGAGCTGACCACACTCCTGATCCCCGGCCTCAATGACGATGAAGACGAAATCGAGCAGCTCGCCAGCTGGGTTGCTTCGATCGACCGCCTGATCCCGCTGCACCTGACTCGCCATCATCCTGCTTACAAAATGACCCAGCCCGGTCCAATCAGCATCGACCGTCTGCAAATGCTGGCCAAAATCGCGCGCCGCCACCTCAGCGATGTCTTTCTCGGCAATATTTGACCCGGACAGGCCAGCAGGGCAGGGGGAGGCATGCATCGCACAGGCAGCAGGTGTTTGCCTGTCAGCCGGACAATTCCGACTGTTTTCGTAGCCAATCGCCTTGCATCCCCGGAAACAGGCTGATAAAATCAGTCCATTAATCCCGGGAGATCATTTGCATGACCCAAACCCCCTCTGATTCTGCCCAGCCGCTCGACCCACACCACGGCAAGCGCGTACTTGTCGCCATGAGCGGCGGTGTCGACTCTGCCGTCGCGGCCGTCCTTTTGCAGCGCCAGGGCTACGACGTCACCGGTGTCACGTTGAAATTGTTCGATCGCTCAACCGAGGATGATATCGCCACCCGCTCCTGCTGCTCCCTGGAAAGCATCGAAGACGCCCGCCGCGTTTGCCACTTGCTCGGCATCGAGCACCACGTCTTCAACATGATCCGCACCTTCGAAAGCAGCGTGATCACCCCCTTTGTCGATGCCTATCGCAGCGGCCTCACACCCAACCCCTGTGTCGAATGCAACCGCACGATCAAATTTGACGAGCTCCTGAAAAAAGCCCGCGTCTACGGTTTCGACTATGTCGCCACCGGCCACTACCTGCGCAATGTTTTTGATCCAGCCACCGGCCTGTACCACCTGCGCCGCGGCCGCGACGATCGCAAGGACCAGAGCTACGCCCTCTACATGCTGACCCAGGACCAGCTTGCCCACCTGCTGTTCCCCCTCGGCGAGCTCGAAAAAACCGAGGTCCGCCGGATTGCCAATGAGGCCGGACTGCGGGTGCATAACAAGCCTGACAGCCAGGAGATCTGCTTTGTCGATGGCCGCTACAGCGAATTCCTGCGCGAGACCAGCGGTGAAATCGCCCAGCCCGGACCGATGGTCGACCTTTCTGGCCAGGTCGTCGGACAGCACACCGGCATCGTCGACTATACCATTGGCCAGCGCAAAGGCCTCGGCGCCTTTGGCCAGCCCACTTTCGTGATCGACAAAAACGCCACCACCAATACGCTCGTTGTCGGCCCCAACGAAGCCCTTTTCAACGATCGGCTCCTTGCCGACCACGCCAACTGGATCATCCCCGTTGCCAGCGGAACCACCCTCAGCGCCAAAATCCGCTACTCGGCCAAGCCTGCACCCTGCCGCATCGAGCTGATCCCCAACGGCGGAGGCGAGCACGGCAGCGAGGCCGGCAGCCAGACCGGTGTCCAAGTCCTCGTCACCTTCGAGACCCCCCAGCGCGCCATCACCCCCGGCCAGCTCATCGTCTTCTACCAGGACGACGAAATGATCGGCGGCGCCACCATCCGCACCGGCCCCACCTACGGAAAATAGATTTGCACAAAAAAGGGACGCCGTCCCATTTTCGGCACCACACCCTCAGGAGGAAATTTCATGATTCGTGAATTGCAAGACAAGATCATCGCCCTGAAAAAAGAGAAGGGCATTTGCCTTGTTGCCCATACCTACCAGGCGTCCGAAATCCTCGAGGTTGCTGACATCAAGGGCGACTCCTTCCAGCTCAGTATCGGTGCCCAGAAGGTCCCCGAACAGACCATTGTCCTGGCCGGCGTCCGGTTCATGGCGGAGGGCGTCAAGCTCCTGAACCCTGAGAAAAAGGTCATCCTGGCCCATCCTGAGGCGGGATGCCCGATGGCCGAGCAGATCGCCCCCGCCCGTGTCGCTCAGTTCAAGCAGGACAATCCCGGGATCCCCGTCGTTGCCTACATCAACACCACCGCCGAGCTCAAGGCCGTCTGCGACGTCTGCGTCACGTCCTCGACCGCCGTCAAGATCGTCTCCCGCATGCCGGAACATGAAATCCTCTTCATCCCGGATTGCAATCTCGGTGACTACGTCCAGCGCCAGCTGCCCGACAAAAAAGTCAATCTCTGGCTCGGCGGCTGCCATGTCCACGCGGCCGTCACAGAAAAAGACGTCCTGGCAGCAAAGAAACTCCATCCCGGCGCCCCGATCCTGATCCACCCCGAGTGTGTGCCCGATGTCGTCAAACATGCCGATTTCGTCGGCTCCACCTCGGCCATCCTCGACTATGCCGCCCAGAGCGACGCCAAAGAATTCGTCATCGGCACCGAAATGAGCATCGCCGAGCACCTGGCTTACCAGTTCCCGGACAAGCAGTTCCACATGCTCTCGAAAAAGCTCGTCTGCCCCAACATGAAAATCACCTCGCTGATGGACGTCTACCGCGCCATCGCCGGCACCGGCGGCGACGAGATCAACCTCTCGCCCGAGCTGATGCGCGACGCCCGCCGGCCGATCGACAAAATGATCGAGCTCGGCAGCTAAGCCAGGTCAATTTCATAGAGTCAGCCCAGTCAAGTCAGCCCAGTCAAGTCAGCCCAGAACCCCCTGGACCAGGACCATGTAGATAGCTGTCCCGGCCCCGATGCTCACCAGCGAATTGCCCTTCCACAGCTGCAGCACCACGATCACACCGATCGCGAGTGCTTCCGGTAGCCCGTAGGGTGCTGCCATCACATCGACCCCTTTGAGGCAATACACGACCAGAAACCCGATCACGGCATAGGGCAAGACCTTACCCAGATAGGCCACATAAGGATGCGTCTCCCGGTCCGCCGGGAACAGCAGGAACGGCAAAAAGCGGGTCGTCTGGGTCGCGAGCATCATCAAGGCAAGGATGACGATGGTTTCAATTGGTGAAAGCAGCATGCTCAGACCTCCTCGCCCACTTGCAGTTTTTCCCGGAACACCAGCAAAATCGCCAGAATCGCAACCATCGCCGGAATAATGAACCGGTCCGGACCGAAAATGAGCAGGCAGGCTACCGAGCTGGCGATCCCGATCAGCGCCGGGCCATGTTTTTTCTGGCTTTTCCACTGGCTGGTGAAGATCACGACAAACAGCGCGGTCAGGACGAAATCGAGCCCGCGCGTGTTGAACGTGAGCATCGATCCGAGAAGCCCGCCCATGACCGAGCCGAGCACCCAGTACACATGATTCAGAGCGGTCACAAAGAACATGAACCAATTGCGATCGACGCCTTCCGGCGGCTCTGCCGAGCACAAGATGGAAAATGACTCATCTGTCAGGCCGAAAATCAGGTAGGGCCGGAATCGTCCCGCACTGCGGAATTTATCCAAGAGCGACAAGCCGTAGAAAAGATGCCGCGCATTGATCATCAAGGTGAGCAGAAACGCGTAGACCGGGTTGAACGCCGCGGTCAAAAAGGTGATTCCCACATATTGCGCTGACCCGGCAAAGACAAACAGGCTCATCAGGAATGTCCAACCGACTCCATAGCCTTTGCTCGCCATCAGGATCCCGAACGCCATGCCCAGAAATGAAAAGCCCGTCAGGACTGGCACCGTATGCGGAAACGCCGCCCGCAGCGCGCGTGCTTTCATACCTGGCGGACCCTGGTTGATGGCATTTTCCTGATGATTACCCGCTGTCATGTCCATCACTCCTCATCCACCGGTACAAAGACCGAGCGTTTTTCAATCCCCATCACCATGTTCGTCTCGACCCGGCTCACTGCCGGATTGCCCATCAGCGAGTCAATCACGAAATCGCGATAGCTTGCCATGTCTCTGGCGACGATTTTGAGCAAATAGTCATGGCTGCCGGTCAATGTGTAGCATTCCTGCACCTGCGGCAGACGCCCGACATCTTCCAGAAAAGAATGGATCGTCTCCCGGTTCAGCGGCGTCAGATTGACAAGCGCAAACGCCAGGACCTCCATCCCGACTTTTTTCTCATCCACCAGCGTTGCAAACTGCCGGATCACACCTGACTCCACCAGATTCTTCACCCGCTGCAGACAGGCCGATGGCGAAAGCCCGATCCGCTTCGACAACTCCAGATTCGAAATCGACGCATCCTCTTGCATAACTTTCAAAATTGCCCGGTCACTGCCATCCAGCACAACCCCACCCCCGCACACACAACTTCGCATGAACATGCAACCATTTCCGAAGATTATGCAAGATAAAATTTCGAAAGTAAATCACGAAAGTGAATAAAATACCGAAATAATGCATATATAAAAAATATAATGCGAAGATTAACACAAAAATAACTGAAAAGCCTGTTAAAAATATCAGCATCTGCATAATCTGCCGAAAATGGGACGCCGTCCCATTTTCGGCAGCCCGCCCAACGTCTGCATATTTGCCGGATATCGGACCCCGTCCCTTTTCTGATATAATTCCCCGTAGGAGGTTCACTATGATACTTTCACCTCGCAAAATTGCATTCTTCGTTGTCATCGCCCTCGTGGCGCTTTTTGTCCTCACACTTGGCAGTTCGACTGTGTACACGGTGGCCGAGTCCGAGCAGGCGGTCATCACGACATTCGGCCGCTACACCAAGACCAGCAGCGCCGGCCTGCACGCCAAACTGCCCTGGCCGATCCAGTCGGTCACCATCCTGCCCGTCAACCTGACCCAGAAGATCGAACTCGGCTATGTCGAGAACAATGACGGCACCTTCACCACCGTCCGTGACGAAAGCAACATGATCACCGGCGACATGAACATCGTCAACATCGACTTTTTCGTCGAATGGAAGATCTCTGATCCCTACAAATACCTCTTCGTCACCGACAATCCGAAGCTGATCCTGAAAAACATGATCCAGGGCGCCGTCCGTTCCGTTGTCGGCACCAGAAACATCGACGACGTCCTGACCATCGGCAAGATCCAGATCCAGGCTGATGTCAAAGAGCAGCTCACCCAGAGCCTGATGACCAATGACATCGGCGTCATGATCATCGACGTCAAGGTCAACGACTCCGAGCCGCCGACAGAAGAAGTCGCCAAGGCCTTCCGCGATGTTGAAACCGCCAAGCAGGAAAAGGCCACCGCCATCAACCAGGCTCTGGAATACCAGAACGGCAAAATCCCGGCCGCCAAAGCCCAGGCCGACAAGATCGTCAAAGACGCCGAAGGCGCCAAACAGGCCAAAATCAATCTCGCCACCGGTGAACGCGACAAATTCCTCGCCATGTTCAACGAATACCTCAATTTCCCCGCCATCACCCGCCAGCGCATGTACCTCGAAATGATCGAGACCGTCCTGCCCGGCGTCAAAGTCTACATCGACGACGGCACCGGCACCAGCAAGCTTCTGCCCCTCGAGCCCTTTTCCGGCACGAGCACAAGCGGCACCAGCAACACGACGGGGGTGAACTGACATGCCTGACAATACCTTCAATACCAGCGGTTCCAACCCGTTCAGCAACGCTGCCCCCGGCCGCACCGCCAAATCCAAATCCCCCCTGCGCCACATCGGCCGCGCCGGCCTGGTCATCATCATCATCGCCATCCTCATGGTCGTTTCCGGCTCGCTCTACACCGTCAACGAAGGCGAATACGTCTTCATCACCCAGTTTGGCGCCATCCAGTCGATCCAGATGGACGCCGGCCTCAACGTCAAATTGCCCTTCATCCAGGACGTCAACCGCCTGACTAAGAAGCAGATGATCTACAACATCGCACCCAGCGAAGTCCTCACCGCTGACAAAAAAGCCATGATCGTCGACAGCTACTCGATCTGGGCGATCGAAGACGTCACCACCTTCATCCGCACCGTCGGCAATATCGGCGAAATGCAAAAGCGCATCGACGCTTCCACCTATAGCGTGATCAAGAACGTCATGGGCAGCCTCGAGCAGAGTGCCATCATCGCCGACACCGAAGCCGGCCGCACCTCGCTCAACAAAACCATCACCGGGCAAGTTGCCGCCCAGCTCAAAGGCTACGGCGTCCACATCCAGACCGTCGAAGTCAAGCGCTTCGACCTGCCCAGCGACAACGAAGCCGCCGTCTTCAGCCGCATGATCTCAGAACGCGCCCAGATGGCCGCCACCTTCAAGGCCGAAGGCGAATTCGAAGCCGCCAAAATCCGCAACGAAACCGACAAAACGGTCGAAATCTTGCTCGGCGAAGCCCGCGCCCAGGCCCAGAGACTGGTTGGCGAAGGGGAAGAAGAGTACATGGCCATCCTCAAGGAACTCTACAATGACCCCGCCAAAGCCGACTTCTACGTTTTCGTCCGCGAACTCGAAGCCGCCAGGAAAGCCCTCGCCGGCGACAAAACCCTGATCATCGGCCAAGACTCGCCCCTCGTCGACATCCTCAACAACCAATAACATCGCAAACACCGCAAAAACCATTAACCAAAGGAGCACCCACCCTGCATGGACTGCAAACACCAGGCCAAATTCTCATTCAAAACCCTTTTCGCCAAAAAGCCCACCTACACGTGCAAAAAGTGCGGTGTTGATCTCGAAATGACCACCATGACCCAGTCGATCAGCCGCGCCCTCAACAGCATCCTGATCGCCGCCCTGTTCTTCAAAGTCCTCGCCGGCAAACCCGCCGAAGACGTCCGCGGCATGATCCTGAGCTTTGCTGTGCTCCTTTTGTACATTCTCATCTACATCATCGCCTATTACTTCCTCGTCACCTTCGGCAAATTCGTCGAAAAGGCACCTGCCCCGGTCGTCCCACTGTCAGGTACCATTGAAGGGGCGAGCTCATCCACGGATCAAGCCCCGGCCGCCTCAGCCGAAGCAGCTGTTGCCGAACCGGCCGCCCCGGATGCCGCGTCCGACACCCAGGCAGCGCTCGCCAAAGAGCAGCAGGACCTCATTGCCCTTTACAATTCCTACCTGCCGGACGATGAGAAACAGGCAGCTGCAGCGAATCAATCATCCAGCGCCGCCCCAGGATCATCCCAGCCCACACCCCAGACCGCGCCGCATGTGCACGACACCTGCAGCCACACCCCGCAAAAGAACTGGAAAAACTACATCCCCAGCCAGTTCAATTTCACATGCGAAACATGCGGCCAGCCGATCACATTTCCCCAGCAGACTAAAAAACACGTCAACCTGATCATCATGGCGATTATTTTCGCGATCCTGATGCCGTCCTTCATGAATACCAGCGTCGGCTGGCTCCAGTTCCTCGGCCTGACCGCCATCGCCGTCGCCCTGTCAACGGCCGCGCAATATTATTTCGTCACGAAAAGCAAATACGTCATCAATCCGCAGGCTCCCAAGGCCGGCCAGTCCCGTCGTCGTTGACCCGCCCGGCGCAGCAACACACTTTCATGCAAACCAGACACACAACCCCACTCACGGATCAACCCGGTGCCGGTGCCAACGCACCAGTCATGAGCTCACGATTAGCGCCACGTCCCGCAAACAGAGCACATCCAGTGCTGCGCTTTGTCTTGTCAAAGACGGCCCTCGCCTTGACCCTCGCCGTGGCCCTCGCCAGCCTGAGTGCCTGCTCCGCCCGTACCGCCCAGTCCATCGTCGACGACATCCGCGAACCGGTTGAACAAATCTTGACCGATTCTTCCTCGGCACTCGAATCCGCTGCGGAAAAATTCCCGGCCAAAACAACCAACCCGGCATCTTCAGATGAATCGACACCATCCGACGATCCCATCCTCGACACCACGCGTGCCACTCCCAGCCGATCGTTTGAAGAGATTGTCCTCACTGCCATTCGCGATGCGCTTGACCATTACCAGCGCAAAGTCATCCTCGATGAAGCCGTGACCCAGTACACCTTCACTGAAGACGAAACCGATACCCTCATCAGCCGCGTCTATGCCCTCTACGACCAGGTTTTCCGCGAAAACGCCCAATATTTCTGGCTCGACGGCTCTGCCCGCATCGAATATTCCATTCTCCAGACCAAAACGCCGGTCTTCAACGCCATGACTCTGGAGATGGGCTACACCCCCGGCTATGCTGACGCCAGCAGCGAAACGCTGAAAACCCGTCAAACCGCGCTCCTTGCCGAAGCCGACCGCATCGCCGCCCTGGCCTACCAGGCACCGACACACTGGCAGCAACTCCAGATTGTGCACGACCACCTGATCCGCAACACCGTGTACGACACCACTCTAGACCAGACCACGAACAATGCTGCCAGTGCGCTTTTGGACCACCTCACCCTCTGCCAGGGCTATGCCCAGTCCTTCCAGCTCATCACCCAGAAACTCGGCATCCCCGTCACCCTCATCACCGGTTCCTCCGAAGGCGTGGACCATGCCTGGAACCTGGTCTGGCTCGACGGCCAGCCCTACCACATCGATGTCACCCACGACGATCCCGTCCCCGACGGCGGTGAAAACGACCAGCCCACCCACATCAACTTCCTCCGCTCCGATGCCATGATGCGCCAGACACACATCTGGAATGCAGACGACTACCCCCGTGCCACCAGCGACGGCGCCCACTACTACCGCCTGCAGGACCTCACCGCCGCCACCCTCGACGAACTCGACGCCCGCATCGCCCATTTCGTCAGCCAGGCCGACTTCAGCGACAGCCAGCCCGACCTGCTCGAAATCCTCTACCTCGGCGACGATCTCCCCACCAAATCCACCGCTGAAGAACTCCTCATCAGCCAGCTCCGCGCCCAGACCAACCTGCGCACCATCACCTACCGTGCCACCATCGACAAAGCCATCATCTCTCTCGAAGTTCTCCCGGACTAAAAAGGGACCGGGTCCCAAATCCAACACTGGAGGCCGAACGCTATGCCCTGGATCTTCACCATCAATCCTGGCTCCACCTCCACCAAGACCGCCCTTTTCCATGACACCACCTGTGTGTTCGAGTCCGTCGTGCGCCACGACCACGCTGCCCTGGCCGCGCTGACCACGCTCCAGGAGCAGCTCCCCCTGCGCCTGGCCGCCATTGAGCAGGCGCTCGATGAGGCCATCACCCAGGCCCAGGAGCAGGACTGGCAGCCCGACCCGGACCTCGCCAGCTACCCGCCCTTGACCACGCCGCCCACCAGCCCCGCCGACATCGACGCCTTCGTCGGCCGCGGCGGCCTCCTGCGCCCCCTCACCAGCGGCACCTACCTGATCAATCCCGACATGCTCGCCGACCTCACCACCAACCGCTACGGCACTCACGCCTCCAATCTCGGTGCCCCGATTGCCCACAGCCTCGCCACCACCCACGGCGACCACCATGCCAAACTGGCCTTCATCGTCGACCCCGTCACTGTCGATGAATTCGAGCCTATCGCCCGCTACACCGGCCTGCCCCAGCTCAAACGGCTCAGCCGCTTCCACGCCCTCAACCAAAAAGCCATCGCCCGCCGCGCCGCCACCCAGCTCGGCCGTCCCTACAGCGAGCTCAACCTGATCATCGCCCATCTCGGCGGCGGCATCTCCATCGCCGCCCACCGCCGCGGCCGCGTTATCGACGTCAACAACGCCCTCGAAGAAGGACCCTTTTCCCCGGAACGCGCCGGCACCCTGCCGACCCTCCAGCTCCTGGACCTTTTCGAGAGCCAACAATACACCCCCACCCAGATCCGCGCCCTGCTCGTCGGCCGCGGCGGCCTTTTCGCCTACACCGGCACGACCGACGCCCGTGCCATCGAAGATGCCGCTGCCACCGACCCTGAAAAACGCGCACTCCTTGACGCGATGGCCTACCAGATCGCCAAAACCATCGGGTCCATGGCCGTCCCGCTCAAAGGCCAGGCCGACGCCATCATCCTCACCGGCGGTCTCGCCCGCAGCCCCATCCTGACCACCGCCATCTCCGAATCGACCCAGTTCCTCGCCCCGGTCCTGATCATTCCCGGCGAAGATGAAATGCTCGCCATGGCCGAAGGCGCCTTGCGTGTGCTCACCGGCCAGGAAGAACCGAAAACGTACGAAAGAGAGGTCTGAGCGGTGGATAATTTCGCCCAACTTGAACAACTCCTCACCGGGCGCAGCCCCGGGCGCATCGCCGTTGCCGCCGCCCACGACAGCCACGTCCTCGAATCCGTCCACGACGTCTGGCAAAAGGGCTACGCCTCGCCCATCCTGATCGGCGACAAAGAGAAAATTTTCGCCATCGCCGACGAGCTCCAGATCGACGTCTCCCACATGACCATCATCAAGGAACTCGAAGACCGCCGCGCCGCCGAAATGGCCGTCAACCTGGTCAACAACCGTGAAGCCGACGTGCTCATGAAAGGCGCCCTCCAGACCGCTGACCTACTCAAGGCCGTCCTCGAACGCGACAAAGGCCTGCGGACCAACCGGCTGCTCAGCCACGTCGGCCTTTATGAAATCAACGGCTACCACAAGCTCCTGTTCATCACCGATGGCGGCATCAACATAGCCCCCGACCTCAAGCAAAAAGCCGACATCGTTACCAACGCCATCACCGTTGCTCGCGCCCTCGGTGTCGAAAAGCCCAAAATCGCCGTCCTGGCCGCGGTCGAAACCGTCAATCCCGCCATGCAGCCCACCCTCGACGCCGCTGCACTCACCCTCATGAGCCAGCGCGGCCAGATCAAAAACTGCATCATCGACGGCCCCCTCGCCATGGACAACGCCATCAATCTCGAAGCCGCTGTCCACAAAGGCATCAGCTCCCCCGTCGCCGGTGACGCCGACATCCTCCTCGTCCCCAACATCGAAGCCGGCAACATCCTCGTCAAAGCCCTCATCTTTTTAAGCAACGCCCGCTCCTGCGGCATCATCACCGGCGCCCGCGTCCCCCTCGTCGTCACCTCCCGCGCCGAAAGCAGCGAAGCCAAATACTACTCCATCCTCCTCGCCCTCGCCATCCACGACCAAATCTGCTAAAAAAGGGACCCGGTCCCTTTTCGGACCAAACCGCCACAAATCCACTCCAAATTCGTCACAACTAAACCAAACCATCGACAAACACCATCATCTGCCGAAAAAGGGACCCGGTCCCTTTTCCGTCACACATCAGGAGGCAACCATGAGCCACATCAAAAAAACCATTCTCTCCGTCTGGGTTGAAGACAAGCCTGGCGTTCTCTGGCACGTCACCGAGCTGTTCGGTGAGGAAAATTGCAACATCGAGAGTCTTGCCGTCGGCTCGACGGAAAAACCCGGCGTCGCGCGCATCACGATCATCGTCAAGGGCGAGCACACAGCTGTAGAAAAAGTCATTGCCCGCCTCAACCGTGTCACCAACCTCGTCCAGGTCAAGCGCGTCAATGACGCTGAAACCCTCCTGATGGAACTGGGCCTGATCATGGTCGACGCCCCCGACGAGCGTAAAACCGACCTCATCAACCTCGTCAACGTCTTCCGCGGCAAAATCATCGACGTCGCCTCCAACTCCATGACCATCGCCGTCTCCGGCAGCCCCGATAAAATCCAGGCCATGACCGACCTCCTGCGCCCCTACGGCATCCTCGAAATCGTCCGCACCGGCACCATCGCCATGGAAAGAGGGAAGAGGGGCGGCTGAAACCGGTAAGAAATATGACCGGAATAGTATAAAAATGGTCATAAATATTGCCGGAAATGCTAATAAGAGGTAAAATAAATTATCGATTAAAAGAAGCTGAGATACTTTCCACTCGTCCTGCACATTCATGAGACCCTGCCCTGGAGGAGATCGAATGATCGAACTGCTCAAAGAACTGATTCTCGACTTTATGGAATACGAATTCCCGGCCAGTATTCCGCGGCAAGTTGAAATCACACCTGTGCAAGGAAAGCCAACCATCTGCATGGGTGTCAGACGTAGCGGTAAATCCACCTACCTTTTCCAGCAGATGCAGCATTTGTTGGGGCAAGGCATCCCCCGCCAGAACATTCTCTATTTGAATTTCTTCGACGATCGTCTGCACAACCTCCAGCACGATTCTCTTAGTTTGATCGTTGAGGCCTATTTCACCCTGTTTCCGGAAAAGAAGCAAACAGAGACCATCTACTGTTTTTTTGATGAAATTCAAACCATTCAGGGTTGGGAATCCTTCATAGACCGTCTGCAGCGCACAGAGAAATGCGAAATGTTTCTGACCGGATCCTCAGCCCAGATGCTTTCACGTGAAATCGCGACTCAGATGCGCGGCCGTGCATTATCGTGGGAATTATTTCCCTTTTCATTCCGAGAATATCTCAGCGCCGAAAAGATCAAATCAGTCGGACCCTTCTCATCCAAGCAGCGATTCACCGTCCAGAAGGCGTTCGAAAGCTACTGGCAAAGCGGTGGATTTCCTGAAGTCATTCAGACAAACCAGACCTTGAGGATCAAGATTCACCAGGAATACTGGGGCGCCATGCTCTTTCGCGACCTGATCGAGAGGCACGACATCGCCCATCCAAAGGCCGTCACGGATCTGGCCCATTGGCTGGCAGATAACATCAGTTGCCTATACTCAGTCAACAAATTGACAGGTTATCTGAAGTCTCTTGGGCACACGGTACCAAAATCTTCAGTTTCCGAATACTTGGAATGGTTTGAAGATGCCTATATCTTTTTCACCGTCCGCCTGTTCGATGCCTCGCTTGTTCGTTCAAATGCCAACCCCAAGAAAATTTACTGCATTGATCATGCCCTTGTCACCTCAGTTAGTTCAGGTATCCTGGTTAACTCAGGCCATCTGCTGGAAAATCTTGTTTTCCTGGCATTACGCCGTCAAACGCCAGTCATTTTCTACTTTAAGACCAAAGCCGGTCGTGAGGTTGATTTTCTTGCCCAGTTACCTGACCGTTCCAGAAAACTCATCCAAGTCAGCGAAACACTTGCCGATCCACAGACTCGCAAGAGGGAAATCACAGCATTGACTGAAGCCATGTCAGAATTGGAGCTATCAGAAGGACTGATCATTACCAAGCAAGAAGAAGAGGTCATCGAAACAGATTCAGGCACCATCCGTGTGAAGCCAGCCTGGCGATTTCTTCTGGAAAACTGATAATAACAGACCACGTCCCTTTTTCGGCCAACGTTGCCCATTAAACAACCAGCAAGCTGCTTGTTTAACCGGCAACGCCAGACTACTGCGCATCACCCCTCGAACTGGCTGTTGTACAGCTCGGCGTAGAAACCACCAGCCGCAAGCAGCGCCTCATGGCGACCCTGCTCGACAATATCACCGTCGCGCATGACCAGGATCAGGTCCGCATCACGGATCGTCGACAGTCGGTGCGCAATGATGAAGCTCGTCCGGCCATGCATCAGCCGCGCCATCGCCTTCTGGATCAGCACCTCGGTGCGCGTGTCGACCGAGCTCGTCGCCTCGTCCAGGATCAGGATCGACGGATCCTTCAGCACCGCCCGCGCGATGGTCAACAACTGCTTCTGCCCTTGCGAAATGTTATTCGCCTCTTCATTCAATTCCATGTCGTAGCCATGCGGCAGCGTGTGGACAAAATGGTCCGCATAAGCCGCCTGCGCCGCCTCAACCACCGCCGTGTCATCCGCATCCGGCCGGCCAAAACGTACATTTTCCCGGATCGTGCCATTAAACAGCCACGTATCCTGCAGCACCATGCCGATCTGGGCCCGCAAATCGTTGCGCGTCATCTGCGTGACATCGACCCCGTCGATCGTGATCGAGCCACTGTTCAGTTCATAAAAACGCATCAGCAGCTTGACCAGCGTCGTCTTGCCCGCGCCCGTCGGCCCGACAATCGCAACCTTCTGCCCCGGCTTAATCACCACCGAGAAATCATGGATGATTGTCTTGCCAGGCACATAGCCAAAATGCACATTTGAAAATTGCACCGCACCGCGCAGCTGCGCCGGGCAGACCGCATCTTCCGGCTCAGCGATCTCCTCCTCCTCATCCAGGAAAGCGAACACCCGCTCCGCTGCCGCCATCGTTGACTGCAGCACATTCGCGATGTTTGCCACCTGCTGGATCGGGTGGTTGAACTGGCGCACATATTGGATGAACGCCAGGATATCGCCGATCAGAATCTTGCCGCTCACAGCCAGCAAACCGCCGATCAGACTGACCACGACATAGCCCAGGTTGCCGACAAAACCCATCAGTGGCATCATCAGGCCCGACAAAAACTGCGATTTCCAGCCCGAACGGTACAATTCGCGGTTCAATTCCTCGAAAATCGCCACCGAGCGCGCCTCGCCGTTGAAGGCCTTCATCACCAGATGGCCGCTGTACATTTCCTCGACATGACCATTGATGTGGCCCAGATACGCCTGCTGCGTCTTGAAAAAGCGCTGCGACTGCTTGACGATGAGCATGATCAGCATCATCGAAAGCGGCAAGACCAGCACCGCCGCCAGCGTCATCAGCCAGCTGATCGTGAGCATCATCACGACAATCCCGAGCAGCAATGCCACGGATGAGACAATTTGCGACAAACTCTGGTTGAGCGTATTGCTCACAGTGTCGACATCATTCGTCACCCGCGACAAAACCTCACCATGCGTCGTCCGGTCGAAATATTTCAGCGGCAACCGGTCGATTTTTGCCGCAATCCGCTCGCGCAGATTGTAGCTGATCTTCATCGCCACCCCCGACATCAGGTAGCCTTGGATGTAGCCGAGCAGCGTGCTCACACCATACAGAACCGCCAGCCAGATCAAGATCCGCCCGATCGCGGTGAAATCAATCCCACCCGCGCGCGCCACCTTGGCCATGATCCCTTCGACCAGCTTGTTCGTCGCGGTGCCCATCAGTTTCGGCCCGACGATCGTAAACACCGTGCTGCCGATCGCAAACAGAAGCACCAGGATCGTTGTCCACCAGTACGGCCGCATGTATTCGAGCAGCTTGCGCGTCGTACCCTTGAAATCGCGCGCCTTTTCGCCCGGCATCATCATGCCTGGACCATGGCCCGGACCACCCGGACCCGGCCCGCGCCGCATCCCCGGACCTGACAGCCCCGTTGCGCCGGAACCACCCGGCCCCGCTGGGCCACCAGCCGAGCCAGTCCCGCCTGCGCCCGCGCCAACTCCAGTGCCAGCCGGCCCAGCCGCGCGATTCATCTTAACTCCATCCGGACCCAGCCGGTTTTCCCTGATCATTTTCAAACGGTCACTCATCTTGCCAATTCCTCCGCTGAAAGCTGTGACGCCGCGATCTCGGCGTACACCTGGCACGTCGCCAAGAGTGCCTCATGCTTGCCGATGCCGACGATCCGTCCCTCGTCGAGCACAATGATCTGCTCCGCATGCCGGATCGTGCCAATCCGCTGGGCCACGATGAGCACCGTGCTCGCCGCCGTCTGCTCATGCAGGGCCCGGCGCAGCGCCGCGTCGGTCCGGTAGTCCAGCGCCGAGAAACTGTCATCAAAAATGTACACCGGCGCTCGTGTCGCCAAAGCCCGGGCGATCGACAGTCGCTGCTTTTGGCCGCCTGAAACATTCGAGCCTCCCTGCGCCACGACCGATGCAAAGCCATCGGCAGAGGAAGAGATGAAATCCATCGCCTGAGCCGTCTGCGCCGCCGCCGCGATTTCATCATCGCTGGCCTCTGCGCGGCCGTAGCGAATATTGCCCGCGATATCACCGGTAAAAAGGATGCCTTTTTGCGGTACATAACCGATTGCCGACCGCAAATCACGCTGCCTCAGCCGTCTGATATCGACGCCATCGATCAGGATCTCGCCTTCAGAAACATCGTAAAACCGCGGGATCAGGTTGATCAGGGTCGATTTGCCGCTGCCCGTCGAGCCGATGAATGCCGTTGTCTGGCCCGGTTCGGCGACAAAGCTGATCCCCGACAGCACCGGGTCATCCGCACCCGGGTAGCGGAAAGATACATTGCGAAACTCGATCCGCCCGCGCACGGGTTCTGCCAGCTGCTCGTGCTGCACCGGATCGACAATCGACACATCCGTGTCGATGACTTCGACCACGCGCTGCGCCGCCACGCTTGCCCGTGGCATCATCACAAACACAAAAGAGACCATCAGGAATGAGAAAATGATCGTCATGCTGTACTGCATGAACGCCATCATGTCGCCGACCTGCATCACGCCGGCATCGATCCGCTGCGCTCCAACCCAGACGATCAGGAGCGTCGTGGCATTCATGATCAACATCATGAACGGCATCATCAGAACCATCACCCGGTTGACAAACAGGTTTGTTTTCGTCAGTTCCTCATTGGCCAGGGCGAATTTTTTCTGCATCTGCGGCTGCGTGTTGAACGCCCGTATGACCATCAGGCCGGTCAGGATTTCCCGCGTCACCAGGTTCAAACGGTCAATCAATTTCTGGATGATCTTGAAGCGTGGCATCGCCACGGCAAAAACCGATCCCAGCAGCGTCAACAACGCGACAATGGCCAGGCCGATGATCCAGATCATCGACACATCGCCCCGGGCGATTTTCAAAATACCACCAATCGCCATCATCGGGGCAAAGAAGAGGACGCGCAGCAGGAACACCAGGGTCATCTGGATCTGCTGGATGTCGTTCGTCGTCCGCGTGATCAAAGATGCCGTCGAAAACTTGTCAAACTCGGCATTCGAGAATTGCTCGACCTTGGTGAAGATCCCCTTGCGCAGGTCATGCGCCAGTCCAGCCGCCACCCGCGCCGAGAAAAAGCCGACCGCGATCGCAAACAACACACTCGCCAGCGCGATCAGCAGCATCCAGCCGCCCATCCGCCAGATATAGCGGTTCTGCAAAACGCCCACATCGACCCCAGCCTCCTCGTACATGGCCCGGATCACCGCAATCGCCGCCTGGCGCTGCACCGCCCCGCTCAAACCCGCCGCCTGAGGTGCCAGCGCCGGAATCAAATCCGCCTCCAGCGCCGTAAGCTCCACCTCCGACAGATCCGGCCGCAGCTCCCACAGCCCACTATCCGGTGAAATCACATACGCCGCCCGAAGCCGCGAAACACCCTCGGCTGTAAGCTCGGAGGCCAGTTGGTCAAAAAAGGGACCCGGTCCCTTTTCTGGCACAGCCCGCTCGATCCCGCCTTGCTGCAGCCCGACATTGACAATATTCGACATGTAGTCGGGCAGTGCCAGGTCGGTCATCGCCTGGGCAAAAAGCAGCGCCACGATCACCACGATTGACACCCAATAGGGCTTCAAATACCGTATCAATTGCATCATTTTGTCTCATCCTCCGTCGCGTCCGGACGCATCCGGTGCATCCCATGCCCGATCGTCACGCCATCATTCATCTTCACCAGCAGACCCTCCAGCCGCTCCAGCGCCTGGAAAAACTGCCGCCGCTCTGCTTTCGTCAATTTGTCCACCTGCTCCCGGAACCGCGCCCCGCGCCGCTCTCGCAGCCGCTCGGCAAACTCGCGCCCCGGATCCGTCAGCCGCAGCACCTGCCGCCTCCGGTCCTCCGGATCCACCTCGCGCGTCACAAAACCCCACTCTAAAAGCCGGTTCGCGATCGGCGTGAACGACCCCTTCTCCAGGCCCAGAAACCGCGCCACCGCCGACATCGGACTCGGCCCATGGATCTTCAAGAAGACCACCGCATGCACATGCGTCTTGTTCAGCCCCTCCAGATCCCCGAACGCCTCCCCATGCCCCTCAAAAAAAGCATGCGAAAACGCCGGAATCAAATGGAAAACCAGCTTCATTTCCCGCTCGCTCAGCCCATCCGCGCCAGCACAACAGCCAAATCTCATTTCGTCAGGCATTCCGACCACCCCTGTTAAAATTCACTACCCGCCATTATGCACCCCCGGAAGACCAGCGTCAATTGGTTTGAAATAAAACGAAATATATTTTGTTTTCAAACTAAAAAACCTGGCGCAACGATAGTCGTGCGCCAGGCTCTTTCCATTCAAGAATCCCTCAGGTAAAATTCGCCGTCCCCGCCTGCTCCGTCCTTCTCAATCCGCGCTGGCTGGCCCGGTGCTTTCGCGAGCGACCAGTTTCGTCGGGATCAGCACTTTCTTGTTGATTTTGCGGCCGGTGCGCAGCCATTCCTCGATCAGCTCGACCGCTGTCTCGCCCATGAAATCCGTATGGATCCGCACCGAGCTCAGAGGGGGAACCATGTAGCGCGCCTGGGCAATGTCATTGAATCCCATCAGGCTGACATCCTCGGGGATCCGCAATTCGAGTTCATGCATCGCCTTGTAGCAGCCGATTGCCATCGCATCGCTGCTGATGAAAACTGCCGTCGGCCGCTCCGGCAAGCTGAACAGCTCCTTGAGCATCAGGTAGCCGTTTTTCGGACTGTATTCACCGGTCCGGACCCACTCCGGCCGGAAAAGCCCCTTGCCCGCCAAAAATGATTCAAATACCAAGCGCCTCAGGTCGGGGATCGGTTCGCCTTTCGGATCGGCATCCATGCCGCCGATGAAGCCGATTTTCTCGTGCCCCAGTGTGATCAGGTGTTCGAGCGCCTGGATCGTGGCTGATTCATAATCGATCACCACGGCATCGAACTGGTTGATGTCTGGCGAGGAATCGACAAAAACAGTCGGCTTGCCCAGACGCCGGATCTGGGCAATGTCCTCGGCAAAAAACAGGCCGAGGCAGATCAGGCCATCGATGCCGCGGATCGACTCGTTCGGACTGCTGAGCGAGATCCGGCGTGTCACATAGCCCTTCTCCGCCAGGTGCTTTTCGATCGCCACCCGGATCGACAGATAATAGGTGTCGACCAGTTCCTCCTCCAGTGAATACGAATAACACAGACCGATCTTGTGGCTCGGCTTGCGCTTTTTATAGCCCTTGGACTCATAAGCCAGCTGGTCTGCCGCCTCAAAAATCTTCTGCCGCGTCTCCAGTGAGACATTGAGCGTTTCATCGTAATTCAGCACCCGCGAAACGGTGGCGATTGAAACCCCGGCAAGCGCAGCGATGTCTTTAATCGTGGCCATGCAGAACCTCTCTGATCTTCAAGCCAGGCTTGACTTCTGCAATGATTATAGCAATAAACACCAGAATCGAACCGATGATTGCCCGCACCGTCAGCTGCTCTTTCAAAATCCAGGCCGAAAAAGCCGTGCCAAAGACCGATTCCGTGGCCAGGATGACCGCCGCCCGCGTCGCCGTCGTGCTTTTCTGGGAAATGGTCTGCAGCAGGAAGGCCGCTGTCGTGCTCATCAGGGCCAGATAGACGACGGCCAGCAGCGACGCCGTCAAACCGGCACCGCCCTTGGCTTCGCCAAACCTGAGCACCGAAGTGACACCACCGACGATGAGGCCGATCACCCCGGCCGACGCCATCTGCAGGATCGTCAGGCTGACCGGATGCGTGCCGCGCTTTAAAAACTCATCGGTGAAGAAAATGTGCACGGCAAAGCTCACCGCACAGACCAGCGTCAGCACATCACCGACATTGACCGACAAATCGAGGTTGAACGAGATCAGCCCAACCCCGATCAGCGCGACAAAAGCCCCGACCGTGCCATAGCGGTCGATCGGCCGCCGATAGATCAAAAGACCGATGAACGGCACGATGATCACATTGACCGCGGTCAAAAAAGCATTTTTCGAAGGCGTCGTATAGACCAGGCCGATCGTCTGGAACATGAACGCCAGGTACAGGGCGACCCCCAGCAGGGCCCCATGCAGGATCGTCTGACGGTCGAGCTGCTTCAGATAGCGCGGGAAAATCGCCACCAGAACCAGTGCCGCCAGGACAAAACGCAGGGCCAGGACCTGGAAAGGCGTGAAAAACCCCAGCGAGATATCACTGGCGACAAAGCCACTGCCCCAGATAATTGCAACCGTCAAAAGACCCAGTTCACCTTTGTATTTCATGGTTATCTGTCATTCCTCTACAAAAATGGCAGCGGCGTACAACCGCCGCCCCGTCGTGCTTCACGCTTCTTCAGACAACAGCAGATAGACGGCTGCTGTCCAGCTAAATCCGGTATCCGACAATCCGGCACCTGTCAGCGGCTGGAAATTCTCCGCCATCCCGCCCGTGGCGACCAGCTGGAAAAACTTCTCCCTCAGGCGCGTGGCGATTTCCGGGTAGCCTGCATCCTGCAAGGCTGTGACCAGCAGGAACATCGGAGCCGGCCAGATGGGACCGCGCCAATAGCCTTCCGGCTCAAACAACGGGCTGGCAACCGCCTCGCTCGCCAGCCCCCAGTCTGTTTCGAACTGCAGGGTCAAATCGAGAACCAGGTCGTCTACCACGGACCGCGGCAACCGCTCATGCAACAACAACGGCATGCACAAGATCAGGCTCTCCCGCTCGGCAATCGGTGCATATCCAGGCGCCCGGCGGGCCAGAAAGCCGCGACCATCCCAGAGGCGTTCCAACAGGCGCGCCGTGAGCAGATCCGCTTGCACCCGGTGCTCAGCTGCCGCCGCTGACAGGCTGTCCGCGTGGCCTGCGGCCGCCGTCAGGGCCAGTGCATCCGCTAGCAGGGCTTGCGTCTCGAGCTGGAGGATCAGAAACGTCGCCAGGTCCGGTGCTTCAACCGGCACGCCGCCGGCAAAAATCGTCGCATTGTCCCAGCCCGAATCATTGCCATGGAAATAGACCGGCAGCGTCCCGGCCGCAAGCGTCCGGTGCTGGAGCCAGAACGCGCTGTTCTTAACCAGCGCCGCATAGATGCGCTCCAAAACGGCCGGCTGCTGGAAATAAGCATGGCGCGCCAGCAGACGGCGGACAAAAAAGCCATACACCGGCGGTTTGCAGCAATTGTAGGACAAAAACCGGTCATTGATGAAATCAGGGAAAACCCCGCTTTCGTCCTGGTACTGGAAGAACAGGTCCAGTTGCTGGAAGGAAAGCTCGGGAAAGGCGCGGCCCAGAGCCAGGGCGATAAAGGCATTGTCCCAGCTCCAGATGTTCTGCATCCGGTTTTTCGACATATAGACCGCATCATGGCTCAGCTGGCCAGCCGCATGCACCGTATTGGCCCAGAGCAGGTAGGCTGCCAGTTCACTGTCCGCCGCCGCCGGATGGCGCTGTGCCGATCCGAGCAGCTGGTCGCGCCAGACAGAAAACTCCGGTGACTGTCCAGTCCGGTCTGGCCGCACGCCGGGTTCGGTGCGAAAATCGCTGAGCAGCAGCCGTGCCCGCTGGCCATCGGGATTGGCGACCAGCACCAGATGGCTGTTGCCGACCCGCTGCCACGGCGCATCGACCGCCAGCTGCCCCAGAGGGAGCTGGAACAGGTATTTGATTTCCTTGCTGTAGCAGTCGTAGCGCCAGGTCCGCTCGTCCAGGGCATAAAAGCTGTCGTACCGGCTTTTGATCGCTTCCAGGCGCAGCGAAAGGCCCTGGCAATCCATCGCCAGGGTGCCATCGGCCAGAAATTCCAGCTCGATGCGGCCTTTTTCGCCCGCTGACAGGACCAGGCCAACTGGTTCAGCCCGTTCGGTAAAGTCTACCGGCTGGCCCTGGTGATAGACCTCGAGCCAGAAAATATCCGCCGGCACGTCATCACCGCCGCGCAGATCGCGCAGGGCCAGGCGATCCGGCTGGAGACGGGACAGGGCCAGGTACGAGCCATAACGGCTCAAAGGAGTAGTCGTCAGATCCAGTTGCATGTCGTTCCTTTCAGGATGTGCCCGGGTCAGCTCAGGCGGATCGCCAGTTCAAACGGCTCGACCCCGAGCTGGTAGGCGGGCAGGGCCTCCGGGCCGCAGCTGTTGCTGCCCAGGCCAAGCTGGCGCACATCGAGGTGGAGATGGATCGATTCGCTGCGCCGGATTTCGTGGTCATGGCGTGCCGCGGCCAGGTTTTCGGTGGTGTAGCGGTGGGCCGTGAACAGCAGCGGCTGGGTCGCGCAGACCTTGAGGCGATGCTCGCCTGTGCCAAATTCAACCCAGCGGGTGTCCATCCGGGCGCCATTTTCCTGCGGTTTGATGTACGGTGTATGCAGGTCATCCACCCGGGCCTGGTAGCGGCCAAGCAAGGCATGCTCCCGGCTGTCCGGATACGATTCGCCCGGTCCGCGGCCAAACCACTGCACCGGGTCCAGGTCACCTGCCAGCTCGAGCGCGATGCCCAGCCGCGGCAGCTGGGCCGGAACCAGAGAGCCCCGGATGACTGGTGATCCCTGCAGCTGGAGGTCGATCTGGCCATCGGGCTGGATTGTATAGTGGTAAGCGAGCTGGTAGCCCCAGGCCGCATTCGTCGTGCCGAAATAATTTTCGCAGTGAACGACAAACGCATCGCCATCCTGCTCCACAGCCATGCTGGCCAGTTGTTCGTGGCCTTTGTGCAGGAAATACTTGCACTGCCAGTCCGCAATCTTGTACATGTCATTATCGATCGGTGCCCGCCAGACTGTAAAGCTCGGCCCGGTCAACACGACGGGGCGGCCCTTTTTCTCAAGCGATTGCAGCCGGCCGCGCACCCGGTCGAAAACGACCTGGAAATCATCGCCTGCGATGGTCAGCTGGGCGGAATCCGAATCATCCAGCTGCAGAGAACCGCGGCCCGGTTGCGCCACCCCGACTGCTTTTGCACCAGCCACACCCAGCAGAACCGGATCCAGTGCCAGCTGGACCGCTGCCAGTTCGTGCCCGGCCGGGGCGAAAGGCTCCGGAGCCCATGTGACAAAGCGCAGGGTCAGGTGGTATTCCGGGGATGTATCGTTGCAGCGCAGACCGGCTTCTGCCTGGCCCGCCGTAGCATCCAGCTCGATCGTGCAGGGCGCAGCCTCGCCTGGTGCGATCTCTGGCAGCTCCAAAGTGCCCGTTTGCACGACCTGGCCGGAGGCAAGCAGCTCCCAGTGCAGGCGCAAAAAATCGAGCGCCCGGAAGGTCAGGCGGTTTTGCAGGGCCACCGTGACGCAGCCTTCCGCCTGGTCCAGAAGCCTGGCTGCGACCGGCTGGTTGACATATTTGGCTGACAGCAGGGCAGGGGAGGGCGTGCTGTCGGGAAAGATCAAGCCATCGATGCAGAAATTGCCATTATGTGGATCATCGCCATATTCCCCGCCATAGCGGTAGAAGGTCTGGCCTTCAGGCGTCGTTGTCGCAATGCCGTGGTCGCGCCATTCCCAGATGAAGCCGCCATGCAGACGGTCGTAGCGGTCGAACAGCTCGTCGTACTCCGCCAGCGAGCCGGGGCCATTCCCCATCGCGTGGCCGTATTCACACAGCAGGTGCGGCTTTTTGCCTGCATCGTCCTGGCCGATTTTCTCCAGTGCCGGCAGCCGCGTGTACATCGTCGAATAGACATCCGCCGCCACTGCCTGGGCATCACCTTCGTAATGCACGGGCCGGGTTGGATCGAGCGCCTTGCACGCCTGGTACATGGCGACGAAATTGGTGCCAAAACTCGACTCATTGCCCAGGCTCCACAGCACGACGCTGGGATGGTTCTTGTCGCGCTGGACCAAACGCGCGATGCGGTCGACGTATGACTTTTCCCAGCCGGCATGGTTCGACAGCCAGCTGTATTCTCCCGTCAGCTCAAAACCGTGGCATTCAAGATCGGCTTCATCGATGACATAGAGTCCATACTGGTCGCACAAGTCATAGAATGCGTCCTGGTTGGGGTAATGGGCCGTGCGCACGGCATTGAAATTGTGCTGCTTCATCAGGAGGACATCCTGCAGCATGTCTGCCTCGCTGACCGTGCGCCCCTCGTGCGGATTGAAATCATGGCGGTTGACGCCGCGGAAACGCAGCGGACGACCGTTCAGGAGCAGACGGCCGTCTCTGACCGCGATCTGGCGGAATCCGACGCGCTGCGGGACGGCCAGGGTCTGGCCGGACTCATCCTGCCAAGTCACCAGGAGCAGATAAAGGTGCGGTTCCTCGGCATTCCAGAGCATAGGCTGCTCCACCTGAGCCGCCAAAACCAGCTCCGCACTGGACTGAGCTGCAACGGCCACGGATCCGGAAAAAGTCTGGACCACCTGGCCGGCGGGATCGATCAGCGTGGCTGACACATCGACCTGTCTTGGCTCCGGCAAGGCATTGGCCACCTGCAGAGAACAGCTGAGCAGCGCTTTTTGCCCCGCCAGGTCGAGATCGGTTTTCACCGTCAGATCGCAAAGATGGAGCAGCGGGCGCTGGTAGAGCTCGACGATGCGGAAAATGCCGCTCAGCCACCACATGTCCTGGTCTTCGAGGTAGGAACCATCCGACCATTGCACCACGCGCACGGCCAATGTATTGGTGCCAGGCAGCAAAAGTTCGCTGATGTCAAATTCCGAAGGCAAGCGGCTGACCTTGCTGTAGCCGCCATAGTGGCCATTGATCCAGAATTCGAAAGCGCTGTCGACCCCGTTGAAACGCAGGATCGTCTGCAACGGCTGGCTCGCAGCGGCCGCCCCGGTCGCTTCTGCCACACCGGCAGCTCCAGCCATCCCGGCCGCGACCTCGAATGTCCGCCGGTACAGGCCGGTCGGATTTTCCGAGGGCACAAAAGGCGGATTGATCGGGAAGGGGTAATAGAGATCCGTATAGTGGTGCTGGCCGTAGCCCTTCATCTGCCAGCAGGACGGCACCGGCAGGGTATCCCAGGCTTCGTCGGCAAAATCCGGCGCAGCGAAGTCACGCGGCGCCAATTCCGGGGCGGCCAGGTACAGGAACTTCCAGTCGCCATCCAGGCTCTGGTAGCCCAGGCTTTGCTGCTTCTGAAGTCTCATCGCCTGCGCGGTCTCGGCATAGGACCAGAACGTCGCATGGGCCGGCAAGCGATGGATCGCGAGTTGTTCAATGTTTTCCCAGAGTTTGGCTTGTCTTGACACGTCGTGCCTCCGAAGGTAATTTGTTCGAATGTTTATTTGATAGCGCCGCTGATGCCTTCGACAATCGACCGTTTGGCGAACATGAAGACAATGACCGGTGGAATAATCATCAGTGTGGTGATGGCCATGATCGGGATGATCTGCAGTTCATGCACACCCTTGAAGGCGGCCAGGCCGAGGGCCAGGGTGTATTTGCTGCGGTCCTGCAGGAAAATCAGGGGGCCAAGGTAGTCGTTCCAGACCGTCATCATGTTGAGCACGGCCACCAGGGTCAGAGGTGCCTTCATGATCGGCAGGAAAATGTGGAAATACGTCTGGAACGCATTGGCGCCATCAATGGTGGCCGCATGCTCGAGATCCTTGGGCACACCAAGCAGGAATTGGCGCAGCAGGAAGATGAAGTAGGCAGAGCCGAAAAATGCCGGGACGATCAGGGTTTTCAGGCTGTTGATCCAGCCCAGGAGGTTGAACTCCATGTACAGCGGGATCATCGTCACGTCCCAGGGGATCATCATGGTCGAGAGCAGGAGGACAAAGAGGATGCCCTTGCCCTTGAATTCAAACCGGGCGAAACCGTAGGCCACCAGGGAGCAGGAGATCAGTTGGCCGAGCGTCGTCAGCACCGTCACGAGCACCGAGTTGAGCGTATAGGTGGCAAACGGCTGCGCCTGCCAGGCTTTGATGAAATTGCCAAACTGCAGCGAACTGGGCCAAAAGGCTGGCGGATAACGGAAAATTTCACTCTCAGCCTTGAGCGCCGAGACCAGGACCCAGAAAAACGGGAAGAGGAAATAGAGGGCAAAAAAGACCAGCAATGTATAGACAACCAGCCGGAAAGGCAACGGTAATTTCATGATTTCGCACCTGCCTTCTTTTTGGCTTTGACTTCGGTTTCATAAAAGACCCAGGCCGAGGAACTGCGGAAGATCAGGCCGGTCAGGGCCAGGATGATGATGAACATGAACCAGGCATTGGCGCTGGCATAGCCGAGCTCATGGTGCTTGAACGCGTTGGAATAGACATACAGACCGTAAAAATAGGTCGATTTGAGCGGTCCGCCCTTGGTCAGCAGCAGGACCAGCGTCAGTTGCTGCAAGGCCGTGATCGTCGAGGTGATCAGGTTGAACAAAATGGTCGGCGTGATGACGGGGATCGTGATGCTGAAAAATTGGCGCAGCGGGGTCGCACCATCGATGGCCGCCGCCTCGTAATAATCTTTCGGAATCCCGCGGATGTCGGTGTAGAAGATCAGCATCATCGTACCCAGCCCCCAGGCCGACGCGATGACGACACTGACGATCGCCCATTTCGGATCGACCAGCCATTTGGGCCCCTCAATGCCCAGCAGTGACAACAGATAATTGAGCACGCCATACTCGCTGTTGAAGATCCAGCCCCAGATGATCGATACGGCCACGCTCGAGACGACTGCCGGAATGTAGAACACATTGCGGAAGAAATTGATCCCCTTGACCGGCTGCGTCAGCAGCATCGCCAGAAACAACGCCACCGCCAGATTCAGCGGCACAAAGATGGCCGCGAACTTGAACGTGATCCACAGACTCTTGTAGAACTGCTTGTCCGCGGTGAACATCTTGATGTAGTTCTCCAGGCCGATGAACGACGGTGCCCGGGTGACTGGCCAGTCGAAAAAACTCATGACCAGGGAAAAGACCAGCGGCCCCAACGTAAAAGCCAGGAAACCCACGATCCAGGGTGAAATGAACAGATACGGGGTCAGGGAACTGCGACTGTGGCGCATATCAATCTCCAATGGTGGTTCGTGAGGGGGGAGGGACGGTGGGTCCGGTGGGTCCGGTGGATCCTGCGACAGCAGTTGCTGCTGCCGCAGGATTTTTCACCCTTGCACTTATGTTAGATGGATACTATGTTACATGTAACCTATGTTATGGTGTGAAAATTTCGCGGAAGTCATAGCCTGTCCCAAAGCTCGCTTACTCGGCGATGCTTATGTCCTGCTCCGCAGCGGCCTCATTCAGCGATGCTGTCGAGGGCCATTTTCGGATCGCTCAGCGTGGTCGGGTTGAAGACTTCTTCAAACATCAGGCCGAGGTCTTCGGACAGGCGGCTCCAATCCTCAACGAGGTAGGAGGCCGGGGTATAGCCCGAGCTCTGGTTCAGCATGTTGTAGAAGATACCATTCATCGGATCGGTCGTCAGTTTTTCGGCTTCAGCCACAGATTTCAGGACTGGCAGCTCATAGCCGATGCGGGCCTTATTGTTGGCTTCGTTGGTCCAGAACTTGATGAAATCCCAGGCCGCGTCCTTATTGGCGCTTTCATTGTACATCGTGATCCCGGAAGTCGAGATGATGCTGACGGCCTTCTGGCTGCCAAACTGTGGCAGCTCGACCACACCGAAATCGATACCGGCTTCCGTCAGGCTGCTGATTGACCAGGCGCCATTGATGAACATGGCGACCTTGCCGCTCTTCATTTCGGTGGCGCCCGAACCCTCGGTTGTGATTGCGATCTCGTCCTTGAGCATGCCCTGGAACATCGAGAGCACTTCAACGTTCTTGTCGCTGTTCAGCGCGCCCGCCGTCGTCTTGTCTGCATTCAGGTAACCCGAGCCATTGCTCCAGAAGTACATTTCGAAATCATACGGGTCTGGCTGGCCGGAGAAAGAGAAGCCGACAACATCATTAGCCGGGTCAGTCAGTTTGGCAGCTGTGGCCTTGAGGTCATCCCAGGTCCAGCCCGCTTTCGGATACTCGACACCAGCCTGGTCGAAAATGGCCTTGTTGTAATAGACAACATGGGTGGTGTAGCCGACCGGAATGCCCAGGACCTGGCCATCCAGGGAGTTATACGTCAGAAGAGCTTCATAGAAATTGTCCTTGTACGCCTGGCCTTCCTTGGCGATATAGCCATCGAGCGGTTCCAGCGCATCCTGGTACTGGCTGTAGTTCCACATGTACATGACATCCGGAGCATCCTTGGCACCCATGCCAGCCGAGATCTTCGTGTCGTACTCGTCGCCGTAGCTTTCAAGCGTCACTTCGACCTTGTCCTGTGACGCATTGTACTGGTCGACCAGCTGCTGCTGGAACGTCGCTGTTTCATCAGCGTCCCAGGTCGCAAAGCGGATCTTGACCTTTTCTCCGGAAGCCGGAGCCGCGGTTGTTGTCTCGCCAGCCGGCGCAGCAGTCGTGGCCGCTGTCGTGCCCGTCGTAGCACATGCGCCCAACAACAGTGAGACCATCAGTGTCAGGGCGATCACGATCAGACCTAATTTTCTGTTCATAACATTTCCTCCTAAGAAATGATAAAGGATTGGATGAGGTTATTATCTTTCCACTGAAGTAAAATGTCAATGATTTTACTGAAATATTTTCCTTTAAAAATATTTATTTTAGATAAAAATGGAAGTGCTATCAGATTCAATTATGTCAATGTGTCAGTATTTTACCCTGTTTCGCATAAAAGATCGGGTTGTGTCGCAAGTTTAGTCATGAAAAATAAAATAAAATAATATACATTTTACTACGTTTTAGCATGAAAATGATTCATGCTAAACAGCAGGTCCGGATATAGGTTCGATCAAAAGCATAACCAGAGGCTAGAGAGATCATCTGGCATTATCACAAAACGGTCTTGACATCACACTCGACTGGATTGAATATTTCAAAAAACTTTTATGCAACCGGTTGAATAGGCCGGAAATGCGTTAAAATAGGAAAAAGGGAAGACTCATTTCCACACACCACCCATCGTCCTGGTCCCAGTTTCCCACAACTCCCACCCCGTCGCTCAGCTCCAACGACGGCCGCCTGCATCGGCCACACGCACAAAGGAGACACCACCATGAAGCGTTCCAGCGGAATCCTCATGCCCATTTTCGCCCTCCCCGGTCCCTGGGGAATCGGCTGCTTTGACCAGGTCGCCCGCTCCTTCGCCGGCAAAGTCGCCGCCGCCGGTTTCAAGTACTGGCAAATCTTGCCGCTGAACCCCACCAGCGCCGGCGATTCACCCTACCAGGGACTCTCCGCCTACGCCGGCAATCCCTATTTGATCGACCTCCAGCAACTCCACGACCAGCATCTCCTCACCGCCGAAGACCTCAACGAAGGCCTCTACCCCTGGGCCCAGGACAAGGTCGACTACGGCTGGCTCTACCACACGCGCGAAGTGCTCCTCCACAAAGCCTATGCCCGCCTCGGCGATGAACACCGCCACCGCATTGCCGCCTTCATCGCCCAGAACGAACGCTGGCTGCCCGACTACACCCTATACCGCGCCATCAAGAAAGCCCACGGCGACCGCCCCTGGTGGGAATGGGAAGGCCCCCTGCGCCGCCACGAACCCCAGGCACTCGCCGAATTCGCTGATAAATATGCCGATGAAATCGGCTACCACAGCTTTGTCCAGTACGAATTTGATCGCCAATGGCAGTCCCTCAAGGCCGATATCAATGCCCTCGGTGTCGAAATCATCGGCGACATGCCAATCTACGTTTCCCAGGACAGCTCCGACGCCTGGTCCCGCACCGACCTGTTCGAAATGGATGAAGACAGCCGTCTTCTGCGTGTCGCAGGTGTGCCACCGGACTATTTCACCGCCGACGGCCAGCTCTGGGGCAACCCGCTCTACCGCTGGGATGTGATGGAAAAGGACAACTTCGCCTGGTGGATCGACCGCATCCGCACCGCCCTCACGACCGTTGACGTCGTGCGCATCGACCACTTCCGCGGCTTCGAGTCCTACTGGGCCGTCACTGCCGGCGAGCCCACCGCCCGCAACGGCCAATGGGAAAAAGGACCGGCCATGAAGCTGTTCGACATCGTCCTCAAAACTTTCCCCGAAGCTCCGATTATCGCCGAAGATCTCGGCGACATCGACGACGACGTCCGCGCCTTCCTCGACGCCACCGGCCTCCCGGGCATGAAAGTCATGCAATTCGGCTTCGATGGCTACTTCGACGGCAACGACCTCCCCCATGCCCACGTTCCCAACAGCGTCGTCTACACCGGCACCCACGACAACACCACCACCATCGGCTGGCGCCAGACCCTCGACCCCGACAAAGCCCAATTCGTCAACCAATACATCCGCTACACCCCCCATCACCCCGAAAACACCCCAGCCGACAACCTCGCCTTCTGCCGCGCCTTCATCCAAACCCTCTGGATATCCCCCGCCCACCTCGCAGTCGCCCCCATCCAAGACTTCCTCGCCCTCGACGCCACCACCCGCATCAACGCCCCCGGCACACCATCCGGCAACTGGACCTTCCGCCTCCCCGCCGAAACCCTCGCCCAACTCGACGTCGAGTGGATCAAGCAGCTCAATCGGACGTATTATAGGTAAAAAAGGGACCGGGTCCGGTTTTCGGCAGACAGCCGAAAACCAGGACCCGGTGTAATAAAAACCATCAAAAGCGGATCCTTAAAACGGGTCCGCTTTTGATTTCTATGCAAAATTATTACCAATAACCGAAGAAATAAACCATATATGGCTGAAAAAGGGCGAACGAGTGAGCTGCCATAAATGGGACCCGGTCCTTTTTTCTCCATTGCATCGCTGGCCAGATCGTAAGCCCAGCTAAGCACCGGTCAAGGGTCAAGACAAGCCGCACAAGCGCGTCCCTTGACAGGTGCTTAGCTGGGCTTGGGAAGGAAACAAGCGATGCAATGGAGAGTTTTGCCCCGATGGGGCGGATGGTTAGCAGAGGGACTACGTCTTTTTTATCGCTCTTTTTCCATCTTTGTCGAAGTAGGTCCGCTAGGTTGTTTCAGTTGTATCTGCACCCTGAATGACCGAACTACCAGCCCTTTTCAACCACCAAGTGACACTGATGCCAAACAACTTTTCCATTTGGGCCTGTCGAAAATCGTCGATAATTGACGTGCGATTATACCTCTGCACAACTGAACCAGCCGATAAAATTAATAAACAAGCAAAATTTAACGCAAAAGAACCAGAAAATGAGTAAAAAGAGAAGAGAATCAGCGAAATAACGAGCTGCCACAAAAGGGACCCGGTCCCAAGAGGTGACCTATGCATCCTCCCAAAATCTACACCCCAGGTACCATCTACCACATCATCCAGCGCGGCAACAACCGAGAGTTCATCTTCGAAGCCGAGTGCGAGAAACGGCATTTCCTTCAGATCCTTCGCTTCATCATCAAGGAGATGCCCTGTCATGTTCTCTTCTACGTGATCATGGGTAACCATTATCACCTGATGCTGGAAATGCAGGACATTCCCCTGAATCAGATCATGCAGCGGATCAACTTGCGCTACAGCCTTTATTTCAGCCGCCAGAACCGTCGCGCCGGCACGATCTTCAGAGAACGTTTGATTGCCATTGCCGTCAAAGATCCTGACTACCTGCGCACCCTTGTATCTTATCTGGCTAACAATCCCGTCCGCGCCGGTATCACCTCAGATCCCGAATCCTACAAATGGAGTTCACACAAAATATATCTCTCCAACCGACCTAGCTTCGTCGCTAAAAACCGGCTGCTCAATCACATCGCACCTGGCCTTGCCGACGATAAAGCCATTGCGGCTTACCGGCACATCGTCCGCACCTACAGCAAAGGCAAACCAGTCTCCCAGCAACAATTCATCAAGGTAAAGCGCGCAGAAAACCTCCGCTCCATCTATGAAAAACTGATGCATATCAATCAACTACCAGAAAACGACCCAGCCCTGATCATAGAATTCGTCCAGCTAGCACTCGAGGGTGGCTATACCATCACCGAAATCAGACACACAGTTCGTCTCCCCAAAAGGACCTTCGATCGACTCCTGGCTGATCACCCCGAAATCACCAGGCTGTATAAAAATCCAGACCATGAATAAATGTCAAGTAAATCTATAAGAAAAATCGACTCTGTAAACGGATTTTATGCAAAGACATGCATATTTGCCGCATAACGGACCGGGTCCCTTTTTATTCCACTCCCTTGATCAGCTCCGCCACGCGCTTCTGATAGCTGCGGCCGACGGGCACAGCGACAGGGGAGTGGGTCATCTTCAACACGGCATGCTGGCGGTTATAGCTTTTGACGGCGGGAAAATTGACCACATAGGACTGGTGGACCTGGACGAATTGGGACGACAGCTGGGCGGCGAATTTCTGCAGGGGCATGTATTTGTACTCGATAATCTCCTTGCGCGTGTGGATCACCACCCGGCGCGAGGCGTATTCGACAAAAACGATCTCATCCTCAGACAACCAGCGCGCAGCTCCAGCCTGGTCAATGAAAACACGCGGACTCGTCCGGTGCTCTTTCGTGCGCCATTCAACAAAAACATGGTCGAGCAGGCTTTTCAATTGGTTGTTCTCATATGGAAACGGGATGAAGAGCATACCCAATGCGGCCCGGCCAAGATCGCCGAATTGAGCTCCCGGCCTGGCTGCTGAGTCCAGATTCGATGCCAAAGTGCCAACCACCCGGCCTGCATCATTCCCGTTCGACCGATCCGAATCCAGCATCACAATCGGCAAAAACCGGTTGATCAGCGGTCCGCGCAAGCGTTCCGCCAGCTTGATCTCCTGTCCGAGCACCAGATCCCTGTCCACAAAAGCCATGCGCACCCGATGTCCTTCGCAGCAAGCCTCAGCCTCGGCCAGCGACCGAACCAGCCGGACCTTCAGATCCGGCGCAAATCGCAGCAGACTGCCGGTCAGCTGGCTCGCCTGGTGTGGATTGTCAGATAGAATCAATATATTGACCATGAAAAAGCCCCGTTGCAAAAATAGTTTGAAAAGTCATAGTTCAATTATCGGATTATTCGTAGCAAATGGCTATCCAAACAAACAGTAAAAAAGACTATATGAACATTTAATCTTGATTGAATCCGAAATGCATTTTAGCATGATACAGGGATAAAAAGAGTTGTAAAATGCAATAAATAGAGTAAAAAATCGCAAAAAACAATAAAATATGTGATTTGTCAGGTTATTCTGTAAGAAAGCATATCGTTTATCGACACAATCAACAACTGTCAGGCGAAAACAAATAATATAGACGGCAAAGTAACGGATTGCACTCCGCTTGTCATAAGTTGACGCCTCAACCACAAAGGAGACCCACCGCCCTTGGACACCGAAACCATCGACCTCATCCGGCTTTATCATATCCTGCGCCGCCGCATCGCCATGATCCTCGCCCTCACCGTCCTCGGCCTCGTGCTGTCCGGGCTTTACACCTTTGTCCTCGTCCACGAGCGCTACACCGCCGACGTCCTGATGTACATCTGGCGCGACGACACCGCCAGCGACACCAGCAACATCCAGATGTCCGACCTCACCCTCTTCGCTGCCCTCGTCAACGACTACCAGGTCCTGGCCAAGAGCCGACTCGTCACCAACCAGGTGGCCAAGGAGCTAGGCCTCGATCCCGCCACCGTTGAGGCCCTGAGCAGCAAGATCACCGTCAGCACGAAAAACAACACCCGCCACCTCGCCATTTCCGTCACCGACACCGACCCCGTCTTCGCCGCCACCGTCGCCAACAAAGTCGCCACCGTCTTTTCGACCTTCGTCGTCGAGAAAATGGGCGCGGCCAACGTGCGCGTCATCGACGAAGCCGTCGTCCCTGACAGCCCGTCCTACCCCAACAAAACCATGAACCTCGCCCTCGGCCTGCTGATCGGACTGATGCTCGGCGTCGGCCTCGCCCTGCTCCTCGAAATGCTCGACACCCGTGTCAAAACCCACGACGACGTCGAGCAGCTCACCGGCTACACCATGCTCGGCATCATTCCCGAGTTCGACGGCAACTGAAAGGCTCCCCCACCATGGAAAAAAACCACAGCCACATCCAGTTCGATCCTGACCTCCTGGCGCATCACGACCCCCTGTCGAAGATCGCCGAGGCCTACAAGATCGCCCGCACGAATGTCGAGTTTGCCATGCTCGACAAAAAGCTCAAGACCATCGCGGTCACCTCCGCCCAGCAGTCGGAAGGGAAGACCGTCACCATAGCCAACCTGGCCATCTCCTATGCCCAGGCTGGCCGCCGCATTCTCCTGGTCGACGCCGACCTGCGCCGCCCCTCTGTCCATCGCCGTTTCGGCCTGTCAAACCGCCAGGGCCTGACCACAGCCATCGTCCGCGGCACCCAGCCCCAGGCTTTCGTCCAGGACTCGAAAATCCCCAACCTCTCGATCCTGACGTCCGGCCCGATCCCGCCCAATCCGGCCGAAATGCTGATGTCCGAGACCCTCTGGCGCCTGATCGACGAACTCAAACCTCACTACGACATGATCTTCCTCGACGCCTCACCCGTCGGCGTCGTCACCGATGCCGCCATCATCGCCACCCGCGTCGACGGCACCATTTTTGTCGTCCGCGCCGGCGAAATCAAAAAAGCCCAGCTGACCCGCGCCACCGACCTGCTGAAAAAGGTCAATGCCCATGTCCTCGGCTTCATCCTCAACGGCGCCAGCAAACAGACCGACGATTACTACAACTACTACTATTACAACACCTACTACTACTCCAACGAGCCGCACCCGGATGATGCCAAACGTGCCAGGAAACGCCGCAAAAACACCTCGGCCCGGCGCGAACAATCTGGGCGCTTCCGCGAACTCGAGCGCAATTTCTACCAAGCCGCCGGCCAGCACAATCCATCCAATCCAGTTAACAGCCAGCCACATCAGCCAGCTGTCACCCGCCCGGCAGCCCCGGCTCCGAGCTACCATATCGACGTCACCAGCCAGTCAGCAGACCAGGCATCCAGCCCAGCCGCCACCGCCCGGCCTGCCAACACCGAGCCGGACAAAGTCTACCAGCCCCGGACCAGCCAGCAGCCCCCGGTCCAATTCGCCCAGCTCGTCCGCCGCCCGGACTTCGATCTCGACCGCACCCCCAACAACCTGACCTCGGAAGAGGACTGACCCACCATGATCGAGATCCACAGCCACATCCTGCCCGGCCTCGACGACGGCGCCCCCGACTTCGCCGCCGCCCAGCAGCTCGCCCGCGACTACATCGCCCAGGGCGTCAGCGACGTGGTCTGCACCCCCCATCTTACGACCGAGCACAGCCAGACCCCCGCCACCCTCGACTTGTACCTTGAAAAACGCAACACCGTCCAGGCCCAGCTCTCCGCCTGGCTCGCCGCCGAAAACCTGCCCCTCAAGCTGCACCAGGGCGCCGAGCTCCTGATCTCCTCAGCCACCCTCGACATCCTGCAAAACGACACTTGGCGCGAGCAGATCACCCTGGCCCAGAGCGACTACATCCTGGTCGAGCTCCCGTCCGTCCTTGGCGGCGGCTACAAAGCCCTCGACCAGATCCTGTTCAACATCCAGATCCTCGGCCTCCAGCCCATCCT
>Ga0228536_1000175_pt1 | contig 163961 bp, 149 predicted proteins | sample SJ1Smetagenome_FD_168611 | JGI IMG/M metagenome (GOLD analysis project Ga0228536, IMG submission 168611) | Enriched culture of PCE-dechlorinating microbial communities from Ithaca, New York, USA - SJ1.S | ecosystem: Engineered > Modeled > Simulated communities (microbial... > Unclassified... | reverse complement strand
GGTGTCTCTTTGGGTGTCTCTTTGGGTGTCTCTTTGGGTGTCTCTTTGGGTGTCTCTTTGGGTGTCTCTTTGGGTGTCTCTTTGGGTGTCTCTTTGGGTGTCTCTTTGGGTGTCTCTTTGGGTGTCTCCTTGGGCGTCTCCTTCGGAGCCGCAGGACCTGCGGCAGAGGCAACCATGCGCTCGAGCCCCTCGGCGTAGGCCTTCACATTGGGATCATCGTGGAAGGCGAGGCTCTCCCTGTATTTTGCCGCAGCACCGGCACGGTTCCCTTCCTTCTCGAGAGCAGCCGCCTCCTCCCGCAGCAGGAGGGCTTCCTTCAGGCGGGCAAGTTCGTTTTCAAGGCCTTTGTCATCCGGACCGGTTTGCGAAACCGCAGGAGGGGTCTCGCCCCCCGGGGGAGGAACATCCGAGGGTGGCTGGGCGGGCGGGGTTTCCGGGACGGGCTGTTCCGGGACTTTCGCCGGCCAGGCATTTTTCATACGGTGCACCGACGGTTCTCCCGGCCCGTACCCGCTGGGACGGTCCTTGACGAGCACGTCTCCGCCGGGCAGAACGGCCATGCCCTCCATGATGCCGAAGGTCCTCCTTGCGGGAAGAACCTGCAGGAACCTGCCGTCCGGTCCGTAGATCCACAGTCCGTCCTCGGAATCATCGTAGGCGTACATCCGTCCTTCGGCGTCCGCCCCCAGGAACTTCACCCGGAAATAGATACCTTCTTCTCCGGGGAGGGCCGGAAGATCGCTCCCCCACATGGACCATTCCTTCAGGAGGTTTCCTTCCAGATCATACACCGAGAATACGTCGGCCCGGTCGTTGTCCGGCTCCGGGCTCGCCATGACAAGCTTTTCCCCGGGAAGGAGCGCCATGGGGCCGTCGGCCTTCATATCTCTGGAGAGAAGGAGATCTCCTTCAGGCGAGAAAACAAGGAGCCTCGGCTTTCCGTTCGATATTTCGCTGGTCCCGGCAGTGACAATTTTCCCCGTTTCCGTAACGGCGAGAAAGTTCGGTTTGTACATCCCCTTCTCGCCGAGGGTTTTCGTATCCGCCTTTATCTTTCCAAGGAATTCTCCTTTTCGGGAAAAACGCTGGATGTTCGCATCCACGGAGTAGCCTTCGTCGGCCACGTACAGCGACCCGTCGGGCGCAAAGGCGATGACCGTAGGCCAGGCGAAGGTTCCGTCCTCACCAGTGCCCTTCTGCCCCCATTCATCCACCTGGGTTCCGGAAACATCGAAAAGACGTATCCGTTTGCCGAACCGGTCAAGAACGGCAACGGTGCCATCGGGCGCTACGAACGGTCCCTCGGAGTGACGGAAGGCCTCCTGGGTCGCCCCGAAGGGGAACGAAAGGCTCTTCTCCAGCGGGGGAACACCTTCCCGGGCCGAGGAGAGCATGGTTTTGATCACGTCACGGTACTTCTCAATAGAGGCCGATTTCCCCGCGATCATCACGAGAATGTGATTGCCCTCCGTATCGGGTTCCTTGCCGACCACAAGGTTCATCTCCACTTTCTGGGTCTTTCCCCGTATCTCCACATCGGCGGAAACGGAATAGAATACCGCCGGGCGGGACCCGATGGTGATTTCTTCTTCTTTTGAGGTGAAATTCTGCGCTTTATCCTTCGCCGCACTTCGTTCCATTTCCTCGAAAAAGGCCCGGTGCCCGCCGCCCTTCGGGGCCTTCTGCCGCGTCACGCCGAAGGCCACCAGGGGAAGGTCCGCCAGGGACGGGTCGTCCATGGCCTCGGGATGAGCCCCGGTGTAGAAGCCCAGTCCGTCCCGGTCCAGCATGGGCTTCCAGTCCGAGGGAACGGTCATGTAAAAGGGAGGGACCCACCGGAGGGTCATTCCAGGGGGAACATCGTCCGGGGAAGGGGCCTCTGCTGCCGGGGCGGGAAAGGCCCGGACAAGGAGCAGCGCGAGGACAACGGAGACCGGGAGAATCCGGCAGAGTAAGACCGCCGGGCCACTCTCTCTCCTGAAGAGGCGGTGAAAAACGGCTGAAAGAAAACGGTTCATCGAAAACTTCCTCCTTCTCTGCATGATACGCATTCCCCGGGCGACCGTGTCATTTCACCGGGCAGAAGTACACCCCCACGGGGAACGAGACGGACATATTCTCGTACCTGAGGGGAACACCTTCGCTGCCCCAGGGTTCACCGGTTCTTTTGAAAAACTCCAGGGAGTAGAAAACCACCAGGTCGAGGGCGACGGACTCTGGGGTCTTTCCCTTTTCCGGCGTCCAGGAAACGGAAGCCGATCCGCCGCTTCCCTGAACGGAGGGGCTTGACTGGGTTCCCGTGGTGAAGAACCAGTTCCGTACGGCCATCCGGGCCTCCACGGGTTCGGGCTGATCCTTTTCGCCCCGCATGTACAGCCGGAGCGGGGGAATTGTGCCGATGGAAACTGCGAGCGAAAGGGTTACCGGGCGGCCTTCATGCTGCCAGCCGCTTCCCAGGACGGGGCGCCTCTGGACCGGGCCGTCCTGCCCTCCGAGACCGGCCATGGAAAGGGCCTGTTTCAGCGCCTCGGCCATCTGGGCATCGCTCAGACTGATGCCCATTTTCGCCATTTCCTTGGCCATCTGTTCCTTCATGTAGTCACCGGCCTTTGCCACGCCTTCGGTGAGCTGGGCCAGCCGTTTCCCCTCAGGGCTGTCCGGGGTAATTTCGCCGTCAATTCCCGAGATCGAGGGGGAAAGGACGAGAGGAACGGTAGGCAGGTCCGCCGTCGGGTCATTCCCCAGGGGGGAACCGGTCATCCAGAAGGTCCGGTTTTCAAAGAAGTGCCGTTTTTCCCCCTTGAGCACAGTGACGGAGACGGAATCTTCCGCGAGGACCCTTCCTTTTTCGTCAAGCAGCCGGACGGCGGGGGCGAAAGAATCTCCGGGCTTCAGGCCTGTAAAGCGGTGGACCCGCACGGAGTTCTCCCCCGGGCCTTTCCGGTCTTCCACAACAGGACTTCCGTCGCCGAAATCCCACTCGAACAGATGAGGCTTCTTCGGCACGGCCGACGCCTCGAATTCGTGTTCCGCCTCCGAAGCGTCGTCGATCAGCTCCAGCACAAGAACACGGGGAGGAAGGACGGTGACTTCGGTCTTGTCCTCTTCCTTCCATGGTACGCTTTCAAAGACCCGGCTTCCCGCCTCTATTCTCAAAAAAGCCTCCTGGCCGGGTTTTATCTCGTAGAAGAGTTCTTCCTCACTGAGAGGCCCGGCGGTTCCGGCAGCGAAAAGCCTGAGGGGAGCTTCCTCCATTGTTCCGTCCGCTGTCTCGATCTGCTTCGGCTCGCCCTTCACGAACAGAATTTTTCTCTCGTAAACCGTTTTGTCCTTCTCCCGCACCACGAGCAGGGCGGGCCCGGAATAACTGATGGAAAGGCCGTTCGCCTTCCATGCCGGGTCCTTTTCGGAATGATGCTTCATGGAAGCCTTCACTTCTATGATCCGTACCGGCGTGGCCCGGGGATCGACCCCTTCCATCTCCGACTCGATTTCCTCGTACTCCGCCCGGAGCTCCAGGGTGGGATAGAAGAGATCCATCAGGTCGGCGCAGGCGTGGATGGCCACGGGCAGAAGGATCCTCCCCTGCTCGGCGGCGAAGGCGTGGGGAACCTGGAAGGGACCGAGTCTTCTCAATGCGGCTGCCGCGGCTCTTCCCGCCTTTTCCTTGGCCCCCTCGAAATCCGACACGAAGGACTGCTCCGGGTCGAACCAGTGAAAACTGAGGCGGTCCTGGATCATGGCCGCCCGTTCGGTGTCGAAGACGCCGTAGAACCTCCGGACTTCCCTTTCCCCCACGAATCCCGGGATCTTCTTTTTTTCCACCGCCAGGTCCCTCAGCTGGGGGGAAGGGTATCCCTTCTGCCGGTTGTTCGGCAGAACCTTCGATTCTTTGTCGAAAATCGTGTCCAGGGAATAGAAGGTTCCGTTGACGAAGGAGGCCACGCGGTGGAAAAGCTCTGCGGGCTCCTGGAGCTTTCCTCCGGCGCTGGCGAGGAAGGGCCGGATTCTCGAATCGACGAAGGGGGCCGCCGCCGCCCGCCGGACATGGTCGCTGAAAACGGCGGCCTCGATGGGCTCGTCGGCGGGGTGGGAGTCGTTCCGGACATGGGCGGGCTGGGTCATGTCCCCGAGCATGTGCATCGCTTCCCCCAGGGCGCGGTACGCCCTGGCGAGCTGCAGACTTCTGAGGTCTTCATGGTCTTTCGGGGCAAGGCTCAGGGACGTCTTGAAATGGAGGGAACTCAGAGCCGGTGGAAGGGGAAGGTCATCCCTGACCTCGAGGGCCGCCTTGTAGGCCGACAGGGCTACGAAAAAGCTGAAGGGATTGTCGGAATGGCTGAGCCCCCACATCCTTGCGTCAATGGACGGACTGTCGTAGTGCCCGTGGATCTCGCTCTGGTCGGTCAGCCATGCCGAACCGGACAGGCTGAGCGGGTCGTAGAAATGCCGAACGGAAGAATAGAGATGGGGCTCGTCCGCCCAGTCCCCGCCGTTGATGATCCACGACTGGGCCGAAAGGCCCGCCTCCGCGGAGACAAAACCTGAGGCAAGCAGGGAAGAGCTGGTCACCGCAAGACCCCGCAGGGGTTCCGAGAGCCCTTTCCCCGAGAAGGGGCCCATGGTGAATTTTTCTTTTCCACCGGCCTGGGCGAGGAAGACTTTCACCGCTTCCAGATTGATCTGGCGGTGGGGGGGCTGGCTCCAGGCATCTGCAGGCGCCCGGGAAAAAACAAGGACAGCGGTCAGCGCAAGAATGCTTTTCTTAAAAGATCCTTCGATGGAAATCATCTCTCCGTCCCTCCTTCCGCCGGGTTAAAAGTCGAAGAGGACCCATTGCCCGTCCACCTTGATCCACCGGACATAGAACGTGAAGCCGCCCACATCCACGGCGTACTCCGAGGTCCTCTGCGTGCTCGTTGTTCCGGGATCGGCGTTCTCCGGCGAGCTCAGAAAGCTCATCTCCGCTCCGTCGAGAAGTTCCGCGAAGGAGGGCATGGCTTCCGGCTTCTGCCCGAAAAGGGCGGCGTAGACCTCCCGGCGGCTTTCGTCGACACACCCGGCCGCCCCTTCGGCATTCCCTTCCTTCAGGGCGTTCCGAAACCGGCCGAAGGTCTCCTCGATGGCCTTCTTTTCCGCCGCGAGGTCAGGGTAGGTTCTCCAGTCGGCGTTGTCCCCGCCGGCGGCTTCACCCGGTGCCGGCGCAGAAGCCGCGGTTTCCGCACCGGTCTTTTTCGCCGCGAGAAGGCTTTCGAGATAGGCTATCCGGTCCTTCAGAGGCTGCAGGTCGGGACGGAAGGAGAGAGCCTTTCCCTCCAGCCGGGAGTCAGGGTAGAGGACGAAGCTTTTCCAGTAGGCCTCCATGGCCCCCGGGACATTGCCCTCTTCCTCCATGCGCAGCCCCTCGTTCCTGAGGAAAAGAGCCTGCTCCAGCACGGCTATCCGGTTATGAATCCATTCGTTCGAAGGGGGTCCCGAGGGTTCCGCTCCTCCCGGCTTCACGGCCAGAAGGCACACCAGCAGGCCTGCCGGGCCAAGGAAACGGCAGGTCCTGCGGGCAGATGGTCCCTCAAAAATTCGGCGCAGTACAGTTCCCATTTCTTCACCGCCTTTACTGGAATACTCAGCTCTCCTCTTCCGGTCCGGGGACGCCCGTTCCTTCCGCAGCCCGCTGAAGCTCTTCCGACAGGGGCACTTTGTGAAGGCGGAGGGCGTCGAAAAGCCTTCCGGCCCCAGGAATGTTCGAACACAGGAACCGCTCGGATCCGCCGTCCCTGAAAAAGAACTCTATTCCCCAGTCCGTTCGCCCCGACAGCAGGAGTGCCTGTCCCATCATGCGCCAGTTGGCGAGTCCCGCGATGAACATGATGGTCCGCAGCCACTTCGGGGGCCTGTAATCCACGAAACCGGCGGACGCGATGTCGGAGAAGGCGATACGGCGGTCCTTTCCCAGGACGGTCAGGAACAGTGCATCGGGGGAAATCTGCAGGGCGAAGGAAGCATACTTCGCCGTCCAGTACAGGATGGAGGCGAAGATCAGCCCCATGGCCCAGAAGACCAGGGTGAACCAGGCGCTGCCGTTCAGGAAATCAAGGAATGAGGCCTGGTTGAAGATATGAACGCCCAGAACCAGGGGAAGCCCGAAAAAGAACCCCGTCATGGCGAAGGAAAGAACATCGGGAAGGATGACCGCGGACCATCTTGGGTACACGATGGCCCCGGGCGGAAATTTTCTGCGGGGGAGAAACAGGTAGAATACGGCTCCAAGGAGAAGGGGCCACGGGGCGAGGGAGCGGTACGGCCGGACCAGTCCCCGTGGGGCGCCGTTGTCCAGGGCCGTACCAGGTCCCTCCGCGGTCATGGCAAGAAACCTGGGGCCGTCGGGGAAAGAGTGCTTCAGATAGGCAAAGGTCTCCCCCTTTTCGGCCATTCCTGAAAGAAGAGAAGCGAAGGGTTCCTCATCTTCGTGGTAATACAGGCTTTTCCGGTAGGTCTCCCCGGCTTCCCTCCACGCCGTCGGCGGATACCCGGGAGCTGCCGCGGCCCCGGTGAAGATCCCGGGCCAGAGTTCTCCCTCCACGGCCAGGAGGCGTTTGTCCGTTTGTGAATCGATAAATCCGGCGATAGTACGGAAGGGCGTGACCGACCGGATAAACCGGCCTCCCGCCGCCTGGGCGCCGAACAGCCCCTGGGTCGGGCTGTACTGGGAGCGGTACTCCTTCCCCATGTCCACGGAATACAGGCGAACGAAAACGCCGTCCCTCGGGACAAAAAACATCAGGATGGCAAGGAAGAGGAGGCACAGCGTTCCGAGCCTGCGGTACAGCTCTTTCATGCGATCCACCCCGTTTCTTTCCCCGTGCCCTTCAAGGCAGCTCCACTTCCGTCCATGCGGACCCTCCGCCCGGACGCCGGAAAAATCCCGCGGGGGTTCCGATCAGCGTTCCGCCGCCGGAAATCCCGATACAGGCCAGGACACGGGCATTGGACATATTTGTCTCCCGAAGGGAAAACCGCCCCGGAGACTCCCCGGGAACAAGCCGCACCACCCTCTCCCGGGCAACGGCGAGAAGGCCGTTCCCTTCGGCCGGGAAGATGTCCGTCAGGTATTCGAAGGGCGACCAGCTGAAACCGTCAATGGTCCCCTCTTCAGTCTCCCCTTCCGGAAGGGAGACATTCCACAGCCCGGTCCTTGACACTCCCCAGAGTCTCCCGTCTTCGTCGAAGGCCAGGGAGCTGATCCCGTAGATCACGTAGATGTTCTTCCAGGTCAGCCCTCCGTCAAGGGAAACGGAAAACCCCCTGTCCGTACCGGCAGCCATGACCGTACCGTCGGGTGACTGAAGGGAAAAAACGTACTCTCCGTCCACATCCTCCACCTTCTGCCAGGCATAGCCGTCGGGAGACCGGTACAGACCCTCTCCCGCAGTTCCCGCGAGAAATCCTCCGGCCGACGTCCATATAAGGGAGGTGAAGGGTTTTTCGGCGGGGAGTGGGATCTCCGTCCAGGAAAAGCCTCCGTCCCGGGAAAGAAGGAGGTTTCTTTCGGTTCCGGCGAACAGTCCGCCTTCGGGAACGGCGGCGAGAAACACCGTCCCGCTGTCTGCGCTTCCCCGGCGGGTCCAGCCCTTTCCGCCGTCAGATGAGGCAAAAAGGCCTCCGGACCGGGTGAGGGCAAGGAGACGGCCGCCTTCGCGGGCCAGTCCCATCACCGGGTCGGAAGGAAGAAGCGCCGTAACCGAAAAGCTCTCCCCGTCGGCCAGGAAGAGGCCGCCTGAGGCCGTTCCCGCCAGGACACCCTTACGGAAGGGAACGAGGACGGTGACGGACATCTCTTTCTCATTCCCGGCAGGAAAGGGGCTCCACGTTCTTCCGTCATCGGAGGAGACGAAGAGGCCCTGCTTGTGGGTTCCGGCCCAGAGCACCCCTTTTTCGTCAGCGGCGAGGGCCTGAACGGTACACAGAGGCGGCAGGCCTTCCGATGCACGGCTCCACTCTCCCCCTTCCTCCTTCCGGAAGACTCCCCCTTCGAGGGTTCCGGCGAACACCGTCCCTGTGGCGGAACTGCGGGCGAGGGCGAGGGGGAAGATGTTTTCGGGGCCCGGCTCTTCGAGGCTCCAGGTTCTTCCGCCGTCGCCCGAGAAAAGGATGCCCTTCCCGAAGACGGCGGCCCGGAGACGGCCCTTTCCTTCGTCCGACAGGTCCGCCACGAGGAAGGAACCGTCCTCACCCTCCGCCTTGGCCATCACGGGGTTGTCCGCGGCCGCCCAGTGGATGCCCGAATCCCAGAGGACTGTCACGTAAGTGCCGCCGGATGCGGGAAGAAAACGCCCGACCCTGCCGCCGCCCTTCATGGACTTCCAGGAAACTCCGCCGTCAGGTGACGTAAGAAGCTCGTCGAAAGCGGCGAGAAAGAGGGTGCCTTCAGGGGATACCGCCAGGGAAAAGAGATGGGAAGAGGGGAGGCTGCCGCCCAGGTTTTTCCAGCGTCTGCCTCCGTTGCCGGAAACAAAGAGACCTCCCTTTTCGGAGGTGAGGACATAGAGTTTTTCTCCGGGGCCCCGGGCTCCGCCGATAAGGGGAGCCCACGACTGTCCGGGGGCGGCCGCAGAGGAAAGGAACAGGCCGGACAGAATCAGGAGGACCGGAAAAAGAATTGCGCTCCGGCATCTCTTCCGGGAGGAACCATGGTCTGGGCCTCCGCTTCGAAAATGCTGTCCGCCTTGAACCATTCTCCCTTCACCTCCTCAGCGGGAAAAACCGGGGATTCCAGGACTGCGTGGACGTCACATGGCAAAATAGGCGAGGGCGACTGCCTGGATCACCGCCATCACAGGGAGCCCTATGGAAAATCTGGGGTGCTGCGTCTTGTGCCGGAACATCTTCATTCCCAGGAACGCTCCCGCTCCTCCGCCCATCAGGGCGACGAGCAGAAGGGTGTTCTCGGGTATCCGCCGGACCGACGCCTTTGCCATCAGCTTGTCCCACCCCATGAGGACAAAGGCGAACACATTCATTCCGAGAAAGGCGGGAAGAAATGCCGCCATTTCAGCGGCACTCCTTCCCGGGGGCTGCGGCCACTGAGGCTACTCCCCTTCCTTCCGGTGGACCGCGATGTACTTCACAATTTCGTCAGGGTTGGAATAGCCCTTGAGCTCGATCTCGTAACTGTCAGTTCCGGCGGTGGCGATTTTTATCGTCCCGAGATTGAAGATCCGCTCGAAAATGTTCTTGGTCAGCTCAGTGGTTTTGATATCCTGAATAAAAACCTTCTCCATGGATGTGAAGAGGATCCCCTGGGTGAAGACGAGGTAATCAATGTGGAGCTTGAGCTTTTTGCTCCGGCGGCGGATTTCCTGGATTCCTATGTTTGCGGCCGTCAGAAGGAGGCCCCACATGAGAAGCGTCCATTTGCCCACGTTCAGTCCGATCCCGGTGAGCATGTTCGGGAAAATGCTCGCCAGGATAAAGGGGGCGAGAAACACCAGGGTCGGAACAGCAAGAGGGTAAATGAAGCCCGCTACCGAGGGGGAAAGAATATAATCAAACTCCGCTGCGTCTCCGCCCTCCGTCTTTGTCGCGCTCATGAACGTCTTCGCCATTTTTTGCATCGACTCCTTCCTGAGAGATTGCTCCATTGCCTATGAAGCAAAATGCCCTTCTCCCTTCCGGGAAAGGGAAACTTCAAAGAACGGCGTCCCTGGCGAACATTCTACCATGAGCCGGACTCTTTTTTCGGAAAAAGGCGGGGCATTCCAGAAGGGTTTTTTTCCGGGGCCAACTGGATATGGAACAGCCTGGGGAAAAAGTGTAGCATTCTTGCGCAACCATATGCAGGGAGGCTGAGAAAATGATTACCAAACAGCAGCTGCTCCGGGCCCTTGCAGGGCTTCTTGCCGCCGCGGCGTTCATGTTTTTTTCCGGACAGTCCTTCGCATCAGGGACGCTCAACGTGTACACCATCTGGTCCGAAAGATACGCCACCGCCGTCTTCGACGCGTTCACCCGCGATACGGGAGTGAAGGTGAATTTTCTCCGTTTTCCGTCGGGAGAAGTGCTCGCCCGCCTGGTGGCCGAAAAGAAAAATCCCCAGGTGGACGTCTTCTTCGGCGGTATTGCCGACGCCTTCGAGGCCGGAAAAAAGGAAGGCCTGTTCGAACCCTACGTTCCGAAGGGAGCCGAAGCCATACCTCAGCGATTCCGGGATCCTGACGGCTACTGGACGGGCGTGGCGGTGAACCCCATCTGTTTCATGACCGGCGGGGAGTTTCTCCGGAAACACGGCCTGCCTGCCCCCCGGTCCTGGCAGGATCTCCTCGCCCCGGCCTACCGGGACGGCCTGGTCATGGCGGACGCCAGGACCTCTGGAACCGCCGTCTCCCGTCTTTTCAGCCTCGTGCTGGCCATGGGGGAGGATGAAGCTTTCGCCTACCAGAAAAAGCTCGACGGAAACGTGCAGCAGTACACCAAGAGCGGCGCCGGGGGCGCCCTGCCCATCGCCAGGGGCCAGGCTGCAGGCGGAATCTTCTTCCTCGTGGACGCCCTCGAGATGCAGCAGACGGGCTACGACATCGTCATCAGCTATCCTGCCGAAGGGGTCGCCTACGGCGTGGAAGCCATGGGGCTCGTCCGGAACGGAAAGAACCCCGACCTCGCCCGCCGCTTCCTCGACTGGGCGGCAACCCCCGCCATGCAGCGCCTGTACGAGGAAAACAGGATCAACCTCATCCCCACCCACCCTGACGTTCCTCTCAGGAATCCTGCCCTGGACATGTCGGCAGTCAGGCTGCTCGACTTGGACATCCGATGGTCCGGAGAACACAGGATGCGCCTCGTGGAACGGTGGGTCAACGAGATCGTTCGGTAAAGAAAACCTCCGTCCGCCTCCGGGGGGCTGTTCTTACGCTCCGTCCCCGTCTTCGGGGACAAGCCCCCCGGGCTCCTCTTCCCTGTGCAGCCTGAAGACCGCCACCAGCTTCCGCAGTTCGGCAGCAAGGTCTGCCAGCTCTTCCGATCCCCGGGCCACCCGTTCCGCCGACCCGGCCACCTCTCCCATCCGCTCCCGGACCATATCAGACGAAGCCGCTGCTCCGCTGACCCGGGACGCGATGTTCTGCACCGCTCCCGCGATCTCTTCGCTGGACGCCGCCTGCTCTTCCGATACGGCCGCCAGGTCCTGGGTGGCCGACGAGATCTTCGACAGCGCCTCCATCATCTTCCCTATGGTCTCCCGGGTTCCCTCGGCAAGTCCCGCCGAGGTATGAGAGTTCTTCGCGCTCTTTTCAGACGACGTTACCACGCTGTCCAGGTCTTTGGTGATCATCCCCGCAAGCTCCGCGATCTTCTTCGCCGCCTCGTTGCTCTCCTCGGCGAGCTTCCGCACTTCTTCCGCCACCACGGCGAACCCCCGTCCGGCCTCTCCGGCCCGGGCCGCTTCGATGGCGGCGTTCAGGGCCAGAAGGTTGGTCTGGTCGGCGATGCCGCCGATCTGGGACACGAAGCTCTGGATCTCCCGGGCACGGTCGCCGAGGCTCTTCACTTCCTTCGCCGCCTGCTCCGATTCAGACGCCACTCCGGCCACGCTGGACACCACCTGGTTGACGGCCTTCATGCCCTCTTCCCCCGCCATGCGGGCGTGCTCCACTTCAGTGGCCATCTCGGTGCTCTTCTGGGCGGAGGACTGGGCGCCGCTGGCCACTTCCTCCACGGAGGCGTTGATTTCCTGGCTTGCTGCGGCCAGGCTTTCCATCTGGGAAGTGACGTCGTCCACACCGGCCCTGGATTCCTCCACCCCGGCGTTGGATTCCTCCGCGAGGGCGGAGAACTCCTCGGAGTTGCTTCCCAGGCGCTCGGCGGCCGCGGCGATGGCCTTCATGGAGTTCCTCTGCCTCTCCACCATTTCGGCCAGGGCATCGGCCATGAGGCCGAGTTCATCCCCGGAATCGATGCCGAAATCCTCCCTTTCGATGGTCAGGTCGCCGTCCCTGGCGCGCCCGGCAATCCGGATCACCGCATTCAGCGGCCGGGTAAGGCTTCGGGTCATGAGCCACGCGACGGCCGCACCCAGCAGGACGGAAAGGGCCGTAGCCGCCAGGAGAATGAAGATGGTATCCCCCAGAGAAAGGGCCGCCCGCTCTGCGACCGCGGATGTCTCTTCCTCCGCGGCGAGGGCAACCCGGGCCGCCTGGCCGAGGATGGACTGCCCCGATTCATTGCTCGATATGGAGAGGACTTCAAGGTCTTTCCAGTGCAGGACGATGGATTCCATGGCAGACCGGTATTCCGCCGCAGCCTTCCCGATGGCGCCGAGAGTATTGAGGGCGGCTTTGTCGGGAGTGACCTCCTGAAGCTGCCTGAGGCTCTCTTCGATGGTCCCGAAAGACATCATGGCCGCCTCGAGCACTCCGGGGTTTCTGAGGGCCTGGCCCCTGAAATTGGCTATCCGCACATCGTTGACCGAGACAAGTATATTGTTCGCCAGGGTTATCTTGTTCAGCCGGTCGTCCAGATCTTCCTGGGATGCTCCTCCCCGGATGGCGGATCTCATGGCGGTGGTCTGGGAGACGATGTAGGTCTGAACACTGCCTGCCAGGTTCCTGGATGTGGCGTCGCTTTTCCTCCTGGCCGCCGCGATGGCGTTCACCAGGGCCTCCGTCCGCTCCATCATTCCAAGGTATTCGCCGAGTCCGGCATGGGCGGCAGAGGCCCCTTCCCTCAGCCCGCCGAGGGATGCATATTTTTCCCCCAGTTCCAGGGCCTGGGTTATGGCGTGCCCCGCTTCCTCCGCGGCGGTTTTTCCCGCTTCGAGGAAGGATTTGTCATAGGTGAACCCGTACCCCCTGATCTCGTACATGAGCTTCTGGACGGTATTCTGCACATGGGATGCCGCGACGATTTCCGGAACGGACTGTTCGGCGATGGACCGGGCTTCTTCCCTGGCCCCGGTCATGTTCATCCAGCTCACCGCCCCCGCCGCCGCGAAAACCGCGAGCAGCGCTCCGAAGGCAAGCGACAGCTTCCCTCCTATGGACATGTTCTTCAGCATGATATCCATCCTCTCCCCGTCATCGACTTGTCGCCAGGACCGGCCGCTTTCTCCGTTCCTGCCGGCCCCAAAGCCCGGATCCGCAGCTTTCGCGGGATGGGGATCCGCACAAAGGGCCTTCTCTGCATTCTATCAGCCTTTATTATTTCGGTACATTATAAAGATGTTATTTCAAAAAACTGCGTGTCCTGCAAGCCGCCGGGCTGGCGGGGGATACCCGCCGCAGCCGGGGGAGAGAGGGTATAATACGGGAACGGATGCACCGTCCGCTGAAAAACGAATTCGGATTCCCAAAAACGGAGGAATGCCCATGCTGCAGCTCAACAGGAACGGCCTGAAGGACAGGGAAGCCTGGAAGAAAGCCGGTATTGCCCTTCCATCCTTCACCATCGAGGACATGGTCCGGGAAACGGAAACAACACCGGAGTGGGTCCATTTCGGCGCAGGGAACATCTTCCGGGTGTTTCCCGCACTGATGCAGCAGAAACTGCTGGACGCCGGGCACGCGAAAACAGGCATTATAGCCGTAAAAACCTACGACTGGCAGACCATCGGAACCATGTACGCCCCCTTCGACAACCTGACCCTTGCGGTCATCATGGAACCGGACGGAAGGCTGGACATGACGGTGGTGGCCAGCATCTGCACCACCCTTGCGGGAGACCCTGCCTGCGAATGGGACTGGGAACGGCTTCAGGAGATTTTTCGGGAACCCTCCCTGAAGATGGTCAGCTTCACCATCACGGAAAAGGGCTACAGCCTGAGGACCCCTTCGGGAGAACTTTCCCCCGAAATCGCCGAAGATCTGAAAAAGGGGCCTTCGTCACCCGGGCACGCCATGTCGAAGACGGCGGCCCTCGCCTATGCCCGGTTCACGGCGGGAGGATTTCCCCTGGCCTTCGTGAGCATGGACAACTGTGCCCATAACGGAGACCGGCTGAAGGCATCCCTGGCGGAAATTGCCCGGGGATGGGCGGCCGGCGGCCTCGTGGAAGAGGAGTTCGTGCGGTGGCTCACAGAGTCGCCGAAGGTGTCCTTTCCCTGGACCATGATCGACAAGATCACTCCCCGTCCCTCCGAGAGGGTCCGGGACCGGCTCAACGCCCTGGGCCTGGGAACGGGAGACACCCTCCGCACGGAGAAGCACTCCTTCATCGCCCCCTTCGTGAATGCCGAGCGGCCCGAATACCTCGTGATCGAGGACAGCTTCCCCAACGGCCGGCCTCCCCTGGAGCTCGCCGGGGCCTACTTCACCGACCGGGAGACGGTGGACCGGGTGGAACGGATGAAGGTGGGCACGTGCCTGAACCCCCTCCATACCGCCCTGGCGGTCTTCGGCTGCCTGCTGGGGTACACTCTCATCGCCGACGAAATGAAGGACCCCGACCTGAAGCGGCTGGTGGAAAAAATCGGCTACGCCGAGGGAATTCCCGTGGCGGAGGACCCGGGCATCATCCACCCCCTCGACTTCCTGAGGGAGGTCATCGAGGAGCGGCTCCCCAACCCGAACATTCCCGACGCCCCCCAGAGAATCGCCATGGACACGTCCCAGAAGGTGGGCATCCGGTTCGGCGGCACCATCAGGGCCTACAGGGACAGGGAGGGGCTGGATCCGGCGGACCTGACCTTCATTCCTCTGACCCTGGCCGCCTGGTGCCGCTATCTCATGGGACTGAACGACCGGGGCGAGGAGATGGCCCTGAGCCCTGACCCCCTCCTGGAAAGCCTCAGGCCCCATTTTGCTCCGGTCCGCCTCGGAGAGCCGGATAGGGCGAAGGGTGTTCTCCGCCCCATCCTCTCCGACCGGGGAATCTTCTCCGTGGATCTCTATGAGGTGGGGCTCGGCGGGAAGATCGAAGGCTATTTCGCCGAAATGATCGCCGGGCCGGGCGCCGTGAGAGCCGCCCTCAGGAAACACCTCGGATAATGAACAGGGGGGAACCTGCCGGTTCCCCCCTGTTTTATCCTTTTCCTTTTTTCTTCAGCAGCGGCAGCCTTTCTCCCTCTCAAGGGCTTCCCAGAGCCCGGAAAGGTACATGGCGCCGAGGGCCCTGTCGTACAGGCCATACCCCGGCTTGCCCGTTTCGCCCCAGATCATCCTGCCGTGGTCCGGGCGCATGGGTCCCGAAAAACCCGTATCGGAATAGGCCTTCATCACGGCATGCATGTCGAGGCTCCCGGACCCCGTGGGGTGGGCTGACTCATGGAAGCTTCCCTTCCCGGTGATTTTGACGTTTCTCACGTGGGCGAAATGGATGCGCCCCATGGAACCGAATTTCCGGATTATCGCAGGAAGATCGTTCCGCGGATGCGCCCCCAGGGATCCCGTGCAGACGCTCAGACCGTTGTTCGGGCTGTCGGCGAGCTTCAGGACCCTGTCGAGGGCCGCTTCGTCCCGGATGATCCGGGGAAGGCCGAAGATGGACCAGGGCGGATCGTCCGGGTGGAGGGCCATTTTTACGCCCGCTTCTTCCGCCGCGGGGATGACCTTTTCAAGAAAATATCCCAGGTTCTCCCAGAGTCCTTCCTCGCTGAGGTCCCTGTAGGCATCGAGCAGGCCTCTCAGTTCTGCGGCGTCATAGGACGTGCTCCAGCCAGGAAGCCCCTCCGTCCCGTTGGAAAGGTCCATCGCCAGAATCTCGGCGTCGTCGTAGGAGAGGGCGTTGGAACCGTCGGCCAGGGGAAAGGCCATGTTGGAGCGGGTCCAGTCGAAGACGGGCATGAAGTTGTAGCACAGCACGGGAATGCCTGCCTCTCCCATATTCCTGATGGAGCGCCGGTACTTGTCGATAAGGGCGTCCCTGTCGGGGCGCCCGAGCTTGATGTTCTCGTGAACGGGGATGCTCTCAATGGCGGAGAGGACAAAACCTTTTTTCTCCACCGCCGCCCTGAGGTCCCGCAGTTTCTCCAGGGGCCAGGTCTCGCCTTGGGGAACATCGTACAGTGCGCTGACGATCCCCCGGACAACGGGGATCTGCCTGATTTTGTCAATGGTGACGGGGTCGCTTTCCCCGTACCATCGGAAAGACATTATCATGGTTCTATGACGTTCCTCACTTTACTTTCGATTTTGCGCCGGAATCCCCTGATCTTCTATCTGCTGAACAGCAGGTTGGGAAGCCACGTGGACAGGGCGGGAATGTAGGAAACCAGAAAGAGCACGAAAATGCTCACCGCGAGGAAGGGCATGTTCGCCCTCGAAATTCTGCTGATGGAAATCTTGCCGATGCTCGACGCCACGAAGAGGCACACACCCACGGGAGGAGTGGTGAGGCCGATCATGAGGTTCAGGACGGCGATCATGGAAAAGTGGATCGGGTCGATTCCCACCTGGAGGGCCACCGCCAGCAGCGTCGGGAAGAGGGTGAGCAGCGCCGCGATGGTCTCCATGAAGGTCCCCACGAAGAGGAGCAGAAGATTGATCATCAGGATGATAAGGAACTTGTTTTTCGTTATCCCCAGGAGGAAATCCGCCACCATCTGGGGGATCTGTTCGCTGGTAAGGATCCACGCGAAGAGGTTGGCGAGCCCCACGAGCACGATGATGGATGCCGTGGTGATCGAAGCCTCGAGAATCAGCCCGGGAAGCTCCCGAAAGGAGAGGTCCCTGTAGACGAACATCCCCACCACCACGGCATAGAGACAGGCCACCATGGCCGCCTCGGTGGGGCTGAAAAAGCCGCCCACGATGCCGTACAGGATGAGCACGGTGAGCATGAGAGCCCAGAATGCGCCGAAAAACTCCCGGAGGAGCAGGCGCCGGGGCACCTTTTCGCCCTTGGGATAGTTTCTTTTTTTCGAGATGAAATAAGCCACGATCATGAGGCCGATGCCGAGCAGCACGCCGGGGATGGCGCCGGCGATGAAGAGCCGTCCCACCGAGAGTCCCGTCAGGGTCCCGGCGATGATCATGGGCATGCTCGGAGGAATGATGGGCCCGATGGTGGACGACGCCGCCGTGACGGCGCAGGAGAAATCGGCGTCGTAGCCTTCCTTTTTCATGGCGGGAATAAGGATGGCGCCGAGACTTGCCGTATCGGCCACCGCCGTTCCCGAAATGCCGGCGAAGATCATGGAAGCCACGATGTTGGCCTGGGCCAGCCCTCCCTGGATATGCCCCACGAGGGCGTTGCAGAACCGGATGATCCTGTCGGAAATGCCGCCCCGGTTCATGAGGTTGCCCGCGAGGATGAAGCCGGGAATGCACAGGAGGACGAAAACGTCGATACCGGAGTACATTTTCTGCGGTATCACCATGAGCGGAATGCCCGCCATCCACAGGTAGGCAAGGGAAGAAATCCCCAGGCAGAAGGCTATGGGAAGCCCCAAAAAGAGGAGCACAAGGAATACGATAAAGAGTGCGGCCACCATTTCAGTTTCCTCCCCCCGCTGCAAGGCGCACGTCCCGTACGACCGAGGCCAGCGAAAACAGGACCACCGTTCCCGACAGGACCGACATGGACGCGAAAATGTAGTGCATGGGAACCCTGAGGGACGCCGATGTCTGCATTCTGCCGATACCCAGGTTCTTCAGGGAATAATAGAACACCACGGCCATAAACCCCGCGACAAGAAGGTCGAGCAGGATCTGGAGCCACCTCTGCGCAGGCTTCGGCAGCATGTTCGTGAACACGTCCACGTTGACGAAGGCTTTCTCCCGGATGGCAAGTCCCGAGGCGAAACTCACCGTGTATATGAAGAGAAAGCGGGACGCCTCTTCCGTCCAGTGAGGGGACTTCGGCAGAAAGAGCCGGGCATACACCTGGAGGAGCACCACCCCCACCAGGCCGAGGAATGAAAGGATGGAGCCGAGCTCAAGAACACGGCCGAAAAGCGACCAAAGTTTTCTCATGACTGCCTTTCCTCATCTCTCGCCAGGGATAACGGCCCCGGGGCCCTTCAGAAAGGGGGCACCGGGGCCGTGCAGAATATTACTGGATGGCAACGATCTTCTTGTACATCTCCTGAAGTTCCGGAGAGAGGAACTTGAGGACCGCGGGCTCGGCGACCTTCATGAAGGCGGCCTTGTCGACCTCGACGAAGGTCATTCCCTTGTCCTTGAGATCCTGGACAAGCTGATCCTGCTCGGCCCTGAAGAGCTGGCGCTCGTAGGCCTGGGCTTCCTTGCCCGCCTCGAGAACGGCCGCCTGAATGTCCTTGGGCATGCTCTGGAACCTGTCCTCGCCGATGACGAGGTAGATCCAGCCGCGCACGTGCTCGGTCATGTTGACGAACTTCTGGACCTCGAAGAAGCTGGCGCTCTTGATCAGGTCATAGGGGTTCTCCTGGCCGTCGATGATGCCCTGCTGCAGGGAGGTGAACACCTCGGAGAAGGCCATGGGGGTGGGCTTGGCGCCGAGGGCTTCCCAGGTGGCCACGAAGAGGGGCACGTTGGGAACCCTGACCTTCAGGCCGTTCAGGTCCTCCGGCTTCCTGATCTCCCGGTTCGAGGTAAGGTTCCTGGCACCCCGCTCGAACCAGGACACGGGACGAAGGCGGACTTTCTCGATGACTTCCTTCTCGATCGCCTGTCCCACTTCACCCTCGACGATCTTCTCCATGTGGGCCGAGTCCCTGATCATGTAAGGAACGGCGATGAGGCCGCACAGGGGGGCCCAGTTCATCATGGACTCTCCGGTGATGAGCATGTCGACGATCCCGGACTGGATGTTGCCGATGACTTCCATTTCCTTTCCGAGCTGCTCGTTGGGGAAAACCTGGACCTTGACCCTGCCGTCGGTCTTCTGCTCCACAAGCTCGGCGAACTTCAACGATCCCTTGTGCCATGTGTGCTCGGTATTGGCAAGATGGCCGAGCTTGAGAGTGTATTCAGGCTTCTTTTCGGCAAAAGCGCCGGTGGCGAAAACTACAGAAACGAGAAGTGCCGCCGCAACAAGAAGTGCAATCCTTTTCATGGAATCTTTCTCCTTTCAGTAACCGAATCCTGCCTTCCCCCGCAGGCTCTCGGGGGGTACCTCCGACCGCGGATGCAAAAGGACATAGAGGGCTTTCGTTCCTCACCTCCCCTGGGTGGTCCTGAAGTAGGAAGGATACTCCCTGCGGAGTTTCCCGAGATCGTAGTTCACCTTGGTCAGGTGCTCGTTCACAGCCTCGCGGGCCTTCCAGTGGTTTCTGTTGTCTATCACATCGAGGAGGAATCGGTGCTGGGCAATGATTTTATCCCAGTTGGTGGCGTGAAGACTGAGCATCCGCACCCTGTCGAAATGAGAACTCATTTTCCGGATGGCTTCCCAGATCCTTTCCTTGCCGCAAGTGACGAACACGAGCCTGTGAAAATCCTCGTCCAGGGAAAAGAACCGTGAGGGGTTCCTCTCGTTCACGGCGAGCCGCTGGAGCTGAAGGTTCGCCTCGAGGGCTACCAGGTCTTCGGAAGACCGGACCTCGCAGGCAAGTTCCATGGTATGTGTTTCCAGGCACAACCTCATATATCTCCCTTCCTCCACCCTCTGTTCGTCCACCAGGGAGACGTAGGTCCCCTTCTGGGGGTAGACATCGAGCAGACCGTCCTGGGCGAGGCGGATGAAGGTTTCTCTCACGGGAGTCCGACTGATGCCCAGAGAGGAAGCGACGTCATTCTCCGACACTGCGGAACCCGGAGGAAGCACGAGGTTCACCAGGTTGTGGAGAATGGTGCGGAACGTCCAGTCCCGTACGGTCTCGCCGCATTCCTTTTCCAGAAGTTCAAGAGTGATCATGGGCCCCTCACTTTGAATACTAGGATACAAGCTGTTGCTGTTCAAAAAAACTTTTTTCCGTAAACGGGAAAACTATCTCCTATGAAAAGAGAAAAGTCAACATCAGTCTCATTTTTCAGGAAGGGAGGATGCGGGCAGGAGCCCCTTTTCCCCTGCCCGCTCCCGAACCTCATTTGTTCACGTTCTCTTCGAGCATTTTGTCGGAGAACATCACGTATCCCTTCACGGGCCCCCAGGTCCAGTCAGGGTTTTTCGGGCTGTAGGCTCCCAGGGTGAGCAGGAAGACACCGTCGCTCTTCTTCACCGCAGCCTGCACCGTCACCTGGCGGGTGGCCGTGAGCCGGAGCACCCTGTCCGCTCCTTCCTGGAAACGCCAGTCCTCTTTCCAGGCCGGGGAGACGATGTTCATCCGTAAAACCTCCGCGCCGGGATGCTCGGCCCCGATGGCGGCGGCGACGGCCTCCCGGATTGCCTCTCCCTCGGAGCCGCCGAATTTTTCAGGCAGCAGGCGGATTTTCTCCACCCTCTTCTCCCGGAGAAGGGCGCCTTCCTTCTCCAGCCGGGTATAGTCCGCCCTGGCCCCGGCAAGGTCCGGGTCGTCCTCCGGAAGGAAGACTGCCGCCTGATCGAGGGAATTCTGTATCCTCAGAAGCACGTCCCGGGAAAGGATATTGAACTCCTCGCCCCGCTCGGCCTTCGGGAGGTTTTCGGCAGTGAAGGCCCTGCCCCATTCGAGCTGGGACTTCGCCTCGTCCAGGGCGGTTCTTCCCAGGCCTTGCAGGCTGGCTGAAAATTCACCCAGCCTCCGCTCGATTTCCTTCGCCGTTTCGGCGAGAAGATCCAGGGGCTCCTTCACTCCCGCACGCCTGTACTCTTCCAGGGCCGCCGCCGCCTCGCCGTGGATCCTGTGCCTCCGGGCCAGCTCCTCGGCGCTTATATCGAAGCCGGCATAGGAAACCATCTCCTTTTCGGGATCGAGATAGGGGGCGTCATCCATCCTTGACTTCGAGGCGACGAACGGCCGGAGCTTTTTCAGCCACTCCCCGCTCTCCTTCTCCCGTTCAGCCCGGGCGGCCTCCTCGGCTCCCTTTGAAGCCGATGCGGCGCCTTCCAGGGCCTCGAGCTCCTTCCGGGCCGCTTCCAGCCGTTCGACCTTCGGGGTCACGTCCGGATGGTCGCTGAAATCCGGGAATTCGGCCAGCAGCTTTCCGAGATTTTCCTCCGCCGGGGCCAGGGCCTCCCGCACTCTTGCGGGCAGCCGTGCAGGGTCCTGCTTGTCCCGGTCCGGTCCAAGTATGGTTTCAGCCCGCTTCAGGGCCCTGTCAGCCTCCATGAGATAGCGTCCCGCCGTGGCCGGAAGCCTCTTCGGCACCGCTGCGGGTGTCGCGGGCTTTCCTGCCGGCGCTGCCTGGGACGCCCCTCCCCTTCGCTTTTCTATTTTCTCCGCGAGCTGGTCGATCCGTTTCTCCAGGGATGTCACCTGGCTGTTTGAGGGATCGGCCTCCTTCGCCGCCGTTATGGTCTCTTTCGCCCTGGTGACGGTCTCCCAGGCACTGTCCATTTTGCCTGACATGAAGTCCCTGTCGGCGCTCCTGAACAGGGTGTTCGCCTCGGCAAGCAGCGCCTTGACGTCGGCCCCGAAGGAAATCCCCGGCAAGGCCGCCAGGCCTGCGATGATGATGCAAAGAGCCGCAAAAAGTCTCATGAATCGTTCCTCCCTTCGCTGTTTCGTGCCTTTGTGATAAGGAAATACCCCGCCGCTCCAAGGAAAAGGGCCGCCGCTCCCGGCAGGGAGAGAAGTGCCCTGCCGAAACCCGGGAGCCAGGCCGGAAGGCCGGCGCCCGGAAGAAGCTTTCCGGCGAGAAATGCCAGGAAAAAATATTCGAAGACCATCCACGCCAGCAGGGCCGCTCCGCCGGCCAGGCAGGCCATGCCCGCCAGGCGCCTCAGGGACATGTGGTGTAGGGGTTGTCGCACTGCTTCTCCGGGTCCAGCCACCCTATGAATTCATGGCCTCTCGGATGCCTGTACCGGACAAGGGCCCATTCCCCCTCGCCGCCGAGAACCGTCACTTCCTCGTCACCGAAGATGTCGCCCACGGCGGGGGCGCTGCCGTCGGGCCGTGTTCTCAGGGCGGCTACGGAACCCGGCGCGTAGTTGCGGAGGCTCATTCCCACCAGCTCGCTGAAGATCCAGCCCTTTGTCCCGTCGTGGAGGACCACGGACAGCCATTTATCCCTGTACCCCGTGACCTTCACCATGATGAGGAGGGGGTCATCAGGCTGGTGAGGAAGGACGGCGGTTACTTTTCCGTTGGGGGTCTCCCGCACGTTGGTTCCCTTGGGGTCGGGGTCGATGATGTAGGCCCCGAAATCGCATGTTCCCTGGGAAGGACGGTACAGGCTCCGGTCCCCGGCAAAGGGTTCCTTTCCTCCTCCGGGTTTCTTCGCGGTCTCCCCGGACGGGGATTCCTCCAGGCCGCCGGTTTTCAGATCGTCGTAGAGCCCTTCGAGTTTCCTGAGCCGGGCGGTGTTTTTCATCATCCTGGCATGAAGGGGGAAGGCCTTGTCGCCGGTTTTGCCGTAGAACCACGCCATGAAGGCCGCTTCCTTGTTCCGGAAGTCCTCCCACGACTGCAGGGCCTCGGCGGCGATGACCTCGCCGTTGGAGCCGAAGGCCCGGCCCAGTTTTGTATGGTCGTTCTTGACTTTTATGGCAGCAGCCAGCTGCTCCTCCGTCTGCCCCTTAGGGTAGCTTCCGGGAAAGGACGGTTCCCCCCCCCGGAGCTCATCCGTATAGGCGAGCAGCTCCAGGGCCCTCTCCCTTACCACATCCATCTCGGCTATGGCGTTGGCCACAAGCCACATGGTTCCCCCGTCGAGATTGTTGTAAATGGTCAGATAGACGCCGCCGAGAAGCTTGAATTCGCTCTCCCTCCAGGGAATCCACGCTCTCTGGGCGGTCCGGAGAAGGGCCTGCCCGTCCTTGGGCAGCATGCCCATCAGTTCGTTGTAGGCCCGGTTGAGTTCCCCGTCCCATTTCTTCTTTCCCAGATTGGCGCACTGAATGGTCCCCTGGGTGCTGGGGTCGTCGTTCATGCACTTCTCGATCTCCCCGTCCAGCGGATGGGCCGCTCCCCAGGCCGCACCGCAGAAGCAGAGCGCCAGAAGGACGCATAGGGCCGCCGTTTTCATCGCATTCCCCTCCCCTGTCAGTCGTAGACGACCCTGCGGTAGCGGAGGCCGACCACCCTGCCGCCTCCACCCTCCGGGTCCCTGTCGAATATGATCTCGATTTCATCCCGTTCGTGGATGTAGAAATAGCGCTCCGGGGACTCCTTTCCCGACGGTGCCCCAAGCCGGGAGAGAGCCTCGCGGGCATCCATGCCCATGACGATGCCCCCGAAGCCCATGAAGCCCGCGGGAATATCCACCGCCTGGAGAGCGCCGTTCCAGTACGTGGCGTTATGGCCGTGGAAGAAAAGGTCCACGATATGGACCGTGGTGTTGAAATCGGGAAGCTTTACCTTTCGTTCCTCCCGCTTCATGGGTTCCCCGTACATCTTCACCGCCAGCGCAGGGGAAATGCCGAAATCCTCCCGGATTTTCATGGAGTAGCGCCGGACGGTGCTGTCCGTCTCCTCGACGAAAAGAAATTTGCCGTAGATCCACCCCTCGCCGAGCTGGTGGGAAAGCACCCGGTACCACGGGAAAGGCTCTCCCGTTTCCTCTTTGCCGGTCACCACGAGTTCCCCTGTTTCATAGTCGTGGCCGAACCGTCCCACGGCCTTCGCCGAGGTGGAGGGTCCGCTCCGCAGGTTGACCCTCGATCCGGTGACGAATCCCGCCTTCGGCCATTCGTAATTCTCGGCCGCGGCGGCGGCGAAGAGGGGAACAGCCGTGAAAACCACAAGGATTGCCGCGGCGATCCGGGCCGTTCGTTTCATGATTCCGTCCTCCTTTCCGCCGGGAGCTTCCCGGCTCCATTTCCGCCGGTTCTATTTCCTCGGCGGGCGCACTTCCACCTTGACCGTACTTCCGTCGGCGATGAACCAGAAGCCGTTGACCTCTTTCATGTAGATCACCCGGGGATAGTCCGCGCCGCCGCTCCGCAGGTAGAGCTGCAGCCCCTTGGGGTGACCTTCCACCGTCCGTTCGATCACCAGTTCGTAGTTGTCCGGGTCCATGGCGTATCCGTTTTCCGGTACGGCTCCCCTGGCGTAGCTCCTGAAGATATGGGCGGTCTTCGGGCTCTTCATCCTGTCGGCGAAGAGTTTCATGGTGGCCCGCCCATCCCAGTCGGGCCGCTCGTCCATGGCGAGGGCGAGCATTTTCCGTCCCTCCGCCCGGGTGGACCTGTCCATGTAGGCAAAGATACCGTCGAAAAAAAGCTTCGCCGCAGCTTCGGGAGTCGTTCCCTCCTGCCGGTAGCGCATTTCGAACTCGAGGACCGTTCTGGGGAGAGCCCCTTCGCATTCCGCCGCCCAGGCCGCGGACAGGAAAAGGACCATGAGGCAGCAGGTCCTGCACAAAATTCTTTTCATTACCGGATTCCTCCCTTCCTTCATTGCGGACGGGCCGCTACCATCCCCTGCCGCCTCCGCCTCCGCCGCCTCCGCCGGAGGATCCCCGGCCGCCCGTTCCGCTGCCTCCCCGGTAGGAAGAGGACCCGGACGAGCCCGTTGATGAGGGCGGGCTGTAGCTCGCCGCCGACGACCGGACGTTTTGTGCGAGAGCTTCCGCAAACCGGCAGGTGAAGGCCGCCCTGCCGTAATCCCCGGCAGGCATGGTTTCCTTCCAGCCCGGAGCGTATTTCGCCCGTTCAAGGATGTCGCTGAAGCTGTTCGCCCATGTTTCGGCCGTTCCCAGGGCCAGGGCATAGGGCAGAAGCTTCTCGAAGAGCTCCGGGGTCTCCTCCGGAGGATTGAGCAGGGCGAGGCGGTGGCGCTCCGCCGTTCCCAGGTACATGGCCAGGCCTTCGATGCCCTCGGCCAGCCGCGCTCCCCGTTCCGTCCTCGCCGGGAGAATCCTGCCGAAAAAGAAGACCGCGGCGGAGACGAAAACATACCCCCCGGCGACCACAGGGTCGAGACGGAGGGAATTCCAGGTCAGAAGCACTCCCCCTCCCGCAAAGAGAAGCAGAAAGGCCATACCGATGACGTAGGACCTGGAGAACGTTCTTCTTCCTGACGCCGCCTTCGACAGTTCCAGGGCGGCGAGCCAGATAAGCCCGGCGGACAGGAAGAGCAGCACGGGAACGAGTATGGTGTCCAGAAGGTCGGTGAAGAGGGGCGTTTCGATGTACAGGGTCGTCCAGATCATGGGGAGAAAGAAAAGAAGGCCCCCGAAAATCGCCCCGAAATTGCCCGAATGATACGCCCCTGATCGCTGGAAGCAGTTTTTCATGTGCTGCTGCCCGGCGGTGTGGAACGTCTTCCCCCCCGCGGCGGTCACCTTCAGGCCGTCGGGGCCCGCTCCGGCCGCCAGAGTCTCGGCGAGGGCCTTTTCGGCCGGGGAAAGACCGAGTTCCCCGAGGTCTTTCTCCGTGCGGAAGATGACCGTCTCCTCCTCTTTTCCGGCAAACCGGAAAACCCCCTTGACGGCAAGCTGCAGAATGTCGGCCGCAAGCAGCTCGGGCCCGTAGGTCATTTCCCGGAAATACCCGGCGAATCCGGGCTCTATTCCTTCGGGAGGCACGAAGAGAGGGACCATCGGCCTTTTATCCGGATCCCTGCCCCTGCGATGCCACATAAGGAAGTAATATCCGCAAAACAGGACGGCATAGAAGGCCATCACAAGGGATTTTCCCCCCGTGAGCAGCATGGTGAGCCGTTCTGTAACCCCCGGCGCCGGCGGGGACACGATGCCCTTGCTCCAGCCCGCCGCCACGGTGAATCCTTCCCCGGGCTCGAGCCGCCTGAGCGTCTCGAAGGTTCCCTCAGCGGTGCGCCGGAAGTCCTTTCCTTTTTCTCCCCTGAACCCGGTGAAGGCATCCCAAACCGTAAGAGGGGCTCCCCCGGGCAGGCTGATCCGAAAGACCGCTTTTTCGATGGGAAAGACCCAGTCGTTGCCGGTGACGTTCCAGTAGAGTTCGTCGTGCCGGTCGTAAAAACCTGTCCAGCCCCGGGTCCTGTAAACTATCTCGTAGTGGTGGTCGCCGGGGTCGAGAAAAACATCGGCGCTGCCGAGGCGTATCTCAAGGTCTCCCCCCCGCCGTTCCACCGCGGCGGGAACTTTTGTTCCTCCGAGGGTGGCGGAGAGAAGCTCGAAATCAGTTCTCACCGTTCCTCCGGCCTGGTCCCGGTAATCGGTGGGGAAGACCCGTATGATTCCCCGCCGGATTTCCTTCCCCAGCGCCCTCACCGAAATGCGCTCTCTCACGGTCACCGCTCCGTCGGCATGGACGTCCGCGGCAGAGTCAAAGAGGAGGATCTTCTCCTCTTCCGAGGCCGCCGTCGGGGAAAGGGAAAGACACACCGCGGAGCAGACGAGCAGGAAAAGGACAATTCTCCTGGCAGCCTGTCCGGACAGGCCGGCTACCATCCCCGCCCACCTCCGCCGCCTCCGCCGCCGCCCGATGAGCCGCTTCCGCCGCTGCCGGACGACCGTGTCCCCGAGGAAACGGCTCCGGAAAATCCTGACGTGAACGCCGCTACTCCCGCGGCGGTGGTAAAGGTATTCAGGTCGCCCCGGTACCAGGAAGGCGTGTAATTGGCCGCGGCAAGCACGCTCTGGAACCGGTTCGCCCACGTCTCCGCCGCATCCAGGGCAAAAGCGTAGGGAAGAAGCGTCTCGAAGAGCTGGGGCGTTTCAGAGGGAGCGCTCAACATCTCGAGGCGGTGCTTCTCCGCCGCCGTGATGAACATCCGCAGACCTTCGATGCTTTCATTGAGCCTGGCCCCCTCTTCCGTCCGGACCCTGAGGAGATGCTTGAACACAAGCAGCACCCCCACGCACAGGAAGGGCCCCGGAAGGGACAGGAGATCCACGTCCAGGCCGCTCGACGCTCCGGCGAAACCGGCACCGGCCACGACAAACAGAAATATGCCGGGGAAAAAGACCCGAACGAAAAATTTGGCGATAAAGCTCCCCTTGCCCGATGGAAGGGGAAGGGCCAGGGGAAGAAGGAGGAATGGGCCGGCGAGAAGGGCGAGAATGGGCTCGAACCGGGGTTCTCCGGAGAGGATCATGAAGATCAGCATGAGCAGGGCATACAGTTCGAAAAGAACCACGCCGCCGATCCATTTTCCGAGATTGGTCTTCAGCAGCGGCCTGCCCCGTTCGCGGAAACCGAGACCGAGACGGCGGAATGCATCCTGGATGACAGGCCTGTCGGCGCTCGAAAGATGAATGTCCGTGCGGGTGGAGCCGAAGAGATCATCGGCGATTCTCCGTTCGTCTTCCGTCAGCCGCGCTCCGGCAAGCTTCTCCCGGTTCAGCTTCAGCCGGTAGGACGTTCCCGCAAGCTTTGAAAGGAGTTTCAGGGCGGTTCCCGCCCCCGAGGGCAGCGTCCCGGCCCGTTTCGCCGCCTCCCCGGCAAGGCTGGTTTCCTCTATCGCCAGGATTCCCCTGACGGCCATGCCCAGGATCATGGCGGCAAAAGACTTGTCGTCGGTCGTCATGGTACGGACATACCGGGCAAAACCTGCCTCCACCCCTGCAGGAGGTGAGAAAAGAGGGATGACCGGCCTGGGCGCGGGGTCCTTCCCCCACCGGATCCAGAAAAGGAGCATGACTGCCAGGAGAAGGACCGGCATGGCAAGATGGACCGGCCTGTAGGGGGAACGGCCCCACCGTTCAAGTATGGGCGCAGGCTCGGAAGGCTGGGCGATGATCCCCTTGGGCCAGGAATACACTACGGTGAGCCCCTCACCCGGTGCAAAGGGGGCAGCTGATTCCACGGTCCCGTCGGGAAGCGCCCGGGCATCCTGCCCCTTCTCACCGGTTCTTCCCGTGTAAAATTCCACGGCCGAAAATCCCTCGCCGTGGTACCTTCCAGGCAGTTTCGCCCGAAAGGACGCCTTTTCAATGACAAAGGGCCAGTCGTTCCCCGTGGCATTCCAGTAGAGCTCGTCGTGTTGATCAAAAAAACCGAGCTGCCCGGCGGTTACGTACGTGATGGTGAAGACGTGCTCGCCGAAGGACAGAAGAACGTCGGGATCGCCGAGGCGGAACTCCAGCCGTTCGCCGGCACGGCTCACCTGGGCCTGGGTCGGCTTCCCGTCGAGGAGGGCGGAGACAAGGTCAAGGGGAGCCCGCCGCACCTTTCCTTCGCTGTCGGTGAAATCGGTGGGTATGGACCGGATGATTCCTCTGCGGATATCCTTTCCCTCCGCCACAACGGCAATGCGCTCCGTGACGGTCAGCGAGGCATCCGTTCCGATCTCCGCCTCCACGTCGAAACGCACTATGCGCTCCTGGGCCGGAAGTGGGGACGCCCCCCACAGGAGTATCCAGGCAATACATACGGAAAGCAGCAGTGAACCAGTCTTTCTCACAGCCGTCTCACCCCCTCGGGCTCATTTTCTGAAAGGGCTCCGGAGGCTTTCGCCCCCGGAGCCCCCGTGTCACACTCTTTCCGTCACGGCTTTTTCTGCTCCTCCGCTCCCATGGCGCTCCACTTTGCCGCCATGGCGGAGATGGCATCGATGTCTTCCTGCTTCGCCGCTTCAGTCACAATGGTGAAGTCCGCCCGCTCCATGTCGGAGGCGAGAATATCCAGCGAACGGAACTCCAGGGCCCCTTTCAGGCCTTCGAGGATGTAGGGGATCCCCTCGACCAGGTCCGATTCCTCGGAGATGAAGGCAGCCCACGGGCCTTCCGGGTCGAGAAGGGAGAGAATAGTGTCCCGGACCACTTTCGCGTCAAAATGAAGGAACCCCTGGAGCTTGTCGTCCCCGTAGAGGGCCTTCATGCGGTCGGAAAGTTCGGGCGCCGCATCGAGAGCCTCGGGGCTCAGAAAACCCGCCAGGAGAACTCCGTCTTTGATGCCCATGACGAAGTCCACGGGGTCTTTCAGCGCATAGAACGCGGTCCAGCCTGCCTTCGTCACGGGCTCGAAGGGCATGCCGCTCTCCCGTGCGGCCATTTCCATCAGGGGCAGCAGCAGGTGGACTTCCTTTGTTTCGCCTGAAAGGTAAAGGTATCCCCCTGGAAGAGGACTGCCGAAAAGCTTCGTCTGGCCGCCGAACACCATGCCGACCGTCTTGAGGATCTTCAGGATGGCATCCTCGTCAAGGCCGAACTGCTGGGCCGCATCCAGGAACTGGACGGCCTGGGCCGCATCGTAGTCTCCGCCGGCGGCGGCTTCACGGAGAACCTGGAAGTGCTTCTTCTCGAGGAAGGGCCTGCCGACAAGGGTAAACCAGGGTTTCCCGCCGCCGAGCAGGATGCGGTCGTCCTTCGTCAGGGGCATGGACGGTGTGTCGGCCGCGAGGGAAAACACCTTCGCGAAGTTGGTGAACACGGAGAAATCAAACCCCTTGTCCGAAGCGTTGATGCCCGCCTCGGCCAGAAGGTTTCCCACGGGATCCTTCAGGACTCCGTCCGATTCGGCCTGGAGCTCGGAGGCTGCCATGCCGTTGTCGTGGAAGAAGAAGAAGCTTCCCTGAGGAAGGCGCCTGTCAAGCTTCATCCTCTTGCTGCCGTCGTTCAGCGCTTCCCTTGCTGCGGCGATGTCCTCGGGGGTGAAGCCCACGAGGACCATGTCCTGTTCCACCGAGGCGAGCACGAGGGCCATGCCGCCGCTGATCACTGCGTAGGTGGATCCTTCGAAGGGAGCGAGGATCAGCTCTCCGGGAACAGGGCTGTTGATGAGGGCGTCAACATCCCCCTCCTCTCCCTTGCCTTCGGCCATCCGGGCGAGGATGTCCTTCTTTGCGTCGGTGAAACGGATCGCCCCCTGCAGGGAGAATCCCTTCTCACCATAGCCCACGGCCACGGAAGCTGATGCGACGGGGAACTGCCGGAGCCACTCTTCCGCCATCTTGATCTCCGGGTCGAGGGCCGTAACCACCTTGAAAAGGTAGGAATCCACCAGGCGCTGGACAAATTCATTGGGCTTCTCGAGATTGACCACCCCGTACATGGCCGAGTCCGGCCACTGGGGCAGCGCATCGAGGGTGCCCGTCCAGCCCGGTGCCGCAAGGAACGCCACCAGGACCAGGGAAAGGAACAGCGCGGAAAACCTTTTTTTCATGAGAATCTCCTCCTTGGGAGCCCGGAAGACCTTCTGCGGTTCTTCCGGTTCGTTTTCCCCGGACGCTCCGGGGTGGCACTACATTACTCCACCATTGAACCGCTGTCACGCCAATCCTATTTTTTCCGGGATGTCCCCTCTTCCCGTGACGCTGAGTTTCCTGTAAATCTGTCGGATGTGGGTCTTGAGGGTATTGTTCGTAATCTCGCAGTTCTCAAGTATTTCATCTCTCTTGAGCCCCTCAAGAAGAAGCAGCGTGATCTCCGTCTCCTTTTTCGTCAGGCTGAAGGGTGCGAGCTGCAGCCTGATCCGCAGTTCCTCCTTCGAAGGACCTTTCTTCCTCGCGCTTCTCCCGGAGTTCCCCCTCTCCGGATGAGCGGGAAAACGCACTTCCATGACTATCATTCCCCCTCACGAAACAGGCATCCGGGGAAGAGGGGCTCTCTTCCCCCTTCGGGCCTATTTCTGGATGATCGCAATCTTTCCGTAGGGTGCGATCTGTTCGTCAGGGAACTGGCCAACCTTTGCGTAGATGTACTTCAGTTTCGGCAGATCCTTGAACATGGAGAAATCAGCCACGCCCTCGGTCTTCTGGAGGTCCAGCCTTTCCAGCCGGGGCAGCGCCGTGATAGCCTCCGGGTTGAGCACCCTGCAGCCCTCCACGTCCAGGGCGGTCAGCTTCTTGTGGCCCGCGAAGACGGCAAGGTCCACGGGACCTGTGATGGACTCAATGACGACCTCGGTGAGGTCCGGGCATTTCGCCAGGGGCGACACGTCGATGATGTCCTCCCTGAGCATCCTCACTATCTTGAGCTTCGGCATGAACTCCACGTACTCCAGGGTGTCCAGCTTGGAGAGGCCGCCGTGAAGCTCCTCGAGCTTCGTGAGTTTCGTCAGGGGAGAATAGTCCTCGAACTTCGTGGCATAGATCCAGATATAGCGGAGCTCCGTCAGGTTTTCCACGGGGGACATGTCCGTGGCTGGAATTGCGTACAGGCTCAGTCTCTTCAGCTTCGTCAGCCCGCCTATGGGCGACAGGTCGTCCGCCTTGATCATGTAGAGGCTCAGGTCCTCGAGTTCTGCGAGCTCGGCAAGAACAGAGATATCCGTCACGGGCGCCGAATAGAGGTGAAGTCTCTTCAGCTTCGCCTTACCCTTCAGGGGAGAAATGTCCTCAATAGTTTTGGGCTGCATGAAGAAGACCAGGGACTCCAGGTCGTTCATGCCGGCCAGGAATGCGAGGTCGGGATACTCCACCTGCCGGATCTCCAGCTCCTTCAGCTTCACAAGGGCCCCGAGGGGAGCGAGGGTTCTGATCCCCTTGAGGCTGTCAAGCTTCAGGTAGGTGAGGCCGGAGAGGTTCGAGAGAGGAGAAAGGTCGGACACCTGGTCGGTTCGCTCCAGAAGAAGCCCAGTCAGGACATCCGCGAGGGAGGCGACTTTCTTCAGGTCGTCGTCGGTGACGGCTCCCCCGAGACGGAGGGGCTTGCCCTTCTTGATGTCAGGATCGTCCCGGACCATCTGGAGGAATTCGTCGGTCACCCCGTCGGTGATCTTCGGGCCGAAGACGGAACTCTTCGTATACTTTGGATCCGCCGCAAACGCCGCCGCTGAAACCGCGAGAACGAACAACATCGCCAGAACTGCCGTTACCGGTCTTCCCTTCATTTTTCCGTTCCTCCTTCCCCTATTTCACGAACAGGGCTATGGCCAGGCCGATCACCACAAGGGCGATGCCTATGTAAAACTGGGTTTTCGCCTTGCCTTCCACGCCCGCAGTCACTTCTTCCTCGGACTTCACCGAGACGATGAAGGGCTTTCCCTTTTCGGACGGTCTTCCGATGCGCAGGTTTCCCGCCGACTGCCGGGCCTCCCCCGCCACGTAGAGAGGGTGTCCCAAGGGGATGATTTTCTCCCTGTACTTGAAGCCGAGAGTCCGGACCCCTGAGGGGGACGAGAACTGGACTCCGAAAAAGGTGTAGGTTTTATTGCTTTCATAGGGCTCGAACCTGTCGGCGCCGTCCCTGAGGTGAAGGGTCGCCCCGTCGAGGTCGATGCCTACCTTCACGTCGCCGTCGGCGACATAGAGGGGAGAGGGGCTCTTCTGGGACGAAACCGTCTCGGACCCCCTCGTCCTGTTGGTCCTCACCTTTCCGTCCTTGTCGGTGGACGTTTCCTGCTTCTCGTATTCCCTCAGGACCGTGGCCTCGTAGTACGCGCAAGGCTGCCCGCTGTAGGGAGCGATGAGCTCTCCGTCAGTGGCGGCGGCTCCGTTGGTTTCGATGAAATCCCGGAAACCGTCCCCCATGCCCTCGTCGCACAGAGACTTCCATGTGCCGTGAAGTTCCTGCAGCGGCATGGCCTTCATAAACTTGAGCTCCGTGAGCATTCCCTCGGTTTTCTTCTTCTGGACGAAGGCGAGATACGCGCCTCCCGCCGCCAGCAGGCCGCCTGCAGCAAGAGCAAACATGTTCATTCCATCCCCTCCTTTGGTCAGACTAGGACTACCGGTACATCTCCTTCAGGATGTCGTCATACTGGTCCGCGTAGGCCGCCACGGTCTGCAGGGCGCCGACAAGCTCGTTTTTGTCCAGGCTTGCCCCCGGCAGCGAACAGGAGAGCATGACCGTGTTGTCGAAGGTCAGGGAGAAGGCCCCGAGGGGGAGATCCGAGTTCAGTCTCATGAATTCCGCGGAGGCCCTGCCCGGGTCCACGTTGTCCGCGAGATAGGAAAAGACTTTGACCAGCACGTCCTCCGAATGCCAGGGATTGACGGTCACCTGGATGGTGGCGCTCCCGAAGGTGAAGGAAACCAGGCCGTCCACTTTCACGAGGTCCTCCCCGTCGAAAAGCTCCGCCAGGTAGCCGTCCACTTTTTTCCGCACGTCCTCGAGCAGGGGCTGGTTCACTCCGTCCCTGAGCACCGGAAACTTATGCACCTGCGCCACCTCCCGCATTCATTTTTTCCATGAGCTTCGCCATTTCCGCCTCGAGCTGCATGTCTTTTTCCATGTCCCTGAAGGGGTCATCGGCAGCCGCCTCGCCGGAAAGCTCGGAGAAGGCCTGGGCTTCCGCCTCCATTCCCTCGATCTTCTTTTCCATTTTGTCGAACTTGGCGAAGGCTCCCTGTCCCACGTTCGTCCCCAGCACAGTGGAAAATTCCTTCTGGGTCTTCGCCGCCTGTGCCCGGGCCACCAGGGTGGCCTGCTTCATCCGGGCCTCGTCAAGCTTCGTTTTAAGGCTGTCGAGCTGGCCCCTGAGCTGTGTCGTGGTACCTGACGCCTGGGCCACCATGGCGTCATACTGCTTCGCCTGGCCGTCGTAGATCATCTTCTTCGAGAGGGCCTGCTTTGCCAGGTCCGCATTGCCCGCCCTGAGGGCCAGAGCGGCCTTGTCTTCCCACTGCTTTGCCTGGGTCATGGCCAGGGTCTGCTGCTTCCTGAGGCTCTGCTCGTTGGCCATCGCCTTTGCCAGCCCGGAAGTGGCCTTGACGAGGGCCTCTTCCATTTCGATGATCATCTGCTTGACCATCTTTTCAGGATCTTCCATCCTGTCCAGCATTTCGTTGACGTTCGCCTTGAAGATATCCGAAACCCGCGCGAATATGCTCATGATCCCCCTCCTTCTTGAAAACGGAACACCTGTCCTATCTGCTCAGCCCCGGAACCATGCCGAGGCTTTTCCGCCTTTTTTCGTGCTCTTCATGGATCCTTCGTATCTCCTCGGCCACTTTCCGCTCCAGTTCTTCGAAATCCCGCAGCTTCTTCTTCACGGCAAGCTGCTCCGGGTGTTTCTCCTCCCGGATCAGCCGGGCCTCCTCCGAAGCCTTCCGGTATTCCGCCGATCCTTCGGGGTGCCTTGCCATGACGATCTGGAGTTCCCGAAGCCTGGCGACTCCTCCTGCCGCCCTGGCATCCTCGAGCTGGAGCGCACGCCGCTTCTCCGGGGAGACCGAACCGCGCAGTTCCCGGAGCCGGTCCATCTCCTTCCGGGTAAGCTCTTCGTCCCGTTCGATCGCCCGGCGGATCTCCGCCTCGCTCTTTTCCTTCTGCACAGCCGCCGCAAGGGCTGTTTTCAGTTCAACCTCGAGACTGACTGCAGGCCTGGAAAGGTCCTTGTATTCGTAGTCCCTGAACACGGGAATATCCTTGAAGATTTTTCCTTCCAGGAAGGGGCCGTATGCCTTGTCGAACGCCTCCCTGGCCTTCCCGAGGTTCTCCCAGTGCTTCTTCGCCAGGGGAACCCAGCGCGCGGGAGAATCGCTGAGTTCAGGCGCCACGCCGGGGTGGCGGTCCTTCATCTGGGTCCAGTCCTCCAGGATTTTGGCGATACGCCGGTCCATTTCCTTCCCCAGGGCGGTTCCCTCCCCGAGATATTCCCGGGTGCGCCCGATGCTCCCCGAAACATTCTCCGCCGTAACCCTTATGGACTGCACCTCGTTCAGGACCTTTTGGATTTCAGACGAGGAGAGCCTTCCCGCCCTGAGGTCTCCGGCGATCGCCGCCAGCCTCGGCCCGTAGTCCTTCATTCGTTCGGTGTAGCCGGCAAGCCTTGCCGGGGCTTGTTCCACGTCAAATTCAATCTGGAAAATGTCCCGGTTGACCTGCCTCTGCCAGACCACCACTTCACCGACGGCCTGGAGATCATGGATGAGGAGCTTCATGCTGTGGGACCACTCGGAGGCTTTTTTCGCCGCCGAATCGCTCTTCTCTTTCTTCAGAAGGCTGTCGAACTCGAAATGGCCGATTCTGGAAAAGACGGAAATGAACCGCTCGTTCAGATCGTCCCAGACAGCCTCGGTCTCGGACTTCTCCCTCTTCACTGACCTGAGGAGGTTTTCCGCCCCGTCCATTCCCTGCTTCACGAGAGAGTCGTAATAATCCATGATGGTCTCCAGGGACCGTTCCTGTTCCTGCGCAGGGGCGGGAAGAACGGCGGCGCAGAGCATGACGGCCGCGGCAGCCGCTAAAAAGAGAAATCTCATCTCCCTGATCCATCCGAACATGGTTCCAGCCTCCTTCCCCCGGCTCTCACCACTGGCTTCTGGGCTTGAGGGTGTCGAACTGTTTTTCCTTCGCCAGCTTCGCTTCTTTCAGCACCGGCTGAAGACCGAGGTCCTTCTTCCGCTTTGCGTGGTCCGCTATGATGGCATCCACCCGCTTCTGGGCTTCCGGGAGCTGCCTGTAGAAGGTCTGCATGGCCGAATCGGCCGCCCGCTGCTCCGGGTGCCTCCGTTTCAGAAGAGCGTCCAGCTCCTCCTTGACTTTGGCATAGGCGCCGTCCTTTATATCCGAGTTTTCCAGAAACCGTTCCAGTTCAACGACCTTCGCATAACCTCCGGCAGCCTTGTAGACGGCGTTCTGCAGGGATTTCTCCCGCTGGGGGCCGTACATGGCCTCCAGCTTCCGGATCTCCTCCTGTTCTTTCCTGGTGAGGACTGTGTCCTGCACCAGCGCGTTCCTCCTGATCTCCACATTCTTTTCCTCGCCGGCTATGGCGGCGATTACCGTACGGAGGGTCATCTCCGTGTCAAGGACCACGCCGGAGAGTTCCGTATATTTCTTTCCCTCGAAGAGAGGAATCCCCTGGAAGAGATTCCCCTGCAGCAGCGGGGCATAAACCTTGTTGAACTCTTTTTTCGACTCCAGGTAATTCGCCCATTTCGCCTTGGGGTGAGGTGCCCACCGGGCAACACCTTCGGCGATATCCTGCCGGAGCAGGGGGTAGAGGTTCTTTCCGTCCTTCCAGTACTCCGCCAGGACCTCCATCCGCTTGAGTTCCGTCGCCGGGATGACGTACCCGGCCTCCGGCTCGAGATACTTCGACGTGTTCACGAGGCTGACGGCGGCGTTCTGGGTCTTGTACTTCATGGTCATGGTCTGCGTCAGGTACCTCTCCATTTCGCCCCTCAGCTCCGGAAGGGATCCCTGGTTTCTCGAATAGTTCTCCAGGGCCTGGTTCGCCTTCCGGCGGATATCCACCAGGGAGGCGCTCATGAGCTTCATGTCGTCCACGTAGGCGCCGACCCGGGCCGGAGCGTTGCCGATGTCGAACTCCAGGGACTCGATGTGCCGGTTCACCTTCAGCGTCCAGGCCACCGCCTCTCCCACGGACTGGATCTCCTGGGCGAACCCGAGGAGTTCCTCGGCGTCCCTGTGGATATCCCTGGCAATGGGGAGGGTGATCCCGGCTTTTCCCGAAGACGGCGGAACAGGAGCATTCCCCTTGTTCATTCTGTCCCGTGACGCCTGCACCGCCTCATGGAGCCCCCGGTCGATGGTCAGCTTCAGCAGGGGGCGGAGCTGGGCCAGCTCTTTCATTACCGGGGAGGCAAAGGACTGTTCCCGGATTTCGTTCCACTTTCCCGTCATCTGGGAGGCATCGGTCTTCGACGACTTCAGGAGTTCCTCCACCGCGGCCACCCCGATCAGAATTTTCTGCTCCGCGTCCGGCAGCCTTTTTTCCACTTCAGCGGCAATTTCCTGGAAATTCAGCGCCTTCTCTTCCTGCTCCTGGGACACCACCCCGCCGGCCAATGCAAGAAGGAAGGCCCCTATCAGCACTAGGACAACACTTCCGCGGCAGTACGCTTTCTTTTTCATATTCATGGAGTCCTCCGCCTTGTTCTTCTTAGAAGGGCTGCTCGTAGTTGTTGATGTACCATCGTCCCTTGTTCTTCCGGATAAGGTAATGGGGCTTGGGAGACCCGTACTGGCGGCCTCTCTCGTCCCACGCCCGGGTTGTCACGAGGGCCTGCTCCACCACTTCTCCGGAAATTTCCCGGATCTTCTCCTTCTGCTCTTCGTCGAGGAAGAAATCCTCCACGCCCGTTCCCGTATCGAACCCGCTGATCACATCAATCTTCGCCTCGTCCGTCGTTATGTGGACATAGAAGGTGGCAAACCTTTCAAGATGGAGATCCCAGTGATAGCGGATCAGGGACTGGGCGGTGCGGGTCTTCTTCCTGTCGGGGTCGATACAGTCGAGGAAGAGCTCGAAATTCTTCTCCTTGACGGAAGCGGCGAAGATCTCCACAAGCCGTTCCGGCTCCACATCCCGGGGGACGTACCGTACCGTGTAGAGGGGGTCCTTGATCTCCTCCATCCGTTCTTCGCCGGCGAAACTGCCGCCCAGTTCATTCGCCGAGTCGTAGAAGGCAAAGGTCACCCCGGGAATGTAGAGGGCCACGGGAGTGACGACCCATCCCCACTGAGGTGCCACGGTCTTGACCTTTTCGGCCTGGGGGATCACCATCTCGATGCCGGTGATGCGCCCGAGAAGAGTCCACTTCCCCTCTTCCGGGAAGTCCCTGTTGATGAGGCGGCGGTACCTTTTGACCGCCTCGTAGGGACCGAGCCAGTTCCGGTTGGAAATTTCCACGAAGTAATATCCCCTGGCGCCGCTCCCTACGGAGACAAACTCCCTCCCCAGGTCGATGAACTGGTTCGCCGGGTATTCAAACTCGTCAAGGATGACGTAGCTCTCCCTGATATCCTCGATGGAGACCTGGGTCCGGTCAGGAGCGGGAAAAGCCTTCGGCAGGGCGGTGGGCCCGGCGAGGATATCCTCGGTGAACTGCTTCCACTCCCTGTCGGCAATGTCTCCGAAGAGCTGCTTGAGCTTCTTCTCGTTCTCACGGTAGACCAGCATGTCCGGCGTGATCTCCATGAAATCTCCCTTGCTTTTCATGAGGGCAAGGCGGCCTCTCTGGAACAGGCTCTCCACGGCAGGATCATCGGGGTATTTTTCCTTAAGTTCCTTGATTCTTTTCAGGGCCTCGTTATCCTCGTAGCCCAGACGGAAGGCCTGCCCCCGGAAACGGTTCACCCGGTCCTCGAATTTCTTCAGGAAAAATTCCGCCCGCGTCACGTCGTTCTTCGGCGCCTGCTCGGCGCATTCCGCGCCCAAAGCAGCCAGGGTGACTACAATGAAAAGTGAAAGAAACAGAAGAGCACCCGCTTTTTTCCGCGTGAAAAGGGGCATGGCACATCATCTCCTCCCGGTTCTGGTTCTTCTATCCGGAAAGAGCCTAGCTGAAAAGAAAAAGCCCGTCCTCACCCCTGGGGGAAAAAAGGGGTGGGTTTTCCCACCCCTTTTTCAGGGTGAGATTTCCCACCTTTGCCGTGAACCATTGGGGTGAGGAGTCTCACCCTGTTTGCATTCAATCGAGGATGTTTTTAAGCTCTCGTCTGTTGCTTGAGCCTGTTTTCCTGTAGATATTCCTGAGGTGGTATTTCAGTGTATTCTGTGAAATGTAGAGAAGGGAACAGATATTCAGGTCTTTGGCTCCCTTGAGAAGAAGGAGGGCGATTTCCGTCTCCTGTCGGGTGAGGTTGAATTCCATGAGCTTCATGCGCCGGCCCATCTCCTCTTCCTTTTCCTTCACTTCAGGGTCGGCATCTCCCATATCTCCGCCGTCATCTCCTCCGGCAAATCCTTCCTCTTCCCTCTCCCTTCGGGCTGCGCTTCCCATCTGGAGGGGCAGTTCCCTCCCGTCCCACAGGGAGAGCATGAGAAGCAGCAGGAATATCCCCAGGAGAGCGAAAGAGGCGAGACCGGACTGACCGGGGAGAAGGGCGGCGCCCCGGAAGAGCAGGTGGTAATGGGCCACGGTGCCTGCAAAGACGATGATAAAAATACCGAAGTTGATCACCGCTCCCCGCCTGAGGCCCGTGCGGGAGGCAAAATAGATCAGGAGCAGCCAGGCGTAAAGGTCGAGAAAGGAGAGCCCTCCCTCAAGAAAGAACCTTGCAGGGGTCCTGTAGGGTGAGAAGGTGAGAAAAAAAAGGGCGGCGGCGATGAACGGGAAGGCCCCCCGGTAGAAATTCCTCAGGTCGGCCCTTGGATAAAACCGGAAAATGAAAGCCACTCCCAGGGAAGAAAGAGCTCTAATCCAGTCAGTGACCTGGTCGGCCCGGGCAAACTCCATCGGAAAGAGGATGGGGATGAGGCTGATGAGAAAGCCGTTGGCGGCATAGAAGCAAAAGAGAAACACCGCCAGTCTCCAGATGGGAAAATCCGGCAGGGGGCTGAGCTGCTCCGTTTCTTCAGCGCCCACTCCGCCGGCGCCCCAGAGCAGGGCAAGGCTCAGCAGGGGTGCGGCAAAAAGCAGGAAGGAAACGTCCCAGGCGGTGAAAAAGCGGATGAAGAAGGTGGCCGCAAGGGGTGACAGTCCGTACACCACCGCTACGTCGTCAGGGATGAGTGTGCTGAGAAGCACTCCCCATCGGCCGAAAAGCATGGCGGCTCCTGCGGCTGCCAGAAGCATTCCTGCCAGGGCAAGAGCAGCGGCGGGAGGAGAGGGGGCAAAGGCTGAAACAAAGAGGAGAGCCGGCAGGGAGAGCATGAACATGCAGCCGGCAAAAGGCACGGCTTCCCTGTACCGGTCGAAAAAGGATTTCATGGAGAGAAACCCCATGACAAGATAGGCAAGGCAGTGAACGGCCAGGAAAAGGACCACGGGGCTTTCGCCGGCGTATCCTCTGGCGGCGAGGCGGGCCGAAAGGCCATAATGCAGGAAGAGAGATTCCATCCACGCAAAGAGCAGGCCGAAACCGATTGCGATACCCAGGATTTTTGGCGCCCTCATTCGCGGACCACCTCCCGTTGTTTCAGTATTCCATTCTGAACAATAATTATTCCGGTATCAATAGAATACCATTTGCGCTCCCGTTTCGCCATGCCCGGGAATGTGATATTCTTTCATTAAAGGAAGTCATATATTTTGTTTGAAGGAGGATGGTTTCATGTCTGTGAAGAATGCCATGACCGCAGAATTCCTGCGGTCGGCCTACGGCGGCGAAAGCATGGCCCACATGCGCTACCTCGGCTGGGCGGACAAGGCCGACAAGGAAGGCCTGCCGAAGATCGCCAGGCTTTTCAGGGCCGTCGCCTACGCTGAGCAGGTGCATGCCACCAACCATTTCGTTGTCCTCAACGGGGACGTGGCCGATGCATGTCTCACCGCCGGAGCGGTGTTCGGCATGAAGGAAACCGCCGAGAACCTCGTCGGTGCCATCGCAGGCGAGGAGCACGAAGTGGACCAGATGTATCCCGTCTACTACGAGGCCGCAAAATTCCAGGGCGAGAAGGATGCCATGCGCACATTCAACTTCGCCCTCCAGGCCGAGAAACAGCACGCCGAATTCTTCAGGCAGGCCAGGGAGCACGCCCTTGCCAAAAAGGACATGGAGTTCGAAGCAATGCTCATCTGCCCCGTGTGCGGCCACACCGTGGCCGACGAGGCGCCGGAAAAGTGCCCGGTGTGCGGTGTGCCGAAGGACAAATACGTCCGGTTCTGACGGAGGCCGGAGGAAGGGGCAGTTCCCCTTCCTCCGTTTCTTTTTTTGGGGAGGAAACCATGGGATTTCTTGACATCATCGGGCCGGTGATGATCGGTCCGTCATCAAGCCATACGGCGGGTGCCGCCAGGCTGGGAAAGCTGGCGAAATCATGCTGGGGAGACGACCCTGTCCGGGAAGTGGTCCTTTTCCTGAGGGGGAGCTTCGCCTTCACTTCCAAAGGGCACGGAACGGACAAGGCCCTGGTGGCGGGACTTCTCGGAATGGAGCCGGACGATGAAGGCATCCGGACGGCCCTTGAAACGGCCGTTGACCGGGGCTTTCCCTTCCGGTTCGAGCGGGAGGACGTGGACGGCGCCCATCCCAATTCGGTCCGCATCCTCTTTTCGGGCAGGGACGGAAGAACCATGGAAATCGTGGGGGCCTCGGTGGGAGGCGGAGCGGTGGAACTCCAGGAGATCGACGGATTTTCCCTGAAGGTGACCGGGGATCTCCCTACCCTTGTGACCTTCCACAGGGACGTCCACGGAGTGGTGGCCGCGGTGGCAGCCCTTCTTGCAGACCGGAAGATCAACATCGCCTCCATGACCCTCCACAGAAAGGCCCGGGGAGGGCTGGCCTCCCTCGTGGCGGAGATGGAGATGGAAGGGAATCCCGACCCGGCCCTCCCCGGTGAAGTGGCAAAGGTCCATCCTGCCATCGTGCGGGTGGTTCCCCTCTACGGGAGAGGAGGTCCCTCATGAGATCCCTGGGCGACATGGTGGAGCAGTGCCGGCTTTCGGGCCGTTCTTTCGCAGAACAGGCCCTGGCAATGGAGTCGGAGGAAACGGGAGTCACCGCAGGCATCCTCCGGAAGGGAATGCTCTCCCGGCTCAAGGATATGGAGTTCTCGGTCAGGGAGGCCGTGTCGAAAGAGTGGCGGGGGCTCATCGTACCGGCGGAGGCACCCCTCATTGAACAGTACGCCGGACAGGGGTGCGCCTTCTCGGGCCCCTACGTCCTTTCGGCCGCCCGGATTGCCATGGCGGTTTCCACCTACAACGCCGCCATGGGGCGCATCGTGGCGGCACCCACGGCGGGAAGCTGCGGCATCCTGCCCGGCATGCTTTTCGCGTGCCGGGAACAGTTCGGCACCGAGGACGACCTTCTTCTTTCGGGCCTGTTCGCCGCAGCGGCTGTCGGTGAAGTGACCGCCGCCCGGGCAACCCTCGCGGGAGCCTCCGGCGGCTGCCAGGCGGAATGCGGCGCAGCGGCCGCCATGGGCGCCGCCGCCCTGGTGACCGTAAGGGGAGGATCCGCCGAGGCCGTGTCCTCCGCGGTGGCCCTCACCTTCAAGTCCATCCTCGGCCTGGTCTGCGACCCCGTGGGCGGCCTCGTGGAATGCCCCTGCGTCAAGAGGAACGCCATGCTGGTGAGTCTCGGGACCCTGGGGGCGGATCTTGCCCTCGCAGGGGTGAAATCCCTCATCCCCGCCGACGAAGTGATCGACGCCATGGGGCAGATCGGCCGCGCCCTTCCGGGGACCCTGAGGGAAACAGGGCTTGGCGGCCTTGCCGTCACCCCCACGGGGAAAGCACTGGCGGAAGGCACCGGCATGTGAAAAGGCGCAGGGGAAAAAACTCCCTGCGCCTTCTTTCTGATTCTTATTCCAGCACGAGTCCCCTTATGTCCGTGATCCCCAGCCCGGGCCCCGATGAAGGAGCGACTTTCGCCCCACTGTAGACCGCTCCCCCCTCCACCGGGTCGGAGGCACAGAGGATGGGCGGGTCCAGGTCCGCCCTGGTAATGACCGGAAGGGCCGAGGCCAGATGGGCCGCTGCCGTCACGCTGATCTTGGTCTCCATCATGGCCCCGATCATGCACTCCACGCCGCAGGAGCGGGCCATGGCGCAGACGGCCAGGGCATTCCGTATGCCTCCCGTCTTCATGAGCTTGATGTTGACCAGGTCCGCCGCCCTCATGGAGAGGATGGTGAAGGCATCCCTGGGCGAAAACACCGACTCGTCCGCCAGTATCAGGGTGTCCACGCTGTCAGTGACATATTTCAGCCCCTCGAAGTCATGGGCCTTCACCGGCTGCTCCACGAGCTCGATATCGAGCCCTTCGTCCTCGAAAAACCGGATGGTTCGGACCGCCTGCTTCGGCGTCCACCCCTGGTTGGCGTCCACCCGGAGCAGAATGTCCTTCCCCACCGCCGAGCGGATCTCCCGGAGGCGGATCATGTCCTGTGCCGAGTCGGTCCCCACCTTGATCTTCAGGGCGGGATACCCGTCCGCCACGGCCTCGAGACTGTCTTTCACCATGGTCTCAGGATCGTTGACGCTGATGGTGTAGTCTGTCTCCACTTCTTTCGCTGTTCCCCCGAGGAGGGCGTACAAAGGTTTCCCGAGGATCTTGCCCCACAGGTCGTGGAGGGCGATGTCCACCGCGGCCTTTGCCGACGTGTTGTGCACCAGGGCCGAATCCACCATGTCCAGCAGATCGTTGAGGTTCTCCGTGTCCTGCCCGGTGAGGAGCGGGCGAAGCCGCTCCTCCACCGCACCCCGGATCGCTCCGTTTGAATCCCCCGTAATGACCGCCGTAGGGGGAGCCTCCCCGTACCCGCAGACTCCTTCATCCGTCTCCACGACCACCACATTGGTGGTCACTTCCGTGACGGTCCGGAGCGCCGTCTTGAACGGTTTTTTCAGCGGAACGGAAAGACGCCCGAGACGGAGTGTGCGTATTTTCATTCTAGGCTCCTGCGATCATGGACAGCATCTTGGCGACGAACAGTCCTCCCGCGGTGCCTGCCACGTAACCCATGAGAGCCATCAGGACGCCGATGGGAACAAGGGTTTCCTTGTAGGCGGCGGCGATGATGGGTGCGGCCGCCACGGCGCCGATGTTCGCAAGGCTTGCCACGGCACAGGTGAAGAGGTCGATCTTGAGGATCTTGGCGATGATGGCCATGAGAAGGGCGTGGATTCCCAGGACGACGAATCCGGCGGCCAGGTAGTAGGGTGCGTCAGTGAGCTCTTTGAAGGATGCCCGGGAGGCGATGAGGCAGATGATGATGTAGAGCATGGTCATGGAAACGGGTGAGGAGCCGGGAATGCTGTTCATGGGCGTCATGGCGCAGACAATGCCGAAGATGGTGGCCAGGATGATGGTTACGGTGCTCACCGAGAGGAAATCGCTCTTGCCGAAGACCTCCATGAGCATGGGCGAAAGAAAGGTCGCCAGCCAGGAGGAGAGGGCCGAGACGAGAAGGCCCGCTCCGATGAGAAGGGCGAGGTCTGCCGTCTCCATCTTCGTCCGGGTGTTTTCCTTCACTTCGGAGAGCATGAGCCCGACCGAGTCGATGGTAGACGTGTCGGTCTTCGTCCACTTGTTGAAGAACTTCGCGTAGGGAACAGTAGCGAGCAGCATAATGACCCAGATGGAGTAGTTCACGTTGTCCACCAGCAGGGTGTATCCCATGGCGGAGTCGTTGATGCCGAGGGCTCCCTGGATGGCCACCATGTTTGCCGTGCCGCCGATCCAGCTTCCGGCAAGGGCGCCCCAGGTCTTCCATGCCTCGGGAGGAAAGCCGTTCTTCATGAGGGCGAACATGACCACGAAACCTATCATGATGGTGATTGTGGCGGAGAAGAATCCGATGAGCATCCGGGGGCCGAGCTTGAGGATCTTCCGGATGTCGCAGCGGAGGAGCATGACGAAGATCATGGCAGGAATGAGGTTGCCCCGGACCACCCGGTACGCCGCGTTGACGCTGTCAGTCTTCTGCCACAGGTCGAAGGTGGCGAAGACCATGCACATAACGTACAGAACGACGGGGGTGGGAACATACCTGAAGAACGTGGTGTCCTTGTACTTCATCTCCAGTGTGGCGACGACTCCCGCAAAGCAGAACAGAAACGCGACATATGCAAATCCATCGGTAATCACTGTAAAACCCCTCCTGAAAAAAAGAATGATAAAACGGCTGCAGCCCTATTGCTGATCCCGGAAGGCATCAAAAAGGATACGCCCGATCCTGGCGCAGAAGTTTACGCCCTCGGACCTGTCCTTCAGCCCTTCCGTCAAAACCGAAACTACCACGGGTTTTCTGCCCCGGAAGAAAAATACGCCCGCGTCATGCTCGTTTCCCGGAAGTTCCCCTGTCTTGTGGGCGAGGAACCGCTCCACATCATCCACGTCGAGGACGGGAATCAATCCGGGAAGCTTGGAATTGAGTTTCTGCAGGGAAAGTATCTCCATCATGCGGCTCCTGGCGGAAGCGGAAAAAATCTTTCCCGAATGGAGTGTTTCCAGCACCACGGCCATGTCCCCCGCCGTGGTGAAGTTGTCCTTGCCCGCCTTTTTTGCCTCGAAGTCCAGCATCTTCCTCCCGAGGACCGTTCCGGAGAGGCCGAGTTCCCTGAACCCCCCGTTGACCGCATCCATGCCCAGCCTGTCGATGAGCAGATTCGCCGCCGTGTTGTCGCTGACGGAAATCATGAGAAGGGCGAGGTCGTCCAGCCGCAGCCGGGCACCGGAGCGTACCCGGTGAAGCAGCCCTCCGTCCACCGATTCCGCGGAAGAAAACCCGTGTACTTCGTCAAGGTCGATCTCGCCGGAAGAACTCTTTAGAAAAAGGGTGTAGAGCACTCCCAGCTTGATCAGGCTCGCTGAAGAAAAAACTTTGTCGGCGTTGTGGCTCAGATTCCGGCCGTCGGCGAGACTGGATATGACGACACCGGCGGTACCGCGGAAAGCCGCCGTCTCCTTCTGAACCGCTTCAGCCCAGTCCATCTCAGGCGGTTCCGAGCATCATCGCCCGGATGATGACGTAGATGACCGTAAATACGACAATGATCCATCCGTTGCACAGCATCGCCTTCAGGTCATCGGACTGCGCCAGTCCCATCTGGCCCTGCATGTCTCCCTCCGGAATGGCGAAGGAGGTCATCTGCGACCCGACGAGCAGCACCACGACCCAGATGGTCATGGGGATATTCAGGGTCTGGGCCAGGGGAAGGAACATCTTGTTAATGACTTCGGCCTGGGCGACGGCAGCTCCGGGAATCCCGAAGACGCCGACCAGGGTCGAGAATGCCAGGAACGCCACCGGACCGCCGTTTTCCACATAGGGTTTCAGCAGTGCGGCAAGAGCCTCGAAGGTACCTGCATCGGACATGAAATTGACGAAGGGATCCAGCAGAACGAAGAAGAAAAAGAGCCAGATGAGGCGCTTGGCCCCTTCGAAGATGGTATCCACGATCTCGGTCATGTTGAGCCGGGCCGCGAATCCCGTCAGCAGGGCCGTGCCGAGCATAATGGCGAGAACGAAGGTGGATCCGCCTTCAATAGCGATTCCGTAGCCTACGAGGGAGATCATGGAGACGAGGAAGACGATGGTCGCCCGTCTCACCGCGGCGGTGGGGGTCCATTCAATTTTTCCGGCCGCTGCCACTTCTTCCTCGGAATAGTGCTTCTTTCCTTCGGTCACTCTCTGCACATAGCCCGCCCAGAAAAAGGTCACGATCCACATGATGACGGAAATGGGAATGCCCGCGTTGACAAGGTACTGGGGGTAGGAAAGGCCGGTGAATTCCATGAGAGCCACCACCGGAGGCGTAAAGGGCCCGAGGAAGAGTCCGGTGGCCCCGGCGCCGTGGAAGAGGACTCCCATGGTGTTCGGGGTTATCCTGACTGAGGCCACGATAGGAATGAGAATGGGAGCGAGAATGGCGTTTCCTCCCGCCATGGTCCCCAAAAGGCTGACGATAATGACGGAACAGAACATGACGACAAAAAATGCGCGCTTCTGGGAATTGACGTTCAGTTTGCCGGTAACCATGGAAACGAGGTCATTGACGACCTGCGTCCGCTTCAATACCTCGCCGAGCCCCGCTCCGAGAAGGATGATGAGTCCGATGTAGCCGAGGAACGAACCCAGGCCTCCCCGGATGCCGGCGGCAACGTCCATGAGGCTGTGACCGCCGATAAGGGATGCTGCGAGGATACCGAGAGATACCGCCACAATCTGCCCGTAGCGGGTAAAGCAGAAAATTATGTAGATTCCCAGGGGGACCAGCCCTAAAAGTATCGAATTTTCCACAGTAATCCCTCCTTCAAAAGTTGACTTCCCTGCCGTTTCACTGATTCTGCCCGTTCCGTTACCTCCCCCTTTCTTCTGCGCCTGAAAGGCGCGGCGAGGACCGCCTTCCCCAAAATGAGCGGCCCATAAAAAAATCCAGCAGCCTCCGGCGATTGTGTTCGCCGGTGACCGCTGGATTTCATTCTCTAGTGTCCGTGAGGAAAAACTCAGACGGACCGAAGAACGAAGCAGCTCGTTATTTCACTGTTTTTTTCGTAGCGGTGACTTCCCGGAACTTCTTGACGGCGTCCCTGTAGGCCGCGATGATGGCCTTCTGGGAGGATCCGAAATACCGGGACTGAACTTCCGTCACGATTTTCTCCTCGTCCTTCACCAGGCGCTTTCCCGCAAACATCCCCCGAATGAAGCTCTCAGTGGTCTTGACCGTCACGGACACCCCGCAGTCGAGGATCTCTTCCGTTTCCTTCACCACGATGAAGGTGATGAAGAACGCCCCGAACTGCTGGTTGATGGGATTGAACCCCGTGGTCTGGGAGTTTCCCACGACAAGGATCGAGTTCTCCGGGTATTGAACATCATACGACATGTCTGAATTCTACCACGGCACTCCGGACCATGTCTACTTTTTTATCCCCCCGTCACCAGGGGCATGATCTTTATTTCGTCCCCTTCGGCGGGGACATAGGTCTTGCTTTTCCGCTCCCCGTTCACGATGGGGATATAGCCCGCGTGGGCCTTCTCCTCCATTTCCGCGAGAAGTTCGCCGATGGACCGCTCTCCCGCGGGGACCTCCCAGGGTTCCGGCGGTCCGTACTGCCTGAACAGGCCGAGAAGACGAATCGTCACAGCCATGGGACCGGCTCCTCCGCCTCAGGGAAGGAAGGCCGCGAACCGGCCGAGTCCCAGGGCTTCCAGGCGCTCCCTGGTGGGAACACCGTTCCTGTCCCACCCACGGAGCTCGTAGTAGTCGTCGAGGATTCTGTCATGGGGTGTGGGCGTCTTCCCCGCCCGGGGCCCCACCATGGCCGGAACGGCCATCTTCAGGGGCAGGGTGTCGTCCTTCCTGTCCAGGCCGTCGCGGACGTTGATGATCCTCTGGAGCTGCCACGCCCTCTCGCCGAACTTCACCAGATCCTCCACCGGAACATCCTTCCCCGTCAGGTACCTGTAGGCCGTCCGGATCTCCGTCAGGGTCAGGCCGCCGCCTCCCATCATGAACTGGCAGATGGTCATGCAGTTCATCAGGACGCTCACGTCCTGGTGGATCACCGCCGTCTTCGCGGCGCACTCCGGCGACTGCCTGTCGCAGGGGCCTTCCTGGCCGAGCTCCGGGAAGTAGCCTCCGAGGGCGCTCGTCTGGGGGTTGCCCCGTTCGTGGCAGGCGCCCCTGGTGCCCACGGCGTAGTTCACCCCGAGGGCGTACACCGCCCGGGGGTCGTGGGCGGGGTAATCCATGTTCTTCACTTCCACGGTGATCTTTTCCGCTTCCCTGCCGATATGCCGGGCCGCCCCGCGGATCCCTTCCCGGAACCATGCGCCCATGCCGGTCAGCGTCCCGATCTGTTCCACCATGGCGAGCAGGACGTCCGGGTCGCCCCATTTCAGGGACAGCCCGCCGGTGTCCTGGGGGGTGATCCAGCCGTACTCCCAGCACTCCATGAGAAAACCGATCCAGGCTCCGCAGGAGATGGTGTCTATCCCCAGGCGGTTGGCACGGTCGTTGGCCTTCGCCACAGCCCCCAGGTCCTCCACCAGGAGGTTGCTCCCCATCATGGCGATGGTCTCGTACTCGGGGCCGTTCCCCTCCAGCACCGTTCCGTCCGGATATTCGAACCGGATATGACGGTGGCACCCTATGGGGCAGTTGATGCACGGCAGGGGCTTCACGTTCAGGTACTCCGTGTAGCGGGGAGCGCCGAGGAGGGCTGCTCCCCGCTTGTTCTCGTCCCCCCTCCAGTACTTGATGGGGGTATCGCCGATCCCTTCGAGGGGAACGATGACCCGGGGCGTTCCGTCGGCCCGGAACTTTTCCCCCTGCCCGGAGAGCAGCCTGAACGTTTCCTTTGCGAACTCCGCCGCCTTCTCCGGGTCATGCACGGGGACTTCCCTCGTTCCCCAGGCCGCCACGGCCTTGAGGTTCTTCGAACCCATGACGGCCCCCGCCCCTCCGCGTCCGGCGAAGCTGTGCCCGTCGCAGGAAATGCAGGCAATGGGGTGCATTCTCTCCCCCGCGGGGCCGATATTCAGGGCGTTGATCCGCCTGTCGCCCAGGTCTTCCTTTATGAGCTCCCCCGTTTCGATGGTATCCTTCCCCCACAGGAACGCAGCGTCCCGGATCTCGGCGCCGCCGTCCTTGATGAACAGGTAGACCGGTCTGTCCGCCCGTCCCTCGAAGACCACGGCGTCGAAGCCGCACTGCTTGAAATAGGGGGCCCAGTGGCCCGTACCCGCCGACTCGAGGAAGGTTCCCGTGAGGGGCCCCTTGGTGATGACGCTCCATTTGCCGTTGCCGGGGAATTTCACTCCCTGGAAGGGACCCACGGCAAAGATGAGTTTGTTCTCCGGGGAGAGGGGGTCCACCTTGGCCGGAGTCTCCTCGAGAAGAATCTTCGCGCCGAGGGCCGAGCCCCCGAGCAGAAGGTCGAAGGTCTCCTCCGGAATATCGTCGGTCCTGCAGACCCTGTTCGTCAGGTCCACCCGAAGCAGTTTTCCCCAATAGCCGTGCATGATTCCACCTCCTGGTTTCCCGATGCCGCCGGAGCGGCCGGATATTGTACACTTCCATGGAGTTATAGTCTAAATTCAGCGGCGTTTTATTGCAACAGCCCGAAAAAGGGCCTCCCCGGCCGGCTGCCGGGGAGGCCCTTTTTCTAAATCCGCAGTTTTTAGGCAGAGGGAGTGTCGCCGGGCATAAGGTGAATTCGCCCCGCCAGGGGCGAAGAGATCATCCCCTGGGGGACAGCGCCCGGGCCGAGAAACCGACATGGATGTCGGTTTCACAAGCAGGCAACCGGCGAACGCAGGGAGCCGAGTTGATCGCTTGGGCAGTTGTCATGGAAGACAATCTGCACCGACGGCCCAAGCGAGCACCGGTGACGCTCCCCGCTGCCTGCAGATTTAGTTTTTTTCCGTGAGTCCCGGGGGAGTTCAGATTCTTTGACGGATCGTATCGATGACGGTACCGTCCCGGTACTCCACTATTCCTATAATCTTGTCCCCGAAGGAAGGGGTCTTCGGAATTCCGGTGAATTCCTCGGCCATTTTCTTCAGGTCGCCGATCTCCATCAGCGGAATGCCTTTCCCCCGCAGATTCTCCAGGAGGTCTTTTCTTCGGGGGTTGACCGCCACGCCCCGTTCCGTGACCACCACGTCCACCGTTTCTCCCGGGGTGGTCACCGTCAGGACCCTGTCCACGACCATGGGCATCCTTCCCCGGAACAGGGGCGTGACGATGACGGTCACGGCGGCGCCGGCGGCGGTGTCCATGTGGCCGCCGATGCCGTGGAGAAGCACCCCGTCCGATTCGGTGTTCACATTGACGTTGAAGTCCGTGTCCACCTGGGTTGCCCCGAGCACCACCGCGTCAAGCATATCCACAGTGCACCCCTTGGAGGCCGTATTGGCGTAGAAGGACGCGCTCATTTCCGCATGCCCGCGGTTCGCGGCAATGGAGGCCACGGCCTCGAGGTCGAAAGACTGGACGTCCAGGAGGGATTCGAAAAGTCCTTCCTGCAGCATGTCCACGCTCTGGCCGGTGATGCCGCCGGAAATGAAACTCCCCCTGATGCCGGCGGCCTTCATCCGTTCACGGATACAAGCTGACGCCGCGAGGGAGATCCCCCCCGCGCCGGCCTGCATGGAAAAACCGTCCGTGAACAGGCCGCTCTCCTCCACGACTTTCGCCACCTGCTCCGCGATGATGAGCCGGAGTGGGTCCCGGGTGACCCGGAGAGTTCCGGAGACGATTTTTTCCGGCACGCCGATGCTCTCCACGGGAACGACCCAGTCCACGAGAGTCTGGGGAATGGAGAAGGGAACGGCCGGGTAGGGAACAAGATTGTCCGTGACGGCAATCACCCTGTCGGCATATTGGGCATCTGTAAAGGCATATCCGAGGGAACCGCAGGCCGAGGGGCCCGAAATTCCGCTCAAATTTCCCATGGCATCCGCGGCGGGCGCGGCAAGGACCGCCACGTCCACGTGCAGCTCCCCTGCCTGCATGGCACGGACCCTCCCTCCGTGGGAACGGAGGATCACCGGCGAGGGAAAGAGCCCTTCCGAGGCGGCCCTGCCCACCGGACCGTTCACGCTTCCCTCGATGGACCGGATCACCCCGGACCGGACGTGGCGGAGCAGGCTCTCGTGCACGGGAAAAAGGGCCGACGGAGCGAGGACCAGGTCCCTGATGCCCATGTCCGCCAGCACGTCCAGGGCCATGTTCACCACCAGGTCGCCGTCCCGGAGGTGATGGTGGAAGGAGACGGTCATGCCGTCCCGTACTTCCGCCAAACGGAAGGCTTCCTCGAGGGAGGCGACGATTTTTCCTTTCTTCCTTCTCTTCCGGACGGACGGAATATCCTTGCTCCCTCCGGTGAAAAAGAACGTTTTCCGGCTGTCTGCATCCATATTCATGGCGGTCACCTTTCTCCCGGAATGCATCCGGCCGCTTCCGCCAGGGCCAGGATCTTTTCAGCCCTGGCCACCACGGGGGCGTCGATCATCCGGCCGTCGAGGGCGATGACCCCGGCCCCCCGGGACGATGCCTCGCGGAAGGCGGCCATCACCCTGCGGGCAAAACCGGTCTCCTGTTCCGAGGGGGTAAACGCCCTGTGCACCAGGGAAATCTGCCTCGGGTGAATAACCGACTTGCCGTCGAACCCCAGGAGGCGCACCCGCAGCGCTTCCGCGTAGAGACCGTCCATGTCGTTCACGTCGCCGAAGACGCTGTCGAGGGCCTGAACCCCGGCAATCCTGGCCGCCACGATGACCTTGGCCCGGATATCGTCGAGCTCCCGGCCTTCCTTTGTCCGCACGGCCCCGATGTCAGCGGTGTAGTCTTCCGCGCCGTAATTCAGGGCGATCACCCGGGGGCTTGCGGCGGCAATTTCGGACAGGTTCCGGCCTCCCCGGGCGGATTCGGTTATGGCGATAATCCCCACCGTTCCCGGTTCAATGCCGTTTTTCAGTTCAAGGTCCGTCATGAGGGCGTCGGCCTCCCGGACGTCGTCGGCACATTCGCACTTCGGCAGCCGGATGGCTTCCGGCGCGAGGGGGATGATCTCCGCAAAATCGTCCCTGCCGAAGGGGGTGGAAAGGGAGTTGACCCTCACCGTGACCTCCGCGCCCCGGTAAGGCACAGCCCTGAGGGCATTCCTGACGAGTATCCTCGCCGCATCCTTCTCTGAAACGGGAACGCCGTCCTCAAGGTCCAGAATGACGCTGTCCGCCCCGTAGACCGTCGCGTTGGCAAGCATGCCGGGGTTGGTTCCCGGCACGTAGAGAGACGTCCGGCGAAGCCGTTTCGCTTTCACTCCTCCACCTTCTCTCTATCGGGCACGGCCAGGGCTCTACGCGCCGCCGTCTCGGTTCTCGCCCGGAGGGTGCAGTCCAGGGAGCCCCGGTCCTGCACCTTGACGAAACAGTGGACAATACCGGCGGACTCCAGTGTCTCCCTGACCGCTTTTCTCATCTCCCCGCCGAAGGATGCCATGGAAGGGCTCTCGAGCTCGATCCTGATGCCCTCCCTTTCAGGCGAAAGAACCACCATCACAAGGGCGTCACACGATTCAAGAGACCCCGCAACACCGGTCTTTTCCTGCACCATGACGTAACCTCCCGTTCACGCGCCGGCAGGTGTTGATCTTTTCTGGAACTTCAGGTTATAGAAAATCACCAGTCCGAGAAGAGAAAAACCCGCCGCGTCGGTTACAACCCCGGGGAAGATGAGGAGAACCGCTCCGGCAAAGGCCAGCAGGCGTCCCCAGAAAGGAACGGGCGCCGCGATGTAGCCCTCCGTCGCTATGGAAAGGCCGAACACGCCGATCAATGCGGTGATTATGGCAAAGATGGTCACAGGCCAGCTCACCACGTTGGTCAGCATGATCTCGGGCGAATAGATGAACACGAAGGGAACGATGAAGCCGGCAAGGGCCAGCTTTATGGACGTAAAGGCCGTCTTGTTAGGGTCCGACCCGGCGATTCCAGCCGCTGTATAGGCGCCTACGCACACGGGAGGAGTGACCGAGGAAAGAACGGCGTAGAAAAATACGAAGAAGTGGACATCCAGGGGTTTTGCCCCGAGAAGAATCAGGGCGGGGGCCGCCACGGCACTTGCCATGACGTAGCTTGCCGTGGTGGGCATCCCCATCCCGAGGATCATGGAGAGGATCATGGTGGAAATCAGCGTCAGCAGCAGATTCCCTTTCGTGAAGCTGAGAATGACGTCCCCGACTTTCAGGGCGATCCCGGTGGCGCCCATCATCCCGATGACCACGCCGACGATGACGCAGGCAATGGCGACGGAAAGGGCGCTCTTTGAACCGTCCTCGAGAGTGGCGATGAAGGACTTGATGTCAAGCCTGTCTTCCTTTTTTACAAAGCTGAGAAGGGTTGCAAGGACTATTCCCCAGCATCCGGCGTACAGCGGGTTGTATCCCTGGACGAGGAAATAGATGATGCCGAAAAGGGGTATGGACTTGTACCCGCTCTTGACCAGGACATCCTTCACCCTGGGGAGGGCATCCTTCGGCAGCCCCTGCAGTCCCAGCTTTGCCGCCTCGAGGCTCAGGCAGCACCAGATGCTCCAGAAATAGAGAATGGCGGGAACGACCGCCGCGCTCAGCACCTTGAGATAGGAAATACCCAGGGAGTCCGCGATGATGAACGCCGCAGCTCCAAGCACGGGAGGCATGATCTGGCCCCCTGTGGATGCCGCCGCTTCGACCGCTCCGGCGAAATGGGGCTGATACCCGATCTTCTTCATCAGGGGAATGGTAAAGGCGCCGGTAGTGGCCACATTGGCGGAGGTACTGCCGCTGATGGTCCCCATGAGGGCGCTTGAGACAACGGCGATTTTTGCCGGTCCTCCCTTGAGGTGCCCGGTAAGGGCCATGGAAAGGTCGTTGAAGAACTGGGACGTTCCCGTGGAACTGAGAAATGCCCCGAACAGGATGAACAGATAGATATAGGTCGCTGAAACCCCCGTCACGAGTCCGAACAGACCGTCCGTGGTGAGGTAAAGCTCCTCGATGATGCGCGGGATGGACAGGCCGAAATGTTTGAAAGGACCGGGCATGGATCGTCCAAAATAGGCGAAGAGGATGAAGAGGCCGCAGAAAATGGGCAGCGGATATCCGAGGACTCTCCGTGCGGCTTCAAAGACAAGAAAAATCATGGCGACCCCGAGATAGAGTTCGTACTGGGTGTACATTCCAGCCCTGTTCGCGATGTCCTCGTACATGAGGTACACGTAGACCGTGCAGGCCGCCGCTGCCGCGGCGAACATCCAGTCGAAGAGGCTGGGACGGCCTCTCGGGGATGTCTTCCACATAGGATAGAGCAGGAAGATCAGCGGCAGAACAAAGGCAAGGTGAAGGCTCCTCTGCTGCATGGCGGGCAGAACGCCGAAAAAGGCGGTGTAGAGCTGAAAGACCGCCAGCGATACGGTGAGCACCGTGACAAGAAGCTTGAGATTCCCCGAGAAGGAGCGCTTCTTGCCGGAAGACACTTTTTTCTCCTGGTTTCCGGAAACAGTAGTATCCATCATTTCCTCCCTCGAAATTCCCGATATCAAAAGGCGGGAGGACCGGCGCCCATACGCCGTCCTCCCGCCGCAGACGAGGCCCTATTCCTTGATCAGGCCGGCTTCAACGTAGAACTTTTTCGCGCCGGGGTGAAGGGGCACGGACATTCCGGCCAGCGCAAAGTCGAGGGTGAGGCTGTTGAAGTAATTCAGCCTTTCCTGGAGAAATTTCGTGTTGGCGTGGATCATCTTCGTGATCTTGTAAATAACTTCTTCGGGCATGTCTTCGTAGGTGAGGAGCGAACCGACGGCGCCAACCACGGGGATGTCCTTGTCATATCCCGCATACACACCGCCGGGGATTGTAACGGGCGCATAGTGGGGATACTTTTCGACGATTTCCCTGATCTTGTCCGCTTCGATGCCGATGAGCCCGACCTTGCCCGAACGGATCATGTCCGTGACCTGGGCGTTCGGCGCATTGGTGGTCCAGATGTGGGCCTGGGAATCGCCCACCTTCAGTGCCTCGGCCACTTCGGCGCGGCCGAAACGTTCGATCCTGACGTCGTCATCGGTGAGGCCGTACACGGACATCATTTCACGGACGTTGACCTCGATGCCCTGCCCGACCGAACCGTAGTCGACCCTCTTGCCCTTGAAGTCGCCGATGCTCTTGATTCCGGCGTCAAGGTTCACAAGGATATGGGCAGGCATGGGATAGATGGCCGTAACATACCGGAGGGTCTTGATGGGCTCCTTGAAAGACCCTGTGCCGTTCCAGGCATCGTTCACCGTGGAGGACTGCACCATGCCGAGCTCCACTTCCTTGGTGCCGAGGTTGATGCAGTTCTTGATGGATCCGCCGGTGACCGCGGTGAAGTTGATGCTCTTCTCGACCTCGGTTCCGAGCTGGGCAATGGTATTGCCGATAAGATAGAAGCCTCCGCCCACGCTGCTCGTCCCGATGCGGACGAACACGTCGTCAGCAAAAGCGGGAGCCGCGGCCACACACAGCAGGAGCATTACTGCAAGCATACTTTTTTTCATTTCATAGTCCCCTTTCAGGATTCTGTCAAATTTACGCCAAAGAGCGTTTCAGCATCTCCTTACTTCTTTCCGATGCTCTCTTTCATCATGGGAAGCGCGTCGGTAACCATTTTTGTGGTTTCCTCATGAAGCTTGAAATAATCGTCGCCGGATGCGAAGAGCATCGGTCTGTCCGTATCAGCCGCCCATTTCTGAATTTCTTCCGAATTTACCGCCTTGCTGATTCCTTCAATGAGAAGAGCCCGGATATCTTCAGGAAGACTGGGGGGAGCGCAGATGCCCCGCATGTTGTAGACGGCGACTTCCGGCAGTCCCATTTCGGAAAGGGTCGGATAATCGTAGGGTGCGATGCGCTTGTCGTTCAGAGTGGCGAGCACCCTGATTTTGTCGTCTGCAAGCAGGGCCTTCAGCTCGCTGTAGCCGGCAATCCAGAACGTCACATGTCCTCCGAGGAAGGCCGCCTTTGAAGGAGCCGTGCCGTCGAACGGCACTATCCTGTGCTTCAGGCCTCCAAGCACAAGCTGTACGCTGCCCAGGTGCCCGCTGCTTCCGAGGCCGGACACGGCGCAGGATATGTCCTCTTTTTTCGATGTTTCGAGAAGATCCTGGAATGTCTGGTAGGGTGAACTTTTCAGAACAAGAAGATACCGGGCGTCTTTTACAACGTTGACGAGATAGGTGAATTCGTGCCCCTTGTACCTTCCGTCGTACAGATACTCTCCCAGCTGCAGCGCGGGCTGGTTATTGTAAAAAAGAGTGTGCCCGTCCGCGGTTTCCCTGTACATCTTGTCGTACGCGATGCGCCCGCCGGCGCCTGTCATGTTTTCCACCACGACAGGGACTCCGAAATGCTTCTCCATGAGGGGGGCAAGCATGCGGAGCTCCACATCACCTGCTCCTCCGGCGGCGAAAGGATTCACTATGCGAATCGGCTTTCCGTCGGGAAAAGCTGCGAAGGATGGAGCGGCAATGACAACCAGGACCAGAAATGCACACATACAAATTTTTGACAGCCTGAACATCTCGACATACCTCCTCCTTACTAAACACTCAAAATTACGGTTCCCCAGCCCCGGAGGTTCCCCGGCTTCCGGGCTGAAAACCGGCCGGGAAGCACCTGTTCCCTAGAATCCGCCGTGTTTTTTTATATACGGCACCACCCCGCCTTCTTTCAGAATTTCCACCATTATTCCGGGCAGAGGGGTTACCGCCAGCTCTTGATTCTTGCTCCTGTTTTTCAGCACTTCAGAGCCGACATCATATTCAAGGATATCTCCTTCGTCGATGGCGTCGGTATCGCATTCGACCACGGCAAGTCCGATGTTGACAGCATTTCGGTAAAAAATGCGGGAAAAGGTTTTCGCCGCGATGAACAGGACTCCGGCCTCTTTTAAAGCAACGGGGGCCTGCTCTCTCGAAGATCCGCACCCGAAATACGTACCGGCCACAAGAACGCCTCCTCCGCTGATTTTTTCACCGAAGGAAGGATCGAGATCTTCCATCGCATGGTCAGCGAGGTCCCTGACATTGAGCGTTTTGGTGTGCTTGCCGGCAATGATGAGATCGGTGCTGATGTTGTCGCCGTATTTTACGGCATGACCCTGGAGCTTCATCGTCATTCCTCCAGTTCCCTGGGGTCAGTTATGCGTCCCCTGATTACCGATGCCGCTATGGTTTGAGGCGAGGCGAGATAAATAAACGCTTTGTTGTTTCCCATCCTCCCCTTGAAATTGCGGTTGGAGGAGGAAAGGACCACTTCTCCGTCGGCAGGGACCCCTCCGTGGGTTCCGACGCACACGCCGCATCCGGGAGTAAAGACAGCCCCTCCCGCCTCGATGAGCGTCGCGAGTACTCCTTCTTCCATGGCCTGGAGCATGACCTGCCTGGAGGCAGGGGCGATGATAAGCCTCACGCCTTCCGCAATCCTCTTTCCTTTCAGTATTCGCGCGGCCTCGCGGAGGTCTTCGATTCTCCCGTTCGTGCAGCTGCCCAGGAAGGCCTGGTGAATGGCAACGTCCCGGACTTCGCTCACGGGACAGACGTCGTCGACCGCGTGAGGTCTCGCAACCACGGGTACTAGGGCGTCAAGATCGATTTCCGCATCCATCAGGTACCGGGCATCGGCGTCGGCGGAAATTCCCAGTTCGGGACCGCAGGGGAAACCGCACTTGGCTCCCATTTCCACCACCATGTTGGCAATGGTCAGGCGTTCCGAAAGAGAAGCCCTGTCGATCCACTCTCCGTAGAACTCCATGCTCCTGTAATTCGCACCGTCCGCCCCGATAACCCCGGCGGTCTTCAGAATCACGTCTTTCGCCGAACATCCCTTCCGGAGGGTTCCCTTCAGATTCACCCGTATGGTTTCCGGAACCTTGAACCACGATTTGCCGGTGTACATCGCCGCGGCCATATCGGTGGAACCGACCCCGGTCGCAAAAACCCCCAGCGCACCGTAGGTACAGGTGTGCGAATCCGTTCCGAGAGCCAGGTCTCCGGGCCTGAGGTACCCCTTTTCCACGACGATCTGGTGGCATACGCCTTCTCCGCCTTCGATGAACGTTATTCCCTGCTCCCTGGCGAACTCCCTCATCATGGACTGAAGATTGGCTATTCTTTCATAGGGAGCGGGGGTGGCGTGGTCAAGAATGAGCACCATTTTCGAGGGATCAAAAACCTTTGTTCCTCCCATGTTTTCGAAAGCCCGTATGGCCATCGGCGCCGTTGCGTCATGGCTCATGAGAAAATCAACGCTGCAGAAAAGGATGTCTCCCGCCTTTACGGGCTTTCCCGGTTCCGTCGAGTGCTTCTGGAGTATTTTTTCCGCAATGGTCTGTCCGTACATATCAGAAAACCTGACCTTTCTCAGACATCGCCGTTACATGTTGTTCTCGATGAACGAGGGAAGATACTTCTTTTCCAGCTGCCGGAAGTCATCGTACCCCACAAGGTCCCTGAATTCCCCGAAGGAACAGACAAGGTCGTTCCGTCCTACGGCTACATTATCATCCCGTATCGCCTCGAGATAGGCCATAAGCCCCTTCACCGCCGCAAAAAGCGGGCCGACGGGAATGCTCACCCTGGCCACGCCGAGCTCCCTGAGCTTTTCAATGGACATGACAGGGGTTTTCCCTCCCGCGACAGCATCGAATATATTGATGCTCACAGGGGCCTTGATCCGGGCGACAGCTTCCCGTATCTGCTCTTCAGATCTTGGGGCCTCGAGAAAAATGAGGTCCGCTCCTGCTTCGGCATAGGCGTTCGCCCTGTCTACGGCGCTTTCGAACCCTTCGACAGCGATTGCGTCAGTTCGGGCATTGATGATGAAATCGGGATCGAGCCTGTCTCTCACGTCCCTGCAGGCCCTGACCTTCAGCGCCATTTCCTCTTTCGAAACAAGCTGCTTCCCTTCCATGTGCCCGCATCTTTTGGGGAATGCCTGGTCTTCTATGTTCATTCCCGCCGCCCCTGCACCGATAAACTGCTCGGTAACGTACATGGCCGATATGGCATTGCCGAAACCGGTATCCGCATCGACAATAACCGGAATATGCACGGCATCGATCACGTTCTTCGAAAAATGCAGCACATCGGCAAAAGAAAGGAACGCCATGTCCGGCAGGCCGAGATAGCTGGCGGAAAGTCCGAAACCGCTGACCTGAAGCGCCTTGAATCCATAGTTTTCGATCATTTTTGCCGAAAGGGCATCATGGGCCCCCGGGCACACGAGAGCGGAACGTTCATTCAGCATTGCCCTGAGCTTTGTTGATCTTTTCATTGCCGATCCTCCTTAAGGAAATTGGTAAGGATCCTGTGTGAACAGAATCCCGGGAAACACTGCAGAAAGCGGTGAAAAAACGCTTCTTGCCGGCAGTTTTTTCCGTACCTTATTTCACGCTCTTTCCGTTTTTCCGGAAAAATCCCAGCAATGGATACACCACAGACAGAAAAGTGACGGCCAGAATAACCTTGGAAATGGGGCTTGCCCAGAATATGGAGAAGGATCCGCCCGAAAGCATGAGAGACTGATGGTACCCCCGTTCCATCATCGTTCCCAGGATGATGGGGAGCAGAAGGCAGATGAGAGGATACTTGAGTTTTCTCATGACGAAGGCCAAAAGACCGAAAGCTATGGTGACGACGGCGTCTCCTATGTTGTTTCTCATGGCGTAGGAGCCTATGAAGCAGAGGCTCACGATTATGGGAATAAGAAATCCGACGTCCACCACCGTCACCTTGACGAGGAACCTCACGGCAAAGATGGTGACGAGAAGCATGAAGAGATTGGACAGTCCCAGGCCGAAAAAGAACGTGTACGTCACTTTTCCGTAGGTGGTGAAAAGGGAAGAGCCCGGTATCAGGCCATGGATCATAAGGGCTCCCATAAGAAGGGCGGCGGAGGAACTTCCGGGAATGCCGAGGGTCAGCGTCGGAATGAGAGAAGTGCAGGTAACCGCGTTGTTCGATGATTCCGGGGCGATGACTCCTTCCGGAGCTCCCTGGCCGAAAAGTTTTGAATGCTTGGAACGGGCTTTTGCCGCGACGTAGGCTATGAGGTTGGCCGCGCTCACGCCGATCCCGGGGAGGGCTCCGATGACCGAACCTATCACGGTAGAGCGGATCAGTGTCCCGGGAAAGCGGAATGTCTGCCTGAATCCCTCTTTCAGTCCTCCCTTTGCTTCGAGCGAGTTGGAAATGGTGCCCCCGCTTTCCACAAAGGCAAAAACTTCGGAGATGGCAAACAAGCCGATGATTGCAGGCACGAGCTGCATTCCGTCCTCAAGGTATGGCAGGCCGAACGTGAACCGCAGCGCTCCGGAGATGGGATCATACCCTATTCCCGAGAGAACGAGGCCCAGTCCGAGGGAAATGAGCCCTTTTACCACGGATTCTTTCAGTACCGTGACGGAGATGATGATAAAGGTGAAAAGGGTCAGGAGAAAGAGTTCCGCGGGGCCGAATTTGAGCGAAATCTCCGCCAGGGGAGGGGACAGAAAGAAAAGAAGCAGCAGTCCCGCCATTCCTCCGACAAAAGAAGCCATGGCTGCAATTCCTATGGCCTCCATGCCTCTGCCCTGCTGTGCCATGGGGTATCCGTCGAAAGAGGTCGCAGCTGATGCGGGAGTCCCGGGAGTATTCAGCAGGATGGCCGAAATGGATCCCCCGAAAGTTGCCCCGCAGTAGACGGACCCCAGAAGAATCAGCGCCCCTTCGGCGGACATCCAGAAGGTAAACGGAAGAAGCAGCGCCATGGTCATGGAAGAACCGATGCCCGGTATCGCACCCATGACGATTCCCAGGGCCGTTCCGAAGAGGGCGTAACCGATGTTGAGAGGGGCAAGGGCTGCCAGAAGGCCTTCGTAAATCATTTTCCGCACCTCGCTAGAAACCAACCAGGCTGTCCGGAAGGGGCATCCGGAATCCAACGACGAAGACGAGATAAACCATAGCGACATATACGACCGTAATGACCGCAATTCTTAAAATTTTCCTTTGCCCCATCCAGTACATGCATACCGGAACGAAGACCAGGCTGGACAGCATAAACCCTATAAGGAAAACCCCCGCGGTATAGCCTGCGAGCAAAAGAATGAAAGGCACAGATCGTTGATGGATCCTCAGCACCGCCCCCCGGAGGGAATCCCTGATCCAGATCTGCCAAAGGCGGAAAGCAATTGTCAGCAGTGCGAAGACAGCGCAAATATTCGGCACGCTTCTCGCCATGGCGCTGTATTCCCGTGAAAGAACAAGAAACAGTACTGAAACTGCCCCGATCACCAACAGGAAAAGGCTTTCCGCGTATTTCAACCTGAGTTCCATTCCGGCTCCTCCCTTGTCCTTTCAGTCTTTCCGGTACGGAAACCAGCCGGTCGCAAGCGATGCATTCCCGGCCGGCCCCTGACAGAAGTCAGCGGAATCAGCCGCAAACTCCGTCCCGAAATTCACACTTCTTCGCTTCAAGCTGCTTCATGACCCAGCTTCTGTCGGCCGTTCCGTCGATGGCGGCCTGCAGTTTCCTCCGGTCATTCTGCTGGAAGGCCTTCACCGCTTCGAGCACTTCCTCCGCGTCCTGCCGCGGGATGACGATGACGCCGTCAGGATCTCCGACGATGATGTCACCGGGGTTGACGTGCACACCGCCGCAGGAGACGGGAACGTTCACCTCGCCCGGGCCCTCCTTGTAGGGGCCGCCCGGTGTCGAACCGGTGGCGTAGAGAGGAACGGAACCGCCGGAGATCTGGAGGGCATCCCGAATGGGGGCGTCGAGGACGATTCCGGCAAGGTTCTTTCTCTCGGCGTAGCGGTACATTATTTCCCCGAGGAGGGATCTGTTTCTTCCCCCTTCATTGGCAATCACCAGGACATCCCCTTCGGCCGCCATGTCGAGCCCCTGGTGGATCATCAGGTTGTCCCCGTAGCAGGTTTTCACCGTCAGGGCAACACCGACCATGTTGACGTCACCGGGCTTCGTCATAAGCCGGATCTCGGGGATCATGGCGTTGTGTCGTCCCATGCAGTCGGCTATGTTTGCCGCCGGTATGGTCCGGAAGCTTTCGACAAGGTCTTTCGGGGGAAGGTTTCTTTTAAGAAAAACGCGGAATCCTACGGGCATTGTTTTCTCTCCTTGTATGCGGCAGTATGTGTCTTGCTTCAGCAATGGCCTTTTGTCCGCCAGATCTCGTAGACCTCGGGAAGAGTCTTCGGAGGCACCCCTCCGAGCTCCTCTCTCGTTCCGAGGGCGGCGGACTTTTTGAGGCGCCGGATGACGGCTTCGGCCATAATGGGCTCTATGCCGAGGTCCTTCATGAGTTCCACCGACTCTCCCACTTCGAAGGCCCTGCGCTCGGCATGGACAAGGTCGGCGGCGATCATTCTCCGTGCTGTATTCTGGAAAGGCACGTTCAGGGTTTCCGCCAGGGATTCCAGCACGATCTCCTCCGCGCCGCTCTTTTTCGCGAACAGGAATGTCTCCACGAGAAGGGCTTCAAGGCCTTTCATGAAGACGCTGCGGACAAGCTTGATGGATGAGGCCGCCCCGGCGGGGCCTTCGGCGAGCTCTATCTTCATCCCGAAGGGAGTCATCATCTCAGCCCATCCGGAGGCTCCGCTCCCCGAGGCGAGAATGGGAACCGTGTGGCCGTAGGTGGGAAGGGGGCCGAGCATGGCGCCGTCGGCAAACAGGATACCCTTTCCGGCAAAAAGCTGTTCCATCTCTCTCTTTTCCGATGGTTTTGCCGTGGATACGTCGACAAAAAGCCGTGCGGCCGTCGAGCATCCGGCCGCCTCCCTGGCCGCGGCAAGGGAGTACTTCGCCGGAAGCGCGGAGACGACCACATCAGCCTGGCCCAGCATATCCTGAAGGGAGGGAACAAGCTCCACGCCTGCTTCCTCCGCTCTCGAACCGATGGTCCGGGCGAACGGTCCGCCGTCGGCAAAGGCCCTGTCGAAAGCCACAATCCTGCCGAAGCCTGCCGTTTTCAGCCCCTTCGACATGAAAAAACCCACTTCGCCAAAACCCAGAAAACCCAGAGTAACGGTCATTTCTGCTTCTCCCCGCCCCGGGCTCTATTCGACGAAGGTGGGAAGGAACTCTTTTTCCTGGTCCCTGAATTCAGGTACCCCGACGAGGTCCTTGAATTCATTGAAGGAGAAAACGAGATCCTTTCTCTCGGGAGCGAGGCGCCCTCCCTTGATGGCCTCAAGATAATTGAGCACTCCCCGGGCCGCCGCGAAGGTCGTGCCCACCGGAATGCTGATGCGGGCGACTCCCATGGCCGCAAGTTCCTCCACGGACAGAAGAGGGGTCTTTCCTCCCTCGATATTGTCGAAGAGGTTGATGCTCACCAGCCCCTTTATGCCCTTGACCGCCTTTTCTATCTCTTCCACCGTGCGGGGAGCCTCGACGAAGATCATGTCAGCCCCGGCTTCAATATAGGCGTTTCCCCTGCGGATGGCCTCGTCAACTCCGGAAACGGCAATGGCGTCTGTCCTGGCGTTGATGATGAAATCAGGGTCCAGCTCGTCCCGGATCTTTGCGCAGGCCTTGACCTTGAGGACCATTTCCTCAAGGGGGACGACGGATTTCCCTTCGATATGGCCGCACCGTTTCGGGAAAACCTGGTCCTCGATGTTCATCCCCGCAGCGCCTGCCCTGATGAATTTTTCGGTGACCCGCATGGCGTTGATGGCATTGCCGTACCCCGTGTCAGCGTCAGCCATGACGGGGATATTGACGGCATCCACGATATTCCGTGTAAATTCGAGGACCTCGGTGAAGGAGATGAACGCCATGTCGGGAAGTCCGAGAAGGGAAGCTGCAAGGCCGAAGCCGCTTACCTGGACAGCCTTGAAGCCCGTCTTTTCGATGAGTTTTGCCGATATAGCGTCATGGGCGCCGGGCACCGGAACTGCTTTTCGTTCCTGAAGCATCTGGCGAAGCACTGCGGATTTTTTCATGATCTGCCTCCGTTGGATGGGGATAAGAAATACTTCCATAATCTGGAAGCACATTTCATATTGTGGTAAAATCATATTACACTGTGAACCCGTTTTGTCAATGCAAAATATTTTCCAGCCGGGAGCTGAAGAGGATCATGAAGGGGAACATAAAAGAAGACGGGGCTTCCGCACTGAAAAAAGGACTTTCGGTCCTTTCCTGTTTTTCCTGGCAGAAAAGCAGGAGGACCCTGACGGAAATAGCCCGGGAGCTGAATCTTCCCCTGCCTACGGCCGCACGACTGACCAGGGCTCTCGAAGAGGAAGGCTTTCTGGAGCGGGACAAAAAGAGCAAGCTGTTCAGTCTCGGCTTTCAGTGCTACCTTCTGGGATCCATAGCGAAAAAGACGGGCGGACTGAGAACCATGGCTCTCCCGTACATGGAAGACCTCAGGAAAAAATTCAATGAAACGGTGAACCTCTATGTCCGTGAAGGAGACAGCCGCGTATGCTTTGAACAGGTGGAGAGTTCCCTGAACCTGAAGCGGTCGGCAAAGCTCGGGGACCGTTTCCCCCTGTGGGCCGGGGCCTCCGGCCGCTGCTTTATCGCGTTCATGCCCGAGGAGGAAGTGTTCAGAATCCTTGACGAGGTGGAATCCCTGACGCCGAATACAATTCTTGACAAAAAAGTGGTCATGGAGAAAAACCGTGAGCTGCGACAACTCGGCTACAGCCTCAGCGTGTCGGAACGGGAGCAGGGAGTCTCTTCAGTGGCGGTCCCGATTTTTGACGCATCTCCGCAGCCCGCGGCATGCATGACCCTTTCCGGTCCGACGGCCCGTTTCACCGAAGAGATGGTCCGGGAGCTCATTCCCGCCCTGAAGAAAACATGCATGGAACTCTCCCTGAGGCTGGGGGCTGAACGCCGGTCCGTTTCCCTCCTGGAAACCGGGGGCTAGAAAGAACGCCTGCGCTCCGGACAGTTCATGACCAGTTCGGCCGGAAGCGGACGGCCATGGTTCCGTTTTCTGTTTTCTGTACCAGGAATGATCCGGCGTATTCCCGGGAACTGTCCCGGTACTCCTCCCGGCAGAAGGCCCCCCTGGTTTCCTTCCTCAGAAGGCTGCACTCCACCAGCATCCGCGCCGTCAAAAGCATGGACCGCAGGGAGAAAAGCCGGGGCAGGTCTCCTGAATTACCCGCTCCTCCAGACTCGAGTTCCCGGGAAATCTCATCTATTTCCCTTCCCGCCTTCTGCAGGGAGACCTCGCTTCGTACAATGGAGGCAAAGCTCCACATGCCCTCCCGGAGTCTCTCGGTCAGGCCGGAAAGAGAAGCCTTCGCCCCCCCGGACGGTATCTCTCCGGAGATGCCGGATGAAGGGAGAGGCGGCTGCCTTTTGAAATACTCCGAAGCTGACCTGCCGGCAATGCTCCCGAACACGGCAGCTTCAGCCAGGGCAATGCCCGCGAGCCGGTTCGCCCCATGAAGCCCTCCGGCAGCCTCACCGCAGGCAAAAAGTCCTTCCACGGACGTGGCGCACGTCCTGTCGATCACGACGCCTCCCAGGTAAAAATGGGCCGAGGGTGCGATCTGGAGCAGATCCTTCGCTAGGTTCAGGCCATACCTGGAAAGAATGGCCGAAAGCTCGCCGTACCTGAGTTTCAGCACCTCTCCGGGAATTCCGGAGCAGTCCGCGAAGACATACCGGGGATTACCCCGTCCCTCGTCGATCTCCTGTTTCACAGCCCTGGCCATAAGATCCCTGGTGGCACGGCTGCCTTTTGGGCTGTAGCGGGAGAGGAACTCTTCGCCGTCAACATTCCTGAGCACCGCCCCCTCACCGAATAGGGGGTTGGAAAAGGGTATCCTGGCGGGTTCATACATCATGGAGGGGTAAAACTGCACCATTTCCATGTCACGGAGCACGGCCCCCGCCTCGTAGGCCAGGCCGAAGGAATCGCATGACACATCCGCCGTGTTGTTGTTCATGGAAAAAAGCCCTGCTCCCCCGCCTGCGGCCAGAATGACTGTTCCGGTCCGGAAGTGAAGCGCTTCTCCCGTGCGGCTGTCCCATGCCAGAAGTCCGCAGACGGAATTTTCACGGGTGAGGATCCTGAGAGCCGCGGTATCGTTCCGTATGACAACCCCGAGCTCCTCCGCCCGTTCCACGAGAGGGAGCGTCAGGGCGAGGCCGCGGTTCATATAGGGGTACTCCCGGAATTCCGAGGGAAACATGCGGGGAACACTGTGTCCGGGGGGCTGCTTCACCATGGGAATCCCGCCCGCCTCCTTGAACGCCACGCCGTATTCCTTCAGCATATCGACTGCCGAAGCCGATTCTTTCGCAAAGGTTCGGCAGAGCCGGGGATCGTTCATTCCGCACCCGGACGCGAGGATATCCCGCTCCAGCAGGGCGGGGGAATCGCCTGACTTCGCGCCGGTGTTCAGCACTGAAAGGGCAGCCCCGGAGACGAGGGTATTGCCGCTTTTTCCCGCCCTGCTTTTGCAGACCAGGAGGACTCCGAGTCCCCTCTTTGCAGCCTCTATGGCGGCGACAAGTCCGGCCAGCCCTCCGCCGACGACAACCGCGTCATAATTCCAGTTTTTCATTAAGAGTTAATCAACTCCTGTCTAGAGTTCCACTTCCTTCGACTCGAACACCCGAACCCGCACCGTGCCTTCCAGCATATCCTTCCGGGCCTCCCTCGCCTCCCGGATATGGTCCGTCTTCAAGTGCGCCCGCAGGTCATCCAGACTCTCCCATTCCTCGAAATACATCATGGTGACGTCGTCATCACTGCTCTTGAAGAGGGTGTAGCTGATGTTTCCCTTTTCCTGTCTCGTGAGCTCCACGGCCTTTCGGGAAATCTCAGCGATGGCGTCCCTCATTCCTGGTTTCGCAGTAAAGGATGCGGATACGATAATCATGTTTCTTCCTCCTCCAAAAGGCGTATTTGCGCGGACAACCATGAAGCCTGACCGGATGCTGCCCTGCTGATTCATTATACCTTCTCCCCGAAGGAGAAAGAAAACTGAAAATACTCATACTCATTGCAGTTCCCCGGAGAGAATGCCTTATACGTGCAAAAAGAGGTTACAATAGCGGCAAACAGGGAAAACGAACCATATCATAATGAACAGGAGTTGAAGATCATGCATTTTGGATCGAAAAGAACATTGTGGTGGGCTCTTCTTCTGGTTTTTCTTCTTCCCGGCACCTCATTGGCCGCTGAATTCACCGCTGACATGGTCATTTCCTCCAAAGCGGCAGGAGGAGACATGAGCGGAAAGGTGTTCGTGAAAGGAAACTCCCTGAGGCAGGATCTGGAGACTCCTATCGGGGTGCAGTCCACCATCATTCCTTCCGGGGGACCCGTGATGTATGTCCTTCTTCCCGGGATGAAGATGTACATGGAAATGCAGAACACCCAGGTCACCCTCGACGGTTCGGAAAACCTGGAGGCAAAGATGGCGGAGCAGGGAAAAGTGACGAAGAAGGGGACGGAGACCATGGAAGGCTTTTCCTGCGACGTGTACCACATCGTCTACAACGACAAAAAGCTGGGGGAAGGAACCGTGTGGGTTTCCAGGGAACTGAACTACCCGCTGAAAATTTACACCAAAAATCCCCAGGATACAGCCACCATCCTGTACAGGAACATCCGGAAAGGGAAACTTGACGACGGGCTCTTCTCCCTTCCGCCGGGGTACACGAAGTTCTCCATGTAGAAAAGGAAAGGGGCCTGCTCCGGCAGGCCCCTTTCTATCTCATGCACTGCAGCACCCCGAGGCTCCAGGGACAGGAGCCGCAGGTGAGCCGGTTCCCCAGGCAGTCCTGCTCGAATTCATGGCGCTCGATGTAGTCGCAGGGGGCAAGGCTGCAGTTCCCGCAGTGGGGGAAGGGGTAGGTGCCGATCTCCCGGCGGTAGGCGGCAAACTCCGGGCTGTTCCATATGTCGAGCAGCGGACGGTCATGGACTGATCCGAAGGAAAGGGCGTCCACGGGACGGATCCGTCCGTCGGCATGGCAGGTGAAGGAATGCCAGAGGAAATAGCAGGGGTGGACCGTGCCGGAAACGGACAGGAACGCGCTGCCTTCCTCGATGAAATCGCACCGCCGGTCCATCCTGGGGCTGAGGGAGGGAAGGCGCAGATCCACCCCCCGGGCCTGCGCCAGAGCACGGCTTTCCCCGAAGAGCCGTTCCATTTTCCTGTACTGATCCTCATCGTGGGCCACCAGGTTCGGAATGTGCTGGGGCAGCCCCATGTCCGAGATTTCCTGCACCACCTTCTCCAGAAAGGTAATGATCTCCTCCCGGCGCTCCACCGGGGCCAGCCGCCATTTCGCGGTGTAGTACAGAGACAGGTCGATTCCCTGCTCCGCCGCTTCCAGCTTCCGTTTCCGGTAATGGGCGAGGGACCTGTCCACGTTGGGGTCGTAGGCCACCGACGGAACAGCTTCCTCCCGATAGGGAAGAATATGGGTGACGAGCAGGAAGGAACCTCCCCGCGCGGCCACCCATTCGATGACCTTGGGGAGCTCTCCGGTGGTCTCTTTCGCGAGCACCAGTTCAGCCCCCCAGCGGAAGCATGTTCTTCGGGCCCGTTCCTTTGCCCTCCCGAGAGCGGCGGCGGCCCGGTTCACGTCTTCCGTCTCCCCTCCTTCCCTCATGGAACGGAAGAGGGACGGATCGGCGGCATCCACGGAGATGCTGATGGTGTCCGTTCCGGCGGCAAGAAGAGAGAAAGCCCTCTCGTCCGTCAGAAGGGACCCGTTCGTCTGGAATCCGATGACGGCCTCCCGAGGAAGATGGCGCCTGGCCGTTTTGATGAACTCCTCGAGTTCAGGGTGAAGCAGGGGTTCCCCTATGCCGTTGAGAATAAGGGTATCCAGTGTCGGGAAGGCCGGGACCAGTTTTTCAAAGGTTTCACGGGCCAGAAATTCGTCCGGAATTCCCGGCCCCGACTGCTTGACGCACATGGCGCACCGGAGGTTGCACGCCGTGGTGACCTCCGCGAAGAGCTTGGTCGGATGGGCCCGTTCGAAGGGAGGAAGACTGCGGTCCATTACACCTGCTCCACCGCCTCGAAGCCGAATCGCTGCTTCAATTTCCAGACCAGCTTGTACACGGGAGGGATGGCGAGAAGGGCCAGAACGCCCCCGGCCACCAGGCCGCCTATGGAGACGATGGCCATGGGAGACCTGTAGGATCCGCCGGCCCCGACGCCCATGGCAAGAGGGACCATGGCGATGATGGACGTGGCGTCGGCCATGATGATCGGCCTGAGCCGGACCTTGCATGCCTCGATGATGGCTTCTTCGGGAGGCATTCCCTCTTTTCTCACGATCTCGGCATAGTCGATGATGACGATGGCGTTGTTCACCACCAGGCCGACGAGCATGATGACCCCCATGAGCCCGTAGACGGAAAGGGGCGTCTGGGTGAGGATCAGCGCCGGGACCACCCCGATGACCGACAGGGGGACCGTCAGCATGATCACCAGGGCGAAGACGAAGGACTCGAGGATGGCGGCGATCATGAGGAAGGTGAGCAGCACCGCCAGTCCGAGGGCGAAGTTGAGGGCGCCGAAATTGTCCTGGATGGACTGTATTTCTCCCGAATAGGTGAACCGGTATCCCGGAGGAAGGGGAATCTCCTGCAGCCGCCGGTCTATTTCGCCGTAGACCTCGCCCACGGTGATCCCTGAGACGTTGCCGTCCACGGTGATGGACCGCTGCCGGTCTTTCCGCAGGATCTGGGTGGGTCCCATGGTGTCCTTGAGCGCGGCGAGGTCGCGCAGGGACACGAAACCGGCGGAGGTGGGGAAGGGAAGGTCCGGAAGCTGGAAAGGGCTCGAGACCTCCTCGGATTTGAGCTTCACGAGGATATCGTATTCTTTGCCGCCTTCCCTGAAGACCCCTGCCTTCAGTCCCGTGACGTACCCCCTCAGGAGGTCCGAAAGATTCTCCGTGCTGAAATTGAGCCGGCCCATTCTCAGCCTGTCGGGAGTCATCTGGATCTCCGGGCGGCCCGTCCGCCAGTCGAGGTCCACGTCCACGATGCCCTGGATATTCCGGAGAACTCCCACGACCTTCATGGCCAGGTCGTTAAGGACATCTACCCCGTCTCCCCGGACCACCACCTGGATCGGCTTTCCCCGGACGCCTCCCCTGCCCCCGCCTGCGGTGACGCTGGCCTTCATGTCGGGAAGGGATGCAAGGAGCGGACGGAGCGGTGCGGCAAAGGCGAAGCTCGACGGCCTCCCGGGGGTATCCTCCAGGTAGACCCTCATGGTGGCCCTGTTGAGCCCGGCCCGGGAACCGCCGCCGCCTATGACTACGTCCACGCCCTTTACATGGGGCTGCTCCAGCACATGCCCTTCGATCTGGCGCACAAGCCGGTCCGTCATGGTAAGGGACGCCGAAGCGGAGGTCTCCATGGACACGGTGATCTGCCCCTCGTCGGAAGAAGGAAAGAACTGGAAGCCTATCCGGTCCGCAAGCATCACCGCGCCGGCGGTCAGCCCGCCGAAGAGGAGAAGGGCAAGATAGGGATGCCCCACGGCGCCCCGGACAAGGACGTGGTGGAGATCATCGAAACCCTGGTAGAGCCACTGCCACCACCCGGTAAGGAAGCGGCTCAGCTTCGAGGGCCCCGTGGAGCTGCCGATGCGGGCCGCCAGCATGGGGGTGAAGGTGAGGGCCACCCAGAGAGAGAAGAGGGTGGAAAAGACCACCGTCATGGCGAAGGGGTTGAACATCTGCCCCATCCGCCCTCCGGACAGGGCCACGGGTATGAACACCCCGAGATTGGTGGCCGTGGTGGACAGGACCGCGATGGCGATCTCCTTCGTCCCCCGTTCCGCAGCCTCAAGGGGGTGGTAGCCCATTTCCTTGTAGCGGATGATGTTCTCGATGACCAGGATGGAGTTGTTCACCAACACGCCCGTGGAGATGGCCAGGCCAAGGGTGGTCATCATGTTCAGCGTGTACTTCGCCAGCACCATGGGCATGAAGGTGGCGATGATGGCCGTGGGCATGACGATGGCCACGAGCAGGGTCACCGACAGCCTCTGGAGGAAAAGGAACAGGATGAGGGCCGTGAGGGCCGTGCCCGTGATCATGTCCCGGAAGACGTTCCAGATGGAATCGGCGATGAATTCTCCGTCGTCGAAGGGAATGGTCATGGTGAACCCGGGAGGAAGGGTGGGAAGGATGCGGTCGAGCATCTCCCTCGCCGCCCGGCTTGCCCGGACCACGTTCCCGTCGGGAATGGCCGTCAGCGAAAGAATGAAGGAATCCCGGCCTCCGTACCGGGCCAGACGGCGGCGTTCCGCCGTTGTATCGCTCACTGTGGCGATGTCGGCAAGCCTCACCGAAACGCCCCCCGGCAGGGGGATCTGGACTTCTTCCAGCTCGCGGACCGAGACGGATTCCCCCACGACCCGCAGGATGGATTCCTGGTCGCCGAGGGAAATGCGCCCCGAGGGGGAACTGTAGTTTCCGCTCTTCAGGATGTTGGTGACCTGGCGGATGCTCAGGCCCAGACTCCCCAGGGCCACGGGGTCGAGTTCCACGTGAATCTCCCGGGTCAGGCCGCCGTCCAGGGAGACGTCGGCCACGTCCACCACCTGGGAGAGCTGCCTCTGCACCCTGTCTTCCAGAATGTCCCTGGCCCGCTGGGGAGGCAGCGTAGATGTGAAGACCACCGACATGAAGGACCGGGCGTTGATGTCGAACTTCCTGACCACGGGGTCGTCGGCGTCCTCGGGGAGATTCACCGTCCGGACCCGGTTGGCCACGTCGAGGGCGGCATCGGCAAGGTTGATGTCGGGGTCGAATTCGATGAAAACGAAGGAAATGCCTTCCAGGGAGGTGCTTTCAAGGCGCCTGACCCCCTGGACCTGGCTGATGGCGTCTTCCAGAGGTTTCGACACCAGGGTTTCCATGTCCTCGGGACCCGCCCCGGTGTAGGAGGTCCTTACGGACACGAAGGGAACCTCGATCTTCGGGAGGAGGGATATACCCATGCCTCTCATGCCTGAAAGGCCGAGAAGCACGAAAAGAATGACGATGACCAGCGTCAGCACCGGACGCCGTATGGAGATGCTGATAAGGTTCATGGACTACTTTCCTCCGGAACTTCCGGTACTGTCGTTATTCTCCGCATCCGGGCCCTGTCCCGGTTTCCTCAGCGTTCCGTTGGAAATGACCAGGCGGGCACCTTCATAGAGGCTGCCTGCCCCGGTCTTCACCACCCGTTCGCCCGGAGCGAGGCCCTCGAGAACTTCCACGTAGCCGCCGCTGCCATCTCCCGCAGCGACATCCCTCCTGGAAGCTTCATCTCCCGACACCACGAAGACATAGGGCTTTCCGTCCTCGCGGAGGATTGACTCATAGGGAACGGCAATGGCATTCTCCCTGTAGGCCATGCGGACATCCATCCGGACGTAGTCGCCCGGAATGAGTTTGCAGTCTGACGGCAGCCGCACGATGGCGCGGAAAAATCCCGTGGCGGTGTCGGCTTCGGGGTCCATGCGGAAGATTTTGCCCGTGGTCTCGCCCCCCCAGGGCGCCTTGACGAGGACGTCCATTCCGGGGATGATCAGGCCGCGGATGGTGGGTGAAATGAGCATCTCCACTTCCCTCCGGTCGAAGTCCGCCACGGCGAGCAGCTCCCGCCCCGGTTCGGCGAACTCTCCCTTTTCGGCGGAACGCCGCACCACCACGCCGTTGAGGGCGGAGCGGATCTGCGTTCTCGATACGGTGGTCCGGGCGTCCCGGAGCTTTGCGGATTCGTCCTTGAGCTGGACGTTGGCCCGGTCGAGCTCCTGCTTCGAAGTACCCCCGGCCTGGTAGAGTTTCTGCAGGCTTTCGTAGCGGGCCTTCGCGTCCTCGTAGGCAGCCTGCCTCGCGCTGAGCACCGCGGCCTGGCTCTGGCTGGCGAGAGAAATGAGGAGGTCCCCCTTCTTCACCGTATCGCCCACTTCCACGGCCACATCCTCGATCACTTCCCTGGTGTGGGAGTTCACCCTCTGCACCTGGGCGGAACGTACCGTGCCGTAAAAACTGCGCCAGATCTCCCAGACCCTGGGCTGAACCTCATACACGGTCACTGTGATTCCGGGCGACGGGGGAGGTGTCCTCTGCTGGGCGCCGGAAGGCACGGCGATCCTGTAGCCGAGAAATCCCATCCCGGCGGCGAGGGCCAGGATCCAGAACCACACGTTCGCTTTTCTCAGAATGCCCATATGCAACCTCTTTCCTGAACCGGAGTCAAATATGCCACCGGGTATTGTACCCCACAACCCGATCCCGGAGGTACCGGAAATTACTGAAACGAAGGTCCGCTTTTGAAAGGGGGGTCCTCTTCGCCGAACCTGGAGAGCAGGCGGGTCTTTTCATCCTGTCCCAGGAAGCGGTCCGTGAGGTACCCCATGGCGAGAATGCCGGCGAGGGACGCGCCGTAGCGGGAGAGACCGAAGACATAGCCCATGTTCTGGATCTCGAACAGGATCATGGGAACCCTCATGGTGGACCAGGAACCAAGGAAGATGAAGACATTCCGGAGCGAAGCCCCTTTTCTGAGCATGACCTCGGCCACTGGGAAGGCGATATAGAGAGGCCCGGCAGAACCGGCCCCCAGCAGGACGGCAAGGACGATGCCCCGTGCGCCGGAGCCCTCTCCCAGGCGGGGAGCGACCCGTTCACGGGGAATCCAGGCGTCAAACAGCCCGAGCAAAATGAAGACGGGAGGAAGGATACCCAGGATGGTCGCCACGTTGATCCCGAGGAGCCCCAGGGCCCGCTCTCCCGCTTCGGGGAACAAAATCCCGAGGGGAAGGGCGACGGCCAGGGAGACAAGGGCAGCGCGCCATCTCTTCAGTGTTTTTTTCATATCCATGCCGTCACCGCCAGCCAGACAACATACCCCACCACGAACGAGTAGAAATAAGCCATGCCGTTGCGGAGCAGGGTCGCCTTCCAGCCGAAGAAGGAGGCCTCCAGGGGAGCGGTGGCCACGCCCACCATCATGAGGGTGGAGACGAACACCGCCATCTGGGCCGCCCCGGCTCCATGCTCCAGAAGCACCTTCGCCATGGGGAAGGCCACAAAGGCCGGAATCAGCGTTATGGAACCTATAAGAGACGCCAGCACCTGACCGAAAAACCCGCTCTCCTCGCCGATGAGGGCTGCAATAACCCGTTCGGGAAGAAGGGCGATCGAAATGGAAACGAGAAACAGCATGGCGGCCAGGGCCGGGAGAACGTTCATGAAGCTGTTCCACGCCTTTTTCAGAGCCTTCTTCGTCTTCTCTCTGCTCGCAGCCGCCGACACGGCGAGGGACACTCCCGCCGCCAGATACAGGAACCATGTCATGGAGCCGAACCACGTCCTTTCAAAATACAATTCGCTCGATAGAGATCCATAATGTACCATATATTTTCCTGAGCGGAATCCTCAGCTTCCCGTTTTCTTCCCGGTGCAGCGATCGGGCAACATCCGGAGCGAAGCGGAGGAACATTCCGCAGGAGAGCGGTCCCGGCCCTGATGCTGCAGTTTTTCAGGCGTAACACCCCCCCGTTTCTTCCGGGCATTCTCTGCTATAATACCCCCAGGGGGTGATAAACCATGAGTGATGGTGAGAAAAAAAGAAAAGGTTTCGCCTGTCCTCCGTGACTGCTCATCCTCATCGCAGCGGCGGTCGTCGCTGCCATATCCCGTCTTTTCGGGATGTTTCGGTAGAGGGGAAAAGTCCCGTTCCGGCCTGTTCGGAGCGGGATTTTTTCTCTTGACAGGAAGGCGGGAGAAGATTATATTCATTTCGTCATCTGTCGAAATGACGAATCATAGGTAGGAGAGTGTCATGGAATCGATTATTGCCCAAATGAAGGCTCTTGGAGAGAGAAACCGCCTTCGGGCCTTTCTGGCACTGACCGTCACCGGGGAACTGTGCGTCTGCCAGGTGGGGGATCTGCTCTGCCTCTCCCCCGCCACTGTTTCCAGGCACATGAGCATCCTCGGCGCCGCAGGCCTGGTGGAATGGGAAAAACGGGGGAAATGGGTTTATTACAGGCTGTCGGAAACCGTAGCCCCCGGCCTGATGGAGTGGATCCGGCAATCGGCCCGGGATAATTCCGTGTTTGCCGATGACAGTGAGAAACTCGCTTCCCTCCGGTCAAGGCAAGAAAGCTGCTGCGGTCAGCCCGAAAGGAGAGACAACGAATGAAGGACAGGACGAAGGTGCTTTTCCTCTGCACGGGAAACTCATGCCGAAGCCAGATGGCGGAAGGCTGGACCCGTCATTTCCACGGGGACATCATTGATGTCTGGTCTGCCGGAATCGAAACTCACGGTCTGAACCCTAACGCCGTGGCGGTGATGAAAGAGGCCGGGGCGGACATTTCCGGACACCGGTCAAAAAACGTCACGGAACTCCTGGACATTCCCTTCGACTTCGTGATCACCGTGTGCGGCGATGCGGACGAACGGTGCCCCTTCTTCCCCGGAGGATCCAGGGTCGTCCATCGGGGGTTCGACGACCCCCCGAAGCTGGCCCGGGGAAAGAAAACTGAGGAAGAAAAGCTGGACTGCTACCGGCGGGTCCGGGACGAGATACGGGCATTCATCAAGGATCTTCCCCGCTTTCTGGAAAACCTCGCGGACGGGGAAAGGAGGTAGCCGGGCTATGGACGACATCAGGGACTACGTGAAAGAACGGTACGCCAGGGCGATCAAAAGCACTTCCAGCTGCTGCGGTTCGGGAGGGTGCTGCGGGGCGGCGGGGCGAACCGATATTCTGAACATGACGAAAGGCAACTACGACGGCGCCACACTCGGTAAAACCCCGGAGGGCATGGCCGGGCAGTCCTTCGGCTGCGGCAACCCCCTGACCGAAGCACGGATACATCCCGGGGAGACCGTTCTCGACCTCGGAAGCGGCGCGGGACTCGACCTGTTCCTGGCTTCGGAGGCCACGGGACCCTTCGGAAAAGTCATCGGGCTGGACATGACCGACGAGATGCTCGAGACAGCGGCGAAAAACCTCAACGGGCTGGACAACGTAACCCTCGTGAAGGGGTACATAGAGGACATGCCCCTCGAGAGCGGCACCGTGGACGTGATCATCTCCAACTGCGTCATCAATCTTTCACCCGACAAGGAAAAGGTGCTGAAGGAAGCCTTCCGGGTGCTCCGCCCGGGCGGCCGGTTCTGCGTCTCCGATACTGTGTTTGTCCGCCCGGTGACGGACCGGGCCGTAAAAAATCTCGCCGCCTGGTCGGGCTGCATCTCCGGGGCGCTGCAGGAGACGGAGTACGCCGGCCTTCTGAAGGAAGCGGGCTTCGAAGAGGTGGAGATCCGCCGGACAAAGGTGTTCGACATTCCCGACGCCCTGGCGGCATTCGCCTTTCCGGACCTGGACGAAGAAGAACGGAGGGAAATCGGCGGCGCCCTGGCCAGCGCCCTGATCTTCGCGAAAAAGCCGTCTGTGGAACCTATCGAAGGCAGGGATTTTTTCATCCGGACTGCGGTCCCTGAAGATGTTCCCGCCATTGCGGCCCTCCTGGAGGAGAACGGGCTCTCACCCCTCGGCGTGGCGGCATCGCCGGAGAACTTCCTCGTCCTGGAGCAAAACGGTATTGCCGCGGTCGCGGGCATGGAGATCCAGGGGGACGCGGGGCTGCTCCGTTCCCTCGCGGTGCGGCTAAAGGACAGAAAGAAGGGCTTCGGCGAGCGGATGACCTATGCCATCATAGACCGGGGCCGGGAGCAGGGAGTCAGGACGGTGTATCTTCTTACCGAAACGGCGGAGCGGTTCTTCGGTCGTGCCGGATTCACCGCTGCCCGGAGGGAGGATATCCCCGCTCCTCTGATGCAGAGCTCCGCGCTGGACAGGGTGTGCCCCCAGGGCAGCACCGTCATGAAAAAAACGATTCCCCGGGAGGAGAACTAGAAAATGGAGGGCAAGGCCTGCATCACAAAAGAAGCAAAAGGACTCGGTTTCTTTGAAAAATATCTCACCGTCTGGGTCATATTGAGCATCCTCGCAGGGGTCGGGCTCGGCAGGGCAGCCCCGGACTTCGCGAAGACCCTCGACGGCATGGCCCTTTCCGTGGGAGGGGCGCCGGTGATCTCGATTCCCATCGCCATATGCCTCTTCTTCATGATGTACCCCATCATGGTGAAGATCGATTTCGCCGAGGTGGTGAAGGCGGGAAAGAGCATCAGGCCGGTCGGGCTGACCCTCTTCATCAACTGGGCGGTGAAGCCCTTCACCATGTACGCCATCGCCGTATTCTTCCTCGGTAAGGTCTTCCTTCACTTCATCGGTCCCGACGCCGTGGACCTGGTGCGGCTTCCCTTCGGCCTCGACCTCGAGCCGGGGGCGACGTACGGCCTCGGCACAGTGGTCCTTGAAAACGGCGTCCGGATGCTCTCCGTCCCCCTGTGGCGGAGTTACCTCGCAGGGTGCATTCTCCTGGGCATAGCCCCCTGCACCGCCATGGTGCTGGTATGGGGGTACCTCGCACGGGGAAACGACGGACACACCCTCGTGATGGTGGCCATCAATTCCCTCACCATGCTCTTTCTCTACGGCCCCCTGGGAGGGTTCCTTCTCGGAGTGGGACGCATTCCGGTACCGTGGCAGGCCCTCGCCCTCTCCATCGCGGTCTACGTGGCCCTGCCCCTGGCGGCGGGCTATATTTCCAGAAAGATGATCCTCAAGGCAAAAGGGGAGACCTGGTTCCGGGAGAAGTTTCTCCACTTCCTGACGCCGGTCACCATCATGGCCCTTCTCATCACCCTCGTGCTGCTCTTCTCCTTCAAAGGGGAGGTCATCGTCGCCAATCCGCTGACGATCCTCTGGATCGCCGTCCCCCTCTTCCTCCAGACAGTGCTGATCTTCGGGCTGGGGTACTGGATGTCGAAGAAACTGGGTCTCTCCTACCAGGACGCCGCTCCTTCCGCCATGATCGGCGCCTCGAATCATTTCGAGGTGGCCATCGCCACTGCCGCCATGCTGTTCGGCCTTTCTTCAGGCGCCGCCCTTGCAACGGTGGTGGGCGTGCTCATCGAGGTGCCGGTGATGCTCATGCTCGTGAAGTTCTGCACCCGCACGGAATTCTGGTTCGGAAAATAAACATGGGCGGGGGAACAGCCCCCCGCCCATGTTTCATGTTTCCATTCCGGGCTTATTTCTGCCGCAGCAGTCTCCGGAGCACCTTCCCCGTGCTCGACAGGGGGAAGGCCTCCATGAATTCCACGCTCCTCGGAACCTTGAAATGGGCGAGGTGCTTCTTGCAGAAGTCGATAATCTCCCTCGGCGTGGCATGGGCCCCCTCGTGGAGCCGGATGAAGGCCTTGGGCACTTCGCCGTTCACAGGGTGGGGAATGCCTACGACCACGGCCTGGGAAACCGCCGGGTGGGTGTGGAGGATGGCCTCTACCTCCTGGGGGTAGACGTTGAAACCGCCGACGATGATGATATCCGTCACCCGGTCGAGAATCCGGACATACCCGTCTTCCATCCTGACGTAGTCCCCGGTGTTGAACCAGCCGTCAGTGAAACGGTCCGCCGTCATGACGGGATCCCTGAAGTAGCCGGAGGTGACGGAAGGCCCCTTCACCCAGAGCACCCCTTCGCCCGAGGAGGTCACATCCTCGTTCTTGTCGTTGAGGAGCTTCCACTCGTACCCCCTCACTATGGGTCCCACGGTGCCGAGACGACGGTCCTTGTAGTTCCGGTTCACCGCCACCACGGGCGAACACTCGGTGAGGCCGTATCCTTCGATGACCGCTGCCCCGAGGACCTCCTCGACCTTGCCGTCAAGCTGCACGTTCAGCCGGTCTCCCCCGGTGACGGCCATCTTCAGGCCCGCTGGTTTCGGGGCGCCCTTGCTCACGGCGACGATCATGAAGTGGAGCATGGCGGGAACCGCCAGGATGACATTGGTCCCCGACGCGTGGATGGCTTTCATGGATTCTACCGGGGGGAGGAACGAGGCGAGGAGGGTCTGCCGGAGTTTTTTCACCAGGGGCATGAGGCCGCCCACGGTGTAGCCGAAGGAATGGAAGTTCGGCAGCACGTTGAGGAGGGTATCCCCTTCCTCGAGGAGCTCAAGGGCTTCGTACATCCTCATGGAGTTGTCCAGCAGGTTGCCGTGGGTGAGGGGAACGGCCTTGGGCATTCCGGTGGTTCCCGACGTGGCGAAGATCACCGCCAGGGAATCGTCCTCCAGTGAGGTTTCCTTCACGGTAAGGGGCGGCAGAGCGTCTGAAAGGGATTCCGCCACCACCACGGGCACGTCCTGCTCTTCGAGGGCCGTCTTCAGTTCGTCAAGGCCGGGCGCGACGACCACGGCGCAGGGTTCCACCAGCTGCAGGGTTCCCATGAGCGACGGAAGGCCCGATTTCGCGTTCAGCGGGGAAATCGCTCCCCCCAGTCTCCACGCAGCAAGAGAGAGGGCCAGAACGAGGGGCGAATTCGGCAGGAGCACCGCAAGCCGATAGCCGGCCCTGAATTTCCCTTCCTCGAGAACCTTCACCGACTGTTCCACCAGCCGAAGCAGGTCTCCGTTGGTCCACCACTTTCCCTCCCACCAGAGACAGGACTTCTCCGGTTCGAGGCGCAGATTGTCCAGGATTATCTTTTCAAGTCTTTCCATAGAATTCTCCCCCTTCGGTTTATTCTCCGAGTGCGGCATGAACCGCACATATCACCTGCGGGTGACATCCGTTATTGTAAAGCAAAAAGAGCCCTCCGTGCGAAAAAATGCGGACAGGGCTCCAAAAAAACGGAAAAAGGGGGAAAATATTGCCTACTTTCCGTGAAGGACTTCCTCGTTTCTGGCCTTGAGGGCAGCAAACGCCCTTTCGATAAGGTTTTCTATCTCCTGCACCGCCTTTTCCCTCTCCCCGCCGGACGGAAGGGACATAAAACGCCGGCACTTGTCCTCGAGCGCTCCCACGGCAAGGACCACCTTCTCCTCCCCGTCTTCCCCTCCCGCGCTCATGGGGTCGCTGAAACGGATGGCCTCCTTCAGGTCCTTCAGTCCGCCGATGATGCCGGACGCCATCTCCCGGTACGGGCAGAGGTTCAGTTCCTCCGCCACGGAACCGATGCGGGTGGTGAGGACGAAAAGCCTGCTTCTCTTGACGGAGGCCGTTGTGTCGGCCTCCTTCGTGCTGAGGGAAAGGATGGTGAGCGCTCCCCCGCCTCCCGCCAGGACCAGGAACCCGAGGATGTGGGTGGCCAGGTAGGCGTTCCGGGACAGGCCGAGAAGATAGTGGGATACGGCCACATTTCCCAGGACGAAGGCGCAGTACAGCGCGAAGGTCACGGACAATCCCAGGAGGAGAGGAAGCGGTGCCGTTCCCTCCCGCCCGGCGAAGACGTGGAAGAGCATATAGAGGAAGGCGAGGACCACCGCAAAGATGATCGTCCAGAAGGAAATCCAGAAATTCCCTGTCCTGGCCTCCTCCGGCGTGAGAAGGAGCATCACCGCGGAAAGCCCCGCCAGAACCACCAGGAGAACGGCCAGCAGAATGAACCCTTTCGTGAATACCCTGTTCATGACATCACCTTCCATTTATCTATCTTCAGGGCTGTTTTTCACACCAAGCCCCGCCCCGCACTCCGGGCAGAATCTCGCTCCGGGTGAGGCCGCCTTTCCGCAGGAGGGGCATCGGGACGACAGGGTCATGCCGCATTCCGGGCAGAACTTCATCCCCCCGGAGAGGGCGGCGCCGCACCCGGGACAGACAGCCCCGACGGGCATCGGGGCGCCGCATCCGGAACAGAACCTGGCCCCCTCCGATACAGACGTGCCGCACTTTCCGCAGGTCCGGGAGGAAGGCGCCGCCGGGGTAAGATTCTGCCCCATCTGCTCCGCCAGCCTGCCGAAGGCGCCGCCCATGCCCACGCCCACTCCGAGCCCGAGCCCGGCGTTGATGAGACTTCCTCCCCCTTCGTTGGAGGCCGCCTTCTCAAGGGCGTCGAAGGAGCGCATCTGCTGGTAGCTGTAGCCCAGCACCTCCATCTTTGCCCGCTCGGTGAGGGTCTTCTTGAGCTCCGCCACGGCGGGGTCCTCCTCCGGAACATTGATGGAGTTCACGAAGAAGTTGAGCACCTCCACGCCGTACTCCCGGAACAGGGGTGCCACCCTGTCCCCCATCTCGCCGGAGATCTCGTCGAGCCACGCGTTGACTTCCACCACGGAAATTTTCTTGTGGATCAGGTAGGTGGAAATGAGGTCATGGATCCGGGTGAGAAGCAGTCCGCGGAAATGCTTCAACAGCGTCTCCCGGTCGAGCCGGGATGCGGCCCCGACGAGCTTGACCAGGAACTTCCGGGAATCCCCGATGCGGATGCCGAACTGGCCGTAGGAACGCACGGGCAGCAGGACACCGTACTTCGGGTCCTGGAGCTGGATGGGTGAGACAGTGCCCCACTTCACGTCGAGGGAGTGAACCCTGTTGACGAACCAGACCCATGCCTTGAAGGGAGATTCTCCTCCGAAGGGAAGGTTCACCACCTTCGAGAGAAGGGGCATGTTGGCCGTGGACAGGGTATACCTGCCCGGGCCGAAGAGATCCAGAGCCTGTCCGTTTCTGTAGAGGACAGCCTCCTGGGACTCGTCCACCACGAGCTGGGTCCATGTGCCCAGTTCATCGCCCTTCCCGGGATTCTCCGGGTCCCTGTAACGCCAGGCCAGGACCTCGTGAGGATCCAGCCCGGAATCGAAACTCACAACCTGAATCATCGCCATGCTCGAGCGCACCGCCTTTCGTGCCGTGTCCCGGGGTACTTCCCCCCCTTTTTCGGGGGACAATCCCAAGGGTGCGGTAATATATGCTACCATATCTTGCCGGAGATGGAGCATCAGAGAGCCCAACAGGGACGAAAGGACGGAGCGGTCAATGGATGAACACAGTCTTCTTTCCCTCATCCGCCGGGTGAAGGACGGAGATCTCGACGAAAACGAGCTGGTTCGGCAGATACGGGCAATGCCCTTCCGGGACCTCGGGGAGGTGAAATTCGACACCCACAGGGCCCTCCGGAAAGGCTTCGGGGAGATCGTCTACTGCCCCGGAAAGAGCGATTCCCAGATCGAATCGATCGCCTCGGCCCTCGCCGGAACGGAGGACAACATCCTCTTTTCGAGGGCTACTGCCCACCAGTACGGCATCGTCCGGAGCCACCTGCAGGACGCCGTATTCCACGAAAAAGCCCGGATCATCGGGGCGAAGAGGAAGGACTATCCTGCCTGTGAGGGGCTCACGGTCATCACGGCGGGCAGCAGCGACGTTCCCGTGGCGGAGGAGGCGGCGGTCACCGCCGAATACATGGGGTGCACGGTGGAACGGCTGTACGACGTGGGGGTGGCGGGGCTCCACAGGCTCCTCGCCCATGTGGACGTTCTGCAGCGGTCCAGGGCCATCGTGGCCGTGGCGGGCATGGAGGGAGCCCTTCCCAGCGTCGTCGGGGGGCTGGTGTCCTGTCCCGTGGTGGCCGTGCCCACGAGCACCGGCTACGGAGCGAACCTCGGAGGCATTGCGCCCCTGCTCACCATGCTGAACTCCTGCGCTTCGGGAGTGTCGGTGATGAACATCGACAACGGCCTCGGCGCGGGGTACTTCGCTGCCCTGGTGGTGCGGCAGTCGAAATAGAAAGCAAAACCAGGAGCTGTCATCCTGAGGAGCGAAGCGATCGCGTAGCATCCCCGGAGGGGACGAAGGATCTCGCATTTGGTTTTCAGGAGGCCAATGCCTGTCATCCCGAACGACCGAAGGGAGGAGGGATCTCGTTTTTGATTTTCAGTGACTCAAAGCCGAGATCCTTCGGCCATGAACCCGGCCTCAGGATGACAGGCTACCCCTGTCCCGAATGAGCGCATTTGCTTGTCATCCTGAGGAGCGCATTTGCTTGTCATCCTGAGCGGAGCGAAGGATCTGCTCTTGATTCCGGAAATCACTAAATCCGATCTCCTCCCCCTCCGGGGATGAGATCGGTCAGAGAGCAGGCCTCGGGATGACAGACTACCCCTGTCCCGAAGGAGTGCTTTTGCCTGTCATCCCGAACGACCGAAGGGAGGAGGGATCTCGATTTTGATTTTCAGTGAGTCAAGACCGAGATCCCTCGCCTTCGCTCGGGATGACAACCTAGTCCTGTCGTCCCGAATGAGCGCATTTGCTTGTCATCCTGAGCGGAGCGAAGGATCTGCTCTTGATTCCGGAAATCACTAAATCCGATCTCCTCCCCCTCCGGGGATGAGATCGGTCAGAGAGCAGGCCTCGGGATGACAGACTACCCCTGTCCCGAAGGAGTGCTTTTGCCTGTCATCCCGAACGACCGAAGGGAGGAGGGATCTCGATTTTGATTTTCAGTGAGTCAAGACCGAGATCCCTCGCCTTCGCTCGGGATGACAACCTAGTCCTGTCGTCCCGAATGAGCGCATTTGCTTGTCATCCTGAGCGGAGCGAAGGATCTGCTCTTGATTCCGGAAATCACTAAATCCGATCTCCTCCCCCTCCGGGGATGAGATCGGTCAGAGAGCAGGCCTCGGGATGACAGACTACCCCTGTCCCGAAGGAGTGCTTTTGCCTGTCATCCCGAACGACCGAAGGGAGGAGGGATCTCGATTTTGATTTTCAGTGAGTCAAGACCGAGATCCCTCGCATTCGCTCGGGATGACAGCCTTCGGGGATGCTCCGCGATCGGCCAAAAAACCGGCCTCGGGATGACAAAATTACCCGGAACTCCAACCCCTCCTATTTCCCCGCGTAGAGCTCCACGATCTTCAGTATCAGCTTCACCGCCTTCTCCATGGAGGAGACGGCGATGAATTCGTGCTTTCCGTGGGCGTTGTGCCCGCCGGAGAAAAGGTTCGGGGCCGGAAGCCCCCGGTAGCTGAGCTGGGAGCCGTCGGTGCCCCCCCTGACCGGGATGACCTTCGGCTCGATGTCCAACTGCCTCATGGCATCCATAGCGGTGTCCACGATATGCATCACCGGCTTGACCTTCTCCAGCATGTTGTAGTACTGGTCGGCCATATCCAGATCCGCCGTGCCCGGGCCGTACCGGCCGTTCAAAGCCGTCACGGCGTCCTCCATGGCCTTTTTTCTCTGCTGGAACTTCTCCGGCGAGTGGTCCCGGATAATGTAGTCCATGGTGGTGGTCTCCACGTTCCCCGAAAAGCCCAGGAGGTGGAAGAACCCCTCGTACGCCTCGGTTGTCGCCGGAGTCTCGTCCGCGGGGAACATGGAGGCCAGCTCCATGCCCAGGAGGATGGAGTTCACCATCTTGTTCTTGGACTTGCCCGGGTGGACGCTCCGTCCGTGGACCGTCACCTTCGCCCTGGCGGCGTTGAAGGTCTCGTAGCTGATCTCCCCCGCTTCCCCGCCGTCCACAGTGTAGGCGAAATCGGCGCCGAATTTCTCCAGGTCCAGAAGGCCCGCCCCGTGGCCGATCTCCTCGTCCGGGGAGAAGACCACCTTCACGCATCCGTGGACGAACTCCGGATGGGTTGTCATGTACTCCAGGGCCGCCATGATCTCGGCGATTCCCGCCTTGTCGTCTGCGCCGAGGAGGGTGGTGCCGTCGGTGACCACCAGGGTTTCGCCCCTGTACTTCAGCAGGTCGGGGAAGGTGGAAGGAGAGAGCACCACCCGCTCCTTTTCGTTGAGGACGATGTCGCCTCCGTCGTAGTTTTCCACCAGCCGGGGACGGACCGTGTCGTCCGTGACCTCCAGGGCCGTGTCCAGGTGAGCGTTGAAGGCGATGACGGGGATCTTTTTGTCCGTGTTGGCGGGGAGGGTGGCCGTGACGTAGGCGTGCCCGTCCACGGTCACGTCAGAAAGGCCCAGGGCCCGCAGTTCCTTTCCAAGCTCTACGGCAAGGGTCATCTGCCCCGGGGTGCTGGGAACCGAATCTTTGCCGTGGGCGGCCTGGGTGGGGATCTGAATGTACTTCAAAAAACGGTCGAGAACTGATGGCATCATGTGTTCACTCCTTATTTCCTGTCGGTGACGAGATAGGCGGCGAGAAGTTCACCGGAGGCCTCCACCGCCCTGATGGTGGTGCGTTCGTAGGAATGGGACGCGTCCACGCCGGGCCCGAAGCAGGCGAAATTGGCGTCGAAGCCCGCCACGGCCGCGAGGCTGGCGTCGGAGCCATACCGGAAGTGAGTGTCCACCCTGAAGGGGATGTTGTTCTCCGCGGCGAGGTCGGACAGGAACTTCCTGAAGGCGAAGTCGTAGGGGGTCCTGCTGTCCCGGGCAACGATGGTAACGGCATCCTCCCTGGAATTGGCGGGGGGCGCCACGATCCCCACATCAAGGGCCAGGTGCTCCGCCGTGTTCTCCGGCAGATAGGAGATGCCGTGGCCGAGCTCCTCGTAGTTACTCACATAAAAGACCGTCGTGCGGGCCGGAAGGGTGCCCGATTCCTTCAATGCCCTTATCGCCCCGAACATAAAGGCAAGGCAGGCCTTGTCGTCGAGGAAGCGGGACTTGACGAAGCCCGACCCGGTGACCTCGTAGCGCGGGTCGAAGAAGACGAAATCCCCCACCTCGATCCCGAGGGCCCGGACATCCTCCGGGCAGGACACGGGCTCGTCCAGCCGGACCTCCATGTTCTCGTCGGTCCGGAGGGTCTCCCGGACAGTCTCGGAAAAGGCGTGGATGGAGGCCTTTTCGGGAAGCAGGCTCCCCCGTATCTCCCGTCCCGACGCGGTCCGGACGAGAAGATTCTCGGTCTCGAAGGACGTCCATGCGAAGCCCCCGATCTGCAGGAGGCGGAGCCGCCCGTTGGGCTTTATCTCCCGGACCACGGCCCCGAGGGTGTCCGCGTGGCAGGACACCACCCGGACGTCGCCGTCGATCCGGCCCTTCATGGTGGCGAGGAGGGCCCCCTTGCGGGTCCTCCGTAAGGGAAGGCCGAGGGCGGAAAACTCCTTTTCCGCCCTGTCCAGGATTTCACGGCAGTCCCCGGCCACGGAGGGAATGTCCACCAGTTCCTTCAGCAGCCCGAGGACGTACTGGATATCAATGGCCATGATCCGCCGCTCTCACTGTCCGCGGGCCGGCACGAGGGCCCTGGCGAAATGGCAGGCCACGGACCGCCCCGGCTCGAGCTCCCGCAGCTCCGGGGTCTTCTCTTTGCAGATATCCTGCCTGTAGAGACATCGCCCCTGGAAGCGGCACCCTTCCGGGGGCTCGATGGGGCTGGGGACGTCCCCTTCCAGGATGATGCGGTCCCGTTTTTTGCCGAACTTCGGCAGGGGAATCGCCGACAGAAGGGCCTGGGTGTAGGGGTGCAGGGGCTCCACGAAGAGGCTCCTGTAATCGGAAAGCTCCACCACCTTCCCGAGATACATGACGGCGATCCGGTCGGACACGTGCTTCACCACGCTCAGGTTGTGGGAAATGAATACGTAGGTATAGCCGAACTGCCTCTGGAGGCTGTTCAGCAGGTTCAGTATCTGGGCCTGGATGCACACGTCCAGGGCGGACACCGGCTCGTCCAGGACGATGAACTCCGGCGACAGGGCGAGGGAACGGGCGATGCCCACCCTCTGCCTCCGGCCGCCGTCGAGCTCGTGGGGGTAGGAGTTGACGAGGCGCTGGGCAAGCCCCACCGTATCCATGAGCTCCCTGATCTTTTTCACCCGCTCGGCTGAGGAGGAAAAGACCTTGTTGACCACCAGGGGTTCGGCGATGAGCTCCGACACGGAAAGCCTCGGATTGAGGCAGGAATAGGGGTCCTGGAAAACGATCTGGACCTTCTTCCGCATGGCCTTCATCCTGCCGGAGGAGTATTTCAGAATGTCCTCGCCCCAGAACTTGACCTCTCCGCTCGTGGCGTCCAGCAGGCGGATCATCACCCGGCCGAGGGTGGACTTGCCGCATCCCGACTCTCCCACGAGGCCGAGGGTCTCCCCCTTGCGGATGGTGAAGGAAACGTCGTCCACGGCATGGAGCATGCCTTTTTTGGTCTGGAAGTATTTCTTGAGGTTGTTCACCTCCACGATGGGCTGTCCGTTGGGATTCATGATTTCACCTCCGCAGGCGCCGCTTCAGTCTTTGCCCACCGTCCGGCCCGCACGGGGCAGGCGGCGAAATGGCCGGGGGCGATCTCCAGCATGGCCGGAACTTCCGATGAGCAGGAATCCGCCGCGTAGGGGCACCGGGGATGGAAGGCGCACCCGGAGGGCAGGTTCGTCGGGTCCGGCATCAGGCCGGTGATGACCTTCAGCTCTTCCTCGTCCTTTTCAAGGTCGGGGATGGAGTTGAAGAGCCCCTCCGTGTACGGGTGGGTGGGCCGGTTGAACAGGGCCTCGGTGGGGGCGTACTCCACCACCTTGCCGGCATACATGATGGCCACCTTGTCGCACATCTCAGCCACGATGCCCAGGTCATGGGTGATCATGACGAGGGATGTGTTGATCTTCCGCCGCAGGTCGTGCATCAGCTCCAGCACCTGGGCCTGGATGGTCACGTCCAGGGCCGTGGTGGGCTCGTCGGCGATGAGGAGGGTCGGGTTGCACGCCAGGGCTATGGCGATGACCACCCGCTGCTTCATTCCGCCGCTGAACTGGTGGGGGAAGTCCTTCGCCCTCTCCCTTTTAATGCCCACGAGCTCCAGCATCTCCTGCGCCCGCTCCAGGGCCTGCTGCTCCGTCACGTCGTTGTGGAGGAGCACCATCTCGGCGATCTGCTTGTCCACGGTCATCACCGGGTTCAGGGATGTCATGGGGTCCTGGAAGATCATGGCGATCTTCCCTCCCCGGATGTCCCGCATCTGCCGTTCGCTCTTCTTCAGAAGGTCTTCCCCTTCGAAGAGGATTTTTCCTCCCATGACCTTTCCCGGAGGGTTCGGGACGAGCCCCATGATGCCGAGGGCCGTGGTGGTCTTTCCCGCCCCCGTTTCACCCACGAAACCGAGGTTTTCCCCGTGTTCGAGGGTAAGGTTCAGGTTCTCCACCGCGTGGACGTTCCCGCTCTCGGTGATGTAGTGGATCGTCAGGTCCTGTATGTCGAGAAGCAATTTTTTGTTTTCCATGACAGTCGTCCTCTCCCCTTATCGCTTGAGCTTCGGGTCGAGAACGTCCCGAAGACCGTCACCGAGGAAGTTCAGGGCCAGGATGGTGATCATGATGGCCAGGCCCGGGAAAATGGTCATGTAGGCGTAGTCCCGGATGTACTCCCGTCCGCCGGAGAGCATGGCGCCCCACTCCGGCGTGGGCGGCTGGATGCCGAGGCCGATGAAGGACAGCCCCGCCGCGGTGAGGATGGCGCTTGCCACGCCCAGGGTGGACTGGACGATGATGGGGGCCAGGCAGTTGGGGATGATGTGCTTCAGAATGATCCTGGTGTCGGACGATCCCACCGCCTTCGCCGCCTCGACGAACTCCTGCCCTCTCAGGGAAAGGACGGAACCCCGGATGATCCGGGCATACTGGGGGGTGCTGGAAATGCCCACCGCCACCATCATGTTGTACAGGCCCGGCCCGAGGGACGCGGCGATGGCGATGGCAAGAAGAATCGATGGGATGGAGAGCAGGATGTCCATGGCCCTCATGATCAGGTTGTCGATCCTTCCGCCGTAGTATCCCGCCACGGATCCGAGAAGGCCTCCGAAGACAACGGCGATGCCCACGGCGATCATGCCGACCTGGAGAGAGATTCTCGATCCGTGGATGATGCGGCTGAAGATGTCGCGGCCGAACTCGTCGGTACCGAAGAAGTGTTCCTTCGACGGAGATTCGAAGGCCTTCATGAGATTCTGCTGGTCATACCTGTAAGGTGCTATGAAATCGGCGGTGATGGCGAAAAAGACGAGAAGAACGACGATGACGAGGCCGAACAGGGCCAGGTGGTTTTTGCGGAGCCTGTTCCAGATGTCGAGGAGGCCCGCTTCGCTCTTCATTTTCACGGGAGCCTGTGCACTCATTTCCGTTCCTCCTCTACTTGTACTGGGCCCGGATTCTCGGGTCGACCCAGGCATAGAGAAGATCGACCATGAGATTCACGAAGCTGAAGGTGATGGCGATGAAGAGAACTCCCCCCTGGACCACGGGATAGTCCCGCATCTTGATGGCGTCCACCATGAGACGCCCCACGCCGGGAATGGAAAAAATGGACTCGGTGAGCACTGCCCCTGCCAGAAGGGTGCCGAACTGCAGGCCGATGACGGTGACGATGGGGATGAGGGCGTTGCCCAGGGCATGGCGCCAGATCACGATCCGCTCGCTCTGCCCCTTGGCGCGGGCCGTCCGGATGTAGTCCTGCCGCACCACCTCAAGCATGCTGGACCGGGTCATCCTGGTGATGACCGCGAGAGGGTTGCAGGCCAGGGTGAGGGTGGGGAGCACGAGGGTCGCCCAGGTGTCGAAGCCCGACGACGGGAACCACCGCAGCTTCACCGAGAAGAGCAGTATCAGCAGAACCCCCTGCCAGAAGACGGGCATGGACAGCCCCACCATGGCGAGAAAGCGGGTGACGTTGTCAAAGAGACTGTTCTGGCGGATGGCGGAAAGGATGCCGATGGGCACTCCCAGGATGATGGCGGCGATAACGCAGCTCAGGGCCAGTTTCAGCGTCGATGGAAAGGCGCTCATGATCTCGTTGGCCACCGACCGCCTGGTCATGTAGGACCGGCCGATGTCTCCCCTGGTGACGGCTTTCCAGACATAATTGCCGAACTGCACCAGGAAGGGGTCGTTCAGCCCCTCCTTTTCGCGGAATTCGTGAAGGGCCTCTTCTGTGGCCTGATCTCCCAGGACGATCCTCGCCGGATCGCCGGGAGTGAGATAGAGCAGCGTGAAAACGATGAACGCCACTCCGAGCATCACCGGAATCAGCGAAAGTATTCTCTTGAAAATGTACTTTATCACTATGAATTCACCCTCCTGGACATGGGAGAAGCAGGAGCCCGAAAATCCGCTCCTGCTTCTCCCGTCGGATCGGTTATGGAGTGTTCCCTACTTGAAGGTGACTCCGGTGAGGTTGTGGTAGCCCCTGGGGCTCGGAACGAAGTTGTCCACGTTGTTGCGGATTCCGTAGAAGGACTCTTCGTTGTAGAGATAGAGCACGGGGTTGAGCTCCGCAAGCATCTTCTGGAGATCCATGTACACCTTTTCCCTTTCGGGGCCGTCGGGCATGGTTTTGCCCTGGTCGATGAGCTTGTCCACTTCGTCGTTGTAGAACCGGGAGTAGTTGGACCCGCCCTTGGTGTGGATGATTCCGGACATGATGCCGTCGGGGTCCACGCTGGAAATGACCCAGCCAAGGATGAACATGTCGTGGTCGCCGAGCTTCAGGCCATCAAGATAGGCGCCCCACTCGAGGACCTTCGCCTCGACCTCGATGCCCACTTCCTTCAGCTGGGCCTGGAAAATCTGGGCGAGGTCGACCCTGGGCTTGTAGGCGTTGGACCAGATCTGGGCCTTCAGGGGAAGCTTCACTCCGGCCTCGGCAAGAAGCTGCTTCGCCTTCTCCAGGTTGCGGGCGGGAGCGGGAAGGTCCTTGTCGGTGTACTTGATGGTCGGAGGAACGATGGAGACGGGAGTGAGGCTGGTGCCCCGGAACACCGCGTGGCGGGCGCCGTTGATGTCGAGGGCCAGCTTGACGGCTTCGCGGACCTTGGGGTTGTTCCAGGGCTCCTTCTCGCAGTTGAAGCCCATGTAGGTCACGGAATGCTCAAAGGCGCCGATGACGCCGAGGTCCTTGTTGTCCTTGACCCGGGAAACGTCGGCGGTGGGGATCTTGTAGGCGATATCCACGGCGCCGGTCTCCAGCTCGATGGTGCGGTTCACGCTCTCGGGAACGGAGCGCATGACGAGGGTCTTGTACTCGGGCTTCTTTCCCCAGTAGTCCTCGAAACGCTCGAGAACGAGCTTGTCGTTCTTGACCCACTCCTTCATGAAGAAGGGGCCGGTCCCCACGGGATTCAGGGGGTACATGTCGCCCTTCTCCTCCACGGCGCGCTTGTTGACGACGGCGAGGGAGGTGTGGGCCATGGTTCCCCAGAAGGGAGTGAACGGATACTTGATCTTGATGATGACGGTGTAGTCGTCGGGAGCCTCAGCGCTCTCGATGATCTCGGGGTACTGCTTGATGGCCGAGCCGAGGGGGCTCTTCGCCCGATCGATGGTGTAGAGCATGTCGGCCGCCGTGAAGGGATCGCCGTTGTGGAACTTGACGCCCTTGCGGAGGGTGAACTTGTAGGTGGTGGGATCAATCTGTTCAAACGTTTCAGCGAGGAGAGGAACGGGATTTCCCACGGCATCGAGGTCGATGAGGGTCTCGTTGATGTGGCAGATGGCGCCGCTGGCGGCCACTTCGTTCTGGATGATGGGGTCAAGGGAGCGGGCGTCGTAGATATTGGCAATGGTGAGGGTGTCCTTCGCCAGCGCCGGAACGGCGGCAAGCCCGAGAATTACCAGCGCGGATACTGCCAGAACTGCTGCTTTGGTGCGGGAGTTTCCTTTCATTCTGTCATCTCCTTCGTTTGATTTGTCGCAGAGGGAGAGCCGGAAAGCAGGCTGCCGGGGCCATTCAGGGAAACGGCGGGCAGAAGCTTCCAATTGCATCCCCTTCTGCATACGGAACGATTATGGGCCCCGAAAAGCCCGGCTGTCAAGAAGAATAATGCATACACGAGAGCGGAGAATCCGTCCGGCTATTCTGTCGACCGTCCGGAAGGCTGAAAATACAGGTTCCAATCAGATCCACAGGGGATGAAGAACTATAAAAGAACATCCTCCGGTCCCGGAAAACCGGTTCTCCCCGCCCCGGGAGCTGTATAATGAAAAAAGAAGAATTCCGGCTGTTTCGCCGGGCAAAGGAGGGCAAGCCCCGTGATAACCCGCTCCCTTATTGAACTCGTCTTCTCCGCCGCCAGCATGGAGCGGTGGAACGACCACCCCCACCCCGCAACCTTCACCGAGCTGGGAAAGCAGGCCCACAAGATGATCATGGCATGGGTCATCGCCCGGTACGAGGGAGATGAACGGAGCCGGAACATCGACTGGACGGCCCTCATGGAGGGCGGGATCTTCGAGTTTCTCCACAGGGTGGTCCTGACGGACATCAAGCCCCCCGTCTTCCACAAGCTCATGCAGGATCCCCGGCAGAGGGAAAAGCTCAACTCCTGGGTGGCCGACAGGCTCGCCCCCGATCTCGAGAGTCTGTCCCCGAACTTCGCCGCCCGCTTCCGGGAGTATCTTCTCCACGACGGGGACCTCTCCCTGGAGCGCAAAAGCCTCCGGGCGGCCCACTACCTGGCCACCAAGTGGGAGTTCGACTTCATCTATCACTGGAGCAGCACCAAGTCCATGTTCGGCATCGAGCAGACCAGGGGCGAGATTTCAAGACAGATCAACGAGCACCGGGACCTGCGGGCGGTGGACGAAATGCTCGCCGCCCGGGAACTGCCCGACAGGGACATGGGTCTCTGGGGCTTCGTCTCCCTGGTGGGGCAGCTGGGCTTCCAGAAGCGGTGGGCCCAGACTCCCCGGATCCCCCAGACATCGGTCCTTGGACACCTGCTCTTCGTGGCCGTCCTCGCCTATTTCATCTCCATGGAGATCGGCGCCTGCCCCAGGAGGAAATACAACAACTTCTTCGGCGGACTGCTCCACGACCTCCCCGAGGTGCTGACCCGGGACATCGTCTCCCCGGTGAAAAACTCCGTGGAGGGGCTGGACGATCTCATCAAGGCCTACGAGAAGCAGGCCATGGAGGATCGGATCCTCCCCCTCCTCCCCGAAGGATGGCGGCAGGAAATCCGGTACTTCACCGAGAACGAGTTCCGGAACAAGATCTGCCCGGAGGGAGTGGATGTCCCTGCGCTCCTCGATGGCGACATCAGGGAAGAACAGAACAGGGACGAACTGAACCCTCTCGACGGGCGGGTCATCGAGGCCTGCGACAAGCTCGCCGCCTATATAGAAGCCTCCCATTCCATCCGCCTCGGGCTCGCTCCCCAGGCGCTGGCCGACGGAAAGCGGAACCTGTACTCCCGGTTCGGCAGGTCGGTGATCTCGGGCTTCCCCATGGGGCAGCTCTTCGACTATTTCTGGTAATCCCCCGCGAGAAAGGAAAGCGCCGCAGCTGCCAGCACCTCAGCCCCGGCAGCCAGACACCGCTCGTCGGGGCTGAACCGGGGGCTGTGGAGAGGGGCGTCCTCCCCCTTTCCCGTGCCGGTGCCAAGCATAAAGTAGCACCCGGGCATCCGCTGCAGAAAGAAGGAAAAATCATCCACCCCCATGCTCGGCTCCGTGAGGACCGCAACGTTCTCCTTCCCGAGAACCCCTTCGGCGGCCCGGAGGACCAGGTCGGCCAGCTCAGGGTCGTTCACGAGGGCGGGATATCCTTCGGTGAACGACACTTCGCCCACGGCACCGAGGATATCGGGGATGTTCATCACCGTCCGCCGGATCTTCGCCTTCAGGGCGACCCTCGTCTCCTGTTTCAGCGTGCGGAGGATCCCGGAGAACTCTACCCGCTCCGGCAGCACGTTCCTGGCGCTTCCCCCGTGGAAGGAACCGATGGACAGAACCGCCGGCTCCGCCGGTGACACCGTCCGCCCCACCAGCTCGTGGAGGGCGGTCACCACCCTGCAGGCCGCGGCGATCACGTCGTCGCCCCTGTGGGGCTCCGCTCCGTGGGTTCCCCTTCCCCTGACCACGCAGTCGAACATGTCCGATGCCGCCCTGAAGGCCCCACGGTGAACCCCCACCGTTCCCGCCGGGCGGGAGGGATCGCAGTGAAGGGCGAAGGCCCCGTCGGGCGCCGGCCCCTCAAGCAGGCCGTCCCGGATCATGGGAAGGGCTCCCCCGGAGGTCTCCTCGGCAGGCTGGAAGACGAAAAGGACGTTCCCGGAAAAATCGTTCTTCCTGTCCGCCAGCAGGCGGGCCGCCCCGAGAAGGCAGGCGGTGTGGACGTCATGGCCGCAGGCGTGCATCCTGCCCGGATACTTCGACCTCCAGGGGTCGTTCCCCTCCTCCTCCACGGGAAGGGCGTCCATGTCCGCCCGCAGCAGCACCGTCCGCCCGGGCTCCGTTCCCTCCAGGAGGGCGGCAATGCCGCTTCCGGCGACGAACCGCCATGGAATACCCAGGGAATCGAGGCTTTCCCCAACGATCCCCACGGTTTCCTTCAGGTCGAAATCCAGCTCCGGACAGGCGTGAAGCCTCCGGCGGACGACGACGAGATCTTCAAAAAAGGCATTTTCCCGATCGTTTTCTTTTTCCACCCAGTTCACTCCCCTTCCGCTCCGCCATTCTACCGAAAATTTCCCGGAAAGGGAAAATCCGCCCTTTTCGCGTTGACCGGCCCCTCGGTCAACGGCTACAATAATGCTGCAATTTCATATACCGAAATACACCCAGGGGGGATGAAAAAATGACCATTAACCGGCTCTTTCTTATCTTTGCCGCTCTTGCTGTAGTTCTCCTGCTTCCCTACTCCGGATACGCGGCCGAAACCGCCCGGCCCAAGCTCGTGGAGCTCATGTCTCCGGGCTGACCGGCCTGCGTTGAGATGTCCAAAGTTTTGGACCAGTTTTCGGCAAAGCACGGGAAAATGATCGAGGTTCAGATAGTGAACGTCCGGGACTTCCCCGATGTGGCCAGGCTCTACCAGGTGCGCTACGTCCCAACCCTCGTGTTCCTCGACGAGGCGGGAAAGATGCTCGACAAGCGGGTGGGGTACATGCCCCTCGACGCCCTGGAGAAGCACTGGGAAGGCCTGGGCTACGACATGGAGACAGGGAACTGACACAGGGTCATGGGCGGCGTGTATGACTTTCTTTACGGCGTGTTCCACGGCGACGGGGCGGCGGCATACGCCGCCCTGTACGCCTGGGGAATACTGGGCATGACCCTCAGTCCCTGCAGCATCGCCACCATACCCCTGGTGGTGGGCTACGTGAGCGATTCGGACAACCCCACCTTCTGGTCGGCCTTCCGCATCTCCGTGGTCTTCTCCCTCGGCGTCTTCGTCAACCTCGCCTTCCTCGGAGGGCTTCTCACCTCCGCGGGGGTCTTCCTCGGCGGCATCGACCGGTACACCAACTACATCGTGGCGGGAGTCTTCGTCCTCTTCGGCCTGCACCTCCTCGGCCTGATCAACATGCCGTGGTTCCGGGGCGGGTCCGGCCCAACGACGAAACACACGGGCTACCGTGGGGCCCTCGCCCTCGGAACCCTCTCCGGCCTGGCCCTCGGTCCGTGCAGCTTCGCCTACTCGGCCCCGGTGATCTTCCTCGCCATGCAGACCGCCGCCACCGACATCGTCCGGGCGCTGCTGCTCGTGGCGGCCTACGGCGCCGGCCACTGCACGGTGATCATCGCCGCAGGAAGCGCCACGGACGCCTTTTCCCGTATCTTCTCCGGCGGCGGAAAAGCCACAGCCTGGCTCGGAAAGATCAGCGGCCTTCTGCTTCTCGCTGCGGCCGGCTACCTGGTCTACAACGCCCCCACCATCTGAGAGGAGAGGGCTGACCATGGATTTCGTCGACCTGGTGAGAAAACGCTACAGCCTCAGAAAATACTCGTCCTTCCCTGTAGCAGGGGCGGTCATCGACAAATGCCTCGAGGCCGCCCGCCTTGCCCCATCGGCCTGCAACTCCCAGCCGTGGACCTTCCTGGTGGCCAACACCCCTGAAAAGGTGGCTTCCCTGGCAAAGGCGGCTTTCAGCGGAATCTACTCCATGAATTCCTTCGCGGCCAATGCCCCGGTACTCATCACCGTCCTCACCGAACGGTCCGGGTACGCCGCGTCCATGGGGGGCTTTTTCCGGGGCATCCAGTTCAGCGTCATGGACGTGGCCATAGCCTGCGAGCACCTGTCCCTCCAGGCAGCGGAGCTGGGCCTGGGAACCTGCATGTTCGGCTGGCTGGACGAAAAGGCCGTGAAGCGGGAGCTGGCCCTGCCCCGGCAGGCGAAGATCGACCTCATGCTGTCCCTGGGCTACCCGCCCGACGAGGACTACCTCCCTCCGAAGAAACGGAAGTCCCTGGACGAAATCCGGAGGTATCTCTGACCTTCAAAGAACCTGTCATCCCGAATAGCCTGTCATCCTGAGCGCAGCGGCTCTGTCATCCCGAGCGCAGCGGCTCTGTCATCCCGAGCGCAGGAAGGATCTCGCTCCTGTTTGTCATCCCGAGGCCGGATTTTTGGCCGATCGCGAAGCATCCCCGGAGGGGAAGGATCTCGCACTTGAATCCCTCCAGAATCAAAAACAGATCCCTCCGCCCTTCGGTCGTTCGGGATGACAAACAAACGCGATCGAGTTCGCGCAGCACCCAAGCGAAGCGGAGGGAGCATCCCAGAACGCGAGGGATCCCGGTTTGTCATCCTGAACGCAGCAGTTTGCCATCATGCTTTTGCTTTGTCATCCTGAGCGCAGCGAAGGATCTCCCCCCGGTTTGTCATCCTGAGCGCAGCAGTTTGCCATCATGCTTTTGCTTTGTCATCCTGAGCGCAGCGAAGGATCTCGCTCCGGCCTTCCCCGGAGGGGAGGGATCCCGATTTTTACTGCATTCAGAGTCAATCCCGAGATCCTCCCCCTCCGGGGATGCTCCGCGATCCTCGCTACGCTCCTCAGGATGACAATCCGAAAACGCCCTCAGGATTACCTCACCAAGAACTCCCCTTCTTTCCCCCCGACACCGGCAAAAAACCAAAGAAAATACCTTCCGGTCGGCCTGCCCTTTGGTGTAGAATGATCGGAAGGTTTTTTAATTCCATCTTTCCGTCTGGGAGGGGTTTTTTTATGATCGTGTTGCTGGTTCTTCTCGCACTTATCGCCGGAGTAGTCTTTTGGGCCGTCTCAGTCTACAACAGGCTCATCAGGATGCAGAACCTCAAGAACGAAGCGTGGAGCGGCATCGACGTCCAGCTCAAGAGGCGTTTCGACCTGGTTCCCAACCTCGTGGAGACCGTGAAGGGCTACGCCTCCCACGAGAAGGAAGTCTTCGAAAAGGTCACCGAGGCCAGGTCGGCCGTCAGCCACTCCAAGTCCGTGGGCGAGCGGGTCGAGTCGGAAAACATGCTCTCCGGCGCTCTGAAGACCCTTTTCGCCGTGGCGGAAAACTACCCCGAGCTGAAGGCGAACACGAACTTCCTCCAGCTCCAGGAGCAGCTCGCCTCCCTCGAGAACGACATCCAGATGTCCAGGCGCTACTACAACGGCGCCGCGAGGGACTACAACATCTCCATCGCCACCTTCCCGGCAGTGCTGATCGCCCAGAAGTTCGGCTACGAAAAGGCCGATTACTTCGAGGCTGCGGAGGAAGAGAAAACCGCCCCGAAAGTCTCTTTCTAGGCTTCACCGAAGACGGAGGAGGCGCATCCATGGTATTGTTCCGCAGATTCGCGCCGGCGCTCCTCGCGCTGGCCCTGGTGCTCCTCCCCCGGCCTTCCCGGGCGGAGGAGACCATTCTCCTTTATTCTTCCTCGGCTTCCGTCCGCGGGGACGCATCCCTTGAAGTGAGGGAGGAGATCACCGTCCGCGTGGAGGGAGTACGTATCCGGAAGGGCATCTTCCGGGACTTTCCCACCACCTACACCGACAGTTCCGGAAAAACCGTCCGGGTCGGCTTTTCCGTTGAAGAAGCCCTTCTCAACGGGAAACGGGTTCCCTACAGCACCGAATCCCGCTCCAACGGCGTCCGGGTCTACCTCGGGGACCCGAAGGGAAACGCCCCACTCGGCGAACAGACCTACACTCTCGTCTACGTGACCACCGGCCAGCTCGGATTTTTCGATGAACATGACGAGCTCTACTGGAACGTCACGGGAAACGACTGGGTCTTCCCCATCCAGAAAGCCCGCTTTTCCGCCTCGCTGCCGGGCAATGTTCCCTTTTCGACCGTCGACATCTACACAGGGGCCCAGGGAGCCCGGGGAAAGGATGCCCGCATCCTCCCCGACAACTCGGTGGAGACCACCAGGCGCCTTGCCCCAGGGGAAGGCCTCACCGTGGCCTATACCTGGCCCAAGGGCATCGTGGAAAAACCGAGACCTCCCATGCGGTTCGCCCTCTTCGACCGTTTCGGCACCGTGTTTTTCTGGAGCGTTCCCCTGCTCCTCCTGCTGTACTACGTCCTCGCCTGGATCCGCTGGGGAAAGGATCCCCCGAGAAAACCGGTGATCCCCCTCTTCGGCCCCACGGCAGGCAACGGGCCGGGCTTCCTCCGCTTCGTCAGGAGGATGGGCATGGACAACTCCTGCTTCACCGCAGAAATCCTGAACCTGGCCGTCAGGGGCTTCCTGAAAATCGAGGAGATGTCCCTCGAGGAGTCCATGCAGCGGCAGGGTGAAATCGGCGAAAAGAGCTTCCTGCGGGGCATGGTGTCCCTGGCCTCAAAGCTTGCCGGCAGACGGTACGCCCTTGTGGCCCTTCCAAAAGAAGGATGGAAGACAACTCCTTCGAAAGAGGAATCCCGGCTTTTCAACGCCCTTTTCGGCCGGGGAAGAAAAGAGCTCCACCTCGTCCAGGACAATCATGAAATCCTCGGAAAGGCGAAGGAGACCATGGAAACATACTGGTCGAACGCCTCAAAGTCGCTTTTCTCGAAAAATACCCTCATATGGGCGGCGGGCTTTCTCATCCCCGTCCTGATCTACGCCCTTCTTGCCTGGGGCGGCCAGGAGGACGGCGCCCTGCTCTCCGCCTTTGCCGTGGGCGGGATCCTCGCAGCGGGCGCACTCTACACCTTCGCCTGGACAAGAATCCGGAGCAAAGGACGCATTCTCCGGAAAATCATCACGGCTTTCATCCCGGCCATATTCGCGACGATCATCACCCTTCTCTTCCTGGCCGCCCTCACCGAGGTGAGCGGGTGGCTCCTCGTGCCGCCCCTGGCGACCGGACTGATGATACTGGTCTTCCGGGAACTCATGACGGTCAGGACGGAGAAAGGAAACGACGTGCTGAACGAGGCGGACGGCCTGGCCATGTACATGGGCACCGCCGAGCGGCACCGGCTTGAGATGTTCAACCCGCCGGAGGAAACGCCGGAGGTCTTTGAAAGGCTTCTTCCCTACGCTTTCGCCCTGGACACGGCCGAAACGTGGGCGAACCGCTTCGAGGAAATCCTCAGACAGCAACAGTACCAGCCCGGCTGGTACTCCGGTCCCTCAGCGGCGAACTTCTACACCGGGGGCGCAGTGGCCTCACTGGCATCTTCCATGTCGTCCACCATTGCGTCGGCTTCCCAGGCTCCCGGCTCGTCGAGCGGAAGCGGCGGGGGAGGCTCGTCCGGAGGCGGCGGCGGCGGCGGCGGGGGCGGCGGCTGGTAAGAGTTGTCATCCCGAGGCAGGCGCCATCGCCGAAGGGGGAGGATCTCGGGTTTACTTCATTCAGAGTCAACCCCGAGATCCTTCGGCCAAAAAACCGGCCTCAGGATGACAGTCTTGTTTATCATCCCGAGCGAAGCGGTTTATCATCCTGAGCGAAGCGATCGCGAAGCATCCCCGGAGGGGAAGGATCTTGCCCTTGGATTGTCATCCTGAGCGCAGCGAAGGATCTCGCTTTGGCTTGTTCTCGCTTTGGCTTGTTCTCGTCTCGCCTTATCATCCCGGGCGAATGCGATCGCGCTCGCGCAGCACCCAAGCGAAGCGGAGGGAGGAGCATCCCCGGAAGGGAAGGATCTCGCCCTTGGAATCTCGCACTAGAGAGCATTCAGAGCCCAAAAAAGAAAGAAGGTGGAAATAATGAGGAGAGTCGGAAGAATCGTCGCCCTGGTTGTCCTTCTGGGACTGGCCTCTGTGGCGGGCGCCTCGGAGCATCAGGGAGGGAATAATGACTACCCTGAGGGAGAAGTCCTCGTCCTCCTGAAGGCCCCGGTTACGGCCGAATCTGTGAGCGCCGCCGCATTCCGCCAGGCCCTTTCTGCTTCGGCGGCGGGTGTGGCAGCGTCCGCCGGGGCGCAGGCGGTGAGTTCCACCCCCGCCATAGCCGAGGTCACGGGAAAGGACATCGTTCTTCTGAGAAGCGGGGAAAAGACCACGGAGGAACTTCTGCAGGCCCTGGAGGGAAATCCAGCCGTTCTTGCCGCGTCCCCCAATTACCGGGTTTACGCCACCTGGAGGCCGAACGATCCATACTATACGGACAACAGTCTGTGGGGTTTGAACGCCATCCGGGCCCCCGCGGCATGGGACAGGTCCGTGGGCAGCAGGAGCGTCTACGTGGCCGTCCTTGACAGCGGGATCAACTACAACCACGAAGACCTCGCGGCCAATATGGGAAGGGACCTCTCCGGCCGCTACGGCTGGGATTTTTGGAACAATGACAACAACCCCATGGACGATAACGGCCACGGCACTCATGTCGCCGGGACCATCGGCGCCGTGGGCAATAATGGCAGGGGTGTCACCGGTGTCAACTGGCAAGTGAGCCTCCTGGCGGTCAAAGTACTTGACTCGAATGGGGACGGAACCTTTGGCTCTGTAGCCCAGGGTCTGGATTATATAACAGCGCAAAAGAGAAATGGCCGCAACATCCGTGTCGCCAACCTTTCCCTGGCCGGATGGGTTTCGCCCTACAGCAGCGCCGTCACGACGCTGCGAACTGCCTGCAGGGCCGCAGCGGACCAGGGAATTCTTCTCGTTTTCGCCGCCGGAAACGATGGGTACAACATAGACAACCCCATCGACGGAGAACGTCCTTACCCTGCCTCTTTCGACGAGAGCAATATGATCACCGTCACCGCGATCAATTCAAGCGGCTACCGGGCCTATAATTACGGCTCCCGGTACGTTCACCTGGCGGCTCCCGGAGTCAATATCTGGAGCACCTACCACGACGGAGGATATGCCCGACTAAGCGGCTCATCCATGGCCACACCCCATGTAGCGGGTGCGGCAGCCCTGCTCGCGGCAAGGTACCCGTCGGAAGCGGCATGGAAGATCCGGAGCAGAATCCTCGGGAACGTGATGAAAACCTCCCGTCTCTCCGGCCAGGTCGCCACGGGAGGATACCTCAATCTCCAGGCCGCCATGGCAAGCGCCTCCCCGACCGAGGAGTGGGGCGGCGGCGGATGCAATGCGACGGGTGGAGCCGCTCCGGCCCTGGCACTTCTCCTGCTTCCTCTCGGCCTGCTGATGAGAAGGAAGAAGTAAAAAGCTGTCATCCTGAGCGCAGCGGTTTGTCATCCTGAGCGCAACGGTTTGTCATCCTGAGCGCAGCGAAGGATCTCGCCCTTAAAATCCACAAAAAACCAACCCCGAGAACCAAAGGCGAGATCCCTCCGTCCTTCGGCCGTTCGGGATGACAAACAAATGAGATCGCGGAGCATCCTTGAGAGAGAGCAGCATCAAAACCGAGGTCCTTCGCGTTGCTCAGGACGACAGAAACTGTTGTTATCCTGAGCGCAGCGGTTTGTCATCCCGAGCGGAGCGATCGCGCAGCATCCCCGGAGGGGGAGGATCTCGGGTTTGACGGGGCTCAGAACCAGAGGGCAGATCCCTCCGTCCTTCGGCCGTTCGGGATGAAAAACAAATGCGGTCGCGGAACGTTCTTTAGAGAGAGCAGAATCAAAATCGAGGTCCTTCCCGTTGCTCAGGACGACAGAAACTGCTGTCATCCCGAGCGAATGCGATCGCGGAGCATCCCCGGAGGGGAGGGATCTCGATTTTACTTCCCCCGCCTCCAGAGCACCGGCACCAGGGGCAGAAGGAGCAGAAGACCTGCGAACCCGCCTCCTCCCAGGGAGCAGCCGCCCCCGGAATTTTCTGCGAAGGAAGTGAAGGCCTTCAGGCAGACATTGGACTTTTCGTGCCCGGGAAGAGCCGTCAAATCGCTCCAGGAAACCCCGTCGGCGCTGATGAAGCTCTGTCCCGGTTCCGCGTCCGCCTTGTCGCTGTAGCCGGCTTCCGATGATTCGAGAGGTACGGGATAGGCATAGCCCGGAGTGGTGATCTTCACCGCCACGGAAAAAAGATTGCCCGGGGAGAGAAAGACCTCCCTGTCGAGCCGAACCGTATGATAGCCTGACGGTCCCAAAACCCCCTCCTTCACGGACACCGGGACGCCTTCAAAAGGAGCGGAACGGGACACGTTCCGCCTGATCTCAATGCGGTATGAACTCTCCGTGGCTGCCGAATAAAAGGAAACTGCCCGAAGTACCTCGGCCAGCCCGGGGCGCCCTTCCGAAGCGGCAAAGACGTTGGCGAACCAGGCAGTCTCGTTCCCGGCGCCGTAATCGTTCACCCATCCAAGCGGGTCGTACTGGTAGACGGAATCGAAGATGTCCGCTTCTCCACCGATGTATGCCGACGGGCTGTTCAGCGTGGGGTCGGCGTAGGAAACCCAGAAATACCCGTCATTTCCCCATGCTTCCCCCCAGCTGTTCTTCACAAGCCAGGCGCCGTTCCGTCCAGGATCCCTGACGAAATTGGCCGCGGGGTAATCGTCGTCCCAACCGGCAATGGCCACCGCATGGCCTCCGCTCTGAAAACCGACAGGATCGTAGTTGTAAAAGGCGAAGGAAGGGCTGAGCACCTCGTGTTCAAAATCCCAGTAAGGCCATCTGACGCCGATGCGGACGGCTCCGTAGTGGGTGAGGGCGTATTTTATGCTGTCCATATCGGGCGCCGAGCCGAGGTAAAGAACGTGCTCGAGCCTCTTCGCCGCTCTGTCCGATGAGAGGGGCCTGCTTTCCTCCGGCCAGGGGGTGACGTTCTGGTAGGGCCGGTCGGCTTCCGCTACTGCGCCGGTCCAGCGGGCGAGAAGTGCAGCGGACTTCCATGCGTTTCCCCCCTGGTCGAAAATGGGGTCTCCCCCGAACTGGGGGTCCAGGTGTTGTGTGAATCCCGGCAGTCCCTCCCCTTCGTCCACATAGGCGAAATAGGCGAGATGCCACTCCGAAAAATCAAGGTTCTCCTCCCCCTGGCCGGCAAAAAAGGACTCGAGGGAAGCAAAAGCGCCGAAAGCCCAGCAGGTTCCGTAGGGCGCCTGGTCCCGTATCGGCGTCATCCGCCCCTCAGCGGGGAGGCTGAAGGACGAAGGGAAGGAGACGGCGGAGGCAGACACGTCGCCTCCCCCCCGGATACCGGAAAAATGCACGGGAGCCCTCACGTGGGAAAGGTCGAGGGGGGAAGGTACTTCTCCGAGCATCCGCCGATGGGCCGTATTCATCCTGCCCGGTCCACCCATAGAATGGAGATTGAAGCTCATCCCTGAACGGTGAGCCAAAAACTCGGTGTTGAGAGGGGCAGTTCTCCACTTTTCTGAAGCGGACAGATCCGGAGAAAGCAGGAAAATGCATGCGGCAGCGAAAAGAATGGAACGGGTCAGTCTCATGGAAGGTTTTCTCCTTTTTTTCCAAAAGTTGCGGTATCGGTCAAGCTGTCATCCCGAGCGAAGTGGCTTGTCATCCCGAGGCCGGCACCATGGCCGATCGCGTCCCCGGAGGGGAGGGATCTCGGGGTTGACGGCACTCAGAACCAAAGCCGAGATCCCTCCGCCCTTCGGTCGTTCGGGATGACAAACCAATGCCGAGCATCCCCGGAGGGGGAGGGATCTCGCTCTTGCCCTCGCATGTCATCCTGAGGAGCGCAGCGATCGCGCAGCATCCCCGGAGGGGGCGAAGGATCTCGGGTTAGAATCCGGTAAAACCAAAAGCGAGATCCTTCGGGCGGTGAAACAGCCCTCAGGATGACAGCTCTTGATTGTCATCCCGAGCGAATGCGATCGCGGAGCATCCCCGAAGGGGGGATCCCGGTTTTACTTCCTCCGCCTCCAGAGCACCGGAACCAGAGGCAGAAGGAGCAGAAGACCGGAAACTCCGGATTCTCCTCCAAAGGAGCACCCGCCGCCGGACGAGGAAACGGAAGTGAAGGCCTTCAGGCAGACATTGGAATTTCCGTGACCGGGAAGGGTCGTCAGGTCGTTCCAGGATACCCCGTCCGAACTGATGAAGCTCTGCCCCGGTTCCGCGTCCGCCTTGTCGCTGTAGCCGATTTCCCGGGATTCCACCGCGACGGGATTGAGAAACCCCGGCGTGGTAACCCTCACCGCCACGGAGAACCTCTCGCCTCCCGACAGCGGGACATTCCGCGTAAGACGCACCGTGTGGTAGCCCGACGGTCCCAGGATATCCTCCATCACGGAGACCAGTTCGCCGCTCCCTGGGTCGTCCCGCGCCACTCCCGTCCGGACCTCCACCCGCAAAAACGCGTCGGGTGCCGGAACGTAGAAGGATACGGCCTCGAGGGTTTCATTTCCCCGGGATTCAAAAATGTTGGCGAACCATGCCGTTTCGCCTCCGGCACCTATATTATTCACCCATCCGAGGGGGTCGTACTGGTAGATCCTGTCGAATGCAGTGTCGTCTCCGCCGAGAAAGACCGCCGGATAGCCCAGGGTCGGCTCGGCGTAGGAAAGATAGAAATACCCCTCTTCTCCCCAGCCGGTACCCCAGCTGTTCCGAACGATCCATGCCCCGTCGCGGCCGGGAGCGGCAACGAAATTCGCCGCCGGAAAATCGTCGTCCCACCCGACGACGGTCACAATATGGCCGCCTCCTGATTCCGGAGCATTGTAGAAGGAAGCGTGATCTTCGGAATAGGCGCCGTCATCCCAGACCACCCGGACACTCACCGCCCCCCAGCGCATCAGGGCGTATTTGACGGCCTCCTCGTCCAGTAATCCTTCACCCTGGATCAGGAAGACGTTCTCCAGCCGCTTCGCCGCCCTGTCGGAGGCGCGGGGCCTGCTGGATTCCGGCCACGGGCTGGTGTTCTGGTACGGACGGGTCGATTCCGCCACGGCCCCCGTCCACCGGGCAAGAAGGGCTGCCGCCTGGAATACGCTCCCTCCCTGGTCGAAAATGGGGTCTGAGCCAAATCCCGGGGCGGTCGCCGTGAAGGCGGGCAGAGAAGGATCCTCGTCCACGTAGGCGAAATACGCGAGGTGCCACTCGGAAAAGTCGAAGGCCCCCTTCCCGGCCTTCAGGAAGGTGGACTCGAGGGACGCCAGAGAAGAAAAGGCCCAGCACGTGCCGAAGGGATTCTGGTCCCTCATCGGAGTGAGGGCGCCCAGTTCTCTCAGGTCGAAGCTCCGGGGAAAGACGGGGGCTCCTCCCGCCCCGGCCGCCAGGATGTCCAGTTCTCCCCTGAGAGACGCGGAGGGCCGGACATGGGAGAGGTCCAGGGGCGAAGGCCGGTAACCCAGAGGATGGGCGGCGGTATTCCGGCCTGAGGGCGGATTTTCCCGGAACCGGGCGAATTCATCCCCGGTAGGCCGGGTAAACACGGAAAAAGCCTCCAGGGGAAATGAAGTAATCAGGGCAGAAAAAAGAACGGCGAAGAAAAGCAGAACGGATCGAAGGATTTTCATCGGTTTCCTCCCGGTTTCACAGGATAAAAAAAGGCAGCCTTCGGAAGGAGGGCTGCCCGGTATGCCTTTCTTGGTAAACTATCTTACCGTCATGGAAAGAACATGGTACCGCACGGGAGTGGTCCCCTTCTCCCACGGGCGCTGGTAGCCGAAAATGAGGGCCGTATTTCCCTTCGCGATTCCCTCGTACTTCCACAGCTCCGTGCCTGGCCGTCCGGTCTTTGCCCTCTCGGGGAAAGAATCCCCTTCCCCGTGGAAGGTATTTTCCTTCAGACGCACCACGGCAACCCCCTGGTGAAGGGCCGTCCAGCCGTATCCCGTGGAGGGGTTGGACGGGAGGCGCACCGTGTAGACGTTCCCCCTGCCCACGGAACCGTAATCCATGGACAGATGGAGGTCTCCTTCGGCGGGAAAGGTCAGGGCGTCAACTTTCACGGAATTGCCGCCCCGGGGGGTCCACCGGATGGCGAAGGGCTTTCCGGGAATGAGCCCCCGGATGGTGAAATTCCCGTCGAAATCAGTGACGGCCTTGTAGGACAGTTTGCCGTCCCACACGGAAACTGCGACGCCGGGCAGTCCCTTCTGCCCTTCGTCGTACACGACTCCCCGAAGCAGGGCCTCGTCAGCCCCGAGTGCAGGAGTTAGCCCGGACACCCCGGTAAAAAGCATTGAAAAGACCAGGCAGAAAAGAACCCAAAAACGCATGCACATTCCCTCCCCTTGACGGATATTGTGTTCCACAGTAATAGTAGCACTTTTTTGTCGGAATGGATGAAAAAATAAAAAAAGGAGGGGGAAAAATCCCCCCTCCGATTGTTTACGGGCTATCCGGCGCGGTGGTGCTGACACTTGGTCAAACAACCAGCTCCTTGATATTGCTGCAGATACCCTTACATGCTTCTTTTGTTCCGGTTCTTTTCAGTGTAGCTTCCGGTGCTGGTGGAACATGGTACAGGCTGTCTTGGACTTGTTTCTGCTTCTATCGGTTTTTCCTGACTTGCTTCTCGTTTCTGTTCTCTCCGTCCGGATAACCCGTTTAGGGTATTCTACCCTTGGGGGTGCTTTTCATCAACACTGACTACGCCCTATGGAGCGGAAATATTGGCGATTCCAGACTGCAGGCTCTTATTTTCTAATGTTTTCAGCTTTATTCTCCAAAGGAAAGTTCCCCCTGGACGCCCTCTCCCGGAGAACAGGCCACGCCGAGGAGGCATTTCATCCTGAGGGCGTTTTTCACCGCATAATCCCGGTAGCAGTTGTTGAACATGAGGAAGACCTTGCCGGCCCGCTCCGCGGCGTCTCTGACAGCCCCCTCCCAGGAGAGAAGTTCCCCGTCTGAGTAATTGTAGCGGAATTTCTCCGCCACCGTGGCTCCTTTTTTTGTCCAGCCCTCCCTGTTCCGCCCGTGAAACCGCGCCACGGCCCCCCAGGTGGCCGTCACCGGAAAATCCCTTCCCACGGTCCAGTCGAGCTCCGGCTCGTCCACGGCCACGTAGGCCATGTTCGCCCCCTTAAGCAGCGACAGGAAGGATTCCCGGTTCCCCTTCTCCATCCACGACCTGTTCCGCACCTCCACCGCCGTGCGGAAAGGAGGAGTGACCTCCGCCACCCGCTCGAGATAGCGCATCATCACCGGTGAAAAGGAAGCCTTCGTGGGAAGCTGGAACAGGAGGTACCCCATGCGGTCCATGGTCCGGAGAGGCTCCAGGGCGGAAGTGAACCGTTTCCAGAGAACGGGCCGGAGCTCCCGGGGCAGGCCCTGAAAATCGAGGCGCCCAGACTCCGGCCGGGGAATTTCATGGCGCACCCATTCAGGAAGGGTCTCGTACTTCACCGAGTGCCAGGTGAACAGCCCCCAGGCCTTCACGTTGAACAAAAAGCCCGGAGGAGTCCTGGCGGCCCACTGGAAGGCCGATGCCTGCTCGGGGATGGCGTAGAAGGTGCTGTCCACCTCCACGGTATCGAAAGCGGCCCCGTAAAACGCCAGCCTCGCGGCGGCCGTCCGGGCGGAAGGAGGATACCATCCGCTGGCGACGAGCCCCCGGTCCGCCCATGAACAGGTTCCGATCCGGATCCTTCCTCCCCCTGGCATGGCTACCCTCCCGGCGAAAGAAAAACGTCCGTAAACCGCCTGATCCTGCGGTGCCATCCCTCGTACAGCTTCGCCTGGAGCAGCGCGGACAGGGTGAAAAAGTCGTCCTCCGCTCCCCCGAAGGAATCGTCCCGCAGTGCCTGCCCGTAAACCTCCTCGGGCAGAGTGAACACCCTTTCCCCCCTGTGCCGGTCCGTCGCCTGGCCGGGAACGCACCCCACGGCCATGGCTCCCTTCCCGTCAGAATAGAGGGTGACCGTATACTCGACGTTTCCGAGGGCCCCCACGGGGAACTGCATCCGCCGTTTCCGGGCAAACCCCCTCTCCTTCATCGCGTCATAGGAGTCGAGAACCGTTTCCACGGAAATACTGTCCAGGGCCGCCCAGTGACGCACATACCCCGTCATCTTCGCGGCGAACCTCGAGATGGAAGGGTCCGCGGGAGCTGCCGCAAGAGCTTCTTTGGACACCACTCCGCCATCGGCGGCCTTCCAGAGAAAGGATGAAAAGTCGCCGCTCTCCTCGCAGTCCAGGGAAAAGCCGAGCAGAACCGCGGCCGCTGCAGTCCGGGGTGTTTCATACCAGCGTTCGGGGCAGACGGAGGCGAGCTTTCTCGTGATCCCCGTCTTCTTCAGGTCGGCCACTGACTTTCCTCCCGGAATCGGGATGGAGGGCTCCCCTCCGAAGACCGCTATTTCCGCCTCCGAGAGGGGGAAGAAGGGGCGGAAGAAGCCCTTCCCGCCGCCATCGGTAAAATCAGCCAGCCAGAGGCACCGCCGCTTCCCTTCGGGAAGGAGGGCCATCTCGCCTTTGTCGAACACCGACCTGGGAGCGTGGAACAGGTCAGACAGAAAGAGGACGGAATGCCACAGCAGCCCCTTGAACACAGGGTCCTGGGCGAACCGGTAGAGCATCCTCCGTACCGGCTCCTCCAGTACCTCCATGGGATAATGGACCGGCTTGCCTCCCGCCCCTTTGAGGGAGAGCTTTCTCTCCTGCCCCTCCAGCCAGCTCAGGGGGCTCATCTTCTTCGTGTTTTTCGCCCGGTTGACAATCACCAGGCGGGGAGTCTTCCCCCTGCTCCAGAGCTGAAGCTCCAGCCCCTCGTCTATCTCCTCGGCACACACAATGATGCCTTTCTCGTCCATTCAGCGCACTCCCTGCTTCCATCTGATGCATCCTATTATGACGGCTCGGGCGGCGAATGCAAAGGGGGCGGGCCGGGGCAATCGTTTATGTCGTCACGAGAGAGCGAAGGGCTTTGCCCTCGGCTGTCATCCTGACGGCGTGGCTTCTCGCCGGAAGGATCTCGGTTTTGACTCTAACCCTTTATGAAGAACCCCTTCCCCTCCGGGGAGGAGGGACCTCGGGTTTGATTCCGAGCCACTTCAAGTGCAGATTCTTCCCCTCCGGGGATGCTCCGCGATCGGGCTTCGCCCTCAGAATGACACACCAGAGTCAAGAAAGGGCCGGTATTGCCCTTGTTTGTCATCCTGAGCGCAGCGGGAAGTATGGGTTCTGTCATCCTGAGGGCTGTTTCACCGCCCGAAGGATCTCGGGGTTGTTTTTTGTGGATTTCAAGGGCGAGATCCCTCCCCTTCGGGGACGCGACCGGCCATGGTGCCGGCCTCGGGATGACAACCCTCCGTCCCGCCCAAATGCAGTGGGTTGTCGTCCCGAGCGAGCGCAGCGATAGCGCAGCATCCCCGGAGGGGGCGAGGGACCTGCCTTTGATTCTGGGCTGCCTCAAGTGCAGATTCTTCCCCTCCGGGGATGCTCCGCGATCGGGCTTCGCCCTCAGAATGACACACCAGAGTCAAGAAAGGGCCGATACTGCCCTTGTTTGTCATCCTGAGCGCAGCGGGAAGTATGGGTTCTGTCATCCTGAGGGCTGTTTCACCGCCCGATCGCGTCCCCGGAGGGGAAGGATCTCAGGGTTGTTTTTTGTGGATTTCAAGGTCACGCTGCGCTCAGGATGACAGCATTCCAGCAGGCCTCAGGATGACATAACACTCCAAACACTTCCTACAAACTGTCTTTTTTGTACGATCACTTTTCCGGAAGGGAAGAATCGTCCTCCCATCCCTTGCTCAGATCACTCCAACCTGAATTCTCTTTCTCGACAAGGGCGTTTTTCTTCGCCCTGATCCATCCCTTTATTTCCTTTTCCCTTGCTATCGCAGTATTCACATCATTGGTTTCCTCGAAATACACCAGCTTATGAACGTGATACTTCTTTGTAAAGCCTTCTATAAGACCATGCTTGTGCTCAAAAAGCCGCCGCTTCAGGTTGTTCGTGACTCCGGTGTAGAGCACCCGGTTGTTTGCATTTGCAAGAAGATAGACGTAATAGGAACGCTCCATGACTTCAGCTCCTCCGGCCTTTTTCGCATCTAAAAAAGGATAGCATAGCGCCGCAGAAAAATGAAAACGGGGAGATACCAGGAGCGAGATCCCTCCCCTCCGGGGATGCCTTTGTCTGTCGTCCTGAGGCCGGCGCCCTGGACTATTGTCATCCTGAGGGCTGTTTTTTCGCCCGAAGGATCTCGGCTCGGTTCTGACTCTACAGTTGTTCGGAATGGCAGACCGAAAGCGAGATCCTTCGCTGCGCTCAGGATGACATCCTCCGTCCCGAGCGAACGGGTTTGCCCCTTGTTTGTCATCCTGACGGCGTGCTTTTCGCCGGAAGGATCTCGGTTTTGATTCTGAGGACCTGAATTCAGGTCCTTCACTCCGTTCAGGACGACAAATCCAAGGTCTTTCCCCTCCGGGGATACTGCGCAACGGCTTTCGCTCAGTATGCCCCCGAGCCCGTGGCCGGGGCCGTAATTTTGTCATTCTGAGGAGTGCAGCGACGAAGAATCTCGGTTTAGTGCCCTTGCCTGTCGTCCTGACGGTGTGCTTTTCGCCGGATCGCGATCGCGCAGCACCCAAGCGAAGCGGAGGGAGCATCCCCGGAGGGGAAGGACCTCGATTTTGACTCTGGTGTGCCTCAAGTCCGAGATCCATCGCATTCGCTCAGGATGGCAACACCCTTGACACCACCGCCATTTGAATATACCATCATATATATCTAATTACGTTTAGTCTAATCGCATTTAGACTAAACGTAAAATGAGACTGAAGAAGGGGTTCCCATGTTCATCGGCAGAGAATTCGAAATGGAGAAGCTGAACCGGCTCTATGAGGAAAAAGGTTTCCAGATGCCCGTGATCTACGGCCGCAGGCGGGTGGGAAAAACCCGCCTGATCCGTGAATTCTGCACGGGGAAACGAACGGTCTTCTACGCGTCAATCGAGCAGAACGATTCCGAAGCCCTCCGCATGTTCTCGGACGAAGTGCTCCGGAGCCTTCCCGGAAAGCAGTCGTCGTTCATTTCCTCCTTCGATTCCTGGGACTCGGCCTTCAGATACGTGGCCGACTTCGCCCGGGAAGAGCGGATTGTCCTTGTCATCGACGAGTTCCCCTACATCGCCTCGGCAAATCCGTCTCTGCCCTCCATTCTCCAGAAAGCCATAGATCATTATTTCTCCGGAACGCAGCTTTTTCTCATCCTGTGCGGATCCTCCATGAGCTTCATGGAACACCAGGTTCTGGACTACAAAAGCCCCCTCTACGGCAGGCGGACCGCCCAGTTCAAAATCCAGCCCCTCGACTGCTTTGACAGCATGAAGTTTTTCCCGGGCTGGAAAGGACACGAACAGCTCTACGGATACGGAATCACCGGAGGAATACCCCAGTATCTCCTGGCTGCAGGGCGTCACGGCAGCTTCAGACAGGCCGTCGAAGAGGAGTTTCTTATAGGGACCGGCGTCCTGTTCGAGGAGCCGGCCAATCTCATGAAACGGGAAATGCGGGAGCCCGCGGTCTACAATTCCATCCTTCGGGCCATCGCAGGGGGTGCAAGCCGCCAGGCCGAAATTTCCACCAAGGTCGGCATGCCGTCAAAAAGCGTGGCGAACTACCTCAAGGCTCTCATCGACCTGGAGATTATACAGAAAGACTACCCCTTCGGGGACAACAACAGCAGAAAAGTGGTCTACCGGGTGAAAGACCAGCTCTTCCGCTTCTGGTACCGGTTCATCCCCGGCGCCATGTCCCTCATCGGGATGGGGATGCCGGACGAGGCTTTCGAAAAGATGATCGCTCCTCATTTCAGCGACTACTTCGGCCCAGTGTTCGAGGATATCTGCCGCCAGTACCTTGTCCGTCTGAACAGGCAGAAAAGTCTGCGTACAGTCTACCGGGAATTTGCCCGCTGGTGGGGCAGCGACCCGGAAACCAGGCAGCAGGAGGAAATCGACATCGTGGGATCCGACATTGAGTGGGCCCTTTTCGGGGAGTGCAAATGGAAAGGCGAGAAGACCGGTCTGCGGGAAATGGAAAAACTGCAGAAGCGCTCCACGCTGCTGCTGAGGGACAAAAAACGGGAATACTGCCTCTTCAGCAGGGCAGGTTTTACCGAGGGACTGCGAAAAGAGGCTGAAAGAACGGAAAACACTATGCTGGTAAATCTGGAAAAACTGCTTGGAGAGATCTAACCTTCTTAGGGCCAAAGGGCGAGATTCCCCCTCCCCGGAGATGTCTTTGTCTGTTGTCCTGTGGCCAATGCCCCGGAATTTTGTCATCCTGAGGGCTGTTTTTTCGCCCGAAGGATCTCGGTTCTGACTCTACAGTTGTTCGGAATGGCAGGCCGAAAGCGAGATCCTTCGCTGCGCTCAGGATGACACCCTCCGTCCTCCCGAGGACTTGTTTTTTTGTCGTCCTGAACAACGCGATCGCGATCGCGCAGCACCCAAGCGAAGCGGAGGGAGCATCCCCGGAGGGGAAGGACCTCGATTTTGCATTTGGTTGTCGTCCCAAACGAGCGCTGTTGCCTGTCGTCCTGAGGCCAATGCCCTGGAATTTTGTCATCCTGAGGGCTGTTTTTTCGCCCGAAGGATCTCGGTTTTGACTCTACAGTTGTTCGGAATGGCAGACCGAAAGCGAGATCCTTCGCTGCGCTCAGGATGACACCCTCCGTCCCGAACGAACGGGATTGCCCTTGTTTGTCATCCTGAGGGCTGTTTTTTCGCCCGAAGGATCTCGGTTCTGACTCTACAGTTGTTCGGAATGGCGGACCGAAAACGAGATCCTTCGCTCCGCTCAGGATGACACCCTCCGTCCCGAACGAATGGAAATTGCCTGTCGTCCCGAGCGCTCGAAGCGAGGAGTTAACTCACCTCAGGATGAGAACAACCTATCAATCCAAAAGAATATTTAAACCAGGCCATCCTTTTCTATTTCAATGTCACTTCAAGGTCTTTTTCCAGCGCACGGGCAACACGCCTCAGAAATTGCAGCGAAGGGTTGTAGCGTCCGGATTCCAGCCTGCTGATGTTGCTTTGGCTTGTTCCCATTCTGGCAGCGAGGTCAGCCTGAGACAGTTTCTTTTCCAGCCTGGACTGGATGATGGTGCTGATGAGTTTAAATTCCCCCTCAAGATCATTGTAGGCGGATGCCGTTTCCGGATTTTTTAGAAGGTCTTTTTTTACATCTTCCCAGGATCTCAATTCTCCGCTCATTTTCTAAACCTCCTGAAAAAATCTTCCTTACGCTTCCTGGCTGTTTCCATTTCTTTCACGGGCAGAGCATCCGTCTTTTTAATGAAGCCGTGAAGCAGAATAAAGCAATCGTCATGGTGAAGAAAATAAAAAATCCGGGAAGCATCTCCGCCGAACTGTATTCTTAGCTCCCACAACCCTGCAAATTTCTCGCTTCTGATTGCGGCAGCATGCTGGCGTTGTAAAAAGATCCCGAACTGCTCAAGAAGGTCAATTGCACGCATGGCTTTTCCCTGGTGTCCGGGAGGAAGTTTTCTCAAAAATTCTTCTACCGGTCTTTTACCGTTCTCATTTACGTAGAAGAGTACTCTCCATCGCATTGAGAAAACCCCTTTCTCTCACTTAGGGCTAATCATATCATATGAGATATTAATTGCAATGAAATTCATTGATTCAGGGAAAGTGAGGAGGGGCCTCGTTTTTTTATCGTCCTGAGCAATTCGATCGCGATCGCGCAGCACCCAATCGAAGCGGAGGGAGCATCCCCGGAGGGGAAGGACCTGGCGTTACCTTTGCCCTGTCATCCTGACGGCGTGCTTTTCGCCGGAAGGATCTCGGCTTTGAATCTGGACTGCATTAGGGGCGAGATCCTTCACTTCGTTCAGGATGACAACCTTCTGTCGTCCCGAACCACCGCAGGGATCGCGTAGCATCCCCGGCCACAGAGACCGCCTCAGGATGACAATCCGCTGTCGCCCTGAGGCCCGTTCCCCGGTTTTTTGTCGTCCTGAGACCGGCGTTTTGGGCTTTTGTCATCCTGAGGGCTGTTTTTTCGTTTTTTGTCGTCCTGAGCAACGCGAAGGACCTCGATTTTGACTTTGGGCTGCCCCAAGACCGAGATCCCTGGCCCATGCCCCCGGCCTTAGGATGACACCATCCGTCCCGAGCGAGCGGATTCCTTCCCCCCTACTTCAGCCACTTCACCAGTTTCTGCATCCAGCCGGATTTCATTTTCTCCATCATCCAGTCCTCGGCAATCATCTTGTTGATCATGGACACGGACGGAAAGGCGTGCTGCATCATCATGACGTGGTGCATCCGCTTTTTGTACTGGATGGCCATGGTCCACTCGTGAATCAGCTCGCTGGCAGCCTCGCCGACGATGGAGGCGCCGTGGATCCTGCCCCGGCCGTCGGTGATGATCTTGATGAATCCTTCGGGGTGTCCGTCCGCCACGGTGCGGCCGTAGGCCCGGAAATCCTTCTTCATGACCTGTATGTTCAGCCCCCTGGCGCGGGCTTCCTTCTCCGTCAAACCCACCTGGGCGATTTCGGGCTCGGTGAACACCGACCAGGGCACCACGTACCGCTCCCGCTTCAGCATGGACAGGGAGAAAGGCGACATCGCGTGCATGAGGGCCAGCATTCCCTGGTGCATGGCGGCGTGGGAAAGAAGACTCTGGCCGTTGCAGTCGCCCACGGCGTAGATGTGGGACCTGTTCGTCCGCATGTGGCTGTCCACGGTGACGCCCTTCTTCGTGAATTCGATCCCCGCCCGTTCCAGGCGCAGGGGCTCGAGCACGGGCTTCCGTCCGGCGGCCACGAGAATCCGCTCCGACGTCAGCCTCCCCTTGTCCGTCACGGTGACGATCTTCCCGTCCACCATGGAGACCCCGGTGATTTTAGCCCCGTTGTACACAGTGATGCCCTCTCTGGCGAAAACGTCCTCCAGCACCCGTGCGGCCTCCTCGTCCCCCACGGGAACCAGATGGGGGTCCATGTGGGCAACGGCCACCTTCGTCCCGAGGCGGGCGAAGGCCTGGGCCATCTCCGAACCAATGGCTCCCCCGCCGATGATGGTCAGGGATTCGGGCATCTTCTCAATCTCGAACATGTTCATATTCGTCAGGATGTCCGGCACGTCCTTCAATCCCGGAATGGGAGGCACAAAAGGCTCCGTTCCGGTGGCGATGAAGATCTTCTTTGCGGTGTAGCTCTCGCCGTCCACCTGGACCGTCCGGTCGTCCAGGAATTCGGCCGTTCCGCTGACCAGTGTCGCCCGCTCGAAGGCCTTCTGGAATTTCTTGTCGTTGATACCGTGGATCTTGTCCCGGACCACCTGCATGGGATCCGAGGCGTTCAGGTGAAGCTCCCCGTCCAGGCCGTATTTTTTCAGGCTTCCGGCGGAATGGAGGGCCTCCCCCGCTTTCAGCAGAGCCTTGCTGGGAATGCAGCCGCAGTTCAGGCACTCCCCGCCGACTTTATGCTTCTCTATGGCCAGCACCGAAAGCCCCATGGCTGATCCCATGGCGGAAACCGCCATGCCCGCCGGCCCCATGCCTATCACAATGATGTCGAACTGTTTCACGTTCAAACACCCGCCTTTTTGAGAAAATTTTCATTAAGCGGGAAATATTATACCCCCTTAGTGTATTTTATTCAACATACAAAAACACACTGCCAAGACCGGGATTCCCTCCCCTCCGAGGATGCTTGGGTTTGCTTGGGTTTGTCGTCCTGAGGGAGGCTTTAAGCCCGAAGGACCTCGATTTTGCCCTTGCTTGTCATCCAGAATGAGCGGAGCGATCGCGGAGCATCCCCGAAGGGGGCGAGGGATCTGCCTTTGGTTCGAACGCCCTCAAGCCCGAGATCCTTCGGCCATACCCCCGGCCTCAGGATGACAACCCTCTGTCCTCCCGAGGACTTGTTTTTTTGTCGTCCTGAGCAACGCGAAGGACCTCGATTTTGCCTTTGCCTGTCGTCCCGAACGAACGAAGAGAGGAGGGACCTCGTTTTTGGTTCCTGACTGCCTCCGGGGCGAGATCCCTCGGCCACGGAACTGGCCTCGGGATGACACCACTCTGTCGTCCCGAGCGAGCAGCAGTTGCTTGTCATCCCGAATGAGCGGAGCGATCGCGGAGCATCCCCGAAGGGGGCGAGGGATCTGCCTTTGGTTCGAAACGCCCTTAAGACCGCGATTTCCCCGGCTTCGCCGTTCGGGATGACCTCCTTCAGGGCCATGGATTAGGATAAACTATCGATGGATTTCTCAAGCAAGGGAAGGAGAGTACGATAATGAGGACTGAGACAAAAGAACGAAAGACACTATACAACCTCGTCAGGCAGCTCCCTCAAGAGGATGTGGAAAAAGTGACGAGTTATGCGGCCTTCCTTTGGTCTTTACAGGAAAAAGAAGATATGGAAGACCTCCGGGCAATCAGAGAAAGAAATGATGAACCTGCCATACCGTGGGAAACCTTGAAAAAAGAACACGGGCTTTGACGAAAACCATTTCTGCCGGGGGATAATAACTCTCTCGACATGATCTACTTCCTGCGGGAATATACCTGTGAACGATGCCCCACATCGACGGCAATAATAAGCATCTCCCCGTCCCTGATCTCCGCCAGCAAACGGTAATCACCTATTCGGTAGCGCCACAATCCCCGAAGCGGTCCTGTCAGTGCCTTTCCTGAAGCGCGGGGGTCAGGGCAATTTCGGAGATTCCGGTTGATATAGCTGAAAATCAGGTGCTGTGTCTCCCTATCGAATTTTTTGATCTTCTTCGCAGCCTCCAAGGAAATCTCCACGGAGTAGCAGCTCATAACTCCTCCTCGGAAAAACCGCACTCCTTCACAAGATCCTCAAACGGCACTGTCTTCCGCCTGCTTTTCAGCCAGGCTGTATAGACTTTCAGGTCGTAGGCATCCTCGATCTTCTCAAGAATCGATTCCCGGGCAAACTGGGCAAGGGACATCCTTCGCTCCCTGGCGTATTCCTCCGCCGCCAGGCGTTCCTCCGGGGAAAGCCGTATGGACAGAGTTTTCTCAAGTGTAGCCATTAAATTTCCCCCTTTCTTTGTATTGCATCGTAACACAAAATTCAGGACAGTCAACAACGAAACCGGTGAAAGAGTTCAAGGGCGAGATCCCTCCCCTTTGATTCTGGGCTGCCTCAAGTACGAGATCCTTCGGCCCAAATACCGGCCTCAGGATGACAGCCAAAAGCAAATCTCCCCTCGCTACACTCGGGATGCTCCCTCCGCTTCGCTCTGGGTGCTGCGCGATCGCGATCAACTTCGTTCCGGATGAAAGAAACAGCGTTCCCCTCCCACCCGTTCGGGCCCCTCTCCAGAAAAAAAGTGAGGGGGCTCGCTTTCCCCCTCACTTCGTCCTTTTTCTCTATTGGATCAGCGGCGCAAGGCGCTTCCGTACCAGCCGCAGCCGGGCGCTCACCGCCTGTTGTGTTATGCCGAACCTCTCGGCAGCCTCTTTCTGCGAAAATCCTCCCGCCAGCAGGATCACAAGTTCCCTGTCCTCTCCGCAAAGACACTCCTCAACCGTCCGGTCGGGAATGTGCGGCTCTTCAAAAATCGCAGGTTCCTCCGGCGTTCCTTCCATGTTCTCCAGAAGAACGTGCTGCTGCCGCCATTCCCTCCGGGCTGCGGCTCTCACCCTCGCGGGAAGCCGGTTCTTCAGAAAGAGAGGCAGCCGTTCCGGATCCCCGCACCTCGGGACCAGCTCCAGCAGGGCAAGGTATCCTTCCTGCACCAGGTCGTCGAAATCCGCTCCCCTCCCGGCGTATCTCCGGGCCGTGGCCGTCACGAGGGGCCGGAAACGCCGGAGCTCGAACTCCATATCATATTTCGGAAACCCCATTCATCCCTCCGTCACGCTACCGCAAGATGCATAAAATTCCGCCGGCCGTAGGGAATCACCCGGGTGAAGCCCGCCCGCCGTGCAAACACCTCCACCGCCGGCTGCTCGTTGAACGGAACCAGCACATCCGCCGCCCGCCCCTCCAGATGGAGGCTCCGCGCCGCCCCCTTCACCCGCTTGTTGTGGGACGGGCACCGATATCCGCTGCTGATGACAACGGGTTTTCCCCACTGGGCCCTCACGGCCTCGAGCAGCTCCACCAGGAGAGGACAGAGCCTCACGCAGTGGCAGCAGGGACATTCGAATTCCCGGAGGCGGAAATGCTCCGCCACGGGAAGATCATTCAGCCGGGTTGTTTTTTCTGCCATACATTCACCACCTTTATGGAAAAACGGCCAATTGCCGGATCTGTCATCCTGACGGCGTTCTTTTCCGCCGGAAGGATCTCGGGTTTGATTTCGTTTTTGTCGTCCTGAGCAAGGCGAAGGACCTCGGGGTTGATTCTTGACTGCCATAGGGGCGAGATCCTTCACTTCGTTCAGGATGACATCCAAACACCTGTCGTCCCGAACGACCGTAGGGAGGAGGGATCTCGACTTTGATTCTCAACTGCCTCAAGCCCGAGATCCCTCGGCCAAGGAACCGGCCTCGGGATGACAACCCTCTGTCGCCCTGAGGCCCGTTCCCCGGTTTTTTGTCGTCCTGAGCAAGGCGAAGGACCTCGGGGTTGGTTCTGGACTACCTTAGGGGCGAGATCCCTCGCGTTCGCTCGGGATGACAACCCTCTGTCGTCCTGAGCCCCGTGCCCCGATTTTTTGTCGTCCTGAGCAAGGCGAAGGACCTGGGTTTGCCTTTAAAGGGCCTTTACCCCAGATTCTTCGGCCATGGATCAGGCCTCAGAATGACAGAACCAGATCTTTCCTCGCCTTTACCCCTCAGGACGACAGTGTTCTCCCCGAAATTATGGCCGCATGCAAATCCCGGATGGCCAGGGACAGTTCCTCCAGGCGGCGTTCCATGCGCACCAGCAGAAAGGCCGCCACCGCCACGGAGAACCCGTTCTGCACCACCGTGGACATAAAATCCTCCATTGTTCGGCTTCCTCCTTCATATCAAAAAACAGAGGGGAGAGGACTCCCCCTCCCCTGCAACCCTACCGCCTACAGAATCTCCGTCACCGTGCGGTCCACAAGCTCCGCCCCGGCAATGGACACCAGCACCTGATCGAAAATATCCCCGTCGATCACAGCATCCATGGCGGCCTCCGCCTCGGCGGCGGAGATGCTCTCCTTCGCGTAGTTCAGCGACACCACGAAGGTCTTGCCGAGATCAGTCAGAAACTTCATCCGAAACGTCTTCATATTCCGTCACTCTCCTTTCAGCCCTAGGCGGCTTCCACGGAATCGGTGCCCACTTTTTCCACTGCCAGCACCGGATAATCAAAAAGGGCCCCAAGGGCGTCCGCCGCCGATTTCAGCGACGTGGCATCCACCGCCGGACGGATCCGGCTCATGGTCACGGACCGGACGATCATCTTGCCGTCGCCGCCGGTGCCGGTATTGAGGCGAAGCACTACGGAACTCTTCAAAGGCGAATACACTGCCATGTCAATTCCTCCCGAAATTCAAGATAGCCCGGATTCTTCCCGGACATCTATAAGAGTGCCTTCGACCTTTAATATATACAAATAGATATCTATTTTCAAGATCACTTTCTTCCGGATTCCTTTCTGAAGCAAAAACTTGAAGAACTAAACGAACAAAAACCCCGGCCGCCCAATATGGTGCTATAATTTTTGGGCATGTAAACCAACTCGCTTCAAGGAGGAACTTCCCCCGATGACGACTGACCGCTCCGTGCAGAACACCCCTGCACCTTACCAGGACGACGACGAAATCGACCTGATGGATCTTTTTATGGCACTGTGGAAACAGAAATGGGTCATCGTGATCTGTGCTGCGCTCTTCGTTGCCGCAGGCACGACTTTTGCCCTGCTGACGCCGAAAACTTACGAAGCAAAGACGAGCCTGCTGATCCTCCCCCCCATACCGGCGGAAATCACCGGCTCCGGCCAGGACGGAACCAATTCAGGCGTATCTCCGAACATGTACGCAGTTTTTGCACCGGATATTTACAAAGACCTGGCCGTAGCCCACGACCTCCTGCAGGAAGCTATTGCAGCCGCCTACCCTGAGGAAGAAGACCGTCCCGCCCCGAAAAACATTGAAGCCGGAATCAAAGTCGGGGTCAACAAATCGTCTGAAGAGCGCGGAGCCGCTGCCCGGCAGTCGCTTACCCTTACCGTCACCCTCCGCGGAGGCGAACCGGAAAAACTTGCCGAATTTCTCACGGCGTGGAGCAATTCTTTCATCAGAAAGAATTCCCAGCTTTTCATGAACAGGGCCGCCCAATCCTTCGAATATCTCAGGGAAACCTTCGCATCGGTCCAGAAAGACCTGGTGGCGGCTGAGGACGCCCTCTTCTCCTTCAGAAAGCAAAACCCCACCTCGGTGCTCTCCATCCAGCTCGAGACCATGAAGACCCTGCACGGGGAATTCCTTGCCCAGTACACAAAGAACATTCGTTCCCTCGCCCCGCTGGAAGCGAAGGCAAAGGCTATCCGTGAATTTCTTTCCTCGGAACCGGAACGCATTTCCATCTCCAGGGGAATGACCAAAGACTCCCTCTGGGCTTTTCTGGCCCAGCGACTGGCCCCAGGGGAACTTGAACACCTGAAGGAACTCAACATCACCGACGAATTGCTCAATTCGCACCACCAGACGCTGAAAGCCAAACTGTACGACCTCAATGCGGAAATAGCGGCACTGAAGGTTTCCATTGCAGATCTCCGCCAGCATATCGACAGCACTGAAAAGGAGTTCAACGAAAAGCAGACCCGCCTTCTGGAAATAAGCCTTGAGACGGAGCGCCTGTCCAGGGAGGAAAAAGTACTTCAGGAATCCTACAATACCCTGGCGACAAAATTCCAGGTTTCGAGAGTGGCAATAGCCGAAGCCGCCGACCCCATCCGGGTCATCGAGCAGCCCGTACTCCCCACGTCGCCCGTGGCGCCGAGGAAAACCCTCATCGTCGCCCTTTCCGGCGTTCTCGGCCTGTTCATCGGCATCTTCGCCGCGCTCATCGTCAACATGGTGAAGAACCGAACGGCTTCTGCAAAGGCTTAATTAACAACAACCGTCGAAATGCTTACTAAACCGGGGCCCGGAAAAACCCTCCTGATCAAATTCGCCATCGACATCACCCTCGCCGCCGCCGCGTCGTGGGGGGCCTTTGCTTTGCGCCTCGGCCTCCCCATCCCCAAGCTCTACCACAGGAGCGAACTTTTCTACATCCTCCTCAGCCTGGCCATCAAGGTTGCATTAATCCTCGGCTTCGGCCTCTTCAGGCAGTCCTGGCGGAGCATCGGCGTCCGGGACCTTACCCGCCTCGGCAAGGCCGTCGCCGCCTTCACCCTTCTCTCCTCCACGGCGGCCTTCCTCTTCTCGCCCTACTACCGCATCCCCCGCAGCATCCCCCTCATCGACGGCATGCTGCTTCTTATTGCCTGGGGGGCCGCCCGCCTCCTGGTCCGCCTCTTCCTCGAAGGGAACGTCCGCAGGAAAGGCAGGGGGCAGAACAAGCGGGTCCTCGTCATCGGCGCCGGTGACGCCGGCACCATGATCGTCCGGGAGATGCTCCGCCACCCCGAGTCCTGCCTCACTCCCGTGGGCTTCCTCGACGACGATCCCTCCAAGCAAAACACCACCTTCGTGGGCTACCCCGTCTTCGGCCCGGTGAAACGCCTCGCCGCCGTCGCCCGGGGCCAGTCGGTGGACGAAATCCTCATCGCCATCCCCTCCGTCATGGGCGACGCCATCCGGTCCATCCTCGAAACGGCCCGGAAGGCCGAGATTCCCGCGCGGATCATCCCCGGAATATGGGAAGTCCTCTCGGGCAAGGTCTCCATCTCCAGCATCCGGGACGTGGAGGTGGAAGACCTCCTCAACCGCGACCCCGTCCGGCTGGACCTGGACGAGATCGCCGGGTACATCACCGGCCGCGTGGTCCTCGTCACCGGCGCGGGCGGATCCATCGGCAGCGAAATCGTCCGGCAGATGCTCCCCTTCGAGCCCAAGCACATCATCCTCCTGGGGCGGGGAGAGAACAGCCTCTTCCAGATCGAGCAGGAACTGAGGAACATCCATCACGTCCGCAACGTCACCACCGTGGTGGCCGACGTGCGCAACCGGGAACGCCTGCGGCGGATCTTCGAGGCCCACTCCCCCCGGGTGGTCTTCCACGCGGCCGCCCACAAGCACGTTCCCCTCATGGAGGAAAATCCGGAAGAAGCCATCCTCAACAACGTCTTCGGCACCCAAAACCTTGCGGAGCTCGCCCTGGAGCACGCCGTGGAGGTCTTCGTCAACATCTCCACCGACAAGGCGGTGAACCCCACCTCCGTCATGGGCGCCTCCAAGCGGGTGGCAGAAATGATCGTCCGCTCGGCGGCGGAAAAAGCCCTCCCGGGAAGAGCCTTCGTCTCCGTCCGGTTCGGCAACGTGCTGGGCAGCAGGGGCAGCGTCATCCCCACCTTCAAGGAGCAGATCCGCCGGGGCGGCCCCGTTACCGTCACCCATCCGGAGATGACCCGGTACTTCATGACCATCCCCGAGGCAGCCCAGCTCGTACTCCAGGCGGGAGGAATGAAGCGGAACGGCTCCGTCTTCGTGCTGGACATGGGGCAGCCGGTCAAGATCATCGACCTTGCATCGGACCTCATCCGCCTCTCAGGCTTCGAGCCCGGCATCGACATCGACATCGTCTTCTCGGGCATCCGCCCCGGGGAAAAACTCTTCGAGGAACTCCTTACCGCCGAGGAAGGAACGGAAGCCTCCCGGTTCAAGAAGATCTTCGTGGCACGGAACAACGGCCTCCCCGCCGAACTGCCCGAACTGCTGGAGGAACTCCGGCAGGCAGCGCAAGAAGAAAACGGACGGGCAATCCGGGAAAAGCTGGGGAAACTCATACCCCATTGCCAGGTCTGCAGTGAGGAGAACGGGAAATGAGTCTTCTTTCTCTTGTTCTTTTTTCCGGACTGGCTCTCCTCTCCTGCGCCGGGACAAAACTCTACATCAACTACGCGCGGCAGAAGGCCATTCTGGACATCCCCAACGAGCGCAGCTCCCACACTCTCCCCACCCCACGGGGCGGAGGCGTGGTCTTCGTCGCCCTTTTTCTTGCCTTTATCCTCCTGTGCCCCTTCTTCTTCCCGAGGGAAGCCTCCCTCTGGCTCGCCCTCTCCGGAGGGGGCCTTACCGTCGCCGCAGTGGGGTGGATCGACGACCGGAAAACCCTTCCAGCCTGGCAGCGCCTCACCGTCCACAGCCTGGCGGTGCTATGGGCCCTGTATCACCTTAGAGGCATGCCCTCCCTCTCCCTGGGGTTCGCCTTCCTGCCCCTCGGCTATATAGGGTACGTTCTTGCATTTATCGGCGGCGTGTGGATGATCAACCTGTACAACTTCATGGACGGCATCGATGGCCTTGCTGCGGGTGAAGCGGTCCTCGTGGCCTCGGCAGGCGCCTTTCTCACAACGGGTACACCCATCTCAGTCGCCCTTTTCGCCCTGGCCGCCTCGGTGCTCGGCTTCCTGATCTGGAACTGGTCGCCCGCAAAAGTCTTCATGGGCGACTCAGGCAGCGGATTCCTGGGCTTCGCCTTCTTCTGCTTCGCCCTCTACACCGAGAACACCAATACCCTGCCGCTCCTCGCCTGGGCCGTGCTCGTTTCCGTCTTTGCCGTGGACGCCACCCTCACCCTGGTTATGCGTGCACGGCAGCGAAAGCGTCTATCGGAAGCCCATCGGGACCATCTCTACCAGCAGTTCATCAAGGCGGGGTATCCCCATGCAGGTGTAACAGGAGCGGTTCTTCTTGTAACATTTGCTCTTTCAGCTACTGTATGGTTCCTCAGACCATTTCCGCTCCTGCTCTTTGCCGGAGTATATGTTGCCCTTATAATGGGGTGCAAACTGCTCTACGGAAAAATATCCGCAAAACTGCGATCAATGGAAGTGACGCAATGAGAAGAATTCTCGTGACGGGAGCCGCAGGGTATATCGGCAGAAACCTGTGTTCTCATCTTTTAAAAAACGGGTATGAAGTGACCGGGTCTCTTCTAAACCAAAAGGAAGCAGAACTCCTTCCCGAAGGCGTGAAACCGGTGGTTACAGGAGCGATCAGCGGCAAAACCGACTGGTCGGAAGCCCTGGAAGGTGCTGACGGAGTGGTCCACCTTGCCGCCATAGTCCACAAAAAAGAGACTCAGGACAAAGAAACCGAGGATCTCTTCCGCAGAACAAACACCGATGCGACTGCCGCTTTAGCAAAGCAGGCACTGGAAAAGAAGATACGCTCCTTTGTCTTTCTGAGCACAGTGGCAGTCTACGGGGTGAACAAAACCACGGAACCATTGACCGTAAAAAGCCCCATCAATCCGATAACGTATTACGGAAAATCAAAATGGGAGGCGGAACAAAAGCTCACGGCTCTCTTTGAAAAGGCAGATGCATCACTGACCATATTCCGCCCCACCATGGTCTATGGCCCGAAGGCGCCAGGGAACTTTGCACGTTTGACGAAAATGGTGCGGATGGGTATTCCTCTCCCCCTGGGCAGCGTAAACAATAAAAGATACTTTGTCTTTATTGAAAAACTTGTTTCCCTTATATTGGAAGGGCTGGAAAGAGATGAACCGGGCATTGATGTCCGCTTCGCCTGCGATGACGAACCGTTGTCAACAAAAGAGCTTTTTAAACTTGCTGCTCAATGGGAAGGAAAACAAGCTTGGATTTTCCCCTTTCCTTCCTCGGTTCTCCATTTTTGTCTTTCATGTGCAGGAAAGAATGACGAATGGGATAAGCTAGGTGAAGATTACCTCGTTCAAATACCTGCAGATCACAATGCGGATAGCTGATACCATGTCGGGAATGAAGAATCGGAATACTCCCATTCTGGAGGATATCGCTCTTGAAACCAACAGACGGGACTTAGAATTTCAGAAAGCTTACTTTATGTATGTCTAAGATGAGAACTAACGCTTTCGAAATCAATTCAAACAATTCTGTTTCCATTATTACTCCGCTTTTCAATAGCGGTAAATTTTTTATGGAAGCCTATAATTCCGTCATCAGCCAAACATACCCAAACTGGGAATGGATTATTGTTGATGATTGCTCTTCAGACAATTCTTTTGCTGTTGCATTGGAATTTGCACAAAATGATTCCCGTATTAAGCTATTTAAGCTTGACAAAAATCAAGGTGCCGCTGTTGCCCGTAATTACGCCATCTCTCATGCAAATGGACGGTATATTGCTTTTTTGGACAGTGATGATCTTTGGAAACCTGAAAAACTGGAAAGGCAAATAGCTTTTATGGAAGAAAATGATTGCCCTTTCACCTACTCTTATTACGAAGAGATTGATGAGTTCGGTAATGAAACTGATAAAATTATCCGGCCTCCCTTAACACTCACTTACAAGAAACTTTTAAAAACGAACTACGTTGGTTGCTTGACAGCAATGTACGATACAATCAAATTGGGCAAAGTCTTTATGCCCCTTATACGCAAACGTCAGGATTACGGCCTTTGGCTGAGACTCTTAAAAAAAACACCCTACGCAAAGTGTGTACCTGAATCACTTGCGTACTACAGAGTCCGGAAAGATTCAATGTCAAGCAACAAAATAGAACTCATAAGATACCATTGGCATCTTTTCCATGATATAGAGGAGCTTTCCGTACTGCGATCGTTATATTATATTTCCTGGAATATATTCATAAAATTATTCAATCTCAAATAAGCAGGAGCTGTTATTATGCGTATTTGTATGATAGGCACAGGATACGTCGGCCTTGTTACGGGGGCCTGTTTTGCTGAAAACGGAAATGATGTGTGGTGCGTGGACGTGAACAAGCAAAAAATCGACGCCCTCAATGAAGGTCATATTCCCATTTATGAACCCGGTCTTGAAGAGATCGTCAGGAGAAACACAACACAGGGCCGTCTTCACTTCACCACAAGCCTAAAAGAGGGAATGGAAAATGCCCTCTTTATCTTTATTGCCGTCGGCACACCACCCGATTCAAACGGAGCTGCCGATCTTTCCTTTGTGTATAACGTGGCAAAGGAAATCGGAGAAAACCTTGAAAGCTACAAGATCGTTGTTACAAAATCAACCGTTCCCGTAGGAACAACACTCAAGGTGAAGGAAATCATCGGCCAGCAACTAGCTCTCCGCAACCGTTTTGATCTGGAGTTTGATGTCGCCTTCTGTCCGGAATTCCTCAAAGAAGGGTCCGCGGTCGATGATTTCAAAAAGCCAGACCGCGTTGTCTTTGGTACGGAAAACAACCGGACGGCCGAACTTCTCAAAGAGCTCTTCAATCCCTTTGTCCTCAGGGACAACCGCATGATTTCCATGTCTATTCCTTCAGCAGAATTAACGAAATATGCCTCGAACGCCATGCTTGCCACACGAATCAGCTTCATGAACGAGCTGGCCCGTTTTTGTGAAGTCGTAGATGCCGATATAGACGAGGTCCGTATGGGCATGGGTACAGATTCCCGAATTGGATTGGCGTTTCTATATGCAGGCATAGGATACGGGGGATCATGTTTCCCAAAAGATGTAAAGGCCCTGATCCAATCAGGTGAAGAGAAAGAGCAGCCGTTTTCACTTATTCAATCCGTGGAGAAAATCAATCAGGACCAGAAAGAGTGGTTCCTGAAAAAAATCCTCAACCACTTCAACAATGGCGTCGAAGGCAAAACTTTCGCCATTTGGGGGCTCAGCTTCAAACCTCATACCGACGACATACGGGAGGCCCCTTCCCTGCATATCATTTCACGTCTCGTTTCACTCGGTGCCTCAATAAAGGCCTATGACCCGGTCTCTTCGGAAAATACCGCAGCAGCTTTGGAGCAGTTCAAAGATAGCATTACCTACTGCAGTGAAAACTATGAAGCTCTGGAAGGTTCAGACGCCCTTCTCCTTCTCACAGAATGGCCCCTCTTCCGTGGTCCTGACTTTGCAAGGATGAAAGATTTATTGAAAACACCTATTATTTTTGACGGGAGAAATCAGTATAACTCCGAACATCTGCGAGCTATGGGATTTCTGTATTATTCCGTCGGACGTTCTTTCTCCAACTGAATGCGTATATTGTTTCTCAAGGGGAGGACCCTTAAATGCGAATAGCCCATTTAACTTCAGTACACCCTAGATATGACACAAGAATTTTTCTTAAGGAATGCACGAGCCTAGCTAATGCAGGTTTCGAAGTTAATTTAATCGTAGCTGACGGACAGGGTGATGAGAAAAAGAACGGGGTTAATATAATTGATACCGGGGAAAAGTCACCAAACAGAATCAAAAGGATGACAGACACCATAAAAAAAGTCTGCAAAGAAGCTATTGTCACTAATGCAAAAATATTCCATATTCATGACCCTGAATTGTTGAGGCTAACACCAATGTTACTTAAAAAAGGGAAGGTAATTTATGACGCTCATGAAGATCTTCCTGGGCAAATTATGTTCAAGTCATGGATTCCCAAACCATTTCGTTTTTTTGTTTCTCATTTCTCTGAGAAAATCGAGAATTATTACGCTGCCCAAGCTTCGGGAATTTTAACTGCTGGTCCCTTAATAGCAGGAAGGCTTAGAAAAATAAATCCGAATTTAGAAGTTATCAATAATTTTCCGTTACTCCATGAATTTACGGCTATTGATCGATTCCATTCAGATGAAAACTATGCCTGCTATGTAGGCGGAATATCGGGAATCCGGGGCATTTTTGAAATGGTTAATGCCATGGAAAAAGTAGACGGGAAGCTTTTTCTTGCAGGGAAATTTTTTTCTCCCGAAGAAAAAAAACTTGCACAAACATTTCCCGGTTGGAAAAATATTATCGAACTCGGTTTCTGCAACAGAGAGAAATTAAGAGAAATATTCTCAACCGCGAAAGTTGCGCTTGCCTTCTATCACCCAGTTCCATATCATCTAAATTCACAAAGCAACAAAGTATTTGAGTACATGGTAGCTGGTTTACCCGTAATTGCTTCAAATTTACCCCTTTTTAAGGACGTTATTGAATCTTCTAACTGCGGTATATGCCTGGATTCACTTGATCCGGAAAGTATTAGCTCCAGCATTAATTATTTTTTTAAAAATCCCGAAATAGCTACTGCCATGGGTAAAAATGGCAGTAATGCAATCCAGGCACAGTATAATTGGTCTAGAGAAGAATCGAAATTGTTGAGTTTTTATGCTCGTTTGAGTTAGCGATTCACATCCGAAAAAATTCAACCTATGAGGTTTATTATGGACTTTCTTTGTGTTGTATATTATGGTTTTGTTTTTTTATCTGTTTTTTTAATTTTTTTAGCCTGGGATAAAACTTTTTTCTTTAGCATCTCAAATCTTTCCTTATTAGCGAACCTTATTCTTGTTTCTATACCAGGTTATTTTGTTGCCCTCCGATTTTTTTCAATTGAAAGTGGGCAAGATGGTTTTTTGTTCTTGATTTTTCTATATTTTATTTCAACGATCATACCACCGATTAGTGTTTTTCTCGGAAAGAAAATAGTAATTAACAAAGCACTACCCTTGCATTTTCCTTACGCAAAAAATCTCACAATACGGACCTATTGTCTCGGTGCCATCGTTTGTTTTTATTCATTGTTTTACTATTTATACTGGTTTGACAAAATTCCCCTTATCCATTTACTATTAAACCCTTTCACAGAAAAATCCTATCTTGCTTTTTTAAGGAATGCGTTGACTCATGATTTGCAAACTTTTTCTCCAGGTATTCCTTTTTTTCTGCGCTACTGGAGGTTAATCATGCAACAAATTGGACTTATAGTATTTCTTATCTTTTATGCTTCAATAAGGGATCCTCTTTTAAATAATAATAAAATGAACAAAATATTTGTATTTTTTTTTGGTATGGTGCTTTGTTTCAATTACCTTATGACGTTTGAAAAAGCACCAATCATTTATTTTATTTTTTCCTTACTGTCAATTGACTTTTTTTATAAGAAAAAATTGCCTTATAGAAAATTAATCCTTGTAAGCCTGTTAATACCTGTCCTGTACATTATATTTATGGGTTCTTCTCCCAAAGACAGCGTTAAGAATGCCGTTAACCGCATTATGTCACAAACTGAAGGAATTGCGGAGCAATTCCATATTTACGAAAAAGAAATACCTGAAAAACCACTCCTATTTCGGAACTATAATTTTTCCTTTTGGGATAAAGTATTTAGTAAAAACTATATTAACTTATCAAACGAAGCATATAAGATGAAATATGAATATTTATTTAATAAATACAATATCATTGGCACAACAGGGAATTTGCACATTTTTAGTCTTTATACAAGCTTTGGGATTGGGCCCGCTTTATTATTTTATCTAACGTACTTTATTTTAATAGGTTCATTTTCAAGTCTGATCACGAAAAAATGCAAAAGACAAAGGAATATTTATATTACAATTTTACTTCCTCTATTAGCAATATATTTTTATTCAGTCTCAACGGGAGGTCTTACACAACTTTTCCGCTCGTCTCTTATTATTGATCCCAACCTTATTTTAATCTTTCTAATCCCTTTTATTCTAGGAATAAAAATTAAGTTGGGAAAAAAGGTTGATCTCTTTCAAAATTTCGAACAAGGCAGAAGTTGAATATTTATGAGAAAACGTTGAAAGCATTTTTTCCAGTTTTCTGCCCAATAATATTCACAGTTAACTCTTTTCTGCTCTTTGCCGGATAAAATCATATCCCCCAGATCCTCAGCTCCATTAAACCACTGTCCGATTTCAGACGGTATAAATCGTCTACTGATATTGCAATCCAGGACAAAAATCCTTTTCCGAAACGGAAGAGCCTCAAAAATGGTCGTAGAATAAGCCCCTACAATTATTTCATGGTCACTGAGAGACGAATAGATGTCGCCTTTATCCTGTATAGCAATTCCCGGAATCGATTCTATTACCTCACACCGGTCTTTCCTGAAAGGAACTTCGCCCGGGTGAAGGCGAAATGTTATGGAATAATCCTCAGGCAAAAGGGTACGTAATTTCTTAGCAAGACCAACAAAATCGTCCGTCATTGTACCCTGTGAAACAATCAGGATTTTTTTGTTTCGAAGATTTCCCTGAATTTGAAATTTCAGCCGTTCTTCTTCTAGTGTCGGATTGCCGATGATAACTTTCTTAGGTGGATAACCCCCGCTTTTATTTGACCAATATTCACCATATGTGAGAAAAAAATCGGGAAGGTATTCCCTGTAAAAAGGACATCTTGAACTGTAATTATACGCAGGATGCTCTTCTCCTACAGCCCCGTGTTGAAATTCGACAACTGCAATTCCTCGGTCTTTCAGTTTTTTTGCCAGGAAAGATCGGAAACCGCCATAACCGCAACAATGAAGAGAAACCATTCGGGCCCCTGTTTGCAGTATTATCTTGTTCAGCGATTCTGCATAATAGAATGAGCGAACCAAATACATAGGGTAACCAGAAAGCATTCTCGGGATATCGTGGAATGAAGGGAAATATTTCTCTGCCTGAGATGTTAAAGCCTCAATTAGACCCTGAGTTTGTTCCTGGAATTTTCGCTTATGCAAAAGACCCTGCAACCGGGTCTGAACTTTCATTATATCGAGGTAACGAATTTCACTCGAAAATTCCGGTGGAAAATGCTTTACTTGAAAAGGTTCCTCCAAAAAGAGCGAACGAAATCCATTATCTTGCCCGAAGTAATCATAACTGGCATCAAAAAAAAGACCATTTCTTTGCTTATTTCTTCTTATTGCAGCAGTTAAAAAAACTGCGTCCACTTTTGGCACGTTGAAATGTGGTATATATTTTTTTTCAAAGAATTTACCAATTTTTCTGATGGAAATATTTGAGAGCCAGTTTGTCAAATTCCCGGCATGGGCTTGCTGTTTTCCTTCAATTTTCTGGCGGATTTCCATCATGAATTTTGTCCGGATTGCTGGCCACAAATGCATTCCATCAACTTTAAAAGCCATTAATATTTCGGAACATGCACTTTCAAATTCAATAAGTCGGTCTATTCCAGTTTGATCTTTCATTAAAATAACTCCAAGCCGCTAAATATGCGGCACCCCGTCCATATCCTGGACGAAATTTCTGTATCCTTCCAATTGGCCGATATCGTTCCAGCCCCCGGTTGAAGGAAACACGCACACCCTGCCTCCGTCCTCCTTTATTGCATGGATCAGATCCGTCATGTCGTACTTCTCCCCTTCAGGTATCCTTTGAAGTGCAGAGAGAGAGAGGACGTACACTCCAGTATTCACGAGCATGTGCAGGCTGGGCTTTTCCTCCATGGCGAAAAACTCCCCGTCCCGCATCCGGATCACGCCGTAGGGGACGTCGATATTTTTCATGGCAGCCACTATGGTGATGTCCGCCTTTCTCTCTTGGTGGAACTCGAAGGCGGAGGCATATTTCACGTCGACCAGGATGTCGCAGTTTGAGACGAAAAAAGGCTCTCCCAGCATCCCCTTCATGAGCGAAAGGCTCCCCGCAGTTCCGAGGAAGGATCCCTCCTCCACCACTTCGATGGAAAAGGGCGGCTGCTGTTCCGCAAGGTACGTCTTCACGAACTCCTTCTTGTAGTTGAGGGAGAGCACGAAGTTGGAAAAGCCTTCCCTTGAGAAGGACTCCATGATGGTCTCGAGCATGGTGCTTTTTCCCACGGGAAGAAGGGGCTTCGGGATTATCCGGGTTATGGGGTCGAGCCTCGTTCCCTTGCCTCCGGCCATTATGACAACCTTTGCGTCATGCTCTTTTTTCCTGTGCTCTTCGGGAAGAATGTCCTCCAGCCGAATGACGGCCACGGGGCATCCCCCGGCATCGAGGACGGGGATCCTGGAAATGGAGTATTTTTCCATGAGATCCCGCGCAGCAGGCCGGGAGTATTCCCTTAAAATCTTGGGGTTCCCGTTGGCGATCCGGATCACTTCGGTGGTCGAGAGAGACATTTCCCTTCCTATGGCCCTGCGGATGTCCCCGTCAGTTACGGTCCCGGCCAGCCTGCCCTGTCCGTCAAGGACCAGGAGGATCTGCCCTGCGGACTCGTTAAGGGCATTGATTGCGTCGAGGATCGAGGCCGAGGAGGGGATGCAGTAGGATCGTACGTCATCTTTCTTCTGTATCGCCATGGCTGAGCAGCACCTCCGCATAATAAAAGTCCTCCGTGCAATCGATATCCACGGACCGCCGCACCGGCATTGGGTACGCGTAGGAGCGGGGGCCGAAAAAGTCTATCTTCCCGGTTCGGGCAAGGCCGGAGGAAACTAAATAGATCGCGCCGTTCAGGCGGTAGTACGGCGGCAGTTCCTGCCGGTTCTTTCCCCGGACGTCCGGCCCGATAAACCCTTCGAGAGAAAAATCCTCGGGCAGGACATTGCACCAGAGCGGGCTGTGTTCGCATTCGCAGACGCTGACCACGGAGCTGGCCTGTTTTTCAACGGCCAGGGCAAGCGCGCCTTCAATGTCTTCAGGCCTACGGAGGGGTGACGTGGGCTGCAGGTAGAGGTAATAGTCGAATTCCCCGTACGCTCTGCGGATATGGCCGATCCCGTGGCGAAAGACGTCTGTCCCCGAAGCCGTATCCGTGGCAAGCTCCTCTGGGCGCGCGAGGATATCCACGTTCCCGTATCCGGCCGCGATCTCCGTCACCTTTTCCGAATCGGTGGAGACGACGATCCGCCCGATGGCCTCTACAGCCAGTGCAGCGTCAATGGTATGGGCGATAAGCGGTTTTCCGGAGAGCAGCTTTATGTTCTTGTTTTTTACGCCCTTGGAACCTGCCCGGGCAGGAATAATGGCGGCAACGCGCTCTTTCATCTTCAGACACTCCCTGTGAAAGTCATTCATATTCCCCCAAGAAATCCGGTATCCCGGATCTTCTTCGCCGGGCTGCCTATAGCCACAACCCCTGCCTCAACGCTTCGAGTCACGAGAGCACCGGCGCCGATAACCGACCAGGCGCCGATCTCCACTCCGGGAAGCAGGACCGCACCTGCCCCGATGAACGCCCCTTCCCGGACCAGAACGTTTCCGCAGAGGGTCGCTCCCGGGCTTATGAAGGCACCCTTTTCGATCGTGCAGTCATGGTCGATGGCCGCACGGGTGTTCACCACCACGTTCTCGCCGATCGACACACCGCTTTGAAGAACGGCCACCGCCATTACGGCGGTTCCCTCCTGCAGAACGGTCCGTTTCGAAAGTACGGCCGACGGATGGGAGAGGGTGAGAAATGTATATCCATTCTCCTTGAAAAGATCATACAGCCTGTTTCGTGGTCCGCAGTCCGGGTTTGCCCCAAGCCCATTGACCAGCAATGCCTCTTCAGGAGCAACTGTCCGCAGGAAAGTTTCGTCATCGCCTGTCACAGGAATTCCCTGCCAGGAGTCTCCGGTTTTCATGAGTCTGTCCACCACACCCTTCAGTGGAATCCCAAGGAGGAGGAGCAAATCAAGGAGCACCGACGCGTGCCCGCCGGCCCCGAGAAGATAGACGTTCCGCACGTCGCCGTCAGATAGGGTCATCTTCCGCGTACCCCCTGTCAGATGCCCGTCCCAGAATATCCCACACGGCGAAGGGGGATCGGCCGTTCCCGGGACGCTTGCAGGCGACGTTCTCCGGTGAGAAAGGCTCTCCCTTCCCTATCGGCCGTCCGGCCACCAGGCTCTTCCTCACTATTTCCCGGTTCGCCAGCTCCGAGGGCGACGGGGCCTTGGTTCCGCTCCCCAGTGCCGCCACCGTCTGCCGTACGGAACAGACAAGGTCCTTCAGTTCGCACGGCTCGAGGGAGGCCATATGGTCCGGGCCGGGCAGCGATTTGCCCAGGGTAAAGTGCTTTTCGATCACCGAAGCGCCCAGGGCGGCGGCGGCGATGGAAACGGCGATTCCCTCCGTGTGATCGGAGTAGCCGACGGGAAGTCTGAACGCCTCTCTCATGGTGAGCATGGAGCGGAGGTTGACCTCCTCGTACGGCGCGGGATATTCCGTGGTGCAGTGCAGGAGCGTGACGTGCTTTTCCAGCGCCGCCCTTCCTTCGGGAGAGGCGTAGGCTTTCAGGAAGGCTTTGAGTGACGGGGGTCCCTTCTCTCCGGCGTATCCGAAGGCGAGGCAGGAGAGGGCGGTCTCCACCTCGCCGAGGGTGCTCATGCCGGTGGAGAGGATGATATGGACTCCTTTGCTTGCGGCGCGGAGCAAAAGCGGCCCGTTGGTGACCTCGCCCGAGCCGAGTTTTATGGTCCTCAGTCCCAGTTCGTCCGTCAGGAAGTCGAGGCTCTCCTCGTCGAAAGGGGTGGAAAGGAAGTCTATCCTTCGCGAGGCGCAGCGTTCAATGAGCATCGTGTGGGCCTCCGGCGGCAGTTCGAGGCGGCGGAGCATGTCGTACTGGCTCTCGCCGGTCCCGGTGGTCTGCTTCTGGTACTCCGCCTTGGGGGCATTCCGCCGGACGAGGCGCCCCGCTGTGAAGGTCTGGAATTTCACTGCGTCGGCTCCCGCATCGGCAGCGGCGTCGACGAGCTTCAGGGCCGTGTCCAGTGAGCCGTTATGGTTCACACCGGCCTCGGCGATGATATAGACGTCCATGTTCCTCACTCCCTCCACGGGATATTGTAAAATTGCTTCGGCGTCTCAATACGGACGCTCTTCAGGTGTTCTGCCATGAGCTTCGCCGGGCTCTGCATATTCTCCAGGCTTTTTCGCATTCCTCTCCCCCGTGACAGCGCCTGCCGGACCGAGGCGGCGATGGCGTCACGGCCGCATGGGCAGTCGAGGACAAGGGGATCCCGGATCCTCCCCTCCTGCCGCCTTCCGATGTTGACAACGGGCGTCCCCAGGAGCGGCGCCTCCAGGATGCCGCTGGACGAGTTCCCTACAACGGCGCCTGCGACGGCGAGGGCTCCCCAGTACCGTTTCCTTCCGAGGGACTGGACGTAGATTCTTCTCTCCGGGCAGGCTTCGCAGAATTCGGCCGCCCGCTCATTGATGATCCTTCCGTCCGTGTCTGCGTTGGCCCCGGTGAAGATCACGGTCGCTTCGGGAATTTCCCCGAGGGCTGCGAGCAGTTCGGTTATCTGCTTGTCGGAGGGAACCGGGGATCTCGTCTCCGGGTGGTATGTGACCAGCAGGAGAGGATCCTCCAGGGAAATGCCGAGGCTGGACTCCAGATCCTCTCTCGTGGGGAGGGGCTGGCGAAGCAGTGCGTCAGCGCAGGCAGGGCCGACGGTGAAGACGGTTTCCGGGGATTCCCCCATCTGGATCACCCGCCGCCGATATTCCTCGCGGGCTACGAAATGCAGGGAGCCCATCTTTGTTATGGCATGGCGGAAGGCGTCGTCGTACGCGCCGAGGGTGATCTCACCTCCGTGTATGTGGACAACGGGGACGCCGGCAAGGGAGGCCGCCGCCGCGGCCCCGACCATCTCGTACCGGTCGCCCAGGATGACCAGCATATGGGGTTTCAGCCTGTCCAGCGCATCGGCGAATCCGATGATCCCGAGCCCGAGAGATTTGGTGACCGCGACCGGAGAGTCTCCGGAGAGGAGCATCTCCACCCTGGCGTCTATGGAGAAGCCGTCGGCTTCGATCTCTCTCCACGTCAGACCGAACTCCGGCGAGAGGTGCGCCCCGGTGACAATGAGCTGCAGGTCCAGCTCAGGATCGACCTGTATCTCCTTCATCAGCCAGGAGAGCAGGCCGTACTCGGCACGGGTTCCGGTGATCACCGCGATCCTTCGGGGCATTTCTTTCACTTTCCTCTTCCGAGCAGCATGTCCCGGACAATTTCGGCCGCATGCCTCACGGACTTCTCGTCGTTCACCGTAGACGCAGGGAGGTTCAGGCCCCTTTCGTAGATCCGCTCCGCATTTGGGCACGGGAAGGGAGCGTTCTGCTTCAGGTAGGGGAAGGTGTGCATGGGCGAGAAGATGCGCCTCGAGGGAACGCCCCGGGTGCGCAGCGCTTCCTGCAGCTCGGGGACGGGGATATTTTCTACGGTAATGGACGGAAGCCACCAGGCGCTTTCACCTCCCGGGGTTTCCTTCTGGAGTGCGACGCCGTCGATACCGTCAAGCACTTCACGGTAGATGGCGGCGAAACGTCTCTTGGCAGCCACAAATCCATCGATTCGCTCCATCTGGGCGAGCCCCAGGGAGGCTTCGAGGTTGGTCATCCGGTAGTTGTACCCCAGCTCCGGGTGGAAGTATCCCTTCGACGCATCCCTCGCCTGGTTCACGAGGAACTTGACGTGCTTCGCCCGTTCGGGATCCCGGGAGACGACCATGCCGCCTCCTCCTGTGGTGATGAGCTTGTTGCCGTTGAAGCTGAAGCAGCCCAGCTCCCCGAATGTCCCGGTGGGACGTCCGCGCCACGTGCCGCCGAGGCTTTCTGTTGCGTCCTCGATGACGGATATCCCCTTCCCTTCGCAGAGTTCCCGAAGACCGTCCAGATCGCAGGGGTTGCCGTAGATATGGACAGGGATGACCGCTTTCGTCCGGGGGGTGAGGGCTTTTCGGACCTTGGCCATATCCAGGGTCCACGTTTCGGGGTCCACGTCCACGAGCACAGGGGTGGCCCCGGCATAGAGGACGGGGTTCACGGACGCCACAAAGGAGAGGGCCGGGACGATCACTTCGTCGCCGGGGCCGATCCCGATTTCCGCGAGGGCGACGTGGAGCGCCGCCGTGCCGCTCTGGACGGCTACGGCGGAAGGGACGCCGAGGTAGCCGGCAAACCGTTCCTCGAACTCGGGGACAAAGGGCCCCGCAGTGGAGACGTAGGTGGAATCCACACATTCACACAGTTTCGCTTTTTCCCGTTCGCCGAGGTTCGGCGCGTCAAGGAGCAGGGGCATTCCTCTCACCTTCCTGTTATACGTTGTAGATTCCGCTTTTATAGAGCTGCCTGCGGTCCTTCATCCACTCGACGGTCCGCTTCAGGCCTTCGTCGAGGGATATTTCGGCCCTCCACCCGGTGAGTGAACTCATCTTGGAGGGGTTCGAGAGCAGCCGCTCCACCTCGCTCTTCGAGGGGCGGATCCGCTGTTCATCTTCTCGGATCTCCACATCCGCCCCGATGATCGAAATTATTTTCCCGGCCAGGCCGCCGATGGAGATCTCGCTTCCCGTTCCCAGGTTGACGGTCTGCCCGACGGCCTCGCTGGAGGCTGCGGCGGCGAGAAAACCGGAGACGGTGTCCGAGACGAAGGTGAGGTCGCGGGTGGGCGTGAGGTTTCCCAGGGAGATGGTCTTCTTTCCGTCGAGCACCTGGGAGATGATGGTGGGTATGACTGCCCGCGCCGACTGTCTCGGCCCGTAGGTGTTGAACGGCCGCACGACGGTGACGTTGAGTCCGAATGACCGGTAATAGGAGAGGGCGAGGAAATCGCCCGAGGCCTTGCTCGCGGCATACGGGGACTGGGGATTGATGGGATGCGCCTCGTCGATGGGTACGTACTGCGCCGTGCCGTAGACTTCGCTTGTGGACGTGTGGATGATCCGTCCAACGCCGCACTCACGGGCCGCCTGGAGGACGTTGTACGTTCCTTCCACGTTGGTGCGCACGTAGGCGAGCGGCGAGACGTAGGAGTACGGGATGCCGATGAGGGCCGCGAGGTGGTAGACCGTGTCGCAACCCGACACCGAGGATTTCACGAGGTCGTAGTCGCGGACGTCACCGGAGATGATCTCCACGGCGTCCCTGCAGGGAGAGTCCTCAAGCCATCCCCAGAGGTTCCGGGAGTTGTAGCGGAGGAAGGCGCGGACCTGGTGCCCCTGTTCGACAAGCTTTTCCACGAGGTGGGAGGCGATGAAGCCGCCGGCACCTGTGATCATTACTCTCATGCTTTGGATTCCCCTTTCAAAAAATAAAACCAAGGCATAGGAAAAACTTTTGACGATAACCTCCAAGTCATCAGGAAAGTGAACAAATATGTAAGACACGTTGCCTGCGCAGCTCCAACCGCTCCATTTATCGAAATAAAAACGTAATTTAACGTGATGTTTAAAAGCAAGCTGACCACTGAAACTATTCCGTAGAGAGCAGTTTTTTGCGCAAAGTAAATATAATTTACTACCATAGAATGCATCCCACTGAAAGCAAATCCCATAGAAAGCCAAGATATAAATGTTTTTGCACCTATAAATTCTGAGCCAACTAAATAGAAAAGCAATTTATCTAAAATAGAACTCATAATTAGAGCCAAAATGAATAATATAAAGAAATATAAATAACTATACCTCACTATTTTTTTATTAATTTTCATATCATTTTCTTTTAGCTTCTTGAAAAGCCAGGGAACATATGCACTGTTGAATGAAGTCGTCAAAAGGTGAATTGGCATGCTCAACTGGGAACCAACTGAATATAACCCAGTGAACCGCATACCTACCATATTAGTAATGAATATTTTATCCGTGATCGTGATAATTGCCGCCTTTAATGCAGTAGGAATCATTGGAATCCCAAAACCAAGAGCATTTTTAATATATTCAATATTTAATGTTAGGGATAATAATTTTTGGCGTCTCAATATGTATAAGGATAAGAAACCAAATATTCCGGAGCTCACAACTATACCCAAGACTCTCCCCTTCCATGAAAGACTAAGAACTATAACGAAGAACAAGCTTAACGAAACATTCAACAGAGTACGTAGATTTTGATATACTCCAAAAAAAACCGGTTTCTCCTGAACCTGCCATATTGATAGAAGGACTTGGCTTAAAAAATTCATCATAGAAACTACAATCAAAGCACAAACCCAATTCACAGGTATACCTGTGAATAAAAAGACTTTTTTTGACATTAAAAATAAAATTAAGCCAGTAATTAACGAACTAGTTAGAAGAACGAAACATACATTTCCTATATACACTGCGATTTCTTTTTCGTCTAAGTCAAAATATTTTCTATAAACAGCTCCGTGAACGCTCAATCCTGTAAAGGGGGCTAAAAAAGTTATTAAAACAGAGAACATCGCAACTATCCCATAATCAGAAGGAGACAAAAAACGTGTTAAAACAGGCAAAATGAGAAATGGTATTATTCCGTTTAAGAATGAGGAAAATAAATATATGCCAATAGAACGAAACAGACGTCCAGTAAAAAATTTATAATATTTCTTCCACATTTACACACGATCCCTTTTTCCCAGCTGGTCTAATTTTGAGTTCATATTGCATTTGTTAAATTTATTGAATACGCATATCAATTGAATCAAGCAAATCATACTCCTTATTGCAAACAATATCCAAAAGAATTTTATTTTTACAGATACTGAGCAATGACTCACCCAATTTTTCCATATTTCTCAATACATACTTTCGATTAACTATCGAATCGAAGATTTCATTTTCCTTTTGCAAGACTTTTATCACAAAACTTCTAAGATTTTCATCCTTTATCCATTGACTATAATTTAAGCCAGTACCTCTAAATTTATGAACAATACGGCCTTTTATAACCTCAAATTTCCCCGTATGCCCCAATACACTTCCTCCTTGATCTGGAATTAACGCAAGATTTCTCTTTTTCACAAGATTTTCTACAATTACCCTTTGTTTGAATAGCTTTTCTCCCCAACACAACAAACCTTCAAAAACTTCAGGATAATATAAAAAATAGGTTGGTTTTGTTCTGCAGCAGCTTTCAAATCCTCCGTGATAATTAAAACGTCCATAAGCAGCAATATTGATATACTCCAACCAAAGTTCTAATGGGCTTTTCTCGGTATTTGCTGTAATGAATTCTTTTATACTTAAAAATATCAACTCTCTATTTTCTTTATTTTTATCATTAAAAACATTATCAAATCGCGACTCTTCAAAATTAGACTTGGAAAGCATCTGTCCTCTTGTGTCTTTGGAATATTGCCCTTTAAAAAAAAGATTATATATTTTGTTTAGAAATGATTTTTTTGAAGTCCCTGCTATTCTTCTATATTGAACGTATCCATTTAACAAAAGCGCAAGCTGTTCTGACTCAATTTTCGAAAATACTTCAGAGGGTACCCATGACCCAAGAATTGTTCCTGGATGTCCAGCAATGAGAAATTCACAGTTTGGCATCTGATTTGGATCAACCTTCAAAAATTGCGCGGGACCAAAAGGATTATTTCTTATGTCCAGTAAACATCTATTTAGATAATCACCCTGCAAAGGGGATATAAATTTCGTCTTGATTCCAAAAAGAGAAGAAATCATCTCTGCATTTTTACGTGACTGAGACTTAAAGAACCTCCCCTCCTGATTAATCTGAAATCCAACTAAATTTAAACCATATTCAACACCATAGGAAGCAATAAGCCTAGAATCTAATCCTCCACTATTTCCAAAACCAACAGCAGCATTTCCTACCTTATTTTTAATATATTCAAATCTTTTTTTTATATTTTCATCAGCAATTAAGGTGACATTTTCAGCGCTAAGGCTTTCATTGTGTTTTATTGCAAAGCTCCAATATTTTTTAATATTTACCTTTTTTTCCACATTGTTAAATTCTAAAAACGCCGCAGCTGGCACAGTACAAACGTTTTCAAAATAAACCGGATTTCCTTCAAAGGCAGTCCAAGAAGCAAAATTCAAAGACAACTTTTTAACATCAACATTTAAATTTTGCTTTATATTCAATATATTCCAAAATACATTTGAAGCTATGAAATTCACTCCGTCATAATAATAATAACAAGCAATTCTTCCAAGTATGTCGTTTTTTATTAAAATCTTATTTTCAGCATTAAGGATCCTTATATAATTGAACATACCCTTGTAAGTGCATGTCTCCAATTTTTCAACATTATCAGTGTTTAATTTTATCTCATCATTACAATCACCATCTAAAAAAGAAATATAACCATTTTGATGTTTTGGAAACCCATCAAAATAAAACGATCCATACTTTTGAGCACCTTTAAAAAACAAAGAAGAAACTATAAATTCCATTTTATCCCCTCCAGATTGCATGGAGTCAAAAAACATCAAATAACGTCTTGTTATTCAACAGGATTTTATCTTTGATATAATTCACCAAAAGAGAATAAAAAATGCCCTTAAATTGCTATACGTAAAGAGACTTCAAATGTTACTTTTAATGAAATTTCCCCTGAACTTTAAGTTTTTTGTAATGGTCAACATCACGGGAAGAAAATACTTTTGCAGGATGCCCCCCCGCAATGGCGTAATCGGGAATGTCGGAAACCACCACGCTGCCGGCTTGCACAATAGCACCTTCTCCAATTGTTACCCCACCAAGCACTATGACCCTGGTGCCAAGCCACACATTATCTTTTATCACAATATCCTTACTTATGTATGTAGCATCATAAGGTATGGCCGACCCGAAATCGTAATTGTGCACTGAAGTTATCATAAGACACTCTGAACCTGAATGGAAATTATCCCCTATCGACACTTTTCCTCTGCCCGTAATCCGCATTCCGTTGAAATTGACATTATTTCCAAGATAGGTGTTGCCTGTCACTGAGGAAGATGCGTTCACTCGAAGACAAACACCTGTTCTAGCGGCAAGAAGTTCAACTTTTTTTGTATATAATTTCCGAGTCAAATAATTTTTAAATTTTTGAAGACATCTATAAATTGAAATGACTCCTTTTAGCATTACCAAATATTCACCTCTCGTTCAATCAGGCCCCTGGTATCTATAATAATTCCATTCCCCAGTGATTTATTCTTAAACTGTGAATGATCAACCAGTAGAACTGAAATATCAGCTCTTTTTACTCCAGTTGCAAAATCAACCAATTCGGTAGCTTGCAATTTTTCAGGCAGTTTAAGAAGATAAGGTTCAACCGCTAAGATAGAACACGAATGTTCTTCTGCAATTTTTTTTGTTATAGCAACAGCAGGGCTTTCTCTTATATCATCAATATCCGGTTTAAATGCAAGCCCAAAACAAGCAATAGTAACATCTTTTTCTTTTTTCTCGGGATTATCTCGTAAGACATTTTCAACAGCTTTTCTGACCTTCGCAAGAACCCACTCTGGTTTAGCATCGTTAACTTCTCTAGCAGTACGTATCAGCCTTGCTTCATCTGGAGCCTGGCTTACTATGAACCATGGGTCTACAGCAATGCAGTGACCTCCTACACCTGGCCCAGGCTGAAGTATGTTTACCCTCGGATGCCTGTTTGCCAGGCGAATTAGTTCCCATACGTTGATGCCAAACTTATCACAAATCATTGAAAGTTCATTGGCAAATGCGATATTTACGTCCCTGAAGCTGTTCTCTGTAAGCTTGCACATCTCGGCAGTTCTGGCATTTGTTACTATGCATTCGCCCTTTACGAAAATTTTATATAAATCTGCTGCAGCCTCAGCACATTTTTTTGTCATTCCACCAATAATACGATCGTTATTTACCAGCTCTTCCAATATTTTTCCCGGAAGGACCCGCTCAGGGCAGTGTGCAATCCTGATGTCCGATTCTTCCCCGCATATCTGGGGAAATGTGAGATCCGGTCGTGAAGCAGAAAGTCTTTTCGCCACCATTTCCGTTGTCCCGACTGGTGATGTGGACTCCAATACCACGAGGTCTCCTTTTTTTAGAACCGGAGCGATGCTCTCCGCAGCTTTTTCCACATACGTAAGGTCCGGCAAATGTTCGTCTTTGAATGGAGTGGGGACAGCTATCAAAAAGGCATCCGCAGGTTCAGGTTTCATAGATGCCCGTAAATACCCCTCTGCGACTGCCTTGCCCACCATATTACGTAATCCTGGCTCAACAATATGGATTTCTCCCCTGTTGATCGTATCTACCGCATGTTCGTTCAAGTCAACGCCAAGAACATTTACCCCTTCTGCTGCAAATGCTGAAGCTGTAGGAAGCCCGATATAGCCGAGACCCACAATACAAATGTTTTTAAAAGACATTTTATCCCTCTTTTTAAATGATCCCTGAATCCAACACAGATTTCAGGATTTCAACAATCTGGAATGCTGCATCGCCATTCCCAAAAGGATTTTTTTTCTTATTCCCAACATCGTCCACTCGATGGGTTGAATTGAAAATCTTCATCGTTTCTTCAACAATGCGATCTTTATCTGTCCCGACAAGCGTTGCCGTTCCTTCCTCGACAGCTTCCGGCCTTTCTGTTACTTCACGAAGTACTAAAACAGGTTTTCCAAGTGCAGGAGCTTCTTCCTGAATCCCCCCACTGTCGCTAAGAATAAAAGAAGACCTTTTCATCGCCCAAACAAAGTCAGGATAGTCCAAAGGCTCACATAAGACAATTCTCTTCTTTTGACCGAGATGCTGTTTGAAAACTTCTCTCACCAAGGGATTTTTGTGCATTGGAATGAGGAACCACGTATCTTTTTTTCTGCAGTATATTTCCTCAACCGCTTCACATATTCGATGAAGTCCCTCTCCCCAAGATTCCCTCCGATGTGCCGTTATCAGGATCATCGGAGCGGCTGCAGGAATCGATTGAAGATCTGAAGAGTCCGGCATGCTCACTTTTTCGCTGGCGAGCAATAGCGCATCGATAACAGTATTGCCGGTTATCCAAATCTTACTCTCAGGATATCCTTCAGACAACAAGTTGCTTTTTGCTCCTTTTGTGGGAGCAAACCAAAAGGAGCTTACTCTATCTGTAAGCACTCTGTTCATTTCCTCAGGAAATGGAAGGGAAAAATTATGACTTCTCAAGCCAGCTTCCACATGGCCCACCGGAATTTGCCTGTAAAAGGCAGCCAGAGCTGAAGAAAATGTAGTTGTAGTATCTCCATGAACCAGTACAATGGAAGGTTTTATTGAGTCAAAAACCTTTCCAGCACCTTCAAGAATAGACGAGGTAATATAGTCAAGGCTCTGACCTTCTTTCATTATGGAAAGATTGAAATCCGGAGAAAGCCCAAAAAAGGCCAGAGGAGAAAGAAGCATGTCCGTATGCTGTCCCGTGGCAAGGATTTTGAGATCGAAGGTTTTGTCTTTTTGTAATGCTAAAGCCAGAGGAGCCATTTTAATGGCTTCAGGTCGGGTTCCTACAACGATGCAGATACTATTTTTCTTCATCTTTTGCAAACCCTTTCTTTGAATTTGCTCCGAGTTCACAGAAATACGTTTGAGTAATTTTATTACTCGAAAAAGAGAAAGTCAATTGATAGTACCAGGCCGGGACAGAAATACGGTTATCCCTAAAAGGGGGGAGATAATACCTTAGAATCTTACGCCAAACACGACTGCTCCCTCATTTTCATAAACGGCTTTCAATGCTGAAGGGCGAAAATCAGGGTGGTCCGCCTTGTTAACTACAATAAAGTCAATGCACTCATGCATCATTAGTTCTCTAGATTTCTTTTCATCATTGAAAATGATCGCTAGAATATCCAGGCGACGCTGTATTTCCGGGTGAATACCATCAGATTGCCAAGCGAATTTGGAGTAAGCCCATCCTTCCAGATAGAGCTGCCTTTTCGAGAAAACTGAGTAATAGAAGTACCGGGCGCTGCGAACAGGTTTTTTTCTCTCATTTGAGGTCCAGAATCTATCCCCGGCAATTAGGGCATTTGATGGAGTGTTCTCCGAAATCCATTGAAGCGCCAAAAACTCGTCACGCGATAAACCATACTTCGGGGTACTTTTAAAGATTGGAGAACCAAGAGAAATGTGGGTCCTGGTTTGAAGCCCTTGTCTACCATATAGATCCACCGTACAAAAAAAGGAAAAAAACGCCAGACCAAGAAGAGCCGAACAAATAAAACGCTGCCAGAAACGCAGTTTTTTAAACCTTCCGAGAAGCCATGCAACTCCAAGGAGATTAAAACATGGTATTGCAAACATTAAAAAATACAAATTAGACATTCCGGAATGCCGTAAAAAGGATGCTCCTCCTGCCCCAAACAGAACGCAAGTCAATACAGCGGCAAATGAAGGAGTAGAAAAAATCGTTGTTTTTTGTGACCATATCCAAGCGATGGTACCAAGAAAACCAAAGGGCAAAAAAGCAGCCAAATGGACCGGTATCAACAACGCAAAAAGGGCTGAATAAGGATAACCAAATGGGAACGACCTCCAAGCCAGCCAGCCGGGAGCCCATTCAAGAGTGCCTGCCGCTCCCGTCGCTGAGAGGAGAGAAATATAGGCCAGCGCAAAGCCTGCTGAACATGCAAAGAAAGCCAGAAATGATCTGGACGTATTCACTCCTGAGTCTGACAACGAGACTGAACGCATATGACGATAAACCGACACACAAAGAACGGAAAGTGCAGAAATACTAAGAAGAAGCCCAGCAGGTCCTTTTGCAGCCGTAGCCGCAAAAGAAAGAAGGAAAAGCAATACATACACGGAATAGTGAAAGGCCCTGCGAAAAACAGAAAGCCTGCAGATAACGCCTAAAACAATCAAAAAGAAAGGGAGGCTGAGTTCAAACCCGTGTGTGGGAGTGTAAGTATGCAGCGGGAAGACATTGAAATAAGCACCGAAAGGCATTCGCAAGTTTCTTCTTAAACTTGCGCACGTTGTCATCATGGTAACTGTCGTAAAAAAGAACGAAGAAAAAGACGGCTTTCTTCTCACAAAAGATAACGCTAGAAAACGCAAAGAAAAAACGAGGAAAAACATGTTGGATACCGGATAAAAGAAAGTCGACATTTCGAATGATCCGACTGATGAAAGCTGACATAAAGCGGCTCTATAAACCATTGAAAGGTAATGATAAGAGAATGTTACCCCACTGATCCTTGAATCGGCTGGAGGAAAGGAGCGAAGAAAGGCCTCGATATTGCCTACCGTCCAGAGAAAATCAGCACCGTAGGCTGTTGCCCCGTTGACGATTGCCGGAGAGGGATTTCGCAGTGAGAACATGACCACCACAAAACAAGCAAGCAAGAAACCGATGCACCAAATTGGAAAAGCGCAACGAAGATCGGCGACACATGATTTTAAAGAATTCGGCTTCCTGAAATAAAAAAAACCAAATAGAAATGTTGCCATAGGCCCCAAATAGGTCTTTGACAGTGAAAACGAAAAGAACATACTGACTGCAAACATAAATGAAACAAAGATGATTCCAAGAGCAAAGCTCAGCGTCCAGAAGCCAATTTTCGTTTTCTCCCTGCTTCCAAGATAAATAAAAAGAGCTCCCGGGCCCCAAACCCAGAAGAAGAGCACGTAGAGGAAGCGAATAAGCGGTAAAAGACCAATGTTATATAAAAGCAAATACCCCATAGCTGCAAGAATACAAAGCATAGCCAGAAGTTTTACAAAAAAATAAAGCACTCTGTTCATTGCATATTGCTCCTTCGGGGGAAAAATGGGCTCTTCAAAAAACTCTGGTACTAAAAATGCTATTTTTGCTATTTACCATTAGAAAAAAACAAAAACAATTGCCTGTTTTGTATTATTTACGAAACTATTGTTAAATAGCTTTGAAAAAAGGGGCCCTGTTTCGAAACCTCGCAGGATCCGGAATTACTGTAAGGGCAAACATGTATACCATTCACTTCCTTTGCCCCACCAACAGACAGCTCGTTCCCCTTAACTTGCTCTTTCCCTGACGCACCATTGCAACCTCCCCGCGGAGGAGAAAACTCATTATCGAAGCGAGCCCGCTGTTGTCCGTTCCGTGCTCCGTTTCAGACAAGAACACCGTTTCTTTTCTCAATAGACCAAGCCGGGATGGAAGGGCCTTCAGCAAAAAGAGCGGGATCGTCAGCCAACCGAAAAAGTGCGTGAAATAGAGAAGCTCGAATTCGTCTCCGACCACATCCATTAATGAGCGGCGATCATATCTCCGATAGTGCCCGGAATAAACGTCCGTTTGTGACCAAAGCCACTGCCCTGCCGGAACCGCCAGATAAAGCATTCCGCCAGGCTGGATAATTCCCGCTATGTTTCGAATGAATGCAGCATGATCTTCGATATGTTCAAGCACATCGAAGCATCCGACCGCTGCTACCGACTCTTTAGGCAACCCGCTCTGCTCCAGAGTGGAACAGACAACCCACGGGAGCTTCCGCCCAATTCTGGCGTTCCATGCACCTGCCTCCCCAGGCTCCATTAAAATTGTAGAGAACCCTTCGTCCAACAGCCTGCGCGTGACAAAACCGTTGCCCCCACCAATGTCAAGCATCGGACCGGGCGGAGGGGGAAAACAGGCGACTGCGGCCACAAGCACGTTGTTTCGGTGCCTGAACCAGAATGAGCGATCCTCCAAACCGGAGTTAAACTCAGATCTGGTGTATGGACATAGAAAATGAAGTGGCGTATCCTGCCGATTGGGCTAGCAGGCTCACAATCGACATTGGAGGGATACGCCATGAAAAAGTGTACTGCATCCAGCTCTTCCGGTCCAGAGGCAACGGTCCCGGATCCCCTGACCGAACTTCTGCGGAGGGGAGCCAGAGACCTCATAGCAAAAGCTGTAGAGGCCGAACTGGAGGCACTGCTTGAGGATTGCCCCCGGTGTCACAATAGAAGTCGCTTGATCCGAGTGGTTTAAAGTATTATTGGAAGGACACTCGGGAGGTGCGGTAAAGGTGAAAAGATACAGCCCTGAATTCAAGGAAGCCATTGTCCGGAAGATGATGAGCCCGCCGGATCGCGCAGCATCCCGGAGCGAGCTCGCGAGCGGAGTGGGGAACGTCCCCATCATGAGGCTGGCAGAAGAGAGCGGAGTCTCCTACGTGACCCTGGCGAAATGGCGGGAAGAAGTGCGAAGCGGAGGCGAAGCCGCTCCCGGAAACGGAGAGCAGCCCGACCGCTGGAGCTCCGAGGACAAGTTCCTGATCGTTCTGGAGACCCATTCGCTCAATGAAGCCGAACTCGGAGAGTACTGCCGCAGCAAAAGTATCTTCCCCGCGGAGATAGAAGAGTGGCGGGAGACGTGTCTTCAGGCGAATCAGCGGGATCTCCGGAAGCGCCCCTGACTGCAGAAAGAGATCCGGAGCGAGAAAAAACGGAGCAAGGCCCTTGAAAAGGAGCTGTTGAGGAAGGAAAGGGCGCTGGCTGAAACGGCGGCGCTTCTGACGCTGAGAAAAAAAGCGCAGGCGATCTGGGGGGACGGCGAGGAAGACTGATAGGGTGGCCGCTCCTCGCCTGAAAGCAGTGGAGCTGGTTGACGAAGCCCATCAAAACGGAGCGAGGCTGTTCATGGCGTGCCGTGAACTTGGAATCACCATCCGCACCCGGCAGCGATGGCTCAGGGGCAGAGGGAAAAACATAGTAAAGGAAGACGGGAGGAAGGACGCGGAGCGCAGGAAGCCCACGGGAACCCTGAGCGACGACGAGAGGCACAGAGTGCTCGAAATCGCCGACAGTCCGGAATATGCAAGCAAGCCGCCTGCCCAGATAGTGGCTGACCTTGCGGACAAAGGGCAATGGCTGGCGTCCGAATCGACGTTCTACAGGATACTGCGCGAAAAGAACCAGCAGCACACCAGAGGCAAGGCAAAGAGCCCGAACAGGAAGGCACCGGCGTCACATGGAGCCACAGCCCCCGACCGGGTGTGGTCCTGGGACATCACCTATTTGACTTCGCCCGTCCGGGGCAAATACTACTACCTCTACATGATTGTGGACATCTTCAGCCGGTACATCGTCGGCTGGGAGGTCCATGAAGAAGAAAGCGGAGAGTGCGCGAAAACGCTGATCCGGAAGGCATACCTCAAAGAGGCGCTCTGGAGGAACGAGAAACCCCTGGTGCTCCACTCCGACAACGGAAGCCCCATGAAGGCGTCGACCTTCAGGGCCACACTGGAGAAACTGGGCATATCCGGGTCGTACAGCAGGCCGAGGACAAGTGACGACAACGCCTACTCGGAGTCCCTCTTCCGGACCCTGAAATATCGTCCCGAATACCCGACCTACGGATTTGAGAGCCTTGAAGGGGCAAGGGAATGGACATATGGCTTCGTTCACTGGTACAACGAGATTCACCGCCACAGCGCCTTGAAGTACGTAACCCCGGGACAGCGTCACCGGGGAGAGTCTAAGGCTATTCTGGCGGCGAGAAAGCAGGTATTTGAGGAAGCGAAGCGGAAATTTCCGGAACGATGGAATACCCGTCTGGTGAGGAACCTTGAGGAGGAGAAAGTGGTGTGGCTCAATCCTGAGAAGGATGAAAGAGCACGGGAAACTTTAAGCCCGGAAAAGCGACAAGTGGGTTGACAGACGCCGATTGCTCCTCTCTTCGCCTGGAAGACGGAAGAGCGGCGGTTGTCCGCAACGGATATCTTCCCGGGCGGGCTGTCCAGACAGGAATCGGGGACGTGGAAGTGAGGGTACCCAAGGTCCGGGACCGGAGCGGCAGGAGCTATTGTCAAATCTGGTGTATGGGTCATCAGGCGGCGCTCCTGTCTGATTGGTCCGATACACGAATTCCGTCCTTGAAAATTACTCCTGTGATGACTTCTCCAAGAAGCTCATAGCCTTTGAGCTTTCTCCACCTCTTCTCTGCTGACTGAGCCAGCTTGAAGACCATCGCCAGTGTCGTCGCCCTCGATCCGCAGTTGCGGGTCTTCGCCGTCCTGAGCCGTATGGTGGAAAAGGCCGATTCCACGGGATTGCTCGTCCGTATGTGCACCCAGTGCACCGCAGGGAAGTTGTAGAAAGCCAGGAGTTCCTCCCGGTCTTTGGTCAGGCAGTCAATCGCCTTGGGGTATTTGGCCCCGTATTTGGCCGTCGCCCTGTCGAAGGCTTTTCCCGCTTCTTCCTTCGTCTCGGCCATCCAGATCTCGTGAAGGTCCGCCTTCATCTTGCCCTGGAGCGATTTCGGCACTTTGTTCAGCACGTTCGCCGTCTTGTGGACCCAACACCGTTGATGAACACATTCCGGATATTCTTTCCGCAGGGCGTTCCAGAATCCCAGCGACCCGTCCCCGACGGCAAGTTTCGGCCCATCCTTCAGTCCCCTGGACCGCAGGCCGGAGAGGACTTCGTGCCAGCTCGCCTCGGATTCACGGTAGCCGTCTTCCACTGCCACCAGTTCCTTCTCTCCCTTTTCCGTAGTCCCGATTATGACCAGGAGACAGAGCTTGTCATCCATCCTCACCCGGCTGTACACTCCGTCCGCCCACCAGTAGACGTACTTTTTGCCTGAGAGATCCCGGCGGTTCCATTCCTGGTGCTCTTCCGTCCATTTCTCTTTGAGGCGGGAGATGGTGTTGGCGGACAATCCTTTCGCATTTTCGCCCAGGAGGCTGTGGAGGGCCTCTCCGTAGCCTCCGGTGGAAACGCCTTTCAGGTAGAGCCAGGGCAGAAATTCTTCCACATTCTTCGCCCGCTTCAGATAAGGGGGCAGCAGTGAGCTGTTGAACACAATGCCGCTGCCGCTCCGGTCCCGGACCTTGGGTACCCTCACTTCCACGTCCCCGATTCCTGTCTGGACAGCCCGCCCGGGAAGATATCCGTTGCGGACAACCGCCGCTCTTCCATCTTCCAGGCGAAGAGAGGAGCAATCCTCAAGCAGAGCCTCCAGTTCGGCCTCTACAGCTTTTGCTATGAGGTCTCTGGCTCCCCTCCGCAGAAGTTCGGTCAGGGGATCCGGGACCGTTGCCTCTGGACCGGAAGAGCTGGATGCAGTACACTTTTTCATGGCGTATCCCTCCAATGTCGATTGTGAGCCTGCTAGCCCAATCGGCAGGATACGCCACTTCATTTTCTATGTCCATACACCAGATCTGAGTTTAACTCGAGCGGCAGCGGCATTGTGTTCAACAGCTCACTGTTGCCCCCTTATCTGAAGCGGGCGAAGAATGTGGAAGAATTTCTGCCCTGGCTCTACCTGAAAGGCGTTTCCACCGGAGGCTACGGAGAGGCCCTCCACAGCCTCCTGGGCGAAAATGCGAAAGGATTGTCCGCCAACACCATCTCCCGCCTCAAAGAGAAATGGACGGAAGAGCACCAGGAATGGAACCGCCGGGATCTCTCAGGCAAAAAGTACGTCTACTGGTGGGCGGACGGAGTGTACAGCCGGGTGAGGATGGATGACAAGCTCTGTCTCCTGGTCATAATCGGGACTACGGAAAAGGGAGAGAAGGAACTGGTGGCAGTGGAAGACGGCTACCGTGAATCCGAGGCGAGCTGGCACGAAGTCCTCTCCGGCCTGCGGTCCAGGGGACTGAAGGATGGGCCGAAACTTGCCGTCGGGGACGGGTCGCTGGGATTCTGGAACGCCCTGCGGAAAGAATATCCGGAATGTGTCCATCAACGGTGTTGGGTCCACAAGACGGCGAACGTGCTGAACAAAGTGCCGAAATCGCTCCAGGGCAAGATGAAGGCGGATCTTCACGAGATCTGGATGGCCGAGACGAAGGAAGAAGCGGGAAAAGCCTTCGACAGGGCGACGGCCAAATACGGGGCCAAATACCCCAAGGCGATTGACTGCCTGACCAAAGACCGGGAAGAACTCCTGGCTTTCTACAACTTCCCTGCGGTGCACTGGGTGCACATACGGACGAGCAATCCCGTTGAATCGGCCTTTTCCACCATCCGGCTCAGGACGGCGAAGACCCGGAACTGCGGATCGAGGGCAACGACGCTGGCAATGGTCTTCAAGCTGGCTCAGTCAGCAGAGAAGAGGTGGAGAAAGCTCAAAGGCTATGAGCTTCTTGGAGAAGTCATCACAGGAGTAATTTTCAAGGACGGAATTCGTGTATCGAACCAATCAGACAGGAGCGCCGCCTGATGACCCATACACCAGATTTGACAATAGCTCTCCAAACCGAAACAGACGGCGTTCCCCTCTTCCGGAAATGAAACAGGCATCTGCGTATCAGTACGCAAAATACCGTATTCGTCCTCCTGCAGATTCTTGAAAAGCATTTTTATGTCCATCTCTGTCCCTCGACACAAAAAAGTCACGCTGCAAAGACGGCTATTCCAACCAGAATTAGAAGGAATCCCCAAAACCGTGATGAAGAGATTCGTTCTTCAAAGAATACCCTGCTCAGCATCGGAACAAATATAAAGCCCAAGGAATCAAGTATCTGACCGGTCTTCAGTGGTACACCATGATACGCCACGGAAACCAATCCCATGGAGCAGAGCATTAAAAAATACCCCAGTCCCACATAAGGATTAAAATACTGCTTCCAGAACGAGCGATCTCTCATCGCCCCCATCTTCAAGGCAACCTGCCCGAAGGCTGCAATAATGACTGCGGAAATAAAGAGAACGTGGTATTTACTCACCCCTGACCACCAGCATCATCCCTGCAAGGATTATTCCGGCACCAAGAACATTGTTTGCACTTACGCTTTCCCCGAAGAAGAGAATTGACCAGAGAAATGTCCACAGAAACAATACGCCTCGCCAGGCATACGCGGTCATCAGATCGTATTTTCGCAGCACCTGCTGCCAAATGAGCGCGAAGAAGAGGACACACAGCAGGCTTCCGGCACAAAACGCCAAATATCTTGGCGAAAAAAACGGCTGTCGGGAGGCAAACTTCAGCTTCACTCCTCCGAGGGAGAAGATGAGGTAACCAAATTGAAGCAGCAGAAAATGTTTCTTAAAAATGCGCATCTACACTGGATTTGCTTACTGCCCGGTACCTGCACCGGTGTGTTTCAAAATATCCCCAACCGTTTTCAGTGAGGCAATATCTTCCGCTTTAAGCTGTACATCGAAATGCTTGTCAAGCATGGCGACAACACCCATAATCGCCAAGGAGTCCCACTCTTCAAGGCTGTCAAGCAGTGTTTCTGGATTCAAACGTGATGAATCCACTTCAATAGCTTTTGCTATCAACAGTAATTTTTCTTCATATTTCACCCGTATCGCTCCTGTACATTCTAAAATTTAGTTTAAAGGTCAATAACGGTGGCTCCCCATGAATACCCTACTCCGAAGCCAACGAGCATCACCTTGCTGCCTTTGGACACCGCTCCTCTTTCGAGCGCTCTCTTCAATGCAATGGGTATGGTTGCGCTCACAGTATTTCCGGTATCCTCAAGATCGATGCAAAATTTCTCCTCAGGGATTTCCAGCTTGTCCCGCAAGGTTTCAAGAATATATCGGCTTGCCTGATGGAAGATAAAGTAGTCGATTTCTTCCATCGAAAGTCTGTTTTTTTGTAGCGTCTTGCTGAAGAGCTCTGGAACGAGGCGCAGTGTAAAGGCAAAAATTTCTGGACCGTTCATATAGATATTGTTCCGTGAACGTATATTTCCTGCGACGTCTATCATTTCCTTCGCCGTTTCTTCATTACGGGGTAGGACCATGCCTCCCGCCGGAACAATAAGATTCGCCGCACCTGAGCCATCCGTACCGAAGACGAACTCGCCGATTTTCGCCGCATCCTCTTGATTCAAGAGAACGGCGGCTGCACCGTCTCCAAAGATCGTACGCGTGCTCTTGTCCAGAGGATGGACGAATTTACTGTATGTCTCCGACATAATCAGCAGCAGGTTTTTTGCGCTCTTCGAGAGGAGCAACCCTTTTGCGATAGAGAGCCCATAGATGAAGCCGGAGCAGCCCATATTGAAGTCGAAAGCTCCAATCTCAGTCAAAAGCCCTAGCTTGTCCTGCACTACACACGATGTTGCGGGCAGAAAAAAGTCAGGGCTTTGTGTGCAGAGCACCAAAAAATCAACCTGGTCTTTCAGGATGCCGCTTGTTGAAAAAAGGCGCTCTCCGGCTTCAACGGCAAGATCTGAAACAAGCATTTCACCTGCGATGTGGCGTGTGCAAATCCCTGTCTTGCGAAAAATCGAAACAGCGGACCACTTTGGGCTGTCGTAACAGCGGGCAAGCTCTTCGTTTTCCAATACTCGATCAGGTAAGTATACTTCAAGGAACACTCAGATTCTCCTCCTCTGCAAAAAGCCCTTTACTAATCTTCTTCGAGAACGGCAAGCCCAAAACCTGTTTTTCCATAACCATTTCCATTGTAGAGCATATAGCGATCTCCTTTGTGGTCAAAAACAAAGGGATATTCGATCATATCCGAGTCCCACCCTGACGAAGATACATCAATTCCCGCATCATGAAGGTACAAATTCCACATTTTCAGATCGGCGCTTTTGGCATAACCAATTCTGTATTTTTGACCACTGCCGCTTCGGTAGGAGAACCACATGTGATATCCCTCTTTGCGGCTTCCGATAAGGGTTGGATGCGAAAACGCTTGTGCTGTTCCCAATTCATAGGGTAGGGCCAAGCCGGATTTTTCCCAAACATGGCCGTTTTGGGAACGAGCGTATTTGATGATATGAAGCATTTCGTCGTTCCCAGCATCCCATGTTTCGGTCGAACCATACCACATATGAAAAACATCTTGTTCTTGAAAGACCCAAGGATAGGAAAGACTTACAGGATCAACAGAATCTGTGGATAAAAAAGGAGATGGAGAATCAAGAATAAGTGAAAGATCCGTTTTTAAAACAAGCCGTCCTATATCGCCCCTCCAATGTTGACCCCCAGGACACTGCCACCCCATGAACAAAATGTAGCGAATGCCGTCTGCCTCATAGCAGTTGCCGATGCTCACTCCGTGAGAAAAAAACGAATCGGGTGGACCATAAGCAAAAACAGGCTCCGTTGAAACTTCGACTACTATTTTCTTACTAATATCCACATCAGCATAGCCTACTGAAGAGCGATTCTCCTGATCTCTTCCGCTGAAAAAGACTCGGTAATTATCGCCATCCAAGTGTACAGGCAGTGGGTTTGCAGCATGAGAAAAAAGAAGAGGGTGCAGTGTTTCTGGTTCGTAAATTTTACCAAGCTTTCTCCATTTCATACCAGTACCACTCCCGCTATATTTTTCTCAGCATTGAACTGGGGATAATGCTTCTTTCTGATGCCAACCCGAGATACACTCCCCCCTCTTCAGCATCGGACAGAAGCACGACACCGGCACCGATGACACATTTCGAGCCGATTTTAATATGATCGCGCAGGGTTGCATTCACCCCGATAAAGCACGACTCTCCAACCTCGACACGTCCGGAAACCACCACGTGAGAGGCTATGAAACAATGGTCTTCAATCTGTGAGTGATGCCCGATATGGTTGCCGCTCCACAATGTTACGTTATTTCCAATGGCCACGAACGGCTGGATGGTGTTGTCTTCAAGAATAAAGCAGTTGTCACCTATTTTGCCCCCGTTGAGCACTGTTGCCCTCGAGCTGACGTAGCCAGCAAGCGGATATCCCCAAGATCTCGCCTGATAATACTTTTGCCTTCGCACGTCATTCAGTTTCGAGTAGCTAATCGCAACAAACATTGAATTCTCCCCGGGGGGAAAGGCTTCGCAAATTTCCCCGGAAGAAAGGAGAGGCAGGCCGCAGAAAGAAGGCTCTTTCACATACTCGGGATCAACAACAAAGGCGGCAACTTCGTACTCCGAATCAGTGGAAAAATAAAAATGAGCAAGCTGAGCAATATCGCCTGCGCCAAAAATCACGAGTCTTTTCTTCATTATTACTTTCTCACTCCAATTGTAAACTCGTATAAATCATAGTCGTGTAATAGCGCCACGTTTCTCGAGTACTTCCGCTTGCATAAATCAAAAACTCTGCAGGGATCGGCGTAATAGAGATATGGCTTCATTTTATCCGCATCGGAATAACTTGTAAGGCAGTTGAAGGAAAAACCACGCCTGCTCGTTTGATCAAGAAGGTCGAGTGTCGAGCACACATACTCCCACCACTCCTCATTGTTTCTTTCAAGCCTAACATTGAATATCCCGCTTGCAACACCGTAGTCAGCTATCTCTCGCGGCTTTGAGCCAACGGAAAAACAAGCATTTTTTCTTCCGCTGTTTCGTGCAGTTGCCGCATCTATCATTGATTCGGAAATATCATATCCAAAATAAAAAAAGTCAGCGTATCCGGCACTGAGGAAATCAAAATAGGCCCCATAACCACAGCCTAAATCATTTATTGAGAAATGGCCCTTTTCCACAATCACTTTGCTGAGCTGCTCAAACCTTATGAACTGACTTTTCTCACCATTCCAGTCCACACCTCGAGGGGTAGCTCCATATTCAGCTATTTTTTCGGAGTAGTATTTTCCGACATCAGTAATTATTTTTTTAATCGTCTCTTCCATAGAGTTGCCTCACGATCGTGTAGGGTCTCTGCTTGGTCTCGTTAAACACTTTCGAAAGATAAATTCCGACGATACCAACTGAAAAAAGAATCATACCGCCCAGGAGCCAAATAGATGCCATGAGCGAAGTCCATCCTGCCAGAGGCTTTGCGAAGAAAATCCAGTTGAAGACAAGGTAAGATGAATAAATACCGGCTAAACATGAGATGATCATCCCTAGGAAAAAAATACCTCGAAGGGGAGCCGCACTGAATGAGGCAATCGAATCCACTAGAATAGCCATCTTTCGCCGAAAGGTGTAGGTCGTTTGACTTGTAGCATGCTTCGTTACGCTATGGGGGGTCTGGTGAAAACCAGTGATATGCCAAAGCCCGAGTATTGTGATTTCCCGTTCTCGATGCAGCAAAAGGGCATCGACGTATCTTCTGGTCATCAGCCGTGCCGTGACCTGATTTGGAGCGACATTCAGCTTACTGAAAGCGTTGAAAAAAAGATAGAACAACTCCCCACTCCATCGCTCAAAAAAACCTCCTCTGCGTTTTTGCTGCTGTCCGTATACTACATCGCAGTGCTCCCGCTCCATATGTTCTGAAAATGATACCAACCACTCGGGTTCCTCTTCAAGGTCAACGTCGATCAGGAATACTTTGTCACCGGATGCATAACCAAGTCCGGTCATTATAGCCTTATGATGCCCGAAGTTGCGTGACAGGTCCACGACGATAATATGCCCGGCATCCTGGTTGTGGAGGTTCACGGCGATCTCAAGGCTGTTGTCAGGAGAACCATCGTTGACCAGGATGATCTCGTAGTCGTCTCCGACAAGGCAGGAAGCGGCGCCCGATGCCCGCCGGCAGAACTCCTCTATGTAGGGAGCTGAGCAGTAGAGCGTTGATACGATGGAAAGTTTCAGGCGTTTCGACGGTGCCTTTTCCTGATGAAGGTTGTTCACTTTCTTTGCCTCCGATTCGGCGTGATGTCCGGGCTATGATTCGTTCTGAGTTTCGGTGGCTGCATCTCCCCATATATACGACGGCGAATCCTCACCCAGCGAAAAGAGGGTATCGAGCACTGAAACTCCATGCTCGAACGGCGGGTAAAGCTGCGGATATTCCGGGTAGGGCCCGTACTCCATCCAGTGCAGGGTTATTCCAGCCTCATCGAACTTCTCTTTCTCGATATAGTCTTTCGCCAGAGGGCCGCTGATATAGTCGGTAGCCCCTGTTTTCTTCAGAATATCGAGCAGCCTGTCCGTTTTGTGCCCCTGGGCCTGATAATCCATAGACCAGGTTATTCTGGTGAAAAAACCCAGGAGGTTCATCAGTTCCGTGAGGAAGATGTGGTTTATCTTGCTGAGGAACGGCTCTGAGGCTGCGGTCTCATAAAGACCTTTGATTTTTCCTTCGTACACCTTCCAGAAAGGTGCGGATGAGTAGCTCGTTTCTATCTGCCGCCAGTGCTGCTCCGCCCAAAATGGGTCGGACACTTCCGTATCACATATTCTTTGGCCGCTTTCATGGGATTGATGATTTTTAACAGCTTTTACCGGTATGGTCAGCCACTGGAGCCCGTTCTTTGATTTTATCCTGTTTCTGTTCCTCCAGTCCCTTCTTGTAAACTGGACATCATCGAAGAGAACATATTCATCGACGAGGTACATCATATGGAAGTTTCCCTTCCACGGGATGTAGTTGGACTGGAGAATCGCGACGGTCTTTTTCACCGTGACGCCTCGAAGGCGCTTCGAAGCTGGCTGATGACAATTTCCACGGGAAGTTCCGGCCAGAGCGGTAGACGCAAAAGCCTTCCGGAAATTTCTTCAGTCACCGGCAGATCATTGCCGCAGACACTTCTTCCGTATGTCCTTCCGGCGTGGGCGCTGTGGAGCGGGATGTAGTGGAAAACAGCGTTTACTCCGTTCGCGTTCAGAAGATCCATTATGCGGTTGCGTTCGCTGCCGTTTTTGAAAAGAGGGGCGAAGATGTGTCCGTTGTGTTGTGTCTCGGGTGTAAGAGAGGGGCGCCGCAGAAAACCGGCTTCTTCCAGCTCTTCGAGGGAGCTGAAATAGGTTCTCCATATTTGAAGGCGTTTTTCGACGGTCCTCTCGGCTTCTTCAAGCTGTGCCCAGAGAAAAGCGGCGGTTATTTCATTGACAAGATAGGAGGAGCCTAAGTCAACCCATGTGTACTTGTCGATTTCGCCCCGGAAGAATTTGCTCCGGTCCGTCCCCTTTTCCATGATGATTTCTGCCCGTTCGACGAATGCGGGGTCATTGATGAGCAAAGCTCCCCCCTCGCCGCACTGTATGTTCTTGGTCTCGTGGAAGCTGAGGGCTCCCATCTGGCCCAGACTGCCCAGGTGCCGCCCTTTGTAGTATGAGAGGATGCACTGGGCGGCATCCTCCAGAACAAGAAGCCCGTGCCTTTCGGCTATGGAAAGAATTGTGTCCATGTCACAGCCGACTCCGGCGTAGTGAACAGGAAGAATGGCCTTCGTCCGGGAAGTGACGGCGGATTCGATGAGCGATTCGTCAAGGTTTAGCGTATCGGGGCGGATGTCGACAAAGACAGGTGTTGCTCCACGAAGGACAACTGCGTTTGCCGTGGAGCTGAAGGTGAAGGAGGGCATTATGACCTCATCGCCCGGGCCGATATTTGCAAGGATCATCATCATCTCCAGGGCTGCGGTTCCAGAAGGGACGAGGATGGCCTTTCTGCATCCTGTCGTCTGCTCGAGCCATCCGGCGCAGCGTCTGGAAAACTCGCCGTTTCCGGCAAGCCGCCCGCTTTCAAGGGCCTGTTTCATATAGTTGATCTCATTTCCGGTGAGAAACGGCTTGTTGAAAGGGATCTTCATCGTTCTGGTCTCTCTTTCATACGATCGAAGAGGATTTCGTTCGCCCGGTGATAGGATTCAAAAGTGCCGGTGTCCATCCACATTCCCTGGACGAAATCATACTCCAGTTCCCCCCTGGCGATATAGGCGTTGTTTACGTCGGTTATTTCATACTCTCCCCTATTTGAGGGGCTGAGTTTTTCGATGATCTCCCAGACCTGGGAATCATAGAGATAGGCACCGACGACAGCGTAGTTGCTTTTGGGCTTCTCTGGCTTCTCCTGAATTTCAACGACTTTTTTCTCATCGAGAGCCGCCACTCCGAAACTGGAGGGGTCATCCACCTCGACGAGCATGACCCGGGCTCCCCGTTCTCCCTGCTGTTTTTTGTAGTTTGCGGTAAAGTGGACGAGCGGCCTGTCGAATATGTTGTCCCCCAGCAGAACGAACACGGGATCTCCCCCGGCAAAGCCTCTTCCGAGCCGGAGAGCGTCAGCAATTCCTTTCGCTTCCTCCTGCACCTTGTAACTGAAGTCCGCGCCGAATTCCTCGCCGCTGCCGAGGGTAGTGACTATTTCGCCCATGTGCCGGCTGCTGGTGACTACAAGAATCTCACGAACACCGCAAGCGACAAGATTTTTTACGGGATTGAAAATCATGGGTTCCGGGCCTACTGGCAGAAGGTGCTTGTTTGTGTGCTTTGTCAGGGGATACAGGCGGGTCCCCTTTCCTCCGGCGAGAATGATTCCCTTCATTGGCGGACATCTCCTTTGAGTCCCAGCCGCTCGATTTTGTAAGATCCGTTAAGGATTGATTCAGTCCATTCGCTGTTTTCCAGGTACCATTCTATCGTCATTTCGAGGCCGGATTCAAAGGAAATTTCCGGTTTCCAGCCAATTTCATTCCGAATTTTCCCTGCGTCAATGGCATACCTTTTGTCATGGCCCGGCCTGTCCGGAACAAAGGATATCAGGTCTTCGTATGATTTGCCATTCTTCCGGGGGCATTTCCGGTCAAGAATTCCACAGATTGCCTTCACAATGCCCAGGTTGGTTCTTTCGGAATCCGCCCCGATCGCGTAGGTTTCTCCCGGAATTCCTTTTTCCAGAACGCACAGCAGGGCACGGCAGTGATCAAGGACAAAAATCCAGTCCCGGACATTGGATCCGTCACCATATACCGGCAGAGGGTTGCCCTTCAGAGCGTTCAGAATGATGTGAGGAATGAGCTTCTCGGGAAACTGCCGGGGACCATAGTTGTTCGAGCAGTTTGTGACGAGTGCGGGAAACCCGAAGGTATGGAAATAGGACCGGACGATATGGTCCGAGGAGGCCTTGGAGGCTGAGTATGGAGAACGGGGATCGTAGGGAGTATCCTCGGTAAAATACCCGTCTTTTCCCAGGGAGCCGAACACTTCGTCGGTGGACACGTGAAGAAAGCGAAAACTCTTCTGCCGGTCCGTAGAAAGGGTTTTCCAGTATCTTCTGGCAGCTTCAAGAAGATGGAACGTACCCAGAATATTCGTCTGCATGAAGGGTTCCGGGCTGTCGATGGACCGGTCCACGTGGCTCTCCGCTGCAAGGTGGATTACGCCATCGGGCTGATGTTCCTCGAATATTCTGCTTACCAGGGGAGCATCAGAAATGTCTCCCTGAACAAACGAGTATCCCGGGTGACCGGAAATATCATCGAGGGAAAGGAGGTTCCCTGCATAGGTCAGTTTGTCGAGATTGACGATTTCGTAATCTTTATCCAGCGCCAAATGAACGAGATTGGAGCCGATAAAGCCGCAGCCGCCCGTCAGAAGGATTTTCAAAGTCATCCCGCCTTATGAAGGATTAAAATTCAGAAATAGTAGTATCGAATTAGTCACACAGCTTTATCCTCTCAGCAAATTGGCTGAACCGTCAAATCCAGATAAAAACAGTCTATTGCCTGCTCCTGCCCTTTATTGAAACATTGCTTCCAGTTCTTGCGGATTCATAGGCCGCCTGGATGATCTCCACGGTCTTTCTTCCCTCCCTGCCCGTCAGGAGGGGTTCCTCTTTGCCGTCCAGCACATCCAGCACATGGCGGTAGAAGGGAAGGTGGCCGAAGCCGTAGACGCTCGCGGGGTTGGTGTTGGCGTCGTTTACTTCTTCGTCCATGGGGTCGGGGGCATCGAACTGCCACTGTTCTATTTTGTTGAGGGCCACGCCGCCGATGCGCACCGTTCCTTTTTCTCCAAGGAGAGTTATGCTGCCCTCGAGGTTTTTGGGGTAAGTGAGGTTGGTGACATTGATGCTGCCCAGGGCGCCGCTTCGGTATTTCAGGTTCACGGTAATGGTATCCTCCGCCTCGATCCTCCTGGCGATGGTGGTGCTAAAGGCCTGGACGGATTCCACCGCACCGCCCATCCACTGCATCATGTCCACGTAGTGGGATGCCTGGTTGCTGAGGCACCCTCCGTCGAGCTCCCAGGTGCCCCGCCACTTCGCCTGGTCGTAGTAATCCTGGGGGCGGGTCCAGTAGACGTTGGACGAGAGAAGATAGAGACGGCCGAAACGCCCGGCCTCGAGGGCACGGCGCAGCAGGGCGATGGTCTTGTTGAACCGGTTCTGCTTGACGACGAAGTACCTCACTCCCTTTTCGTCGCAGGCGTCGATAGCCCGGTCCACGGAGGAGAGGCTGGTGCCGGCAGGCTTTTCGGAGAGGGCGTGGCAGCCGTAACGGGCAGCCGTTTCCACATGAGTCGGATGAAGCCCCGAGGGTGTGCAGATGGATACCACATCGCATTTCACTGCATCGAACATGGAGTCCATCGAGGGGAAGGGCTGGCAGCCGGTCCTTTCTGCCACGGCGCAGGCCCGTTCCGGAACCGGGTCGCAGCAGGCTACAAGTTTTACCCTGCCTCCTTTTCAAGCTCGAGCAGGGTGTCTACATGGTTTTTGCTGATCCGGCCGCAGCCGGCAAGGGCGAATGTGTGCATGACTCTACCTCCCGAAAGGATGTTTTTTACGCATTTTTTCCAGTTCTTTCCCGCCTTTTTCCGTCAAACGATACTGTTGAAGACGGCTTTTCGGTTTGTGCGGTATCGTCATCTCAATCAGTCCGGATTCCAGTGCAGGGACAATGTATTTTTGCCGGAAGTGTTCAGCATTTTTCAGTCCTAGCCTGGCCTGAAGTTCACGCCTGCTCATTTCACCGTAAAACGCGGAAAGGAAAAGAACTTCCATGGCGACTTCCGTGGTGACTTCCATGGTAACTTCCGTGGTGACCTCCTTTTTGTCCGCAGCCGGCAGATAGACAATGGTTCTGAAGATGTCCCCCTCCATTAGTTCCGGTATTCTGCCTCCGTATGTTTCACCGTATTTTGTAAGGTTGCGCACACCGGAACCAAGTTCGTCGGCACGGCCTATTTCCCTGAAAAACCTGGCAATTACCGGGTTTTTAGGGAAAGGAGAGAATGACTTGGGGTCAATCAGCCCGAATCCATGGGATTTATTGCTGTTTTCTGTGCGTACATCATCTTTTCCGATGATGAGCTTTGCGGGAAAGGGGTTTGAATATTCTCTGTGGATGAGGATGTTTGATGCTATTTCCCTGAATATCAGCTCCCGCAGGCTTACGCGCGTGTCACGTTCAAGATGGAAGGGGTCAGGCAGATGTTTTGCGATAAATGCCATAATCCTGTCGTAGCTGTCGATCAGGTTTGTGTGAACGACGTCTCGGTCATCGTAACGGTCAATATTTTTTATACGCAGGATCAGATCAGTGCGATGATGGGGAACTGCGGAAAGTATGGATTCGTCCTTTCCGAGCAAAAGGATACCCGCCAGGGTAATACCGTTTTTCCCCGTTTCAAGGTTCACTTGATGCAGTTGCGCACTTTTTAACAGTTCCATATCATCCATGCGCATCCAGGGGTGATCCTTTCGCTGGATTCCCGCTATTTTCCTGACGCGGGCTATAAGGTCTTCGCGGAGATCTGCGAGTTCGGCATGGGGGTAGATACGGTTCTCCGAGTAGGAGTTTTGTTTTCGTATGTAAAGCTCCGCCACAGACCGGGTATTTCCCGTGATATCGATATCTCCGTCCTCGCTGCGGTCAAAAATCCGCCCTGCGCAGCGATGCACCTGAGAACTCTCGGGAACAAAGACCTGCAGGATCGTGACACCGCCCATATCGATTTCATTCAAGGCGAGGTAGGGCGGGGGACTGATTTTTTCCCGATTGTTCAAAGTCGAGGCAAATTCTCTTTTTATTCGGGAAATGTTTCCCTGATCAATTCCTGTAATTCTGCCGTCATCGGCTACTCCAAGAAGAATATTTCCCCCGTTCCGGTTGAGAAAAGCACATACTGATTGGTACACACTTTTGCTGAGAGCCCGCCCTGATTCTTTAAACTCAATGGTCAGACCTTCTCCCTTCCGGATAAGGTTGCGGATCCGCTCAACCTCATTCAGATCACCGTTCATTTTGGTAAGAAGGTTTGTACCATGTGACTTCATAGCAGCACGATGTTCTCCCGTCCCTTTCCTCCGTACACGTTCTTGGTGTCCAGGACGAGGGATGCGTACTTCTCCACCAGACTGTAGTCCACGCCCTTCTTATGGGCCGTGGTGACGATGACGGCGTCGTAGGCTGCAAGCGCCTCAGGGGTGAGTTCGATTGATTTTCTCATTCCCCCGGGACGCTTCGCCTTCGGGCAGTAGGGGTCGAAGTAGTCAACCGCGGCGCCTTTATGTTCGAGCTCGTCCCAGACCTTGAGGGCCGGGGATTCCCGGAGGTCGTCGATGTCGCCCTTGTAGGCAACTCCCAGCAGGAGTATCCGGCTTCCCTTCATGGGCTTGCACCGGTCGTTGAGGAGGTCCTGGAGGCGGGTGACCACGTAGGCGGGCATTTCGTCGTTGATGTCTCCGGCCATCTCGATAAGGCGGGTGTGGTAGTCGTGGGCCCGGGCCTTCCAAGTGAGATAGTAGGGGTCGATGGGGATGCAGTGGCCTCCCACGCCGGGGCCGGGATAGAAGGGAACGAAGCCGAAGGGTTTGGTGGCGGCCGCGGCGATGACTTCCCAGACGTTGACGCCCATCTTGTGGCAGATGATGGCCATTTCGTTGGCGAGGGCGCAGTTGACGATTCGGAAGGTGTTCTCCAGGATCTTGGTCATCTCCGCTTCCTTGGGTGTGGAGACGGCGAATATGGGTGCCTGGAGAACTGCCTCGTAGAGTGCCTTGGCGTGTTCCGTACAGGAGGGGGTGCAGCCGCCGACAACCTTGGGGGTGTTCTTGGTCTTGTAGAGGAGGTTGCCGGGATCGACCCGCTCGGGGGAGAAGGCAAGGTGGAGGTCCTTCCCCACGGTGAAGCCCTTTCCCTCGAAGATAGGCTTGAGGATCTCCTCGGTGGTGCCGGGCCAGGTGGTGGATTCGAGGACCACGAGCATGTCCTTGTGGGCATACTGAGCCACGGTACGGGCGGAGGTCTCCACGTAGGTCATGTCAGGCTGCTTGTAGTGGTCCAGCGGAGTGGGAACGCAGATGGCCACTACGTCGCATTCGGCTATCCGGCTGAAGTCGCAGGAAGCGGAGAGATGCCCGTTATTGACGAGGCGTGTAAGTTCCTCGGGGACCACGTCGCCGATGTAGTTTTCTCCCCTGTTGACGGAGTTGGAAAACACGGCGAAACTGAGCCACCCGCGCGGAGTGTTAGAGCCACCGGCGCGCACATAAAGAGCCACCCGGCGCGCCGGCATGGAGCCGGTCAGGGTGAACTCCTGTAAGATCGAATTACCG